>Ga0182030_10017014_pt1 | contig 14080 bp, 8 predicted proteins | sample 812S3MmetaG_FD_121299 | JGI IMG/M metagenome (GOLD analysis project Ga0182030, IMG submission 121299) | Permafrost microbial communities from Stordalen Mire, Sweden - 812S3M metaG (Illumina Assembly) | ecosystem: Environmental > Terrestrial > Soil > Wetlands > Permafrost | place: Sweden...
CGAAGTCGTGCAGACTCTCGCGCCAGTCCACGCCCAGAAAATCGCACACCCCGCGGGTCTCGCCCTCGAAATCGGCGACCAGGCTCTCATAGCGAATGACGTGCAGATCCAGGGGAAGCTTGCGGCGATAGGTCTCCGCCAGCGCCATCACCGCCGAATAGTAGAGCGCGGCGCCCTCCAGCGTCACGAACTGGTACATGCCGGCATTGATCTGGAACGGGCGGCGGAAGCAGCTCAGCACCACGTCGCGCGGATCGCGCTGGGCGAACAGGATCTTCACCCCGGGGAACAGCTTGGCGATGATCGGCAGTTTCAACGTATAGAGCGGCATCTTGTCGACGACGACCTTGCCGTCCGGGTTCAGCTTCTGAGTCCGAATCCCCTCCCAATAGTCGGCCCGCTTCTGGGCGGCCTCGGCCCCGCCCACCGCCGCAAGGTGATCCAGCGTCGCGGCGCTGGGCAGATACGCGGTCTCGATGTCCCGCAGCGTGGCCCGCTCATCCAGCGCCAGCACGTCGGGATGACTGGCCAGGACGTTCTCCAGCAGCGTCGTGCCCGACCGCGGAAATCCGACAAGGAAGGCGTGGCCCCGCGCCGGCCAGGTCTCGGATGCGGTCCGGGCGGCCGGGGCCGACCAGGCCGCCGCCTCGGCATTCTCGAAATAGGCGTTCAGCCTGCGCGCCAGGTCGAGTTGCGTCTCGACGCCCGGCTGTTCATAGATCACCCGGTGCACGTCGCGAAAGCCGGCCTTGCCCGCCAGATATTCGGCGAAGGCCTCGTCTGGCCGGTCCAGGCCGTCCAGGGCGTCGCCCAGCAGGCAGTGGATGCTGGGCTTGTCGAACCGGTCCAACCCCGGGTGCGTCACGAGTTCGCGAAGATCGCGCTCGGCCCGCTCGAACTGTTTTTCGTTGATGTCGGCGCTGGCGATGGCGGCGCTGGCCGCCGGCTGGAACGGCTGCAGCGCCAGGGCGCGCTCGGCGTAGGACCGCGCCGCGGCCCAGTCGCCCGCCCGGACCGCCAGGGTGGCCAGGCCGGCCAGCGGATCGGCGTAGTCGGGAAACAGCCGCACGCCGTTTTCGAACTGCTCGCGCGCGCCCTCATAGTCCCCCAGGTCCTCCAGCGTCGTGCCGAAGTTGTAATAGGCCTGCGGAAAGAAGGGTTGCAGCGCCAGGGCGTGTTCGAAGGCGGCGACCGCCGCGCGGCGCTTGTCCTGCTTGACCAGGCACAGGCCGACGGAATTCCAGATCATGGCGTTGGTCGGATCGAGGCCCGCCGCGCGATCGAGCAGGCGCATGGCCTCGGGATAGCGGCCCTCCTCCTCGAACTGGAAGGCGACGAGGGTCAGGATCTTGGGGTGCTCGAAGCCGCCGGCCAGGGCCGCGCGCGCCAGTCCGATCGCGCGCGGCACGTCGGACGCTAGCGCCAGTTCAATGTCTTCCAGGACCACCTGGTCCTGGGCCGTGCTCCTGCGCAGGGGCGGGATCGATTGCGTCACGTCAAAATCCGATCGGCCAGCCGTGAAGGCCCAAAAAAAGGGGGGCGACGGATGATTAGGCCCGCCGCCCCCGCTCAATCAACAGATTTCAGACCGATCTAGAACTTGGCGGTCAGGCCAACGAACATGGTCCGGCCCAGGGCGTCATAGACGCCCGGATAGGTGTTGCCGTTGCAGGACGCCGCGGCGCAAGCGCCGTCGGCGACGAGCGGCGGATCCCGGTCAAACAGGTTGTTGATGCCGGCCCGGATGACGAAGCCGTCCTTGACCCGCCAGGTGCCGGTCAGGTCGAAGTAGCTCACACCGGCCAGGTGGTTGTCGACCTCGTCGAAATAGGGGGAGTTGTTGAGCAGCGTGTTGCCTTCGTTGGTGTCGAGCTTGACCCCGCCGACATAGCGCCATTGACCCGAAAGATCGAAATTCCAAGGCGTCGACCAGGTGACGCGCAGCTTGTTGCGCCAATGCGGATCCGGATTGCCGCAGACCGGGCCGTAGAGGCCGGCGCAGTTATAGGTCGGGCCGCCCGTCAGGGGCTGCGTGATGAAGCTTTCGACATAGGTTCCGACGAAGTTCATCGACACCGAACCCCAATCCGGCACGGTGAAGCCGCCCCAGGCGATGTCCGACAGCCTGAAATGATAGTTGATCTCGATGTCGTAACCCTTGGTCTGCTCGTAGCCGGTGTTCAGGAACTGCGCGTTGACGAAGCCGCCCGGACCCAGCAACGAGCCGTCGGGCCCCCGCTCGATGAAGTTACAGAACGCCTGCACGCCAGCCAGACATTCGTTGACCGAGACGTTCGGCGCGATGCTCTGGATGAGGTCGTTCACCCGGATGTTGTAGAAGTCGACCGTCATCGAGAAACCCTTGACGAAGGTCGGGGTGAAGACGACGCCGAAGCTGGTGGTGTCGGACGCTTCCGGACGCAGATTGGGGTTGCCGCTCAGCAACTGGCTGCACTGGTTGGCCGGGCACTGCGGGATCGTGCCGTACTGGCTGGCGAAGTTCGGATCGGTCTTGGCGGTCAGCAGGCACTGAGCCAAGGTCGCTGCCTGCTTGCCCGTCAAGGGGTTGGTCGAGCAAGGATCCTGACCGGCATAGAGGGCCGGTTGCGAGGGTGCGAACAGTTCGTCGACGTTCGGCGCACGGACCGCGTGGTTGAAGCTGGCGCGGAACTTGACGTCGTCGATCGGCTTGTATTCCAGCGCAAGCTTGTAGGTCTCGGTCTGGCCGATGTCGCTGTATTCCGAATAGCGGTACCCGCCGTCGAAATCGAACAGCTTGATGAACGGCATGTCCGAAGCAATTGGGACGCTCAATTCGCTATAGACTTCATAGACGTTGAACGATCCGTGCGCCGACGGCGTAGCCCCGCCCTGACCGGACAGGTCGCCAGTGGCGAATTCCTGGTCGGTCTCTTCGTCCAGTTCTTCGCGGCGATAGTCGGTGCCGAGGGCGATCTTGACGCCTTCCTTCGCGAACGGGCTCTTCAGGCCGTATTGGCCCAGGTCGCCGTTGACGTCGATTTCCGAGATCTCTTCGGTGGTCTGACCTTCCTTGAAGCCCGGCGTCAGCACATAGGCGATCGCCGCCGCGCTGGGCTGGGACCCGGTGAAGATGTTGATCGGCACGCAGCCCTTGGCGAACTGGTTGGCGCAAACGACCTGGCCCGCGGCGTTCGTGGTCGTCTGCAGAGCGTTCTGCAGCTTGGCCACCGAGACGTCGCCCAGATAGTGCTCGGCATAGATGGAGGCGCCGTACTGAACATAGGCGTCGTAGTTCCACCCGTCGGCGATTTCGCCCTTGGCGCCGAGGACGATGCGATAGTCGGTGTGACGCAGGTCATCCTGGCGGGGGGCGCCGACCAGGCGATAGCCGATCGTGGTGGCGATGGCGCCGGCGGGCGTGCCCGCTGCCGGCCCCATTGTCCCGGCGGCAGGACTCGTACCGGAGGCCGATGCTGCGTTGCCTTCGAACGGACCGCCGCAACCCAGCTGCGTGGCCTGCGTGCCGGTCAGAAAGGCGTTGTTGCAGGGGATGTAGTACGCCGGCCCCTGGAAGAAGCCGCTGGAGGCGATCTGGGCGACCGTATGGTCGTCCATGAACATCGTGTCCAGATAGACGTCGACATGCTCGTTGGCCTGATAGTGGCCGAAGGCGCCCAGGTTGTAGCGGTCGTCCGAACGCTGGAAGTAGTTGGTGGGGCCGAAGTTGTAGTCGTTGGCCGGACCGAAGGGGGCGAACGTGCCCGCCGCCGCGCCGGCGTTGGTCAAGGGGGCGAGGCCGTGCTTGGCCCCAGACGCATCTACCGTGTATTGACCGGTCAGGTTGAACCGGCCGAAGGCGTTGTTGCTGGATCCGGCGCAGACGTGGGCCCCGTTGACCACGCCCTTGGCGCTGGTCGTGTCGGTGATCGTACAAGCGGAGAAGTCGCGGGTGCCTTCCAGGATCGGCGCCAGGTTGGTGTATTCGGCGTAGGCGGTGACGTTGCCCTTATTGTCGGGCGAATTGGCCCCGACGATCACGCTGACCTGGGAGTTGTTCCGCTCCACGATGTCGCCCGGCTTGTTGATCGGTTGGGATCCGATGCCGAACGGGTTGCTGGCGAGGAACCCCGAAGCGTCGGAGTTGCCGTTCTCGTGCTGGTCGAAGCCGTACTGGGCGTCGATCTGGATGCCCTCGAAGTCGCGCTTCATCACGAAGTTGACGACCCCGGCCACGGCGTCGGCCCCGTATTCGGACGAGGCGCCCCCGGTCAGCACGTCGACCCGCTCAACCAGCGGAGCCGGGATGAAGTTCAAGTCCGGAACCGGCCCGGGCGTCCCGCCGCTCGGGTCGCCGGACTGCAGGCGCTTGCCATCGATCAGCACCAGGGTGCGGACGGGACCCAGACCGCGCAAGTCGACGGTGGCGGTGCCGGTCGAGCCGTTGGACACGGTCGAGTTCTGGCCGGCGAACACCGACGGCAGGTTGTTCAGCAGGTTTTCAACGTTGACGATGCCCTCGGCCTTGATTTCGCCGGCCGAGAGGACGGTCAGCGGGCTGGCGCTTTCCAGGTTGGCCCGCGGAATGCGCGAACCGGTGACGACCACTTCGGTGACCTGCGAGCCGCCGGCGGCGGCTGGCGCCGCGGTCTGGGCGCTGGCCTGACTCGCGCCGAGCAACGCCGCGCCGCATAGAATCGTCGAGGCGAACAGCGTCTGGCGCTGGTTTAGCTTCTTCATTCGTGAACCCCTTGAAGGCCATCAGCCGCATCCGCAGCCGACGACGAACCCCGCAAAAATTAATGAGCTGTAATGCCAGCTCCCTGGCGACAGAAAATGATTGTGGGCCGTTCAGGTCAAGGGACGGCGACACCTCGGTCAATGGATCGCGCAGGACTGTCACTTTCCAGACACACCGGTGTCATCGCCTCGCCGCCTCAAACCTCCGTTCAGCGCGAGGCGGAATCGACCTAGTATATTGTATTTTATATATATATTGGCATTTGACCGACGGGGCGACCGAGCGCTTCGCCTTGTTTTGGACCCAGAGCTGTAACATTTTTCGCGGACTCGGCGCGGGGGGTCGGCGCCTTGCGAGGGCCGCACTGAAGGGTAGGCGGAGCGCGCGATCGCAACCCCCGCTGGGTCCGCGGTCGGGGTGAAGGGGCGCCGCGCCGCGGCCGGGGCCCATCCTGCCGCGTCGCCGAATTGCGCTTGGCGCCGGCCAAAGCGCGATGGAATGATCGCCCGCGGACGCCGCCGCGCCGAGAGGATCATGACCGAAACCGACGTCCAGCCGCAGGCCGCGCCAGACCCGCGATTGATCGCGGTCGAGAACACCATCAACGCCGGCGATCTCGCCGGCGGCGTCGCGCTCGCCGAGCAGGCCCTGGCCGACGGCCTGGTCCATCCCCTGTTGCTCAACCTGCGGGCCTTCAGGGCCGAGGCGGAGGGCCGGATCGCCGACTCCCTGGCGGACCTGCAGCGCGCCCACGCCCTGGCGCCCCAGGACGTTTCGCTGCTGAACGCCATGGGCCTTTGCCAGTCGCGTCTGGGCCGGCACGCCGAAGCCGCCGAAAGCCTGGCGCGGGCCACCGCCCTGGCGCCGAATTTCCCCCAGGCCTGGAACAATCTGGGCGTGGCGCAACTGGCCCTTGGCGACCTGACGGGCGCGCGCCGCAGCTTCGAGGCGGCCGGCGCGCTCGAGCCCCGCTTCGCCGAACCGCGGGGACACCTGGCCCTGATGGCGGCGCGGAGGGGCGACCGCGAGGGCGCCCGCGGCGCGGCGCAGGCGGCGCTGGCGGTCAAGCCGAACCTGCCCGAGGCCGTGCGCGCCATGGCCGAGGTCGACCTGGCCGAGGCCCGCCCCGCCGAGGCCGAAGCCCGCCTGCGCCATCTGCTGGCCGATCCCGAGCTCGGACCCAATGGGCGCTACCTCTCCCGGGGCCTGCTCGGCGACGCGCTCGACCGCCAGGGCCGCTACGCCGAGGCGTTCGAGACCTATCAGGCGGCCAATCTCGGGCACCGCGACGCCAACGCGGCCCAGTTCGGCCGCTCGAGCCTGGTTCCCTTGATCGACGGCCTGAACCAGGCCTTCGCGTCCGTATGGCCCCGCGGCGCCGCGCCGGATCCGCCGGCCGAGCCGCCCGTCGCGCGCCGGCATATCTTCCTGATCGGCTTCATGCGCTCGGGCACCACCCTGATGGAGCAGGTGCTGGCCGCTCAGCCGGACGCGGTCAGCCTGGAGGAGAAGGAGGTCCTGGATTCCGGGGTGATGGACTATCTCACCCGGCCGGAGGGGATGGCGCGGCTCGTCGCGGCGGACCAGGCGGCCCTGTCTGTCCACCGCGCCGACTACTGGGACCGGGTCCGCCGACACGGGGTCGAGCCTGCCGGCAAGGTCTTCATCGACAAGATGCCGTTCGACGGGCTGCGGCTCCCGCTGATCCAACGCCTGTTCCCGGACGCCAGGATCGTCTTCGCCCTGCGCGACCCCAGGGACGTCGTGTTCAGCTGCTTCAAGCACCGTTTCGCGCTCAACGCCTATACCTACGAGCTCTTGACGCTGCCGACGGCGGTCCGGCTCTACGACGCCTATATGCGCAGCGTGGAGACCTTCCGCTCGCGGCTCGTGCTGCCGTTCCACCTCTACCGGCACGAGGATCTGGTGGCCGACTTCGACGGCCAGGTCAAAGCCCTGTGCGATTTCCTGGGCGTCGCCTGGAACGAGGCGATGCGCGATATCGGCGGCCGCTCCCGCCAGGGCCTGGTGACCTCGCCGAGCGCGCCGCAGCTCTTGAACGGGCTGTCCCGTGACGGGCTGCAGCAATGGCGGCGCTACGAAGCCCAGCTCGCGCCCTTCTACCGCAACCTCGCCCCCTGGGTCCGCCACTTCGGCTACGAATAGCGCCGCGCCGCGCTTGGCCCGGTCGTCAGGCCGGCGACAGGTCGAAGGCGATGGTCAGCCGGCTCTCGTCGCCGCCGAACGGGATGGTGCCGTGCCACATCGAAGACGGGAACAGCACCAGCTTGCCCGGTTCCGGCTTGACCACCATCTCGGCGTCCAGCTCCGGCAGGGTCGGCACGCCGGGCTGGCCGAACCGGATCCAGCCCTCGTGGCCCCGCTCCACGGCCTTCGGCAGCGCGATGTAGCAGGCCGAGGACAGCCAGCCCTTGCCGTGCAGGTGATCAGTGTGCCGCCCGCCGGGCCGAAGGCGGACCGACCAGGCGCCCTCGATCCGGTAGTCTCCGGTATTGCGGGCGCGAAGGGGATCGGAGCCGGGGCCCAGGGCCTGGATGTGCCGGCGGATCGGTCCGTCGATGGCCTGGAAGAAGGCCTTGATCACCGGGTCCTCCGAGCGGTCCAGACGCTGCTGGGTCTGGGTCCCCTGGCGCAGCGACTGGCCGATCGGGTGAGCGCGCAGGGGGTGGCGCTGCTCCAGGCGCAGCGCCAGGTCCGCCAGAAAGGCCTCCAAGCTGGGCCAGCCCTCCGGCGTGTCGATGGTCCAGGACCGCACCATCGTCTCGAAGTCGTACAAGGTCGAATATCGTGGGTCGTCCAGCAGGCGCCAGGCGGTGGCCTGCAGCGCCACGGCCTGTTGATCCAGCGGCGCGCGCTCGCGCAGGACGGCCGCCAGCGCCGCCGCGGCCTGGGCGTGGCCGGCCGCCAGATTGGCCAGGCACAGGGCGTTCAGCGCATCCGGCGAGGCCGGCGCCAGCGCCGCCGCGCGCTCGGCATGGGCCAGGGCCCGGTCGGGGTCGCTGCGCGCGATCAGGTGCGAGGCCTGGATGTGCAGCGCCGGATCGCTCTCGCGCGCGGCCAGGGCCTGGGCCAGCATGCGTTCGGCGCCGCCCGGGTCGTCAGCATATTCCAGGACCCTGGCCTTGGCGGCCCTCAGCGGCGTGTCCCCCGGACGCAAGGCGAGCGCCGCGTCGATGGCGGCGCAGGCGGCGTCCGCCGACTCCGTGCGCATCCAGACCAGCTGGGCCAGCTCCGCATGGGCGCCCGGATCGTCCGGCAGCCGGCTGATCGCCTGGCGGTAGGCGTGTTCGGCCTGGTCGAACCGGTCCTGGCCCTGCAGCGCGCGGCCCAGCACCAGCCAGGTCTGCGGCGCGTCGAGTCCCTTGGCGAAGGCCCGCCGGACCGCGGCCTCGGCCTCGGCGAAGCGCTCGGCGTCGCCATAGGCCGCCGCGAGATTGTGCTCCGCCACCCCGCTGCGGGGCGCGACCTGGACGGCCCGGCGATAGACCGCGATGGCCTCGTCCGTCCGGCCCAGCGCCTTCAGGACCAGGGCGTGGGCGCTCAGCACGTGGATGTCCGCGTCCGGCAGCGCGCCGGCCGGCATGATCGCCGCCAGCGCCTCGGCTGGCCGGTTCTCGTTCAGCAGCAGCTCCGAAAGGCCCACCGCCGCGGCGGGATGGGCCTCATCGATCGCCAGCGCCCAGCGATAGGCCTGCTCGGCGGCGTCTCGCAGTTGGCCCAGTTCGAGGGTCGCCGCCAGGTCGGCGAACAGCTCCGGACGCTCTTCGATCCCCAGGGCGCCGCGCAACTCCCGCTCCGCTCCGGCCAGGTCGCCGGTCTCGCGCAAGGCGGCGGCCAGCAGGCGGCGCGCCTCGACCAGGCGCGGCTGCTGGGCCTTCAGCGCTGTCAGCAGATCGGCCGCCTCGGCCGGGCGGCGTTGGAACAAGAGGCTGCTGGCCAGGCGCAGGCGTTCGAGCGTCGGGGCGGAGGGAGGCGAACTCAAGCGGGGCGGCCTTAGGGTTGCGGGTCGGCTGAGCCCCTCGATAGCGCGCCGCGACGCCCAAGGCCAATCCGAAACGCCCGCGCCTAAGGCGCGAAGCTGGACCGCGCCTTGACGCCCCAGTGGCCGTTCTCGCAGGTCACCACATAGATCGAGTCGAAGCCGCCGATGACGCCGCCGTCCGCCCGGTAGCGGGTGAAGCGGGTGTCGATATGCACCTTGTCCTCGCCGGCGTGGATCACCTCGCGGCGCTCCCAGGCCGAATGGTCCCAGTCCTTCAGCGCGCCCTGCTGAAACATCTGCGGCTGGTGATAGCCGGGCTCGATGATCGCCAGGGTGTTGGAGGCCAGGCGGACGCTCGGAAAGTTGAAGGTGGCCTCGAAGGCCTCGACGTCGCGCGCGTTGAACGCGGCCATGAAGGCGTCCAGGCAGGCCATCGCCGCGGCGACGGGATCCTGCGTCCCCGTCACAGCGCCGCGCCGAGATCCAGGCCAGCCACGCTGGATGGCGAACAGACGAACCGTCCCGCCAGGCTGCCGTCGCGCAGATGCACCTGCACCTCGGCGTATTCGCCGGAGAAGGCGATCTTCTCGGCCAGGTTCCTGGCGGTGGACTCCGCCTTGGCGCCGCTCAGGAACAGCATGTTCTCGAAGCCCTCCGATCGCACGCTCCACCCGGTCGGGGCGGGCGCGACGAATATCCTGCGGACCATGTCGTCCTCCGGTCTTGGCCTCTATCTGCCGCCATAGCTACACCCACGGGATGTCCACAAGATGACGGTCGCGCATTGTTCGTGCGTCGACCGGCCCCATTAATGCTTTATTTTCCGTGGTTTGACTTTTCCGTGATGAGGGGGCTTGGGCGCGCCCTCCCGCCGAGGCGGACCTTCGGGCTTGCGGCCGGGGGCTCCGGCGGGCTCGATGCGCATCTTGTCCTTGGGGGCGGCGGCGATGGCGGCCAGGAAGCGGGACTCGGCCTCGCTCAGGATCTCGAACTTGGTCTCGCGGTCGAAGATGCGGATCTGGCCGATGTCCTTCTTGGTCACGTGGCCCATGCGGCAGATCAGCGGGATCAGCCACTTCGGGTCGGCGTTGTTGCTGCGTCCGATGGCGAGCCGGAACCAGCTGGCCCCTTCGGAGCCGGGCTGGTCGGCGCCGAAGCGCGGGCGCGGCTCGCGCGGCTCCCTGGGACCGCGGGCCTCGCGCCGGTCGGGCGCCGGGCCGGAATCGAACAGCTCCTCCGGCTCCGGCAGGCGCGAGCGATGCAGGCGGATCAGCGCCGCGGCGATCTGTTCCGGCGATTTGCGCTCCATGACGATCCGGGCGAGGGCCAGGTCCTCTTCCGCCGGCGGCTCGTTCAGCATCGGGTCGTCCAGCAGGCGCGCCTGGTCGCAGGCGCGGATCGCCTCGGCGCTGGGCGGCCCGCCCCAGATCGCCTCGATATTGGCCGAGACCAGCAGCTGCTCGACCCGGCGCCGGCGCGGATAGGGGACCAGCAGCACCGACACGCCCTTGCGCCCGGCCCGGCCCGTGCGGCCGCTGCGGTGCAGCAGGCCGGCCTTGTTGGCGGGCAGGTCGGCGTGGATCACCAGGCCCAGGTCCGGAAGGTCGAGGCCCCGGGCCGCCACGTCGGTGGCGACGCAGACCCGCGCGTGCCCGTCGCGCAGGGCCTGCAGGGCGTCGGTGCGCTCGCGCTGGGCCAGTTCGCCGGACAGGGCCACGGCCTCGAACCCCCGCTCGCGAAGGGCGCCGTACAGATGCCGCACCGCCTCGCGCGTGGCGCAGAACACCAGGGCCCGGCCGGACTCGTAGAAGCGCAGCACATTGACCACCGCGTGTTCGATCTCGCCGGGCGCAATGCGGATCGCGCGGTACTCGATGTCGCCGTGCGGCTCGTTGTGAGAGGCCGTGTCGATGCGGACCGCCGCGCGTTGGTACTGCTTCGCCAGGGTGGCGATCTCGCGGGCGATGGTGGCGGAGAACAGCAAGGTCCGCCGCTCGGCAGGCGCGGCGTCCAGGATCACTTCCAGATCCTCGCGGAAGCCGAGGTCGAGCATCTCGTCGGCCTCGTCCAGCACCACCACGGCCAGGACCCCGAGGTCCAGGTGCCCGCGCCCCAGGTGGTCGCGCAGCCGGCCGGGGGTGCCGACCACGATATGGCAACCGGCCGCCAGGGCCCGCTGTTCGCGCCGCGAATCCATCCCGCCGACGCAGGTCACCACCTGGGCGCTCGCGGGCCCGTAGAGCCAGGTCAGCTCCCGCGCCACCTGCATGGCCAGCTCGCGGGTCGGGGCGATGATCAGCGCCAGGGGCGCGCCGGGCGGGCCCATGCGGTCGGAATCGCCCAGCAGCTGGGGCGCCATGGCCAGGCCGTAGGCCACGGTCTTGCCCGAGCCGGTCTGGGCCGAGACCAGCAGGTCCTGCTCCTGGGCGTTCGCGGCGAGAACCGCCGACTGGACCGGCGTCGGCTCGCGGTAGCCCTGTTCGGAAAGGGCCCGCTCGAAAGCGGGGTGAAGGGGGGGAAAGGTCATGGAAATCCTGCGCGGTCCGCCGCGCGCAACCTTGCGCCCGTCCGCCGCTGCGCGCCAATGGCCTTTCTGGGCGCGAAAGCCAAGGCCTGAACGCACGGGCGCGGCGTTTGGACAAGCCCCGGGCGCGGTGTATCCAGCCGTCGGGTTCAGCGGGAGCCGATGGGCGTGACCACCTCGACAGACTTGGGCCAGCTTGGCCGCGCGGGCGCCGAGGCCCTGCGCCGCCAGGATCACGCGGGCGCCCGCGCGCTGTTCGAACAGCTCGTCGCGGCGCGGCCCCAGGACGTCAGCGCCTGGCACGGACTGGCCCTGGCCCGCCGGGGCCTCGGCGATACGGCCGGCCAGCTCCAGGCCCTGGACCAGGTGCTGGCCGCCCATCCGGGACATCTGCCGGCGCTCTTGATGAAGGCGGACCATTTCGCGGCGGCCGGCGACGGGCGCGCGGCGTCGGCCTTCTACCGCGCCGTGGTGGCCCGCGCGCCGGCCTTCGAGACCCTGCCGCCGGACCTTCAGGCCGCGGTGCGCCACGCCCAGGCCGAAAGCGCCCGCTACGCCCAGGACTACGAGACCCACCTGCGCGGCGCCCTGGCCGAGGCGGGTTTCGATCCGGGCCGGTCCAGCCGGCGGTTCGCCCAGTCGCTGGACCTGCTGCTGGGCAAGTCGCAGATCTATTTGCAGTCGCCCACGGCCTTCTATTTTCCCGAACTGCCGCAGCGGCAGTTCTACGAGCGCGCCGAGTTCGACTGGATCCCGGCGCTGGAGGCCCAGACCGCGCTGATCCGCAACGAGCTGCTGCAGGTGGTCGCCGACGACCGGGCCTTTCGCCCCTACCTGCAATCCGACGGCCATCGTCCGCCGAACGACTACGGCGACCTGCTCGACAGCCTGGACTGGAGCGCCTTCTTCCTGGTCGAGGACGGCGCGGTGGTCGAAGCCAACGCCGCGCGATGCCCAAGGACCATGGCGGCGCTGCAGGCCGCGCCGCTGGCCCAGGCGCCGCCACGCTCGCCCTCCGTGCTGTTCTCGCTGCTGCGGCCGGGCGCGCGGATCCCTCCGCACACCGGACAGACCAACGCCCGCCTGATCTGCCACCTGCCGCTGATCGTCCCCGAGGGCTGCGCCTTGCGCGTCGGCAACGAGACGCGGGCCTGGGCGGAAGGCCAGACGCTGATCTTCGACGACACCATCGAGCATGAGGCCTGGAACACCAGCGACCGGTTGCGCGTGGTCTTGCTGTTCGACATCTGGCGCCCCGAGCTCAGCCTTGACGAGCGCGACCTGGTCGCGGCCATGCTCGCCGCGGTCGACACCTACGGCGCCGGACCGGGCGTCTAAGCCCCCAACGGGAACCCAGGCCCATGACCTATCAGGACATCCTCTACGCCGTGGCCGACGCCGTCGCCACGATCACCATCAACCGGCCGGAAAAGTACAACGCCTTCCGCCCGGAGACTTGCGAGGAGCTGATCGACGCCTTCAAGCGGGCCGCGGCGGACCGCGAGGTCGCCGTGGTGGTGCTCACCGGGGCCGGCGACAAGGCCTTCTGCACCGGCGGCGACCAGTCCGACCACGAGGGCGGCTATGGCGGGCGCGGGGTGATCGGCCTGCCGATCGACGAGGTGCAGAGCCTGATCCGCGACATCCCCAAGCCGGTGATCGCCCGGGTCCAGGGCTTCGCCATCGGCGGCGGCAACGTGCTGGCGGCCATGTGCGACCTGACCATCGCCGCCGAGACCGCGCAGTTCGGCCAGGTCGGCCCCAAGGTCGGCTCGGTCGATCCGGGCTTCGGCACCGCCTATCTGGCGCGGGTGGTCGGCGAGAAGAAGGCGCGGGAGATGTGGTACCTGTGCCGCCGGTACACCGCCGCCCAGGCCCATGAGATGGGCCTGGTCAACGCCGTGGTCCCGCTGGACCGGCTGGACGCCGAGGTCGCCGCCTGGTGCGCCGAGCTGGTCGCGCGCAGCCCCACGGCCCTGGCCATCGCCAAGCGCTCGTTCAACGCCGACACCGAGCACCAGCGCGGGATCAGCGCCCTCGGCTTCGAGGCGGTGGCCCTCTACTACGGCACCGAGGAATCCAAGGAAGGCGGCCGGGCCTTCCGCGAGAAACGTCCCCCGAACTTCCGGCGCCGTTCCTGAGTCCTGCCCGCTTCCCTCCGCCCGATCGCCTCGCTAAACCTTGGCCCCAAGCGAACAACGATAACCCAGGGAGAGGCGGGACCATGAAGGACTTCACCGGCAAGATCGCCGTGATCACGGGCGGCGGCACGGGCATGGGCCGCGAACTGTCGCGCCAGCTGGTGGCCGAGGGCTGCCACGTGGCCATGTGCGATGTCTCGGCCTCGGCCATGGCGGAGACGATCCGCCTGTGCCAGGCCGACGGCCAGCCCCAGGGCACGCGCATCACCTCGCACATCGCCGATGTCTCCGACGAGGCCCAGCTGAAGCGGTTCCGCGACGAGGCGGCGCAGCAGCTGGACACCGACCGGATCCACCTGCTGTTCAACAACGCCGGCATCGCTGGGGGCGGCAGCTTCGTCAGCGACCCGCGCGAGCAGTGGGAAAAGACCTTCAACGTCTGCTGGGGCGGGGTCTATCTGGGCTGCCGCACCTTCCTGCCGATGCTGCTGAAGGCCGACGAGGGGCACATCGTCAACACCAGCAGCGTCAACGGCTTCTGGGCCAGCATCGGACCGAACACGGCGCACACCGCCTACGCCGCGGCCAAGTTCGCGGTGAAGGGCTTCACCGAGGCCCTGATGACCGACCTGAAGCTGAACGCCCCGCACATCAAGTGCTCGGTGGTCATGCCGGGCCACATCGGCACCTCG
>Ga0182030_10017019_pt1 | contig 14076 bp, 9 predicted proteins | sample 812S3MmetaG_FD_121299 | JGI IMG/M metagenome (GOLD analysis project Ga0182030, IMG submission 121299) | Permafrost microbial communities from Stordalen Mire, Sweden - 812S3M metaG (Illumina Assembly) | ecosystem: Environmental > Terrestrial > Soil > Wetlands > Permafrost | place: Sweden...
CGCTCGGATTGCTTCTTAACCGGACGCCATTTTACGCCGGCCCGGAAAGCGTCGTGCCGCCGACGCTCGTGGAAAGGGCGTACGAGGCGTTTCGCCCGTTTGATTGGAACGACCCGGAATTCGCGGAGGCGCAGGTGCTGTTCCTGCGCGCTGCTCGCGCCGTTGACGACCGGCGTCTAGATCTACCCAAATCATTGCGCAATCAAATCGCCGACAAGTTGGAGAAGTGCAAAATCGCGCCAATCAAGGCCGGCCGCCTCAGAAATTTCGTGCCGGTCGAGCGCGTGGAACGACTGAGTTTGTACGGAGAGGCCGTGCCACCTGGGTTGATCCTGAGCGGAGACTGAATTTGAAATTAGAGACGTTTCTATGCCGTCGAATGCGCGGCGAGATATTCGGCAAGCTTGTCTTGTTCGGCACGAGCCTCGGCGACTTTGCGAAGAGGCAGAAGGCCGTTGCCTAGCGCCAGAAGCCCCCCGATTTGGTTGAACACCATCGAGTGCATAACGCCAAATCCCCCGAAAAACGCGCCCCCGATGCAGATCAGATTCGGACCGAGAATGAGCCCCCAGCTTCGGTTGATATTCCGCTGAAGATCGCGGGAAATATCGTGCAGCTGGAGAAGTTTGACGAGGCTCTCCTCCATGAACACGACCTGGGCGGTGTCGGTCGCAATGCTGGAGGCACCGCGCAGCGATATGGAGACATCGGCCTTTTTCAGGGCAATCGAGTCGTTGACGCCGTCACCAATGAAGCAGACCTTTCTTCCCTCCTTCTGGAGAATCTCGACATATTTGGCTTTGTCCTGCGGCAGGACCTCAGCGAAATAGCGATCCATGCCGAGTTTGTCCGCGAGGCTGCGCGTGGGCCGGTCGTGATCGCCCGAGATAATGGCGAGATGTTTGGCGCCACGCGCGCGCAAACCTGCGATGACCTCCTCGGCTTCGGGCCGATTAGCGGCGCGCATTTCGATGGCGCCGCCCAAAGCGTTGTCAACGCCCAGCATGATGAGCGAATGGCCTTCGTCGTGGACGTTTTCCATCTCCCGATCGAGTTCGGCAGGCAGTTTAAGGCCCTCATGCTTCATGAAGCGGGCGCTTCCAACACGAACCGTATGGCCGTCGATGCCGACGGTAATCCCATAGCCGACATGATACTTCGAATCGTCGGTCTCCGGCATGGGGAGTCCAAGCGACTCGAACTTGTTCAGGATCGCTTTGGCGATCGGATGACTGAACTTATTTTCTGCGGCGGCGGCCCATTGCAGAATTTGATGCTCGGAATATTCCCCGAACGTTAGCACACGGCCGACTTCTGGGCGTTCACGGGTCAGCGTCCCAGTCTTGTCAAAGAGGAACGTATCGACATTACGCATCACTTCAAGGGCCCGCCCATCCTTGACGAGAATGCCGTGCTGAGCGCAGAGGGTCAGCGACGAAAGCATCGCAATCGGCGCGGCCATTCGAATACCTGTTCCGAGGTCGCAGTTAACAATGGCGACGGCGCTGTTGACGCCGCGGGTTGCGAGACCAAAAGCCCCGAGAGCCAAGGTTGGCACCACGGCCTTATCGGCCAACTTTTCTCCCTGCGATTGGGAGTGCAGTTTGTAACCGGCCGTGTCGTTGAGAATCCGTGCAAGCTTGGCTGAGGTCGTCTCTTCGCCCGCGCTCGTGACCGACACACGAATCTTGCCGGCGAGCACGGTCGTTGAGGCTAAGACCCTATCACCCTTGATCTTTTCGGCCGGGGCGGATTCCCCGGTGAGGGTGTGCTGATCGATCATCGCCATTCCGTCGACGACTTCTCCGTCAACCGGCACCGTTTCTCCGGTATGAACGATGATGATGTCGTTGACCTTGAGCTTCTCGAGCGGCGTTTCCACTTCGATGCCATCGAGACACAACCACACGAACCGAGGCTGCTTGCCAAAGACATTGAGCAGCATCTTCTTGGAATTGTCTTCGGTTTTTTCGACGAGTTTGCGCGCCAGGCTCAGGCTCCAAGCCAGAACCGTGCCGGCAAAAACCTGGTTGGTGGCAAGGCAAACCAGCACGACGATGGCATCGAGCACATCGACTCCGAGGCGCTTTTCCTTGAACACGACGTTGTAAGCGTTTTTGAAGCTAGGAAGTACCGAATAGAAAAAGACGGCGGCGCTGAGCGGCGTCAAAGAGGGAACCAAAAACCGGGTAGCCGCCGCAAGACCGACTGACACCGTACAAATGGGCAAGTCGAGGTCGACAGGCGTCGCGGCGATATTTTTCGATTTGTGAAGCACATCGTCAAGGATTTCGATGAGCTGATGCTTTTGGATGTGCCTTTGATCATAATGGATGAGGACGCTGGAGGTGAAATCGTTGGTGGTATAGCGGCCCACGCCGAAGGCATTCATGAGTTCCCGCTCGATGGCCTGGCACAATTCGCGCTTCCGGAACAAAGCCGGATTCTGCAGACGAATGCGCCCTTCGATCTCATGCTTGACCGCCCAACTCGAGAGTCTTTGGCCATGACGGCACAACCGAATTATGTTCTTCGTTTCAATAAGGTCCGAAGGCAAAATGAGCGGGTTCGAGGTATCGGATGATGGCGTGCCTTTGGCAAGAAAACGCGAAATCTTTTTGATCACTGCGCGGCTCGACCCAGTATCCGCGCGAAAGGAGATTTCCGCTTTCTTCCTGCCTGAATCGATCTCCACCTGCTCGACTTCCGGCGCGAGGAAAGCCCGTTCAAAGAACTGGCGAGCCAAGGCGCTGTGTGGATCGAAAAACAGCGCTTCGCTGAGAAACCGGATTCGACCGGTTCCAGGAAAAGAGATTTGCAGGTCCATGTTCGCGGACGTTGCGATTCGCTTCGCTGGGCGTTGAGGATCCGTGCGTTTCGCAGCCGGTTTCAAGGTGCGAGGCGGGACCTTCGTCCAAGCAGCCGAGGCAGGCCTGGCGCTCGACGAAACGCGTCCTAAACGCGATGAGTGTACGAGGGACATGGGCGGTCAGGCGCTGGATTTTGAGGGGGATGCCGAGCGGTTCTTAGGACGCGCTCCGGCTTCGGTGGGATGCGTTTTGGGAGCAGAAATTGCTCGCTTGCCTGCTGCGCGGGCAGCGATTCGCTGGCGGGCTTGCCGCTCGGCCCGCCGGTCTTCAAACTCCTCCATCCGTTCGAGCACAGCTTGCGCGGCCGAAGCATAGATATCGCCAAGCGCATTTCGGCCCACCTCAACGAAGGGTTCCAGATTGCGACGCACTTTTGTCCAAGCACGCGCCCCCAAATTCGAATTTTCGTGAATGATCTCGAACTTCAAAACAGGACCAGCCGCCTGTTTTGAGGGCGTTCTTCTCTTTTGCGCAGCTTTGGAGTGGTTCGCCATCGGTGCGTTGATTTCTGCCAGGAATGGGGGGATTAAAGCCAAGCAATAAAAAGCCAAGGCTAAACGATGTAAGTTTAATGACATGGAGGGAAAAGTCAAGTTATTCAATAGACCCACATATCTATCTGCTTCCGTTTGACCCGTACCGCGGTTGCCATCATCCCGCGCCTCCCGGGTGCCGCCGAGAAGACGGCTCAGACGGCGCGGCTTTCCAGTGAGCAGATGGCATGCGCCGTACCGCGGCAACCAATACCAGCCCGCTTGACCCCGCGGAATCACCGATCTAGAAAATCAATTCAAGCGGCTGATGCCGTGGACTGCGCGGCGTTATCCAGTAATCCTATAAAGTATACTGGGATCCTGCCGTTTGCGATCTGTGGTGTGCCATGTCAACTCAACCCGTTGTGCGAATTGCTCCTGGAAGCGAAGGAGTGTCGATCTGGAGTTCCGCCCTATTTGGCGATCCTTCTGGTTCGCACATCCGTGAGTTCCTCGCGCGCGTCTTCAGCGTCAAGGAGGTCGCCACGGTCGAAATCCGCCGGACGAAATCCTTTGGGCGGGTGCGCTACGAGAAGTCGCCGAATGCCCCGGAAATTTGGCTTAGGCTCAGTCACGTTTTGAGACGAGCGGGCGCTTCGCAGCCCGCCTCGGAGTCCGCAATTGCCGATGACGCCGGCCTGGAGTCGCTGGGCGTTGACAATCTTTATCTCGACGGACCTCCCATTTTGCCCATTCGGATCAATCGTGTGGGCGCCGCCTTATCAACCTGGCGACTGCGTTTTCAGAACGGCCACAGGGTCCGTCTCACCCATCCATTTCTGCGCAACCGCAATGACGTGGCTTATCGTTTAGAAGAAGAACTGGCGGCTATTCTTGGTGTGGAAGCGTTCAGGACGAACGTCTTGACCTCCAGCGTCGCGATTCGATTTGATCCCCGCATGCTCAATGCGGAGCGATTGGTTCGTCAATTGGAAAAATCCTGGCCGCGATTGGTGGAAGGTTTGGATGGGCCGCCGTCCGCCAAGAGATTTGTCGCTGCGGGCGGCTTGTTAGGGCTGGCCTTCACCGGACAATATGTTGTACCCGCCCTTAGACCCTTGGCGGTGCTGGGAGTAGCCCTTTACGGCCTTCCCAATGTGATCAACGGCGCCAAGCAACTGGCTCGTTGGCAGGTTGGTCTGCCCGCTCTCTATTCTGCTGGATTGGCGTTCATGCTTTTCAGTGGGTTGCCTTTTAACTCCACAGTGATGGCCGTACTGATGCAGTTCTGGCCGCGCTTGGCCCAGCAGACAATGACGAGAAGCCAGCGGCGCTTGTTCGCACTCCACCGGCGGCGCGCGACGTGGGCGCGCGTTGTGCAAGACGATGGTCTAGAGATCGAAGTTGACATCGACGCGCTAAGGACTGGTGATGAGATCGCCGTGCACGAAGGCGAGACCATACCGGTTGACGGCGTGGTTACAGAAGGCTTGGCGGCGGTGGATGAAGAGACGCTGACGGGAGCGGCCGGCGCAATGGACAAGGCGCCGGGCGACATAGTCTATGCAACCACTTTCGTTCGCGACGGACGCCTGACGATACGCGTCGAAAAAGTTGGGTTTGACACCGTCGCCGGGTATATCGGGGCGCTATTGCCGCGTTCGAAAATATATAACCTGCCCTCCTCGGCGGAAGCAGAGCGGATTGCGAACGCCAATGCGAAACCGGCTCTTGCCTTGGCAGGAATCAATCTTCTCGCAACACGATTGGCGCGCCCTTCGCAGGCAATCATCCGCCCCGACTATGCCACGGCGCCCCGGCTTAGCGCTCAATTGGCGGCGCTGCATGACCTCGGGGATGGTCTGCACAGAGGGATTCTTTTCCGCGATCCCGCCGCTTTGGATCGGCTGCCAGCCACCGATATTTATGTTTTCGACGACGCCGTCGCGCTGGAGCGCAGGCAGATCGAAGTTGCAGAAGTTATTACCGCCGGTATCGTTTCCGCGGACGCCGTTCTTGGGTACGCAACGGCGGCTTTCCCCGCCTCTCAGAACGAAAGGGCGCGCGCCCTGCTGGCTCAGAGCATCAAGCAGTACGCGCCAATCCCGGGAATCGGCAAACGTGAGCGCCGCGCCGGAGCCATTCACTATCGCGACAGCGACGACCGATTGCTGGAGGTTGCGGCTCCCGCCTATATCGCAGCTGCGGGCGTCACGGTTCCCTCCCTGATCGCGGAGGCGCTCGCGGCTTCTCCTTATGCGTGGGATCCCCAAAGCGATCGCGGCGACAACGAATCCTATTCGCGTATGGAGCCGTTCCTGCGTCCGCTCTGGATTTTACGGGACGGCGAGGTGCTCGGCGTCGTCACCTTTCGCCGGCAAGGCGAACAGGAGGCAAGAGAAGTCATCGCCGCTCTCAAGGCCCGAAATAAGAGAGCCGGCTTCGTCTATATCTCTAGCCACGCCCAGGCCACCGCCGAGGCCATTGCCGCCAGGATTGGGATCTCCACCGTCTTCGGCGATCTCGAACCAACGGGGAAAGCTGGTGTTCTTAGGAAGTTAGGCCGGCGCACAATGTGGATTGGCGATGGCGCCTCCCTCGAGGCAATTGCCTGCATCGAGGCAAGCACCGTGAGCATTTCCATCGCGGGAGTTTCCACGGCTCCCTTGGATAAGGCGGATATCGTCCTCTTGCAGCCAGGTTTGCACAACCTTGTTCAGCTGAGGCGCATTGGACGCAGCCACCGCGCTCGCCTCGTAGCCGACTATCGCGTGGTTTATGCCGCCAATTTGCTGGGCGTTGCCGGCGGAATATGGGCGGGTTTTGGCAGCCTCGAAGCAGCACTGACGTCAAATATCGGCACTGGCTACGTCTACATGGGGCATTGGAAGCGGCTGCATGATTTGATTTCCCGTGTGGAGACAAGAAGAGCCAAGCTCATAGCGCTCGCCCGCGAAGAAAGCGATCACGCGGCCGAAACATCCTATGCCGACTCCAGCGATGTGGAAGAATACGTTGCTTACCGGGAACCCGACACCTCTACCAAAATTGGAAGCGAGCTTGAAGGAGTTTAAGAATGGCAGCGGTCTCTGCGCCGAATTGACGTAATCGGGCGCCACAAAATTCTTGCGCAAGCAGGAGGCGACCGAATGAAAAATGTCTCCTGCATCGAACGGATGCGTGACGATCGAACTCGCTACGCTGCGATCTCTTACTGGCTTACGCGTATAGAACGCCCTTCTGGTGTGTGGCTACTCCGTCAGGAAAGATGCGCCCTGAGTTTTTCCGCCAAATCGGTTTTCTCCCAGGAGAAACCGCCTTCCGCGTCAGGTGCGCGGCCGAAATGACCATAGGCGGCCGTGCGAGCATAGATTGGCCGATTCAGTTGTAGATATTCCCGGATGGCACGCGGCGCCAAACGCATGGCGTCGAAGAGGGCGGTCTCAAGCTTCGCTTCCGGCACCTCCCCGGTCCCATGCGTGTCGACATAAATCGACAGCGGCTCAGCGACACCGATCGCGTAGGAAAGCTGGATCGTGCAGCGTTCTGCCAATCCCGCGGCGACGACGTTTTTCGCGAGATAGCGCGCGGCATAAGCAGCCGAACGATCGACTTTTGTCGGATCCTTGCCAGAGAATGCGCCGCCGCCATGCGGTGCCGCACCACCATAGGTATCGACAATTATCTTACGCCCGGTCAGGCCCGTATCGCCGTCGGGGCCGCCGATCACGAATTTGCCGGTTGGATTGACGTGCCAAACTGTCTCCGGCGTGATCCAGCCCTCCGGCAAGGTTTTCCGGATGTAAGGTTCAACGATAGTGCGAACGTCGAGCGAGCTTAATTTCTCGTCGAGATGCTGGGTCGACAAAACGATCTGGGCGACGCCAACCGGCTTCCCACGTTCGTATTTCACCGTCACCTGGCTTTTGGCGTCGGGGCCAAGCTTGGCGGCGTCGCCAGAACCGGCTTTTCGTTCGAAGGCAAGATCCTCAAGAATTTTGTGCGCGTAGTAGATTGGCGCCGGCATGAGTTCTGGTGTTTCGCGGCAGGCGTAGCCGAACATGATTCCCTGATCGCCCGCCCCCTCATCCTTATTGCCGGCGGCATCGACGCCTTGCGCGATGTCGGCGGATTGGGCATGGAGCAAGATCTCGACCTTTGCATTTCGCCAGTGAAATCCCTCCTGCTCATAGCCGATGCTCTTGATCGCGCCGCGCGCCGCGGCTTCGATCACATCGTGGCCAATCACAGCACCACGCACCTCGCCCGCGATGACGACCCGGTTGGTGGTTGCTAAGGTCTCGCAGCCGACCCGCGTCTGATAGGGGTCCAAACCGGCCTTCGCGCCTTCACGGAAGAAAAGGTCCACAACCTCGTCGGAAATCCGGTCGCAAACCTTATCCGGATGGCCTTCCGCAACGGATTCACTCGTAAACAAATGATTTTCGCGAGCCAAGGTCACCTCCGGTGTCAGAAATCTGAAGGCCCGCAAGCTCGCGGCTAAAGGGGCCTGAAAACTAACCGGAAATCCCACAATAGCGTTCGTTTTGTCAAGCGATTTGGCCTGCAGCGTTCGTTAGACCGAACAAAATTCTCCGGATCACGACTTCTCTCGATTAAGCGGCACAATTCTGCAAATCGTCCTCGTCACGTCCCACTGCATTGTTGCCGCATCCGCCTCGTCGGATTCGTGCCAATGATTTGCCAATACGATAAAGCGCCAAGTGATCTTGCTACCCCTGCTTCAAAACCGTATCGATCTGCGCGACCAAAATCCGCTCTCACTATCGTGACCAATTTCTCATTTATTAGGCAGGAAATCCGCCTAAACCAACTCACGCATTGGACCGCTTCCGCCGTTTCGGCTCCGGCGCTTTGTCTTCGTTCGTTGCGCCCTTTTTGGATTTCTTAGCGGCGACAAATTTCGCTTTATGAAGTATGGATTCAATCTCTTCTTTAAGCTTGGCTTTCTTAGCGTCCGTGAATAGAAGCCGCGCCCATAGTGGCGCAGATCCGTAAAGCTCAACGCTCTTGTCCTGAAATCTCACTTCAATCAGGACGGGCTCGGCTGCGATATGCAGCACTTCGTCATCCTCTTCATCCCAGTTATAGGAAAAGGGCTTCGGGGAGAGATGCGCGTTGTCGTCTATGTGTTTCTCAACCGCTTTGCGCTTGGCCGGAGTCAGGGGACGGTCTATCGGAAATTCGTAGATTTTCTCTTTTTTCATCGCGGAACCGAGTTTTTTATCGGGGTACCGCGATAGCAGAGCATTTCGTTTTGGACAACAGCGCCACGGCCTGGACATGCGAGGGGAGCACAGAAAGCCGTGCAGGTTTTTGTCTTCGACTGACGGCCAAACTCTTTTTTTCCTCTTTCATAAGACTCTTTCTCGGCTTCTTGCCCTTGGCGCGGTGGGACGACGCTTCCGGATCCCATAATAGTAACAGCTGGGCCCATTCGATAGCCAACAGATCGGCCCATCGAAAACCCAATTTTTTCAAAAACGCCGCGGCCAATTTGCGGCCTAATTTCCTTGTCATTTTTTTCAGCCAATTGCCTGCCCTGGACCGGAGAACTCTGCCTGAGAAGCCAGCCGCCGTCAGCAAAACGAGGGAGGCTAGTCCCGCGATGACGCCGATCAAGATCGCAACGCCATCCTGCTCTACCAATCCCAAGGAAATAATGAACATGGCGGCGGCATGCGGCAGGTTGAATCCGAGAATCGGGAAGGCTACGGCGACTGCCAAAAGGAAAATGAATACGCCAAGGATCCGCTGCGCCGCGGGATGGCTGGCCCATGGCCATCGCGGCTTGGCGGCCTTCTCCACCTTTTCCAAGAAAGGAAGAATCGCGTGGATCGCGACGGCGAGCGACCTGCGTGGCACCGACCTCTTAAGGATAAATCTTGGCAGCTTGATTTCGGTACGGCCGGCGATCATGTGCCCGGCTATTGTACCCGCCGGAATGCCAGCAAAGTTGGTCGTGCCCGGAACCGGCACCATTCCAGGGATCGAAAAAAACATCAGCGAAGTTCCGGCCCGGCTGTCTCCGAGCGAATCGACAATCCTTTTCACGGTGAAGTTCTTCACCGTCGGATTTTTCGTCAAGATCTCACGAAGGACCTGGGAGGTACGAATTGACGGGACTGCTGGAGCCTTCTTGGTGGTAAGAACGGGGTTTGCCGATTTTGTCACAGCTGTGAGCCTCTTTCGCGTCCCTCCCTTCAAGGCGTCGCCGGCGCTCGCCGGGGCGAAAGAGCTGCCGCGGTCGAGCCGATCCGCGCAGCTTGGCGAGGTCGAATCGCTCTTAATCGAGCTTGATCTCATTTTTTTGTCAGGCTGCGGATAACCTCGAAGATGGCGCGCTACCGGCGATAAATTTTGCTTGCGCATCTTCATAGTCCTTGAAGCGTAATCGGAAAGAGGTTGGCCAATGGCTGGTCAACATGCTTATACGCGTGCCACGATTGATCACTTGCTACGCACATCAGCCAGCGTTTCCGGGGCTGGTTACGCACAACGAAACGTCAGGCGGCCCTTTAACTGCGGCGGCCGTTTGGGGGCGGCCAAAGTGGGCGCCCCTGGGAACAGAAGGCTCAGCGGCGCCAACTTTCCAGGAGGGCCGAAGTGCCCAACGGCTTGTTGTGCAAGGCCGGTAAGGAATTCTTCTTTCGGAGCGCGAAAACGTTGAGCGCGTGATCGCGGCACGGCCGGCCGCAACCCCGCTGAACCGTCTTTGCCTTTTCATTGGCTCCCCGTCCGCCGCAGCGGCGAAAACGCAGGAGGAACTCTGTGCGGGGAGCGGCTGGCACGTTATTTGATTTGTGGGCAAGTCATCTCTTTGACACATATGCTTTACACATTTGACACAAACAGATAATTTCGATACGTTTGATGGACTTAATGGATTTAATAGTAAAGTCCAATCCTGGCCTCTGTCAAACGGAACTTTGAGATACCTCGGGCGGACTCCTCTTCGGGCCTGCCTCCAAAGAAAAACGTTAACGCCGACCTGGCCGCATCATGGCTGACATAAAAAAACGCGAGTCGGGGTAAGTAATGCGTTCACTAGACGAGACTGGGATTATTGTCGTCGCCGGAACAGAGCGGGCTTCTCCTGCCCCACGCAATCTAAGGCGCCACTGCCTCTCTTATGTGGAGGTCTTGGCCCAGTCGATTTCAGTCATCGCCCCTTCCACAGTCCCTGCGGCGATTCTTGGATTGATTTTCGCGACCGCCGGCAACGGTACGTGGCTGAGCTTCCTTCTTGGAATGATCGGGCTGGTTCTCGTCAGTTTCAATATCAACCAGTTTGCCAGACGATCAGCGTCCCCTGGCTCCCTCTACACTTACATTGTCAAAGGCCTCGGACCCACGGCTGGCGTGCTCAGCGGGTGGGCCTTATTGTTTGGATACATGCTCACAGGCATGTCCACGCTGTGCGGCTTCGGGATCATAGCGGGGGTGCTGCTCGGGCAAATCGGGATTCACGCGCATATCCTGGCGTTGTTTGCAATCGGCACGATCCTCGCTTTCTATATCGCCTACAGGGACATTCAACTCTCGGCCAAGACGATGCTGGCCTTCGAGGGAGCCGCGCTTCTTGCGATTCTGATACTGGGCATTCTGATCTGGAAGCATAAGGGCTTCGCCATTGATACGACGCAGTTGACGTTCACGGGCGTGTCGCCGGGCGGGGTGCTGATGGGTATCGTCCTCGTCGTCTTTGGCTTTTCCGGATTTGAGAGTTCGACTTCCCTCGGTGAGGAGGCGAAAGATCCCTTGCGGACGATTCCGCGATCGGTGATCCAGAGCGTCGTTCTTGCGGGACTTGTGTTCATTTTCATGGCCTATGTGGTCATACTCGGTTTTGAAGGCTCTCCCGCCTCGCTCAAAAAAACGGAAGCGCCGCTCAGCTTTCTTGCGAATGCGATAGGGTGGGATTTTCTCGGCACACTCGTCAACATTGGCGTTCTCTTGAGCTTTTTTTCCTGCACGCTTGCCTCCATCAATTCGACGGCGCGGATTGTCTTCTCGATGGCGCGGCACGGCCTGTTCTTTGGTGCGCTTGGCGAAGCTCATGAAAAAAATAAAACTCCGTACAATGCGGTCGGCCTCTCTGCCTTGATCACTTTTCTCGTTCCCACAAGCTTATATTTGTGTGGCGTCAGTGCGTTTGAGAGCCAGGGGTACTTTGGCACGCTTTGCAGTTTCGGATTTCTGGTGGTGTATATCCTGATTTCGATTGCCGCCCCAGTGTATCTCCAAGGCCTTGGCAAATTGAGCAAAGTTGCCTTGCTCTATTCCGTTTTTGGAACCGGCTTCATGATCCTTCCCTTTCTTGGCACGGTTGGCCTGCCTGGAAGCGACCTGTTTCCACCCCCTGCGTTTCCGAACAATGTACTCCTCTGGCTGTTTGTTGCTTACATGGCGGTTGGGCTTGCATGGCTTCTCTTGCAGAGAGCCCGCCATCCTAAAATGATCCCTGCCATGAGACGCGCGATCGAAAACGTCGAACTTCAATTCGCCAATGTGGGCACTGTTGCTAAAAGGTCTGTCCGATGACTCTTTGCGGGATTGTGAGGTTTTCTGAGTGTGAGCCGGATTTTCCGCCGAAATCGCCTGAGTTGTGTGCTGCGCCGAAAAGCAGGCAATTCACAAATCGCATCGTCGAGCTCCGTGGACGGAATTTTCTGCACCTATCGCTTCGCCTGGAACAAGATCATCGGTTTGACCCCTTGGAAAAGGAAAATTATGTCGATCCGCATCCAGCTCCTCGCGTATCAAGCGTTATCAGAAAGAATTGCCGTAAAGGCCTTTTAGCCAAGCCTGCACAGCTCACAGAAAATCTGACTTCCTCTTTTAGGTTGAAAACCGAAAATTAATGATGCTGAAATGAGCGCCGTTCCTCATGGAATCGTCGCTTTCGAAGTGTCTTGGCGGATATGTTCGTTTGCCGGGACATATTATAAAAGACAACAAACGCGATGATCTTAGATCAACACGAATCAACTTAGGAATGAGGTTGAGGCTATGAGCACAAGAGTGAAAGTGGAAGAAGACCTTGACACACATCCTCTTTCCATTTTGGGAGAAGCGTTGGAATCCGCCGCGGAAACAATTGGGGAAGCCACCACTAACGCCCGCGAGTCCGCCAAAGTAGCGGCCAAAAAAGTGAAAAAGACCTTCAATTCGGGGCTCTATAAATCTGCATATGGGATTTCTTATGGAGTAGTATACGGGACGGTATTCTTGACCGAATTGCTCCCCGAGGACAATGTTTTGCGCCGTGGTTTTGAAGAGGGCGCCGAAGCTGCACGGGAAGCTGTTGCGAGCAAAAAAGTAGAAGCCGCATCGGCTGCCAGGCTTTCCACTTCAGCAAGAAAAAAGTCTGGCCCGGTCGCAACCAATACAACGAAACCGAAGCAAAGAAGAACTCTTCCAAAGCCTCGGAAGGCCGGGGCATAAAAGTGCCTTTCCCGAACGACCCGGTTCGCTGGAAACTCATCGGGCTTGAGATCGCCGCCCCTCGAAGTGTCCCAGGTCCTTCGGAATAGTGCGCGTCGACGCGATGCGGAAATTCTTACAGTCCACTTTAGAGCGTTCAAGTCTCGCACGCTCCATAGGCCTCGTCGTGGGCATGCAGCTCCGGCTTGATCGCGGCGCTTACTGACCGATCGTCGATAAAGCGACTGCGCTTTTCGGCCGCGTATCGACGGTGAGGCTGAAGAAGTCGCGAGGTCGCGGCGGCAGACCGAAGGTGGCGCTCGAAATCCGGCAATTGATCCGCTCCATGAGCCTCGCCAACTCGCTGTGGGGCGCTCGCCGGATCCATGGCGAAGTCCTCAAGCTTGGCATCGACGTTGGGCAGATCTCGGTCCCCAAATGTATGGCAAGGCATAGAAGACCCCCCTCCCAAGGGTGGAAGACAATCCTTCACAACCACGCCGATGGGATCGCCTCAATGGATCTCTTCGTCGTTCCGACACTCTCGTTTCGACTGCTTTACGACCTGCTCATTCTATGCCACGGCCGCCGTCAAATCTTACGGCTGGCAGTGACGGCACACCCGAGCGCCGAACGGATGGCCCGGCAACTCACCGAAGCCTGCAACAGGGAATGGACGCTGAAGTACATCGTCCGCGATCGCGATTCTGTCTATGGCAAGATTTTCACCCGGCGGCTTCATGCCATGGGCATTCGCGACCGGCTAACTGCACCCCAGTCGCCATGGCAGAATGGCCATACGGAACGGCTGATTCGCTCGATCCGGCGGGAATGTCTTGACCATGTCGCCATCTTTGGCGAGCGGCACCTGCGTCACACGCTCCTTTTTAACATGCACTATTACAACAGCGCACGGAAACATCTCTCTCTTAACAAGGATGCGCCGCTGCCGCGGGCTATTCAAGCCGTCGGGCGCATTCTCCCGACACCAATTCTCGGCGGATTACACCACCACTATGTTCGGATTTGATTTCCGATAGGGACAATGGCCCGATTCGCGGCTATACGCCAGCTGGATCGAGTTTACGGTCGCCACAGCCCCCGTTGGGCTAGCGCGCGCTCTAGTGTCCGGAATTCAATCTGACTTGTGGAGACGCTCATTAACGCGTAGGGACGCGTTTTCGTGATCAAGCTGCGCTTGGACGCGCCTGTCGGTCGGGCTTGGATTGATGACCGGCGAGGGGGATAAGACAGATTCCAACGAGCAAAAAAGTAGTCACAGAGAA
>Ga0182030_10017020_pt1 | contig 14075 bp, 12 predicted proteins | sample 812S3MmetaG_FD_121299 | JGI IMG/M metagenome (GOLD analysis project Ga0182030, IMG submission 121299) | Permafrost microbial communities from Stordalen Mire, Sweden - 812S3M metaG (Illumina Assembly) | ecosystem: Environmental > Terrestrial > Soil > Wetlands > Permafrost | place: Sweden...
CCGGCGAGGATCGCGCCCATCCAGCAGATCAGCGAAGCCCACGCCAGGTGTTTCGCCGACTTAGACACCGGCGCTTCATCCAGCAGCGGATCGCTGAACACCTTTTTCTGTATCCTGTACAGCACCACGATTCCTGCCGCGATAAAAAGCATCTTGATCCCGAAGTCGGGGTTGGTCATCTTCGTCGTCGCATCGGCTATCAGCAACAGCGTGCCGGTCACCGCATTCAGGCAGAATCCGGCCCACACCAGCGGAAAGTACTTTTCCAGCGGCTTGATCGGCATCTTCGCAGGCCAGAATCCCAGCAGCGCCAGATCCAGCATCGCGTTACCTCCGGCCACAACAGACATGCCCAGGGTATGCAGAAGGAGAATGGTCGGGAATGACCATACCGTCCCCGACTCGCGTATCCACAGACTCAGCGGCGTCTGTTCCAGCCAATGAAAGAAGTCGAGCATCCGGATCAGCGGTCTCCTTTGTCCCGGCGCTGCTCAAAGTGCCGCGCGCTCAGGTCGATGAGATATCCCGCGATGGCGAACAGCACTGTTACGCCGACCACCAGTGCCGTGACTGTCAGCCCCAGCTGCATATCAGAACGAGTCTCCAATGAACGGCAGCATGTTGCCGCACCACATAATGGCGATCCAGAGGACCACCGCGCCGCCCGCCGCCACCTTCGCCATCATGGGCGCGTCGGCTTCCGGCGCCAGATCCCACACTTCGTCGAACATGGTGAAGTAAATCGCATTCGCGCCCGCCACCAGCACGAAGAAGATCTTCCACTGGAAAACCGTGCTGGCGAAATACTGGCCGGGATTGCCGATGAAGAACAGCATGCCGGTGAGCACGTTCATCGCGAAGCCGAGAATCGCCCACGGCATCAGCCGGTGCAGCACCGGGAAGGGGATGCGCTTCATGATCCCCATCATCCTGAGATCGACCAGCAGCACAACCCCCATCAGCAGGCTCAGCCCGACGAAGTGCAGCGTCTCGCACGTCGGCCACATCCATTTCGTGCCGGTCACGAACATGCTAAGCCCTGCGGCAAGCGGTGCGACGGTGGCCGCGTCGAGCGCTGCCGCTTCGGCTTTGGTGAGAATCTCCGCGTGACGAATCTGTCCGCCGGTGGTCCCGGTCACCGACATGAAGTAAACGGTGATCACAGATAACACAACAACCGTGGCGACCGTCCACGTCCGCGCGCCGGAAAACCGCCGATACTGCCACAGACCGAGCCACGCGAACAGGCCTGTGAACTCCATGAAGAAGAGGGAAACGACCGCTGCGTTATTGTGTGCCGCAATGGCATTCATCGATATGCCCGGCAGCTTGCTCAGCTTGTCCGCCGCGCCGTTTCCGCTCATGTACGTCGGAATCGCCAGCAGCGCGATGCCGGTCAGAATCACGAAGCCGGCCTTCTTCAGGTCGTCGCTCTTCCCGATCAATCCAAGCAGAAACACGCCCAGCGCGATGATCGTGCCGATGACCGGGAAATGATTGAGTAAGAGGTGAACGTGCGGCAGATTCATCGTCTGCCCAGCCGAACGCGGCCTTTACTTGCCCGCTTTGAGGCTCTTGTACGCCGCTTCGATGAACTTGTCAGTGGTCCAGAAACCCTTATCGCTGCCATACAGGGGGTCGTAATCTCTCGTCGGTTTCTGCGTTTTGACTTGTTCGAGCGTCAGGCCGCGCTTGATCATGTCGAGAAAACGGTCGCGCAGGATTGTCATCATATCACGGTATTCGACCACGTCCGCTTCATCGCAGAGCCTTCCGTGACCCGGTACGACGTATGTTCCACCCTCCTGTTTATCGGCCGGAATTGTGATGTCGAGAATGTGGTTCAGGCCGTCCAGCACGCCTTGATACGAGCCCCCGCGATCCGGATCGATGATCGGATAACTCGTGGTGACGAAGATGTCGCCTGTCACAACCACATCCGACCGGCGGAAGAAAACGATGCTGTCGCCGTCGGTGTGCGCATTCGGCTGATGGAAAATCTGAATTGCCTCGCCGTTGAAGAAGAGTTCCTTCACATCGGTGATGTAGGTGTCGGTCGGCCACGCCGCGGCGGGCGCTGCCGGCGTGGCGCCGTCCTTCCGGCTCATGCGATCGAGCACCTGCTGCGCGGCGATGACCGTCGCGCCCTCGCCCGCGCTGGCGCCGATATCGCCCACCACGTTGCCGCCCGTAATCGTGATCCCCGCCCTGGCGATCTTTTCGTTACCGCCGGTGTGATCGGCGTGCACGTGCGTATTAATGATGTAGCGAATCGGCTTGTCCGAAATGGTGCGGACTGCCGCGAGCACCTTATCGCTCATGGCCGCCAGCCCGGTATCTACCAGCAGAACGCCGTCCTTGCCCGCCTGCATGGCGATATTGCCGCCCGCGCCGACGATCATGTACACGTTCCCCTGCACCGGGAGTATGTGCAACGCGGCGGTGTCTGAATTCGGCGGCTGCTGCGCGAAGGCGCCTGCCGCGATCAGGCCGAACAGAAGCGCGTTTCTCATTTGGCCGCCGTCGTCGCGGACTTCTTCGGCGCCGGCTTCATCGCCTTCAGCTTCTGCCGGTATTCCGGATACATGGTGTCAGCGCCGCCGCGGGCCGCTTCCTCCGGCAGACCGTAAGTCGCCGGGAACTCAGCCAGAAAGGTGTTTTTCCCGGGCAGGTGGCTCGGCACTGTGCCCTTAGGACGAATCACTTCGACGACGGCCTCGCAAGGATATGGCGCAATCTCCTGCCGCGCGTCGAATTCGAAATCGGTGGTGCGCACGAATGGCTCGGTCAGGTAAACAGGATCGGTGATTACCACCACGATCGTCAGGTAATTGCCGTGGCGGATCCAGTGCTCCGTGGTGGTGGCGCGATCGCTGCGCGGTACGCCGTTGCGCCGGATCCAGCCGTTCTTCAGATGCGTCGTCGTCACCGTCAGCATGTCGCCTTCGAACTTGCCTGTCGAAAAGCCCTGCCAGGTGTGCGGGGCGTAGTCCGGCGGATGCGGGCGGCCGTCCATCCAGATGGTGCGCTCCGGCGCTTCCCAGGAAATGTGCGTGTGAAACGCCACCACCTTCTGTGTATCGACATCCACTTCTTTCCAGATACGCAGATTGGCGGGCCCGCGCCAGGCATAATCCGACGGATGCGGCTTGCACTGATGCTCGGGCAGCGTCAACAGCGAGGCATCCCACACATCCGCGCGCAGCCGCGCTGCATCGTTGATCGGAAGGCCGAGATAGTCGCCGATCTCCGGTCCGGGAATCCGCTCCGGCTGATCCTCATGAAACCGGGGCGCCCATTCGCCCGACGGATCCAGTTGTGCCCATGCGGGCAGCCCTGTCAGAACTGCGGCGAGAGCCGCCGCCGCGATCATCGTTCGCATACACTTTGCCTCTTCACTACGGGGATTAGTATATGCCAGTCCCGGCGTGCAGGCCGCAGCGCTTGTTTCGGCTCCGCAGCCCGAGCCCGATGACGCCGGAACCTTATCCGCGTTACAGCGCTGGAAAGGCCGATAAGCCGGCGCGCAGCTCTGGATCTCAGCGTGAGTGTGAATCCGGCTTCGGCAAACGCTAAAATGGTGGTACGCGCATGGCAGCCTCCACGCAATCCGGTAAAATCCGTTCCGCGCGAACCCGCCGCGAACCCCGTGACAAGCCTCCCGAACAGGGCATGCGTCTCACCCGCCAGCGCAAAATTCTGCTCGACCTCATCGACAAAACAGGGGAGCATCTGGATGCCGAACGCCTCTACCAGATGGCGCACGAAACAGATCCCAAGCTGAACCGCGTGACGGTTTATCGCACGCTGAAGCTGCTGAAGGAAGGCGGGCTGGTCGACGAGCTCGATCTGATGCATCAGGCGGGAGAGCAACATTACTATGAGACGCGCCGCAAGCAGGAACACGCGCACGTCATCTGCCTGAGCTGCGGCAAGGTGGAAGAGTTCTTTGGCGAGCCTCTGCAGCGGCTGCGCCGGCAGATAGAAAGTCATTTCGGATTTCAAATCGTCCTGGCGCGAACCGAGGTGGGCGGCTATTGTTCGCATTGCCAGTCGCTGCGCGCACAGGAAGTGGAACGAGCGGCCGCGGCCGCACCCCGCTCATGACTCCCAAGCCGGAAGAGACGCCCAAGCCGGAAGAGACACCCGTCGTACCGTCGACAGAAACAAGAATGGCTGACGCGGCCCTTGTCGTGGTGGACCCTAACGGCCGGCGCATGCGCATGCCCCTGTTTCCGTTCCCCTTCCGGATGGGCCGCGCCCCCGACAACAATCTCGTGCTGCGCGACACGCGTGTATCCCGCAATCATGCCCAGATCGCGCGCATCGACGGCAACTATTTTCTGGAAGACCTCGCCAGCCGGCATGGCATCTGGGTCAACGGGGAGCGGGTCGACAAATCACGCCGCCTCGAAGGTTCCGAACGCATCGAGTTCGGGGTGCCAGACGGCTATCAGATCCACTTTACGCGCACGGGGGACGAGATCCGCAAACTCATGGCGCGCCCCGCTCCCAGCGGGGATACCGGCCGCTCGGGCAGCAGCAACCTGGAAAAACTGCGGGCCGTCCTCGAAGTCGCCCGTTCGCTGCAGAGTTCCTTTTCCACCGACGATGTTCTGAATACCGTCCTCGACGCGGCCCTCTCCGTTACCGGCGCGGAACGCGGTTTTCTGCTGCTGTTCGGCGACGATCACGAACTCAGCGTGCGCACCGCGCGTGCCGCCGGTGGCGGGGAACTGCCGCCCGACGCCCTGCGTGTGCCGCGCCGCCTGATCCAGCAGGCGCTCGAAAGCCGACGCGACCTTTTCTCGATGTCGTTCGATCCCTCCGGGGCCGAGGGCGTCTCGCCAGGCAATACGATCACCGATCTCGAACTGCGCAGCGTGGTCTGCGTGCCTCTGGTGCGCGTAAACCTCAGCGGGACGCAGGCCACGCAGATGCTTTCGTCGGCCACCTCGAACGCCGGGGTGCTCTACATGGATTCGCGTGTCACTTCGGTAGACCTGGCGGGCGGCAACCGCGAGCTTCTGCAGACGCTCGCCATCGAAGCTTCCACGGTTCTCGAAAACGCCCGCCTGCTCGAAGAACAGCGCGCCATGCAGCGCATGGAGGAAGAGCTCGACGTGGCGCGCCGCATCCAGCAGAGTCTGCTGCCGCGCCGTCTGCCCGGGGAAGGCTGGTTTGTGGTCTGCGGATCGAGTCAGAGTTCACATCAGGTCGGCGGAGACTATTTCGACGTTGTCGCCATCGGTCCCGACACCTGGTCTCTCGTGGTGGCGGATGTGTCGGGCAAAGGCGTGAGTTCGGCGCTGCTCGCCAGCTTTCTCCAGGGCGCGTTCCTCAGCGCTTCGTCCACCACCGATATTCCGGAAGTGCTCGCGCACATCAACGTATTTCTCAGCGACCGCGCGGAACACGGCAAATACGCCACTATGTTCTACTCCAAACTCGATGCCGCGGGCCGGCTGACCTATTCCAATGCCGGACACTGCCCCGCTCTTCTGGTACGCCATACGGGCGAGATCGAGCGGCTTGAGGCTACCTCGATGCCTGTCGGACTGGTGGCCTCGACGTCGTTCAGTCTGGAACATCGAAGGCTTGATCCAGGCGATCGCATTGTGCTCTATACCGACGGCATCACCGAGGCGCAGAACGAAGCAGGAGAGTTCTTCGGCCGCAAGCGGCTGCGCGAAGCCGTCAGGCAGGCAGGCAAATTCGACTACAAAGAAATGCATGCCCGGATTCAGGCGGCGATTGACGACTTCACGCAGGGTGCGGAGCAGGCCGACGATCTGACGCTGGTGGTCGTCGAGTATCGCGGTCAGGGCCTGTCCAGCACGCCCGCGAACTGATTCAGATTCTGGGAATCGGGCAGCAGCGGACGTGTCGCGGGCTTCCCCTGCAGGCGGGCGTAAACCGCGCGCACAAAGAAATCCGTCCCCGGCGCGTTGTCGACAACCTTCTTCCACAGGGGAATTGCGGCTTCACGTTTGCCGTCGAGCAGCAGCGCCCAGGCCAGGGCTGCGTCGCGCAGCTGCAGCGCGGGAGGAATTCTGTCGGCCCGCGCCTGCCACTCGCTCACGGGGGCAGAGGGCTGCGCCGCGAATCGCGCAAAGAACGCACTGCGGTCGGATATGCGCGGCCCCATCGCCGCCGCGTCTTTGGCTGCCTGATCGCGGTCGTTCTGCAGCAGATCGAAGATGGTGAGCTGCGCGTAGCCATCCACCACAGCACGTTCCGCTTTCGTTTCGGAGACCAGTGTACGCAGAGGCGCGAAGGCTTCCTTCTGCCTGCCGGTGCGGTAAAGCCAGTCGGCCTCCAGCAGGCTGACGGCGGCATCGGCAGGTACAGCCTTGAGCCGCGCGGCGCGGAACTGCGCAAAGAGCGAATCCGCTCCCGCCTTGTCGCCCGCGCGGAACTTTGCCCACGCCGCTTTGTAGAGATCGGCGAACTGCTGGAACCCCGGCTGCTTCTTTTGCGCTTCGAGATAGTCGGCCGCAGCTTCTGTGAACCTGCCGAACAGGTAATTCACGTCGCCCATGGAATCGGACGGATTGGCATCTTTCGGCCGCAGGCGTTCGTACTCGCGAAGCGAGGCCATAGCGCCCGCATAATCGCCTGCGTAGGCGCGCGCGTAGCCCAGGCTGTTCCGCACCAGCGCATCTCCCGGCGCTGCGCCGGCGACTTTCTCCCAGTCCGCCGCCGCTTCGGTGAATTGTCCGGCCGCGTTTTCCAGATCGGCCAGGGCCCGAAGCAGAACGAGGTCGCCGGGGCTGAGCGCCACTACCTTGCGCAGGGCGGCGATTCTGGCGAGGCGGTCTCCGTCGATCTCGGCGGCGGCGAGATCGAGCCGGGCGCGGCTGGACGGGTCGAGCTGATGCTGCCGCCCACGCGAAATCACCTCCTGCGCGGCCGCACGATCGCCGTGCGAAAGATCCACGCTCACCAGGGCGACCCACGGAGGTCCGAAGTCGGGGTCGATTTGAGTGGCCTTTTCAAGAAGCGGCACGCCTTCGGCGGCAGGCGCTTCGAGAGCCCGGGCCCAGTCCTGAAACGCCTCCGCATTGGAGGTAAGCAGGGTACCTGCCTTCGGCGAGAGTTCATGCGCCAGCCGGTTCAGCGCTTCCATGGGAGTGCCGCCGGTGGCTGTGACGATGCGAAGCGACTTGTGGGTCGCGGTGTCTTCTTCCGTCGCGGTGATGCGGATGCGTCCGGCGGATCGGTCCACATAGCCGGAGACGATGCGGCTCACACCGGCGATGAGCGCCTGGGCGCGTTCCGCGGAAGCGCCTGGCGCCGCAGAGGGCCGCGCGCCGAGCGTCGCGGCAGAGACGCTGATCGCCGACGGCGCGAGCACAGGGCCATCGAGGGCATTCGCCAGCATTGCCGGCAGGGACTCGCTCGCGGCGCGGCCTGCCCACTCGAGCGCAGGATCGCCCGACAGATTCTCAAACCGCAGAAAAGCGTATTTCGGAGGCGGACCTGCTGAACCGGTGGGCGATGTGGCCTTTTTCCCGCAACCCGACGCCAATAAAAGAGGTAAGAGGACGAGCCACGGCCTACAGAACACGCGGCTCCAGCGCCATGAGATCCTTGAATTCCTGCGTTTCGCGCAGCGTGGTGAATTCCTTCGCCTGCTGCACTTTGTCTTTTTCCTTGAAGCCTTCTTCGAGAGCCTTGCGCAGGTATTGCAGAGCCAGCTCGTTCTTGCCGTTCAACGCATACAGGCGCGCCATCTCGAAATGGTAGCGCGCGCGATCTTCGACGCCGCGGTCCAGCATGCGCGTGCCGACCGTGCCGACCTTCTCGAATACATCGGGATCGAGCTGCAGCGCCTTCGAGTAGGCCTGGTTCATCAGATCGTATCTGCCGCGCGCATACCAGGCAGTGCCCAGATTGCTCCAGAACGAGGCGGAATCGGGCGCGAGCTCGATGGCGCGTTTGTAGCGTGCAATGGCCGTACGGTATTTCTTCTCCGCGTAGTAAATTGTGCCGAGGTTATTGACCGGATCGGCGTATTTCCTGTCGAGACGCGCCGCATGTTCGTAGGCCTTGCGGGCCGCGGTCACGTTTCCCAGTTGCTGATACGCGATCCCGACCTTGTCCCACATGATGGCGCTTTTGCCCGCGTTTTCGCGGTACGTATCGATGGCCTCACGGAACATCTTGCGCGCCATGTAAAGGTCGCCGCGTTCCTCCGGCGTCAGCGTGGTTGTCTGCGCACAGGCTCCGGCCGAAATCAGGCCGGTCAGGCTCGAAAGGAGAACGAATCCCGCGAGCGGCGCCCGTGAATGCAACATCATCGGAATATGTCCTTCAGCTTGCCGAAAATTCCCTTCTTCTTCGGCTGCTCCGGTTGCGCGGGCTGCGCAGGATTTCCCGGGGGGGACGCCTGCGTGATGTCCGGCACCGCTGCCTTATTATCACGCGATCTGTCACGGACAGGCGCGGGGGAGGAATAGGGGGCCGGCGCGGGCGGCAGGTCGGACGATGTTGTGTTCCATCCCGTCACAGTCGTGCGGTCGCCGTCTTTCGAATGCAGCGGGCAGGACCCGACCGGCTCCGTGCCCGCAATAAACACCTCGGACTGCTGCATCGGGCACTGCGGTGCCGCCGGCATTCCCGACTCCGGATCGATTGTGATGCTGACCACGCCACTAGGTGCCTCGAACGGCTTGGCATCCGCATACCGTCGCAGCTGCACGGCGCGCTTCATGAACTCCGTCCAGATGGGCAGCGCCGAATGCGCGCCTTCGATGTCCAGTTCCCGGTTATCGTCGAAGCCCACCCAGACGATGCACATGAGGTCCGAGGTGAACCCGGCGAACCAGCCATCGTGCGAAGTGCCGGTCTTGCCGGCCGCGGGCGCCGTGAAACCACGGGAACGAACACCCGCGGCGGTGCCGCTGCGCATCACTTCCTCGAGCATGCTCACGACCAGGTAATCGACGCGCGGATCGAGCACCGGCTTCGTCACGGGTTTCTGATCGAGCAGCACCTTGCCCTTCGAGTCTTTTACGAGCGAGACGAAAGACGGCTGCACGCGCACGCCATGATTGGCGAAGATAGTCCAGGCCCCCGCCATTTCAAGCGGCGTCGCATCGTAGGAGCCGATCGCCATAGCGGGCGTCGCCTTCACGTCTTCGCTGATGCCCGCGCGATGCGCGAGATTGACCACGGTCTGATATCCGACCATCTCGGCAACCTTTATAGTTGCCACGTTCAGCGACTTCGACAGCGCCTTGCGCAGCGTGACCGGCCCGTAGAACTGATGCTCAAAATTATTCGGCGCGTATTCCTGACCGTCGAACTCGAAGGTGGTCGGCTCATCCACCACAATCGAAGCGGGCGTCAGCGTACGCGACCCTCCCGCCACCCCGGTGTTCATCGCGGCGGCATAAACGAACGGCTTGAAGATCGACCCCGGCGGCCGTTCCGCCAGCACACGATTCAGCTGACTCGCGCCGTAATTGCGTCCGCCGACGAGCGCTTTGATTTCGCCGGTGTGCGGGTCGAGCGCGATCAGCGCGCACTGCGGCTCGACGAAAGGGGCGCCCTTGAATCGCTTCTGCTTGTGCACCAGATCGTCGACCTGCTTCATGCCGATGGCGACAGCCTCGTTGGCGGCCTTCTGCAGATCGAGATCGAGCGACGTATAAATCTTGTCGGAGCGCGCGTGGAAGTCGTATCCCGGGAAGCGCTTCTCCAGATCGTCGTTCAGCAGATCGACGAAATAAGGCGCATCGCTCGACTCCGTGGGTCCGGAAACGAAGCTGAGAGGCGCGTCGATCGCCACCGCATATTCGCGATCGGTAATGAAGCCGTTGCCGCGCATCAGCGAGAGGATCGAGTTGCGCCGTTCGCGCACGCGGTCGGGATGGCGGTACGGATTGTAATAGCTCGCGCCGCGCACCATGGCCGCCAGCGACGCCGCCTCGGGGAGAGTCAGCGACCGGATGTCTTTCCCGAAATAAGCCTGCGCCGCCTCGCCGAAGCCGCGAATCGTGAAACTGCCGCGGTAGCCGAGATCCACCTGATTGCAGTACATCTCGAAGATCTGCTGTTTGGCCAGCTTCTGCTCGAGTTGCAGGGTGATCATCATCTCGGCCATTTTGCGGCGCCAGTTGCGCTCGGGTGTGAGGAACATATCGCGCGCCAGCTGCATGGAGAGCGTTGACGCCCCCTGCGCGTTCCTGCCCCGCTTCACATCGACCCACGCGGAACGCACGATGCCGACGGGATCGAAGCCCGAGTGCTGGAAGAAGCGCTTATCTTCCGCCGAAAGAATCGAGTTGCGCAGCACAACCGGAATGTCTTCGTAGTGCACCACGCGCTGCTTTTCGCGGTTGCTGGTGTAGAGATTGGTGATGAGCTGCGGCTCCAGATCGTAGAGCGGACGGCTGGTGTTGTCGGCAAGCGAAACGATGCGGCTGATGGCGCCGCCCGCGAACTTCACGGTGGCGGGTTCCTGATCGAAATAGGAATCGGTGCCGGGAAAGACGTCGATCGAGTCGGCCCGCACGGTGTAAGAGCCGACGGCGTTATTGCGGTTCTCACTGTAGCCGGCGTGCCGGAGCTGGGTCGCAATCTCCGAAGGCGTCGTCCTGTCGCCGACTGCGACCGCCTCAGGCGAGGCGAAAATGCGGGCCGTGGTGCTGTAAGGACCGCCGCGCAACCGCTCGTCGATGAGCTTGGCGTAGACGTTGTAATAGTGAACGAAAACGCCCAGTCCGACGACCAGCAGACAGGCCAGCACGAGCAGGAAAGTCTTGCCCACCGGATGCAGAAGGAAGCGGACCAGCAGAGCATTCCGGGGAACGCGGACTTTACGCCTGGCCGCTTTTCCCGGGGACGGCCTTTTTGGTGCAGGCCTGTATTCGGCGACCTTCATGCTCTCTATTGTCTAACGACCGCCCGCGTTCTGCACAGGTTGCAATAAACTGAATTTGTGAGCGCGGAGTACAGCGACGACGGCGTGGACGTGATGCTGCGCGGACTCCTTACTCACGCTCATCGCCGCCTGTGTGAGTGCGGTTCTTCACAGAGCGCCTGAACTGGTCATCTATATCCGCACGCCTTCGCGAGAAAACGTTACCTCAGCCGGAGCGAACGTGAACGAAGATTCGGGTTTGTACTCCCACTGTTTGACGGCATCGAGGACGCTGTCAGCGAACACTTGAGGGCCGCCGGTCATCAGTGCTTTCACAACTTTTCCGTCGGGACCGATCAGCAGGTTGAGTGTTACTTTGCCCTCAATGCCCTGGGCCTTGATGTCCGGAGAATAGACTGGCGTAACGCCCCGCGTCCGGCGGGCCTGCAACCCGGCCATGCTCGTACCGAAAACTCGCGCTGGACGCTGGCCCCGTTGAGGTAGTGGCTGATCCACCAGCGCATACCATTGCGCCACGGTTGGGTCGAGTTCCAGAGCGCGGCGCAAGAGTTCGTGACTGGTGCCTGTGTAGTCCCAATCCAGCTTGCCGTCGGCGTACAACATCCCGCCTTGAACCGCCATCCAGAATCCTGCACCGCCAATCAGTTTCGCGTCCGCGCTTTGTCGCAATTCAGCCATCGCCTCTTTAGCAAAGTCGGACTTTCTGGCGTTGTCGTCCGTCACGCGCGAGTCGCCGGTCCGGTAATCTGTCGCCACCACACCGAGCAACATGAGTCCGTACAATGAACCTACCGCCTGACTATTTCCCAGATCCCGGAGCAAACCGGAGGCTGCACGCGGATCGCCCAATTCCAGGAATCGACTCGCATTTTGTTGGATGGCGCGATCTCCGGGGTGTGCCTCAACCTGCTTCATCCACAACGCGGCCCCCTGACGAAAAGCATCGGGGTCCGCGAACTGATCGCCGGTCAGGAAAATTCTGTATATCCCGTTAGCGATATTGAACAGTTCTGACGTCGGTGCGTGCTGAATGAGCCAGAATATCTGTTCCGCCCTGCGCTGTTTGATTTGGGCGACCGGGAGAGTTTTGCAGGAAACCGAATAATATGCGAGCAGTGCGATTCGCGCGCGGGCATCTGATGAAGAGCCACTCGCGGCGGCTAGTCTGGCGGCAGCGTCGTCGGAGAGTGCGAAGCCGGCTTTCATGGCGCTATTTGCCTCGTTGAGTTCCCTGAGATCGGCGCGGACAGGGCCAGAGGCAATCAGTATGAGAAAAAGAGCGTGGAGACGGTACACCACCGCGTGGCCGTGCATGAGCACAGGATCGCACGATTGAGGCTGACCGCTTTTGCCAACCCAGGTTGCACGACATGGCGACAATCGGCCTTCAACCGGCAATTGCGTTCCGCACAGGTTGCAATAGACTGGTGTTGTGAGACCGGAGTACAGCGACGACGGCGTTGACCTGACGCTGATCCGGTGGATGCTGTCGCTCACGCCCCGCGAGCGGCTGGAGGTCTTGCAGGATCAGGTAGACTCGTTACTCACGCTGCGTGAAAAATTCGATTCCGCGGTTTCTGGAGATCCTCCGCGTTCTGACGCGCCGCCGCGTTGACTTCATCATCGTCGGGGGTGTGAGCGCGGTTCTTCACGGAGCGCCTGTTAGCACGTTCGACCTCGATATTCTGCATGCGCGCGATCCGGAGAACATCGCCCGGCTGATGTCGGCGCTGGCGGAGTTGGATGCTGTGTACCGCATCTCGCCCGAACGCCGGTTGCGTCCCGATGAGTCGCACCTTTCAGGGCCTGGCCATCAGTTGCTGCTGACGAAATTTGGCCCCTTGGACGTACTTGGGATGATCGGAAAATCGCGCACCTGGCCTGAGCTGGCTTCACATACGCGAGGTATGGAAATCGAGCCGGACGTCGCCGTGCGGGTTCTCGATCTGGAAACCCTGATCGCAGTCAAGGAAGAACTCGGCCACCCGAAAGATGTGGCGATGCTGCCCGTGCTTCGACAGACCTTGAGGGAACGAGACCGGTGAGCCAACTTTGTATACTGGCCTTGCTCCAATGAAAAACCTCGACTGGAACAGCATTCCCCGTTTCGACCAACTCCCCGTTAAGAAGGACGCGCCCCCCGAATCCGCCTGGGGCGTTTTCGGCGACAACGACGCTCTCGGCTGCCTCAACTTCCTCACCTCCGACGGCGTCATCGAGGCCGCGCGGCTTGTCCAGTCGGGTAAAGTCTTCCGCCTCGACGCGAAGGTCGGCTTCGTCAAACCGCCGCTCTTCGGACGCGCTCCCGTCGGCCATCGCGTCAGTCCGCTCAGCCCTGTCGCCAACGACGATCTCCTCGACAACTTCAACACCCAGGAAGGCAGCCAGTGGGACGGCTTCGGCCACGTCGGCCATGTCAAACACGGCCTCTTCTACGGCGGCGTGACGGTCGACGAAACCCGTACGGGGAACGCGAAACTCGGCATCCACCACTGGGCCGATAAATTCGTCGGACGCGGTGTTCTGATCGATGCCTTCGGCTGGCGCAAAAAGCAGGGCAGGGAAGCGAAGCCTCTCACGCGCGACGTCTATACGCTCGACGAACTCAAAGCCACTCTGGCCGCGCAGGGCAGTACGCTGAAGCCCGGCAGCATTCTTCTGGTGCGCACGGGGTGGGTGGAATCTTATGAAGCGCTTTCGCCCGAAGAGAAACTTGCTTACGCCCCGATGGACAAGATGCACGCCGCGGGCATTGAAGCCAGCCGCGACATGGTCCAGTGGTTGTGGGATCATCGCGTCGCCGCCATCGGCACCGACTGCCCCGGCGTGGAAGCGTTTCCGTTCGATTTCACGAGCGCCGATCCGCTGCACTACCGCGCCCTGCCGCTGCTCGGCCTGCCGCTCGGTGAGATGTTTGTTCTGGCGCCGCTGGCTGAAGACTGCGCCGCGGACAAGCGCTACGAATTCATGGTGGTGTCCGCGCCGCTCAACGTGGAGGGCGGCATCGCGTCTCCACCGAACGCTGTCGCGATTAAGTAGGGCGCCGGGCGGAAGCCCGGCGGCTCGGCTTTGGCCAATTGACTAGATAAAGAGCATGGAAAAGCATTTTTGATGTTCCATGTTGTAATCCTGCCTCGTTTCTGTTATCTAGTTATATAACTAGATATTACCGAAAGGATCTTCC
>Ga0182030_10017021_pt1 | contig 14075 bp, 11 predicted proteins | sample 812S3MmetaG_FD_121299 | JGI IMG/M metagenome (GOLD analysis project Ga0182030, IMG submission 121299) | Permafrost microbial communities from Stordalen Mire, Sweden - 812S3M metaG (Illumina Assembly) | ecosystem: Environmental > Terrestrial > Soil > Wetlands > Permafrost | place: Sweden...
ATGTCGGCGCAAGACCCGCGCATCCATTTCGGCTTGGGGCGGAGAAAAACCGTGGAATCTCTGCAAATCACCTGGCCTAGCGGGGTCGTGGATAAGCTCGCGAACGTGCCGATCAATCAGACCATCACCGTGAAAGAAGGCGTGGGGATTATTCCCCGGAACTTTCCCTCAATCAATGGGAAGTAACCTCAATGGGACCGCGGCCGTTATTTGCGTCTACTCGCCTGACGCCGCGCATTGTGGTAGATTTAGGGGCTTTCTAGTTCTTTAAGAAGGAGCTATTTTAATGGCCGACACACCTGAAATTCGTCATACACTGGGTGAACTGGCAGCGCGCCAACTCGCCAACACCACCAAGACCGTTCCTCAGATGCAAGCGATCACGCCGCGCTGGCTGGTTTCCTTTCTGCCCTGGACGCCTGTCGAAGCCGGCACCTATCGTGTCAACCGTGTTACTGCGGAGCGCGCCGAGTCTCCTGCCGACGTGGCGTGCGGGCCGCGCGAAGAGATCGACCTGCCCGAGACGTTCGTCAACTACGATGAGAAGCCGCGCGAGTACACGCTGTGCGCGGTGACCACCGTTCTCGACGTGCAAACCCGGGTTTCCGATTTGTACCGCAGCCCCTACGATCAGATCCGGGAACAGTTACGCCTGATCATCGAGTTGGTCAAGGAGCGCCAGGAAAGCGAAATTATCAATAACAACGACTACGGTCTACTTAAGAACGTAGCGCCAGAGGGGCACGTCAAGACGAGGACCGGGGCGCCGACGCCCGATGATCTGGACGAGCTCATCACCAAGGTCTGGAAGGAGCCTGCCTTCTTCCTTGCCCACCCGCGGGCGATCGCGGCCTTCGGGCGCGAGTGCACCTACCGGGGAGTGCCGCCGCCGACGGTGACGCTGTTCGGTTCACCCTTCCTGACTTGGCGCGGGCTTCCGCTTGTTCCCACCGACAAGCTCACGGTGAAAGGTGGCAAGACCAATATCCTGCTGCTGCGCACGGGGGAAAAGAAACAGGGCGTCATCGGGCTCTTTCAGCCGGGGCTGGTGGGGGAGGTTTCGCCCGGCCTGTCGGTGCGCTTTATGGGCATCAACCGCAAAGCGATTGCCTCCTATCTGATCTCATTGTACTGCTCCGCCGCCATCCTCACGGAAGACGCCATAGGCGTGCTGGAAAACGTCCACGTCGAGACCTACCATGAGTACAAATGATCCGGGAGCGCGGGATGTTGCTGCCCCGGTTCCGCCGCCGAGTGCGGCGGGCAGCGCCACTCCGGAGAGCGTCTATGCTCCGATGGCCTCACTGCCGGATCCGTCCGTAATTGCCCAACTCGCGAGCGAGTTCTTCGCCGCGCTGCCGGGCGCCCTGGGAATCATTGGCGTTTCCGGAGTGCCGGAACCGCCGGCAATGCTACCGGTGCAGGGCGGTCCATCGCCCGATGTTCCGAGCCCGTTCTCGGCTCCGGGATCGGCACTTCCTAGCGACCTCCTGGAAGCGCTGAGGCTGCCTCCGCAAGAACCTGTCACCACCACACTTGCGGCGCCCTCCGGACCGTCTTTTTACTTCCTTGAATCGGCTCGAACGGCGCCAGCGGAAGATGTGGGTGCGTCGTCAGCCGCGCCGCCTTTGCCCCCGGTCACCGAATACACACCGGCGCCGGGCGCGGACCTGCCGGCTGTGCCCAATAACCCGGTGGGGGCAACGGGGCTGCCGTCGCAGGCGGGCGCTAATATCCCAGGGGCAGGACCCGCCGGTTCGTCCTTCTACTTCCTTAATGGCGAGCCATCTGCATCTCCCCACCCTGTGCCTCCGTCGCTGCCGGTCAGTGAGCACTTTTCGTTCGCGGGCGTGCCAGGGTTGCAGTCGGTCCCGGGCGATTCCGGTCTGCCTGCATCAACGCCCACCGAAGCCGATCTGCGGACGCAGCCCACCTCGCTCGAATTGGCTCCATCGGCGCCCGCGGAAAAGGCGGGTGCGTCGCAAAGCGCGCCGTCTTTACCCCCGGTCACCGAATCAACACCGGTGCCCGCCGTGGATCTGCCGGCTGTGCCCAATAGCCCGGCGGGAACTACGGGGCTGCCGTCACAGGCTGGTGCTGGTATCCCAGAGACAGCGCCAATCGGATCATCTTTCTACTTCCTTAACGCGGAGGCACCTGCGTCTCCTAGCCCTGTGCCTGAGTCTCTGCCGAGCAGTGAGCAGTTCTCGTTCCCCGGCCTGCCGGGGTTGCAGTCGGTGCCGGGCAATACCGGACTGCCTGCATCACCGCCGACCGAGGCTGATCTATGGGCGCTGCCCAGCTCGCTTGTGGGCGCGACTGCGGTCTTGTCGGAGATTCCCACTTCAGCTTCGCAGCCTGCGGCGCTACCCTACTTCGCGGAGCCGGAGAAGTCCGGTGCAAAAGCTGCTTCGCCCCCTCTCAGCGACAGGTGGTTCGAACTCTCCCCTGCGATGCTTCCCGAACTCAGGCTCGCGCCGGGGCTGTTCGATCCACGGTCGATCAAGCGCGATTTTCCTATTCTTCAGGAGCGAATTCATGGGCGGCCGCTCGTGTGGCTCGATAACGGGGCGACGACGCAGAAACCCAACGCCGTGATCGACCGGCTCTCATCTTTCTACCGGCACGAGAATTCCAATGTCCACCGCGCCGCCCACACCCTGGCGGCGCGGGCCACCGACGCCTACGAGGGCGCGCGTGAAAAGGTGCGCCGTTTTCTCAACGCTTCCTCCACGCGAGAGATCGTTTTCGTGCGGGGCACGACCGAGGGCATCAACCTCGTGGCCAAAAGCTGGGGGCACAGAAACGTTGAAAAGGACGATGAGGTCGTCATCACTTGGCTTGAGCACCATGCCAACATTGTGCCCTGGCAGCAATTGTGCGCGGAGAAAGGCGCCCGACTGCGCGTCGCGCCGGTGGACAATCGCGGGCAAGTGATACTGGACGAATACGAAAAGCTGCTCAATCCGCGAACGCGGATTGTCGCGTTCAGCCACGTGTCCAACGCCCTCGGAACCATTACGCCGGCGCGCGAGATGGTGGCGATGGCTCACCGCCACGGCGCGCGCGTTCTCATTGACGGCGCGCAATCCGTCGCGCACATGCGGGAGGATGTCCAGGCGCTCGATTGCGACTTCTTCGTGTTCTCCGGGCACAAGATCTTTGCGCCTACGGGTATCGGCGTGGTCTATGCCAAGGGCGACTTGTTTGACACCACTCCGCCGTGGCAAGGTGGCGGCAGCATGATCCTGGATGTCACCTTCGAAAAGACCGTCTACAATGTAGCTCCGGCACGTTTTGAGGCGGGCACCGGCAGCATCGCGGACGCGGTGGGGCTGGGAGCGGCGCTGGATTATCTCAGTCAGGTGGGGATCGAGAACGTGTCGCGCTACGAGCACGACCTGCTGGCTTACGCCACCGCCGGACTAGCCACGGTCCCTGGCCTGCGCATCATTGGCACGGCGCAAGAAAAGGCCGGTGTCCTTTCCTTTGTCCTGGACGGAATGCGCACCGAGGATGTGGGCAAGGCGCTTGATGAGGAGGGAATCGCCGTGCGGGCCGGCCACCACTGCGCCCAGCCCATCCTGCGCCGCTTTGGGCTGGAGAGCACGGTTCGCGCCACCCTGGCGCTGTACAACACCTGTGAGGACATCGACGCCCTCGTCGCCGCTCTACTGCGTATCCAGGCTGGGCGAGGTCATGGCGGAGTCACGCACTAGCAGGCGCCGGCCACTTTTGCAGCAGGAATATCCTCCCACCGCGAAGTCGGCGACCACCGGCTAGGCTTGAAGCTGTCGTCCTTGAATCCTTCGCCAGCTTGAGCACCGCCATAGCTTGTTCTCCCGAAAATCCCTTCACCTACAAGACAAATCCTGTATTTCGACTCCTATGTTGCGAGGGGTGTCCGGTATGGCAGGCACGGCAACTCCCATCCCGATTTAGGAAAACGCGGCGAACCGAAATCGAGCGCCACCACCTTGGGTTCAGGCCGGCCCTTTGCGCGGCAGGGGATCCAATGAGTCACCGATCGTGAACCCCAGCCTTTCCAGCAAGCAGCGGACTTCGCTTAAATGATCATCGCGAATCAAGAACCATTCCGGCGGGATGTGCCCGGCCAGGAATGGCCGGAAAGTCGCGCTATGTAGCAGGGCCTCCTTCGCCTGCGGTTGCATTATCCGGAGCAATTGGACCTGACTTAGCCTGACGCTCTGCCGGCCCGTCCAATTGCGGACGGCCACTTCCAGCAAGGCCGGGACTTCCGCAATCAGATGCCCGCCCAGCCATCCCAGAATTTGATCGGCCGTCATTCCACTCATACGCGCGCGTCCGACGGACTGTTGCGTAATCTGCCAGCCCGTCGCCGTGCGGTCCGCGATGCGGGCGAGCCGCAATCGTGGGATGCTTTGGGCGCTGCTGGTCGTCAGGCTGCCAAGTTCATCGGCGGTCCACGCGCGTTCCGGCTTGTCCTCATGGTCCAGGATCGTCCAGCCCGCAAATTCTTTGGCCGCTACCTTAACGGTCATCAAAGGCAGCAGAAACGCGTTGCTATTCAATGCCCGGCCCCGAGTCCGGGATTCCGCTGGCCCCATCGCCAAAACCACCTTGGTCCGCAGCACCAGCGACTCGCGTCTGCCTGCCCATTCCGACAGTATCCGTTCGACATTTGCAGGTAGTTCGGTTTTCCCATGTTCGACCAAGAAAGTACGAATTTCAATAAGGGTCATGCCGGATTCCAGCGCCCCATACACGGACTCGCGGCGGAGCGCGAAGGTCTGGACGGGGCCACCCGCCCGCGACGCGCAGGCGGCAAAGCGGCTTAATGTGCAAACTTGCGGCGCATCGGCCGATTCCAGATATGCCACCACTTCCAGATTCGGCTGCACCGTAAGAAAACGCGCATCTCCCGGGCTTGGAGCGGCCTCGACTTCCGGTGCGCCGAACACAGCGCGTCCCAATTCTGTCAGGCGAAAACACGGGCGGATTTTCTTATCGGCACTGTGGCCGCGTTCAACCAGTCCCAGCGTGGCCAGCGTCACCATAATGGCATTCGCCGCCCAGACAGCCTCGCCGGCGAGCCAGAAAGCAAGCGTGCGGTCCTCGCCCCCCGGATATTGCTCCTTTTTTCGCGCCATCTCGAATTCCGGATTCCAGGCGAAGCTGCCGCCGTAGAAGTCGATCGAAGCCTCACGCGTTGCCCGCCAAAGGTCCCGCAGAAAGGTCTCCAGGTCGAGCCAGCGATCCGGCGCGTGCGCGACCCCGCAAAGCGCCCACGCGAGTAATTCGCGGGCGTGATAGAGTTTAGCGGGCTCGATGCGAACAAAGGTGTAATCGCTGTCGCGGTCGGGAACGACACCCATCCCATCCTGCCACAGAGGCATATGGAGCCAGGCGCGCACCCAGTGCCATGCCTGTACGGCGGGAGGTTGTTGCAGGTGTCGTTCCAGTGCTTCCTCACGGATCCATTGCGCCTTGTCCCCAAAATTCATCAAGCCCATGCTGTGGAGCAGTTCGTAGAACAACGACTCCGGATCGGGGGGCGACAGCGGGTCTTTTTCCGCATCCCGCAGACCCACCTCTTTGCGCATCCGGGCGCGCGTCGCCTTGGAGGGCGAGTCGCCCTTGACGGTCGGCCAGGTCCCCATCGCGCGCAGCGCCGCTGCCACCCGCCACAAGTCGAGCGCCACCTCCGCGGATGAGCGGCCCCCTGTTCCCACGGCCTCATTGCATACGCTGGAGGCGCTCCAGGACAAGGGAGCGGCGGGCGCCACCGCCTTCACGAGCGCGGGATGAAGCGTCGATCGTGGATAACTGCGAGAATAGGAACTGGAATAGTGCATGTCGTAAGAATTGCCGACCAGCACGAGCTTTTCACATAATCCGCGGATGAGGTCATTTCTTCTCCATTCGTGGTAAGCGGGGTAGTAACCTAACGAAGCTTTATCCTTGGGCGGCCCCGCGGTTAAACCGCGGGCATACATCTCGGCCGTCAACACGCCGCCGGAAACCGAAGGACCATAGCGTGCGAAGACGGCCAGAACCTGCCGCTCTTTTTCCGACATAGCTGCCGGTACGTTCAGGGCGGCATCATCACCGTTCATGACCTGCTTCAAGGCAGCGATGCACTTTTCTTTCTTGTAAGTTCCCGCTTCCTTCCCCACCCAAAACCGGGCCGCTCGTTTCAATTCCTCAGAGCTAAAACGATCGAGTTCGATGGTCACCTTATGCGTGGATTGGAGGATGTGGCCGAGCTTCATTCCAAATCTCCCGAGAGCACCTTGGGAGTGTGACCCGCATCCAGCAGCGCTCTCTCTATATCTCGGGCATGGCCGGGGTCGACCAGGGCGACGGTGTCGGAAAGGCGCGCCAGCAGATACCGGCGAATTCGGGGATCGGCGGCCAATTCCGCCAGTTGTACCGGCTCGGCCACCTCTACGATGGCAGCACTGAGATGCAACTCCGAGCCATCGGGCTGAAGCAACGGTAGAAGAGAATCCAATATCTCATTCGCGGCGGTCAGAGTCCCCTCCGGTTTCGAGTTTGGCATCTTCGAGTTCATTGTCATATCGAAGGAATCCAGCTCTCAATTTAGGGGGATGCCGGCTTATGGAGGGTCATCTCCCTTTGGAAAACTGCATTCTACAAGTGCCACTCGATTTCCACCAAATAAATCGGGGAAACAGACATCGATTTAGGATGCGCCCAAGAATTGGATGCGACTGAAATCGCCAGAGGTTAGAGAATCTGTTCAGCCCAGGTCTACCCTTTGTCACAGTCCACTCCGGGATGCTACGCTATCACCATGAGTCTGCCCGTTGATCCATTTGGCCTGCTCCTGATTTCGCTCGCCGGGCGGCTGGACCAACACCAACGCGGAGTGATCGATTACCGCGAGGAAGAGAACCGCGTGTTGCCCGAGCAACTCGGAAGCAAGCGTCTGCGCCTGAATGATGACCCGCGCCGGCGTATAGCCGTCGAGGCCAAGAAACCGGGCGGCCGGGCGCTTCAGGAAATGAAGACCCTCGTCACGCCGGAGACGCTCTCGGCCTGGCAGCGCAAGCTCATCGCCAGCAAATATGATGGCAGCAAGCGGCGGGGCTGAACAGGCTGCGGAAAAACTCGAAAGCCCTGTCATTCTGAGGAGCAGCGGCGACGAAGAATCTCGCATTGTCTTGAAAATGCTCAGAGCGAGATCCTTCGCTGCGCTCAGGATGACAGCAATGTAGGGTTTTTCCGCAGCCTGTGAAGCCCCGCCCTTTCAAATGCCGGGGAGGAATCCGGGCTAGAGGATTAAGGCCATCAGATTCCCGAAACACCAGGTTGCATAGGAACGGGTGAGCCGGTAGACTGAGACTAACTCTAGCATTCAAACTTAGCCCGGTGGGGTATGGAAATCGATCAGCGGCGTTCTACTCGTATCATGTTCAGCATTCCGGTGAGTGTCCGGGGTGTGGATGAAAAAGGGAAGCCTTTCGAAACGACAGGCCGTACGATCACTTTAAACCGCCATGGGGCGCGAGTCCAGGTTTCACGTCCGCTAAAGCCAGGCCAAACTGTTCGTGTCACCAACCAAGCCAACGATGCGGAGGCGGAATTCCGAGTCGTCGGCCCCATCACTCCTCACCTCGACCACTTGGGCGAATGGGGCATCGAGTGTCTGCACGTGGACAAGAACATTTGGGACATCTGTTTCCCCGCCGCCGGCGAGGATTGGGAGGCCCACGTCTTGCTCTCGTGCCGGCTATGCCAATCAATGACTCTGCAATCGCTCTCTCTTGTGGAAGTGGAGGTCCTGGAGACCGCGGGGTTGCTGACGAAACCCTGTGTGCATTGCGGGGATTCCACTCCTTGGGGATATCCGCAGCGGGCCTTCGAGGTGGAAACCAAGGCCTATCAAGCTGCTGTGAGCGAGGCAAGCCGTGGCTATCCCGCCTTGACGGGTGAACGGCGGAAGTCGTACCGGAAAATTGCGCATCTTCCCGTTCGAGTGCGAGATTATTACGGGGAGATGGAGATCGCCCAAACCGAAAACATCTCCCCAGGAGCTTTCTGTTTTTCGAGCCGCCGAACCTACTATGTGGGGCAGGGAATCGTGGTGATTTGCCCTTACGATGCGGCTAATGAAAAACCGGAGGTTCGCGCCCACATCGTGCGTGTGGAAGCGGGGTCAGGCCGGGATTGGTATGTCTACGGCGTGCACTATGAACCGCTTTTGCATTAGGCGCTCGTTGCCATCCCAGGCTGTTCCGAAGGTGTGAGCTGATTCCCAAAATCCTCTTGCCACGGAGGCGCTGAGGGGCAGAGAAGAGAGGAGAAGGGTTCGATTGCAGACGGCATAACGCGGGGCTACAATCTATCTATGGCGAAAGGCCCATATGCCGGCCCCGCGCAAGCTCGTTCGCGGCCAAGAAAGGATTCCGCCATGATTCAAACTCGTCCGCTGCGGAAGTTACGCCGATGCATCATCCCCTCGGGTGCGGCGGTAGTTGCCGCTTTAGTTTTGCTGGCCACCGTATCCGTACGGAGTGCGCAGAATCCTTCTCCTCCCAAGATTGGGGAGGTCCTGTCTTCTCCTTCGCCGGCGAAAGACCAAGCCGCTCTGACTGTCCCAAAGCAGAGGGAAGAGCCTAAGAAATCCAATCTCGAAAAAACGAAAACCGATGCCGCTGAGCTTTCCGCTTTAGCCGACCAACTTCGTGACGAGCTGAATAAGATGAACGTCAATGTCTTGGCGCTGGATGTTATTGAAAAGACCGAAGAGGTCGAAAAATTGGCCAAGAAGATTAAAGGCGAGGCCAATGAGCACTAAGTTGGAACTCCCAACCGAGCCAGGTTACGTCGAAGGACGGAACCTCGGGACGCAGGAATGTCATCAACAATTTTATCCCGTGGTGAGCACAATTATACTGTGCAATCCCCACCGGAGTTCGGAAAGGGTGCCGCGATGAAGCCATCTAACGAGCTTGCCAGGCAGCGCGGGGTAATTCTCGCATGCGGTTTGCTGATCGCCGCCACCTGCCTCGCGCCGGCTCCCGCCCGCGCGCAAGCCATTCAGGACCAACCCACCCCATCAAATCAGACGGGTGGCCATCGTATGCTGCCGGTTCTTCCCGATGAAACCCCTTTGCTGAACGCCAAGCAAAAGGTAAGCATTATGCATGCCAACTTCGCAAAGTCGAAAACCGACGCGGCAGAGCTGGCCGACCTGGCCAAAGGACTCCGTGAGGAACTGGACAAGCCGAACGTCAATGTCCTTTCCTTCGAAGTCATTAATCGCGCCGAAAAAATAGAAAAGCTGGCAAAGAAAATCCGGGAAGAAACGAAGGGGTTCTAACTCGGTTTTATCACCAAGCTGAAGCGTTCTTGGGGCTGCCGGAAGGGCGGGGCTTCACGGGCTGCGGAAAACCGCTCCTATACTGTCATCCTGAGCGGAGCCAAGGATCTCGCTCTGTTCATTTTCAACGCAGTGCGAGATTCTTCGTCGCCTGCGGCTCCTCAGAATGACAGTGCTGGCGAGTTCTTCTTCAGCCTGGTCAGCCCCGCCCTTCCAGATCCGTGGTGAGAAATGCGGGTTAGGTCCATGTTCTGTTGCGGGCACGCCGCTGAGCGCAACGGCGCGCCCGCAAAGTTTTAGGCTGCCTTCTTGTCGGGTTCAGCCGTCACGCTGGGTGGCCAGGTGCCGCCGATCCGCATTCCGTAGAATGACTGGTAGACAAAGCAAAGCGACACAGCGAAAAAGAGGGCGGCCAAAATGCGCGTCAAGGTGGAACCGTGGGTGACGGTCAACTTGACGGCCAACTCCACGGCCAGGAGGCCGAAGAGCGTGGTAAATTTAATGACCGGGTTCAGCGACACGGAAGACGTGTCCTTGAACGGGTCGCCCACCGTATCGCCCACGACAGTGGCGTCGTGCAGCGGCGTGCCCTTCTGCTTCAACTCCACCTCGACAATCTTCTTGGCGTTGTCCCATGCGGCGCCCGCATTGGCCATAAAGATTGCCTCGTAGAGGCCGAAAATGGCGATCGAAATCAGGTAACCAATGAAGAAGAACGGCTCGAGGAAGGCGAAGGCCAGGGTGGCAAAGAAGACGGCGATGAAAATGTTGAGCATGCCTTTCTGAGCGTATTGAGTGCAGATGGCCACCACCTTCTTGCTGTCTGAGACCGAGGCTTTTTCAGCGCTTTCCAGTTTGATGTTGGCTTTGATGAACTCCACGGCGCGATACGCTCCGGTGGAGACCGCTTGCGTGGAAGCGCCGGCAAACCAGAAAATCACCGCGCCGCCGCTGACCAGTCCGAGGAAAAAGGGTGCGTGCAGCAACGACAATTTATTGACGTTTTCGGTGAGGCCCTGGGTGAGCGCCATGATGATGGAGAAAATCATGGTCGTGGCGCCGACCACGGCGGTGCCGATCAGCACCGGCTTGGCCGTAGCCTTGAAGGTGTTGCCCGCGCCGTCGCCTTCTTCCAGCATGTCTTTCGCACGATCGAAGTTCGGCTCGAAGCCGAAGTCTCTTTTGATTTCTTCCTTGACGTTGGGAACCTGCTCGATCTGCGAAAGTTCATAAATCGATTGGGCGTTGTCCGTGACCGGGCCGTATGAATCCACGGCAATGGTTACCGGTCCCATCCCCAGGAAACCGAAAGCCACCAGGCCGAAGGCAAAGACCGCCGGGGCCAGCATCAGGCTGCTGAGCCCCAGGGTGCTGACCAGGAATCCGATGGACATCAAGAAGACCATGGTCAGACCCAGATAATAGGCGGAGAAATTTCCCGCCACGAAGCCGGAAAGAATGCCCAGGGAGGCCCCACCTTCCGAGGCCGAGATTACCACTTCGCGGACATGCCGCGATTCGGTGGAGGTGAAGACCTTGACGAATTCCGGGATGAGCGCGCCCGCCAGCGTTCCGCAGGAAATGATGGTGGCGAGCTTCCACCACAGCGAGGAGTTGCCACTCAGGCTGGGAATAATGAGCCACGAGGTGACGTAGGTGAAGGCAATGGAAACGAAGGAGGTGATCCAGACCAGCGAAGTGAGCGGGCCCTCAAAGTTGAACCGGTCCGCGTTGGCGTAACGGGCTTTGGCAATGACGCCGTTCAAGAAATAAGCCACGGCGCTGGCCACCAGCATAATGATGCGCATCACGAAGATCCAAACCAGCAACTGCACCTGGACGGTGGGGTCTTTCACCGCCAACAGGATAAAGGTGATCAGGGCCACGCCCGTCACGCCGTAGGTTTCAAAGCCATCGGCGGTGGGTCCCACCGAATCGCCCGCGTTATCACCCGTGCAGTCGGCAATCACGCCAGGGTTGCGCGCGTCGTCTTCCTTGATCTTGAAGACAATTTTCATCAGGTCGGAGCCGATATCGGCAATCTTGGTAAAGATGCCGCCGGCAATGCGTAACGCCGCCGCTCCCAGGGATTCGCCAATGGCGAACCCGATGAAGCAGGGCCCGGCATAATCGCTAGGAATGAAGAGAAGGATGATGAGCATCATCAGAAGCTCGACGCTGATCAACATCATGCCGATGCTCATGCCGGACCGGAGGGGAATCTGGAAAATGGGAAAGGCCTTGCCGCGCAGGCTGGCAAACGCCGTGCGGGAGTTGGCAAACGTGTTGACGCGAATGCCGAACCACGCCACCCCGTAACTGCCGGCGATTCCTACCAGACTGAAGAAGAGGATGACCCCCACGCGGAGGGCCGGATATCCCAGCAGCATTTTGAAATAGACCAGGATGATGAGAGCAATGAACACCCAAAGCAATAGCAGGAATTTCCCCTGCGTAATCAGGTAGGTTTTGCAGGTTTCCCAAATCAACTGGGACATCTCTGCCATCGAGCGGTGAACCGGCAGGTTCTTCAAATTGCTGTAGATGACCAATCCAAACAGCAGACCAAAGATGCAAAAGAGGATGCCAACCATGAGTAGTTTATGGCCATCCACGCCCAGAAACTGCACCTGGGAAAGATCGGGTAGCTTAAGGTTGGCTTCGCCTGCGGCAGCCTCATCGCCACCTTGGGCAAACGCCGCTGAGGTTCCCACTGCCAAAAAGGCTACGCCCGCGGCAAATATTTTGGCCATCGAGCCACGACGAACCCACGCGGTGGAAAGTAAGTTCCGCGTAACTCTTCGAGCGAAATCAGAAAGGATTAATGTGAGCACACTTAGACTAGCAATCGTAAAAACATGCATTGGGTCTCCTTCGACCGAAACTTCCTCTTCGCGCCCCCAAGGTGGGTCTTTTTGGTTTCTCCGAAATTTGAGCTCCGAGAGAATGTCCTAGGATAGCTTGAGGATAAATTATAATAACATTGCATAATAGCACGCAGCAAAATTTGACGTCAAGCAAAGAGCCAGCTAGAGACTTTGAAAATCAGGGACTTCTAGTCCAGCCAGCCGAAAAATCGCTCACCTTCCCGTTGACAAGCTAATTCCCAGGGACGAAACGGGGGCAAGACAGGAAATCCAAGCAATTCTGTGCCCTATCTATGTGAAAATTCGCACATTCAAGGGACGGCATGCCTTTCCTTTCATTGACCTCCCTATGGGTTTATGGTATCAACCCTGTTTCAATTCTATTTCGGGAGAAACCATTGAGCCTACCTAAAGTCTTCATTACTCGACCGTTGCCACGCGCGGCGGTGGAACGGATCGAGGCGCGATGCGACGTAAAGATAAATCTGGAGGACGTGGGTCTCTCCGCTACGCAACTGATGGAAGCTTGCCACGAAGTCGAGGGCCTGGTGGCTTCCGGCGCGCCGGTTACGGCGGAATTGCTGGACCATGCGCCGCACTTGCGGGTGGTCTGCAACGTGGGGGTTGGATACGACAAAGTCGATGTAGCGGCTTGCACGCGCCGCCGCATTCTGGTTACCAACACTCCCGGCGTGGTTACGGAGGCGACGGCTGACCTGACATTCACGCTGCTCCTGGCGGTGGCGCGCCGGCTGGTGGAAGCCGACCACTACGTCCATGAGGGCCATTGGCGTTTCTGGCAGTGGGGGAATATGTGGGGCACGAACCCCTCGGGCAAAACGCTTGGCATTTACGGCTTTGGACGCATCGGGCAAGCCGTGGCGCGCCGCGCCCGTGGGTTTTCCATGCGCATCATTTATCATTCCGTTGACCGCCCCACGCCGGAGCAGGAACAGGAACTTGGCGCAGAATACGTGGACCGCGAGACGCTTTTGCGCGAAGCCGATTTCCTGAGCCTCCACGTTCCCCTTGCTGTGGATACTACCCACCTGATCAGCGCCCCTGAGTTCGCCTTGATGAAACCCACCGCTTTCCTCATCAACACCTCACGCGGAAAAGTAGTGGATGAAGCAGCCCTGGTCGAAGCGCTCCAGTCGAAGCGGATCGCCGGCGCGGGCCTTGATGTTTTCGAGTTTGAACCGAAGATTCATCCCGCCCTTCTGGCCATGCCCAACGTGGTGGTAAGCCCGCACATGGGCACCGCCACAAGCGAGACTCGTATGGCCATGGCCATGAAGACTGCGGAAAACCTGCTCGCCGCACTGTCGGGCCAGCGCCCGCCGAACCTGGTGAACCCGGAAGTGTGGGGGAAGTAAGGCGCCAGGTCCCGATTGTCCGTGGTGGCAAACTGATAGCTCACAGCCGACAGTTTCCAGCTACGTCTCCCCGAATGGGAGTTGGTGCGTGATCATTCGACTTCCCTAGCCCCCCCGTGGGGAGAGGGGGGACATCCAGCACCCAGCCCCGAGTTTCCCCAGCACAGAATCCCTGGCATTTGACGTCCGCCCCCGCACGTATTTAACCCGGATTTCTCACCACGACTCTGGAAGGGCGGGGCTTTAGCCCCGCCGTGGCAAGGCCGTCCTGATTATTTCCAAGTCCCGCACCCCGCGCAGCTTGCGGCCGCAAGCTGCGCGGGGTGCGGGGCGAATAGCGGGCGAGAGCCGCGATTTCGGCGCTGCTGAACAGGCTGCGGAAAAACTGTCCTCGGCGTACGACCACCCCGGCGCCCAAGGCGCCACCCCTCCTGAATCAGGAGGGGAGTTGTTGAAAACGCTCCCCTCCTCAGATGAGGAGGGGTGGCGCGCCGAGCGCCG
>Ga0182030_10017022_pt1 | contig 14074 bp, 22 predicted proteins | sample 812S3MmetaG_FD_121299 | JGI IMG/M metagenome (GOLD analysis project Ga0182030, IMG submission 121299) | Permafrost microbial communities from Stordalen Mire, Sweden - 812S3M metaG (Illumina Assembly) | ecosystem: Environmental > Terrestrial > Soil > Wetlands > Permafrost | place: Sweden...
ACGATGGCCTGCCTTATGCAGAGGCAGCGAAGCGGCGCTATGATGATCCCGGAGTGGCGGTTTATTTTACGCTCAAGGGCAAACCTCTATCGATGGCGCGGGATCGATATTTGACACCTTGGGAAAATATGAGGTCGTTAGTTCTCACCATTGATGGGCTTCGCTCAATGGAGCGCCACGGCGGATCGACCATGATGGACCGCGCATTTTCCGGATTTGCCCAGCTACCAAAACCTAGCGGTGCGGATTGGTGGGAAGTGCTGCAAGTTCGTCCGGACGCCAGCCGCGATGTCATAGACGCCAATTTCAAACGTCTGGCACGTGATAGGCATCCGGACCGCGGCGGCTCCGATCATCAGATGGCCGAACTGAACCGTGCGCGGGATCAAGCCATGCAGGCAGCAGAATGAGCCAGAGCAACCGCCCTACCCTAGCAGGACGTGAGTTAAAGCGCATCCGGCAGCACTTGAACCTGACGATCGACGCTTTCGCCATAGAGCTTGGCTATGAGGGCAACCGCAAGGGCAACCTCAAGACCATCAAGCGGTTCGAGACCGGCGAACGCGCCGTGCCGTTGCCGGTCGGTAAACTAGCTTGGCTTTTGGCGCGTCACGGCCTGCCCGAATGGCCGCCAGGGCTTGAGGCTGTGGTTGCCGATGACGATGCAGGAGAGCAAACATGACATCCGCACACACGCGCCTAGGAAAATTGCGATGATATATAATCTCGTATGCGGCAATTGCGGAGCGCCCTTCAGCGCCGAAACTGTTTCCGCCCTCCGCGCCCACGCTCCAGTCGCAGTGAGGGAGATGTCTGTTACAGTGGAACAACTAGCGATCAAACATTTACAAACATGGGGTGCTGACCCTTGTCATGCTTCTATGTTGGCCGCTTTCGCTAATCAACTATTGCGCGCCATCCCACGCGAGCAGGATGCGAAGCCGGTCGAAAATCCAGACTACGCCTCGCATGGTTGTAAGCGCGCTGGTGGATTTGTTGACACAAGCTGCACCGCTGCTTGCGATTGCCACAAGACGCTTGCTTTCGCCGCCCCGCCCTCGGATTCGCCGGGGAGCGCCTGAAATGATCGCGACCTATCTCCCGTGGCTGCTTTCCGTCATCACGATCTGGATGACACTGCTGGCCGGCAACAAGCATCCGAAAGCATGGCTTGTCGGCCTCGGTAACCAACTTCTTTGGTTGATCTGGATTTGCGTCGTCGGCGCATGGGGTCTGCTGCCCATGAACATCGCGCTCTGGATTGTTTATGGCCGAAATCACTTCAAATGGAGGTCACCATGAAGGCCCACACTACCGCTCGGAAGATCATTGAGGCATTGCCCGAATAGAGGTTTTAGCGTAGTAAAATTGCCACAGTGGATAAGGACGGGTCGAAATGATTACAAGCAAGCAATGGTTTCAGATCATCTCGGGAAGCGTCTCTGGTCTTATCACCGGCGCAGCTTTCTTCCAGACCTTGTTTGGCCAAACTATCACCCTTGATATTATCGCAGGTCTTGGCCTGATCAATATCATGGTGTCGTCAGTTGGTACGGTACTGTCTGGACCTGACAGCCCAGGAACCCAAATTAGAGCAGTCGCAGCAATGCCAGGTGTCGAACGTATCGACCTCAACGCTAAAGCCACCGATGGTGTTGCGGCAGCGGGTGCAGATCCAACCCTGCCAAAGGTCGGTGGCGCAACCCCAGCAATTCAGGCGGCGTTGGTTGCCAAGGCCGGATCATGAACTACAAATTCGGCAAACTCCCCGCGCGCCCCGGCGCTATCAGTCTCAAATTCGCGGACGTATTCAACGCCGCGAAGCTGCCGACGCCACCAAGGTCATTTGGGCATGAAACCCTGATGCCAAACGGTGATTGGTTCACGCTAGGCAATACGGAATTCGGAAATTGTGTGTTCGCCGGGGCGGCGCACGAGCACATGCTGTGGACCATGGCGGGCGGCAGCCCTCGCGCGAAGTTCACCACCAAGGATGTGCTTTCCGATTATTCGGCTGTGACCGGCTTCGATCCGACAAAACCGGAGACCGATCAGGGCACCGATATGCAGACCGCCGCTGCATACCGGCAGAAAATAGGCATCATTGACGCCGCGGGCGTTCGGCACAAGATCGCCGCTTATAGCAATCTCGCCGCCGGAAATCTCGATCAACTGGCGCTCGCGGCCTGGCTGTTCGATGCGGTCGGCGTCGGCGTGCAGTGCCCGTCAAGCATGAGCGACCAGTTCGACGCTAGCGTGCCGTGGTCCGTTGTCGATGGCGATAGCATCGTCGGCGGGCATTACATTCCGTGCGTGGGGCGTAATTCGAATGGAAACTTACTTTTCCTGAGCTGGGGAAAGCTTCACGCCGCCACGCCGGAATGGGTTTCAAAATACATGGACGAGGGTGTGGCGTACCTCTCGCTCGAAATCATCAACGCATCGACGAAGCTTTCTCCGGAAGCCTTCAATCCGGATTCCCTCACGCAATATTTGCGAGGACTGACATGAACAAACCAACCGCAAGACAACTGGCCAATGCCTGCGCCGCTGCGCGCAAGGCCATCCAGGACTACAGCACATGGGGCAGTTCGATGGTTCCGGACGACGCGCTGCAAACCGTTGTCGATGCCGCACTGGTGGCGGCTCTCAATACGCCGGTTCCTGCGACACCTCCGGCACCGGCACCACAACCCCCGAAAGGACCATGACATGCCTTCCATCGATATTCAGGGAACGCAGTTGAACGCCGACGAGATCAACCTCGTATCGGCATCCATCGCGAGCGCCCTAGCTTCGAACGAGCCCATCCAAGCTCGACTTGTTACGACCGCGACTATCAACGCCGTTGCCATCCAAGTTCTCACGGACCTAGCCGCATTTCGCGCGGCGAAACCAATTTAAGGAAATCCCCATGAAGCGATTTGTCTTACTTGCTGCCATGACACTCGGCGGTTGCGCTACGACCGGAACCGTGGGCACTACGACGTCAACGATCGTCGCCGATACCCAGCAGGCGGCCACGGTGGCTTGCGGGTTCGTCCCGACCGCGGCAACGGTTCTCAATATCGTCGCGGTTGGCAATCCGCTGATTGCGACGGCCGACGCGATAGCACAGGCGATTTGCAGCGCGGTTGCTGCCAGCGCTGCGGCTCCGAAGGCTGGACGTCTCCGCGCTACGGTTCCGACCGTGAATGGCGTGGCAGTCCACGGACGGTTCATCCGGTAGGATGTCGGCTCTTGCCTTCATCACGTTCGGGTATGTTGAGCATATTTGCACGGCGATCGTGATCTTCTACACGGTCGCCGAACTCTACGGCTGCTTTATGGACTGGTATACGAACAGTTGAATTTTTGGAATGGGAATGGCGCCAATGCCTGATCGTCAGGACGACGATATGCAATATGACGCACATTGGACACTAGAAAAGAAGTTCTCCCTACCCATGGTTGGGGGACTTCTTTTGCAGACCGGAGCCATTCTCTGGTTCGTGGCGACACTGAATGCGCGCGTCAATACGTTCGAGCAGACCGCTACCGACTTCAAGCCACAGATTGAAAAGATAGTACGGATCGAGACCAAGGTAGACGACATCAAGGAACGCATTTCCGGGATCGAGCAGATCCTTCGTGCGGCTAAGGTCAACAATCCAGGTAAATAGGAGGCTCTGGCATGAGAAGGGAAAATGGCTGAACCGAAGTCAATAAATGGCGGCAAGCCTAATCCTGATCCGTCAATTCTCACGACTGAGAATCTTCGTAGAGAAATCGATAATCTTAAAGAATTGCTGGAAAGTCAGCAGGGCGCTCAAGATAGAACAATTGCGTCGATTCAGCATAATATCGATGGACGTCAAGCTCAGATAGATGCCGCGATTGTTCACATCACAACATTGTTCGAAGTCAAGTTTGAGGGCGTCGAGAAACAATTTGTCGAGCGGGATAAACGAACCGAACATCTTTCCATCGCGGACAAGACTGCCATTGCAGCGGCGTTGCAGGCACAGAAGGAAGCGGCAGGCGCGACCAACGAGAGCAACAGCATTGCCATCAACAAGATGGAAAACAACTTCACTACCCTGATTAATAAGGGTGAATCGCTGTTACAGTCGGTCCAGAAGAATCTTGACGACAAGATAGCCGATCTGAAGACAAGATTTGATACCGGAGAAGGACAGAACAGGGGCAAGACCGCGGGCATCAGTTCGATCGGTGCGTTAGCTGTTGGATCTTCGTTTATTATTTCCATGTTGGTTGCTGTCGCTGCTTTAGTGGTTACTCTCACGCATCATTAGATGGGAGACCGGCACCTTTCCTGATTGGCCATGAGCACTCATGGCTTCTTCATCGGGGCGAATAGTTCTACCGCTTTCCAGAACGCCTTAGCCCCTTCATCGACCGAACAGTCCGTCAGCGTGATATTCCCGTCCTTGAGGCTGATCACTACCTGACCCGAACCGCAGGCAATGATCAGGGACCTCGGCTGACAATCCGCGATCGAAATCGAAGGGCCCGAGGAATAATATTGCGGAGGTGGTAAATCTGCTGGCATGTTTCTTTCCTAGCTTAAGACTTCTGATGCGGTTTCGCGCAAAGTGTAGCGCTCATACCGGCTCACTATCAACATGTTGCAAATAATTCGGATGATATGCATCGCCGCAACTGCTATTGCCGTCCCATTGGACGCGGACATAAAGCCTAGCGTTAATTACGGTTCCAATGCGATCTTGCTGCTTAGTCCAACGATGGAGGCCACGGCTCACAGCTTCGCGTGACAGCTTAACGCGGTCGCCTTTTTTGAAGTGTGTGCACCAATCCATCATCCCCACTCCTATGGCTCGACCTGGGCTACCTCTTTTTTACGGTTCCTGAAGTCTTGACGACTGTCTCAAGATATGTGGTCTCAACCAATCCATAGACGCCCACTCGGATCGTTTCACCAATTTCGGCGATCGCGTCCAAAGCGCCATCCCCCACTCCCCTCATTGGCGCTGGCCGGGTGACCATGGCTTGATTTCGTCGAAACGTGCATCAGACTCCTCCAGTTCTCCAAAAATTTTGATCGCTTGTTCCAGATCGCCGAAGGTATCCTTTGAAAATCTGCGCAGAGCGAAACTAACGGCACTCTCGTCCTCCGGCCATTCCTCCATCATAATCCTCGCCATTTCGGCAGCGCGGCTACTCATTGCCGCTGGCCGGGGAGAGCATGATGCGCAACACTTCATTGATCCGGTTAGTATAAGCTTTGCTCATGGCCTTCCCGTGCTCATCGTCGCCGCAGTCGGCGTCAAAGGACGAGATAGCCACGCGAACAGCCATCGCTTGAGCGTTCGTAAGTCGAACGCCGTTGATAATGATCTCGGGTTCGTCGCTCATTTTCCATCTCCATCATTGGCGCTGGCCGGGGAGAGGGCGGCGCGTTGCTCAGTCCATAATCCAAGCTGACCAATCCGCAATGTCATAAGCGGAATGCTAACGCGAAATTTTCGAGCTAACTTCTCTATTCCGGTTCCGTCCACAACGTCGATCACGCCGATCTTTTTCATTTCGGATCGGACGAAAGATTCCGGCATCAAGAGGCACATGGCAAAATAGTTTGCCTCACGTTCTTCTGTATCGCTAATGCTCATTTTATCTCTCCCGCCTCGGCAGCGGCCCGCACCGGGGCGGGTGGGGTGGTGGCCTCAGGGCAACCCGCTGCGTGACCGACTTTCCACCCGCCTCCGCAAGCGCAGTCTAACCCATCCCATCCATCGTCCTCCCGCGCGTCGCCGCCTTGAGGCTGGTGGGCGTCTGATGAAATCTTGCCTTCGCCATCGCAGTCCGGACATTCCATCGCAGCTTCGTCGCCTACATCGCCCTCATAGGCCGTCATATATCGATCCCAATCCGTGACGATCTCTCCGTTTCCCTGACAGCGTTCGCAGGTCTCTTGAGGCTGGTGGGCGCTCCCTGAGAGCAACTTCTCAAGATCATCCAGTACGTATTCGACCGCGCGGTCGTAATCATCCTGTTCGCGGCTCATCAATTCGCGAATACGATCTCGCATGGCTTGCGTTGATCTCAACGATGTGGCGCGCGGAGCATATTGATCGATATCCCGCATAATGGCAGATGTGATCTCGATATTTGAACAGCCCATCGTTGCGCTAGCGATGTAGGCGCTGATGTTGTTGCCGAGTTCTTGTCGGGTCACGATGCCGGATGTAAACTCCTTCGGAGCATTGGCTGGGTCGGCGATCATGTTGCTGATGAATACTTGGAACAAGTTTCCGATGCGCTGTGCAGCGGCATCGTCGATCGCGCTTATTGCCTGATCGCGTTTCATGCAGGAATAGCCGCCAAGGCTTGTTTGATCGCGTCTATGGTCAAAGGCCCGACTACGCCGTCAACCGTGAGGCTCTTGCTGGACTGGAATGCCCGTACTGCCGTTCGTGTCGCGGCCCCACTGATGCCATCCACGGTTAGCGGTGGTGTCGCACCAAGGCTGTTGAGCGAGGTCTGCACCCATTCCGCGTCATAGACGGGTTCGATGGGAGCCGCCGTCGTATCGAACGTCACTGTCGGATCAAGTGTCATGATCGCGAGGATAAGACCTGCGCAGCCGAGCTGCTTGTCAACCACAGGCTCAATCGGCCCATGATCGAAGGTCACCTTGCCACGGACATACTGATTTGTGCCACTCCAGATGTATGGCGACGGCACACCGGCGTTGGCATAGGCCAATCCATTGTACCGCTCCAGCCACGTTAGAAGGCTGCCTATGCTCCAGTCTGTGATCCGGCACGCGAAGGGCGCGCATTTGGTCAACGCATCGACCGCGCCATCTGCGAATGCGTTCGGACCCAAGAACGGCCCGCGTCCGGCCGGAACATGTATCGTCTTGTGGTTGAGCGGGTCGCCCTGCCCAAGGTTTGTGCTGAAATTCTGATCCGATTCGCGATAGTGAGAGCACGCCACGAATATCCAGCGGACGCCGCTTCTTTTCTCGATATCGAGGTAGACCGCCTTATGAGCGACCGCGATCTTGGCTGGTCCCTCAAATTCGGGACCGCGCGTTAGCTTTGCATTCTTCCAGCGCTGGTCATTTCTGGCTTGAAGTTCTACAAGGTTTGCCATGCTGATCTCCTACCTCGTGTTCGTGTGGCTGCTGATACCATACCCGTGGGGTCTATTGCTGTTTCTGGTCGGCACCTGCTGGCATTGGTCCCTGCAAGCCGGGAATTCCCATAGGCTGAGCGACCGGAGAGGGCAGGCCAGCCCGAATCATTGACGGGATGCGGCGTGGTGCCATGGCAGTCGGATTGAATGCTGACTGTGCTGCGGCATTCACCTGAGCCTGACGCCCAAGCGGGGACCGCGCCTTCACGACATTGGCAAGCCGTTCCGCCGCCATTCTCGTCATGCGGTCGCCAACCATGCGGGCGATTAGTCCAGCGGCCGGCACTGCTACCGTGCCAATTCCAGGTGCTAAAGCATGCCCGGCACCGGCCGACATGACCGTCGAGACAATCCCATGCGGAGCGAACTTGCCGGCCTGACGAGCGGCATTGGCGCCTTTCGTCCCGTTGATTACGCTATCGAGCTCGGCCTTTTCATCATCCGACCAGCCCATCATCTTTTTCTTGTTGTTCCGCAGTGCACTCAATCGCTGGCGAATAGCGTTGTTGATGTTGTGGCCAGCACCCGAGCGCGCGGCCTGCCGTTCGGCTTGCTCCAAAGCCTCATCGACGTCCTCGGATCGTTTGCCTGCGGCGTAGTTGGCCCGCGCAGTCTTTGCCTCCTCGCCGACCTGAGCAGCGAAATGCGGGTTGACCGCCACGTCTTGGGGATTTTTGCCGAGGTCGGAAAGATAGCCGTCGATCTGGTTTATCGCCCGGCGCGCGGCATCACGTTCTTTCGGATCCTTGCGCGCGACGTTCAAAACCTTCCGAACCGAATCAATGTCAGAAATGTCATGGGTCGCGTAGGGATGGTTACGAAGTTCGTCCAAGGCGTCGAATACGGCCGGGGTATTTCGCGGGCGATATCCCTCCGCACGGAGTTCATTCTCGATATTTCCGGCCACGTTGTCGATGGCCTGCTTATGGATTTCAACGCCATATCCACGCATGTTGGCGTAGTTGTTGTTTGCCGCATCGAAGAATGCCTCCGTATCGGGCTGCTTGACCACACCGACGGGCGGCTGTTGTGCCGCAGGATTGACAGGCGGTTTCCATTCATAAGCGCCGCCGATCTTGACCGGAGCACCGGCAGGACGAGCGGCGGACATGGCCGTATCAACATCCGCCTTGGCCTGCTCGTACATCTTCTGCGGGTCGTCCTTGGCGGCCACTTCCGGATTGAGGAATGTCCCGGCGATATGCTCGGCCTGAGCCATGGGATGGCCAATGAGCGACCGCGCAGCACCCGTGATAGGCGAAGCCAGCAGGCGGGGCACCGCAGCGATAGCCCTGCCGGTGGTCATAAGCCCCTCGATCGGGCCTTGCGTGCCACGGTCCGACAATGCGCCAATATCGGATAGCGACTTGCTGGCCTCGGCCCCTATTTCGCTTGGGATGTCCTTGATGGCTGCGGGCAGATATGACGAAAGGCCCGACGATGGCGGTGCAGCAGCGACGATCCCCATATCAGCGTCCGACAACGGCGCAGCAGTTATCCCCATATCGGCATCCGACAATGGTGCGCCGCCATCGGCCATGTGGACGCGGCCGCCTTCTGCCCGATGCTTTACCGCTGCGGTGGTGTCGCCCTCGCGCAGCCAGTTTTTGAACTCGTCCACGGTCATTGTCTCGATATGGCCGATCCGGTCTTTGCCGCGCCCATCTGAGAATGCGCGGTGGTAAGCCTCGCGCGCCTGCGTCTTACTACCGAACCCAATGAAGCATTTATGCTCGTCGAACGGCTTGCCTCCGGTCAAATGGTGCTGGTCGACCACAAACACATGCGGAGATTTCAAATGCGGCCCGAGATAGACATCGACGTGATCGCCGTCGCCACCTTCTGTCTTGCGAATATATCCATAGTGGTGGGGCAATTGTGAGCTCCACCGTTTATTCGGTGGGCCGCCCTCGCGCCACGATCCGCGTGGGTTCTCTATCGAAATATCCAACCCGTGAATTTTGACGTGACCCTTGCGGTAATTGCCGGCCTCTTTCTGTGGTTCCGTCGGGCGACGGTTCACGCGGTTGGCTTCTTCGTTGATGTGCGCGGCGATGTTCACTGCACCCAGCCTTGGCCCGTCCATTTCGCCGGGCCCTTGGGCGTCTGGTAGATCTGGCCCACCACACGCTCAGCGGCGGGCGGGATTGCCGCAGGAGCGGCGGTCGCGCCAGCGACAGGAGGTGCGGTCCCGGGGACTTCCGGTGCAAGCGCCTTGGCACCGTACTGTTGCCGATAGAATTCACGCATCTTCGCAGGCGAACCCTTCGCCATGTTGATTTCCTGCAACATAGTGTCCAGAACTCGGTTGAAGGATTCTGGGTTGGCGGCGGTGTTAAGTAGTGCCTCCGCATGAGAACGAGACGAATCGGTAGTCACGTTCGCGCCGCGTGCCATCACCGCCGAATAGGTATTGATGATCGCTTGCGTTCGGGCTGCCAATTCAGCCTGGTCCGGATTGAGGGTATTTCTAGAATATCCCTGCATGAGTTGGTTGAGCGGCAAGAACGATGTTCGCGGCAATTTTTCGATAACTCCACGCGCCTGTTTGATTGCGCCCTCGGCCTCGAATGCCGCACTTCCCATCTTAGCCTCTTGGGTTCCGAGCGTGCGCTGACCGGCCTTCCGGCCCTCGAACTCAGCGACCTTCGTTCCCAAATCCTCGTCGGACACGCCGAGTTCCTGCTGAACCTCGTGGATGTAATGGTTCACCTTCTGCCGAGCCGCACCGCTCACGCCCAATCCCTGAAGCTGGGTTCGGTCACCGGTCCTGACATAACGCTCGGCGACCGCCTTGGCGTCCTCATCCGGGATTACGGGTTTTTCGCCCTTTTGGATGACCTTGCCCGATGCATAATCTGGTGCCTGCCCCGTGGTGGCATCCAAAACTTTTCCGTCAGTCCTGTTCGACAGCAGCGGGTGGACTTCACCATCCTTGGTGATCAAGCTTCCAATGGGAGCCCAGTTGTCCTTGCTGGTGGCTTCGGATTCCTGTTTTTTGTATTCAATCAAAGCCTTATTTGGAACCGGTTGACCGTTTGGTCCTGCAACGAGCGGAGCGTCCCGAGTAGCCCTATCCTCTTGTGATTGCCGCAGTTTCATTTCGTCGGCATGATTTTGCGCCGCAACAGACAACTTCTTAGCCTCAGCAGCCACTTGACGGTCTTTCTCCTCCGCCGCGCCATACGCCTGCAGCCCACCAATGCCGCCCTCACCAATCGCATTGCCGAGGAACGGCGACCGCGAGGCCAGCATCCCAAGGCCCGCAGCGAGCAGTCCAGTCTGGGCGTTCGGCGAGATCAGGCCGAGCCCGATGCCGAGGCCCTTCTTTTCGGGCGGTTCGTCCGGCTCCGGCGCAGAAGCCGGACCGCGGAACCCTCCCGGCTGTCCCGCCGCATACGACATAGCACCGCCAACGCCCGGAGAAGCCCCGCTGGCGCGTCCGGTAATCTGGGGCGGCAATTCATCGCCATCGTCGCCCGCCACGACAGGCGCGGTTCCTAGCGGCGGGATTGGCCGTCCTGCCCGCCAGTCGTCCGTTGGATTTGAATTGTCCGCCGGCCGATCAGGCATCCTATACGGCTGATCCGGGTTCCACACCGACGCGCCAGCCAAGCCGGGAACCGGTTCACCTCCGGGAATGGAACGCGGGGCCTGCGTACCGTTGTTTTGGCGCAACATGTCATAGGCGATCTGCCGATTATCGTCGCCAAACGGGTCATCCGGCGCACCGCCGTCGGCATAGCCGTGAACACCACCGCCTCGAGCAAGCAGTCCCGCATCCTGCGCGGCGTCCTGTTCGGCATCCGTCATGCCGTTATAGCCGCCGGTGCTGTTCTGGTAGGCCGAGCCGCCCGCAATCGGACCCTGCGGACCAAATAGCCCTCCATCCGGACTGATTTTGGCGGACCCGAGCTTGCTATAATCGATGGCAGGAGACGCAGTGCTCGCCATCCCCGGCCCGCTAGCATGCGGCGCGGTACTTCCGGAACCGCTAAACGACGGCACCCATCCCTGCGCGAACGACCACGGCGTTCCTCCGACTGCCAGCCCAGCCACAGCGCCGCCGCCAGCCTTGTGAACCGAATCGTCCGTCAATCCCTTGAGATCGACATACTTGAACCCGCCGACACCGCCCTGATGAACGTGCTCGGGATGATTCCTCTCAACCTCCTGCGCGATCGGGCCGATGTGCCATTCCTGCTGGCCCTTGTACCGATACCGATAGATCGGCGTCCCATCGTTCAAATTGCCGATCTTGTGAATGTCATCCTTGGCCCGGCGATCAGACAGTGCCAACCCGGCACCGGCCACACCTGCCCCAAGATATTGCGCGTATTGATTCGGCGGCGGTCCGGTCGTGCTCGATGTCGAACCCAAGCCAGGCGCGATCTGGCCTTCAATCCCCGCAAGCCACTGTTGCTGCTGGTATGGATATGCCTGCGCTTGGGCATACTGGCCGTAATTGGCCGTATCCTGCGCCTGCTGGGTTTGCTGCTGAAGTGTGCCGGCACCAATCTGGGCATTCGCACCAGCAAGACCCGAACTTTGGACCGAATTTCCGATATTGGCTAGGTTGGTGGCCCCGGTTAAACCAGCCTGTTGCTGGTTCTCCGCAGTCGAGACCGCCTGCTGATAGCCGGTGTTCTCCAATCCGGCGATGACAGGAGCCTGTGCCAACTGCTGCTGTCCGGCCAAGACGCCCTGCGCCACACCCTGACGGTTGCCACCAAGAGCCCCCGACGAAATGGTGTTCCCCGTTAGCCCCGCTTGTTGTTGCTTGTTCTGGTCATTGTATTGCGCCTGCGTCGCATTAACGACCTGCTGGGTGTACGGGCTTTCATAATTCTGGATTTGTGCGGCAGTAATTGGTTGCGATGAATTCGCTGTTTGGGCAGCCGCCTGTTGAAGATAGGGCTGCGCCGAATTGGCGTAGTTATTGACGCCAGCAATGCCGGCTTGCTGCTGGGAATTGACCGGGGCCGTAAGCTGGCCCGTATAAGCCTGATACGGGGTCGACGCGACGTTCTGCGCCGACTGCAGGAGATTGCTATAGGCAGCCGTCGCCTGTGGCGAGGCGTTAGATTGGCTTGTGGTGGTTTGCGAGCCCTTGCAGATGATCCTACCTCACCTGACGCTTGTCAGGCTGCATTCTGACCGACCCGAGCCGGTTGGTGGACGAAAAAAGCACCTTTAGGATCACCCAGCTTCCGGCGATACAATCCCACCTTGGCTGCGGTCCGTTCGTTAGAGATTACACCAATGATCAACGGAATGCCAATTTCGTCAGAACAGCGGATGGCGAAGTTGATCAGTTCCTTCGCATTGGTCGATTTCCGATACTCCGGAAGCACGAAGTTCCACAGTTCTCCAAGGTTGAATTCATCGGTATAAAAATAGTCGTTGATCGTCAAGCAGATCGATCCTTCGATCTTGCCCGGAGCACCTATCACGCCGATGATCCCGCCCGAGCCGTTCCACGCACTTTGGAGAACAGCCTGCACCTTGCATTCGCTGAAACTGAACAATCCGTTTTCTTGGTGCAGTTTGCGGCACATATCCATCAGTTCGGGCTCGTCCGATGGAATGGCCTTCCGTACCGGCGACGTGGTGATCATCACGAATCCATTTTAGTGGGTTTAGTGTTTTCCGCCAAAATCTTCGTCAACGCATCGTGGACGGCCTGAGCGCAGAACAAATCGAACCGGAGGTCGAGGACAAAATCCTTCTCGACCACCACCTTATCGCCGTCCGGCATGAACTTCGCGACTGAGAACAAGAGGTTTACGTTTCCATTAGCACTGCCTTGAACCTCGAGCGTATTCACGAATGTAACGGGCAAATCTTTGGGCATGAATTAATCCTTAGCCGGCTCAGGGAGCCGTGAGAGCGTCTTGATATGATCTTTACGCAGCATCAGTACAAAATGGTCCAAGATTTTGTGGCCGAAATCAATATCGCCTTTGCCGATGCTCCGGACAACTTCCGGCGCGATTACGAACTCACCGCCAGCCGTGACGCATGGCACGGCTTTGACCGAACCGCCGGATTTGCGCCCCGCGTGGATGCTTCCCGGCCCAAATAGATGCTGCGCTCGAGCAAGACCGGCGTCCGTATTATTTTCCCCGAGATGGGAGATTCCATCGGCCGGGATCACATAGGCACCATCTGGCACGGACATCTCATGGACATCGGTACGGCCACCCTTATTGCCCTTGATCGGGCCGACATGGATGCGGCCGCCTTTGGCGCGCCTTGCAACATCTAATGCGGCACGGATAGCGCCACCCGATTTCATCCCTGCACCTATGCTTTTGAGATAATCCGACGTGTCTTTTTCCATGTAGCCGTGCATCTGGTCATATCGGGCGTCGGCTTCGTCCGGTGTGGCATAGGACGGGTATTTGTCCCATCCGGTCTTTGCTACGTTGGCGAGTGCCGTAGGGTTGGCTACGTCCATCACGGTGCCGTCGTCTTTGGTATATGGCTGAGTTTCCCGCTTGCCATCCCATACCGTAGGGATGTTGTAATATCTGCCTTCATGAGGCTCGACCGACTGGTACAGCGTGGAGCGCGAACCGTCTGGATTGTTGACGCCGCCCGAACCGTTGAGGTTCGTCAAGTGCTGCTGATATAGCGCTTGCTCTTGAGGATTGAGCTGCAAATCCTTGTTGGCCTGTTCGTAGTTCGGCGAGGTCGGAGGTTGGACGATATTTACCTGCGGCTGATCATCGGAGGCAGAACCGCCGTCGGCGCGGCGTTTGGCTTTGCGAGCGACGCTGAGTGCTACTGCCACAGCCTGACGATTTGCATCACCACGCCCGAATTTCTTTGCCGTATGCGCAAAGCTAGGCCCCTTGTGGAATTCCTTGATGTTAGCTCCGACGCCTGCGGATGGGTTGAGCGGCATGAT
>Ga0182030_10017023_pt1 | contig 14074 bp, 14 predicted proteins | sample 812S3MmetaG_FD_121299 | JGI IMG/M metagenome (GOLD analysis project Ga0182030, IMG submission 121299) | Permafrost microbial communities from Stordalen Mire, Sweden - 812S3M metaG (Illumina Assembly) | ecosystem: Environmental > Terrestrial > Soil > Wetlands > Permafrost | place: Sweden...
AGGGCACGACTTCAGTCGTGCCGATAAAGCCAATCAACTCAATAGGGCTTTAGCCCCTGAGGGAAGCTCAAGACGAGATTTCTGCTAATTCTGGGAGTTTTTCCGCAGCCTGTTTAGCCCCTGCCGGCCCGGTCCAGAAATAAAGCAGCCCTGGAGTCACGATGAAGCTTTGGCAAAAAATCTCACTCATGACGCTGGCCGTCCTGCTCATCGCCGGCGCCCGCATCTATTTCGTCTGGAAAGCCCGCCAGGACCCCGGCGTTTTCAAAAAAGCCCCCGAAGCGAAGCCGCTCACCCAGGACGAACTGGCCGTCATGACCCAGTACTACTTCGCCAGCTTTGACCAGGCCAAGCAGCAGCTTGAGGGCAAGCCCGTCTGGATCAAAGCCGGCTACTCGCTCCCTTACTATCCATACTCCGGAACAGTCCAGTTCGCCAAACGCGCCGGCGTCCTCCCCGGAGCTGAAAAGCTCTCAGTTTCGAAGCTCATCAAAGCCGCCGCGCCAGCCAAAGAAGAAAACCGCGTCCCCCATGGGACCAAACAATACTTCATAGTCTTCACCATCGACGGCCCAGACTCTCAACTTGGCGCGCAACCCGGCACCTTCGCCGCCCCCATCGGCTTCGCGCAGGGCGATCAGGAAACCCTCTTCTGCGACCAACTCTTCTACTACGAAGACCCCAAGACCATCTACGACCACTGGCCGCAGCCCGTCTGGGACGCGATAGCCAAGCACACCCCCACCCCAGGTATGACCGAAAACCAAGCCCGCATGGCCGCCGGAATCCTGATCGAAAGCGACTCCACCACCCTCGGCGACCGCACCGCAACCTACCACGAAGGCGACAAGAAATGGACCGTAACCTTCGTCAAAGGCGTAGCCACGCAAGTCAAGGCAGGATAAACAATCGCCGCAGTTTACGCCGTCGACAACCACCAGCCGTTCCCCGAGCACCAGCAACTCGCATCCGGCGCGTCATTCCGATGCAGCGACTTCACCTCGGCCCAGCGCCGTCCACGAAACGCCTCAGCCAGCTTCTCCGCCGTAGCCTCCTGCCTCGCACCCACGCAGGGAACAAACTGCACTGGCATCAGAAAGCGCGCCGTGTATGCGCCGTCCTCGCATCGAGTCACCAGGAGCATGGCCCCGGTTCCCGCCGCGGGCGTCAGCGGAAACAAAAGCCGTCCCCCCGGCTTCAAAGCATCCAGCCAGACCGCCATCGGCTCCGTAGCCCCGGCATTCACATAAACCGCATCGCACAGCGGCAGCGGACCCTCCGCGCCCGACCGGCCAACCACCTCAACCTGCTGCAACGGAGCCAGATTGGCAGCCGCCCTCGCAGCAAGCGATGGCTCAATCTCGTATGCGGTCACAGCCCCAGCTTCTCCCACCAGCATGGCCAGAATGGTCGTGTAATATCAAGTCCCCGCACCAATATGCAGCACATGCTCCCCAGGCTTGAGATTCAGCGCGTTCAAGCCGAAAGCGTGAAGCGTAGGCTGCCCATTGTTCAAAGGAGCCTCAACGTCCAGCGACACCACCACATCCTGATAAAGCAACCCCGGATCGTCCGAACCCGCCTCGATATACCCCACCGGCGTAAAAATCTTCCACGGCGGCGGCCCAACAAACTGCTCCCGAGGCGTAGCCGCAAACGCCTCCTCCAGAGCGCTCCCGGCCGCAATGCCGCAGTTGGCTGTAATCAGCCGGGCAAAAAATCTCCGCAACTCCGCAACACGATCCATCTCTTTCTCCTGGTTACGTTTTCAATCAGAGATGCCCACCCACGGTCGCACCAGTTTCCCGGACTCACCGGTCGTCCGGTCGATCAAGCTGCGGTATTGTTTGCGCGAACTTCAAGAACGGTGCCTTCCGCCTTTTGTAAATATGCAACCATCTCGAAGAGGTTGCGAGCCTGCGGATTACCGGTGGGACCCAGCATGCGCATCAGGCTCTTGGGCGAACGGTCGAGAGCCGCGCCAAGCTTTAGAAAGCCCACCGTACCATTCACGTACTCACGCAAAACGATCTTTCCCGTCTCAAGGTCCCCGGCAACCATCAGGGCCACCGCTTCTCCAAGCAGCGCCCGCCGAAACTCTCGATCGCTTGAAAGTTCTGCAATCACCGTTTCGTTAAAGCCTCTGGTGTTTTCCATCTTTGCTCTGCTTTCTCTTGGCCCCTTTGTAGTTCAGCCAAAGCGTCTTCGCTATCTCAATGTCAGTCTGTTGCCTCTTCTTACTGCCGCCACCGAGCAGAATTACCAATCGTTCCCCATCTTTGCCGAAGTAGACCCGATACCCCGGCCCAAAATCCATCCGTAGCTCATAGACTCCAGCCCCCACTCCCTTGGCCGCAGAGAAGTTGCCTGCCTCCATGCGATATACGGAGGCCGTAACTCTGGCTCTTGTCACCGGATCGAGGCTCGCGCGCCAAACGCCAAATAAAGAGACGCGCTCGGCGTTGATGTACTCGCGAATCTCGATCACAATTGCAGGGTAACACATGCGTTACCCGGATATGGCGGGTTTTTCGTCCCCTGTAGCAGCAAACATCCCCCGCAGCGCCGCCTCATCGATCACCGCAACCCCCAGTTCCCCTGCCTTGGTCAGCTTGCTTCCAGCTTCCTCGCCCGCCACCACGTAACTCGTCTTCTTACTCACCGACCCCGAAACCTTCCCCCCAGCCGCCTCGATTTTCTCCTTAGCCTCCTCGCGGCTCAGAGTCGGAAACGTCCCAGTCAGCACAAAGGTCAGCCCCTCCAACTGCCTCGTCCGCTGCTTCTTCTCGGCTGTCATCTTCAGCCCCAGTTCTTTCAGCCGAGCTATCAAGGCCCTATTCTTCTCAATCGCAAAGAACTCATGCACCGCCTCAGCCACCTTCGGCCCAACCTCCTGCACCCGTTCCAGCTCCTCCTGCGTCGCTGCCTCAACCGCCTCCATGCTGCCGAACTCGCTCGCCAGCAACTCCGCCGTCCGCTCACCCACAAACGGAATCCCCAGCCCCATCAGCAGACGCGCCAGCCCCGCCTGCTTCGAGTTCGCAATCTGCGCCAGCAGTGCCTGAGCCGACTTCTTTCCCATGCGCTCCAGCGTAAGCAGTTGATCTTCCGTCAGCGTGTACAGGTCGGCAATCGACTTCACCAGCCCGGAATCCAGCAGTTGGCTGGCCAGCGACTGGCCCAGCCCCTCGATATTCATCACCCCACGGTTCGAAAAGTACATCAGCGACTGCCACAGCCTCGCCGGGCAGTCGATGTTCACGCAATAGGTGTCAACCTCCCCTTCTGTCTGCTCCACCGCCGTGCCGCAAACCGGGCAGTGCGTCGGCAGCACAAAGGTATCTGTGCCTTCCGGGTGCTCGGCATCCACAATCACTTTCAGGATGTTGGGGATCACGTCCCCGGCGCGCTGCACAACCACCCAACTCCCGCCGCGAATCCCCAGCCGCGCAATCTCGTCGGCGTTGAACAGACCGACGTTCGTGACCGTCACCCCACCCACCACCACCGGAATCAGCACTGCCAGCGGCGTCAGCTTGCCCGTCCGCCCCACCGTCACCTGGATCTCGCGCACCTGGGTGATCGCCGTCCGCGCAGTGAACTTGTAAGCAATCGCCCAGCGCGGCGCCCGTCCCGTATAGCCCAGCCGAAGCTGCGTCGTCTGCGCGTCCACCTTGATCACCACTCCGTCGATTTCGTACGGCAGCGAATCCCGAATCTCCTCAACCTTCGCCAGAAACTCCAGGATTCCCTCCACATTCTCAAACGTTTCCCGATGCGGATTCACCCGAAATCCCAGCCCCGTAAGCGTCTCCAGCGCCGCCGACTGCCCCCCAGGGTTGTACTCGCCATTCACAAGCAAAAAATACGCATAAAAATCCAGCCGCCGCTGCGCCACCACCTTCGTATCCAGCGTCCGCAGCGTCCCAGCCGCAAAGTTCCGCGGATTCGCCGCCGGAGCCAGACCCTCCCGCGCTCGCTCCTCATTCGCCTTCCTGAAAGCCGCCAGCGGCATCACCACCTCGCCCCTCACCTCAAACGACTGGCCATCCAGGCGGGACTGGCCGTCCAGGCGATTGCCAACGGCCGAGGTCAAATGAGATTCGCGGAGCTTCGTGTGAGAAATATGCAGCGGCACACTGCGAATCGTCCGCACATTGGTCGTTACATCCTCGCCAATCTGCCCATCGCCGCGCGTAAGCCCACGCAGCAGCCGCGCTTCGCCATCCCCGCCGGTCTCGTAGTGCAGCGCCAGCGACAAACCGTCCAGCTTCAATTCCGCCACATACCGCACTGGCAGCGAACCGGCCAGCTCCCGTACCCGCCGGTCCCAGTCGCGCAACTCTGCCTCGTTGTACGCATTGTCCAGCGAAAGCATCGGCCGCGAATGCGCCACCTTCTGGAAGCCCTCCGCCGCGCGCCCCATTACCCGCTGCGTCGGCGACTCCGGCGTCACCAGCTCAGGACGCTCCGCCTCTATCGCCTTCAGCTCGTTCATCAGCGTGTCGTACTCCTGGTCGCCGATCGTCGGGCTGTCCAGCACGTAATACTGATATTCGTGATGCCGAAGAAGGTCGCGTAATTCGGCTGCGCGCGCCGCCGGTTCATGCTCAAAACTGCTCATGGGCTGGATTATAGCGAGACAACCGGCCTGCTGAATTGCTCTATTGAACCGGTAGCCCAGCCAGCGCGTATGAATGAATTGTTAAGCACAGGAGACGTCCATGAGCGCCATGCCCTACCCCACCCCGCAGCAGGTCTTTGAGATGCAGTTTGAGTCCGTTCGCCGCGACGAGGCCGTAGGCCTCCTGCTCGCCCTCTTCCTGGGCTGTTTCGGGATTCACCACTTCTACCTCAATCGCATCGGCCTCGGCATCCTCTACTGCTGCTTCTCCTGGACCGGCATCCCCGCTATCCTCGGCGTCATCGAGTGCTTCTTCATGCCCGCCCGCGTCCGCATCTACAACGCGGTCCAGGCTGCTGGACTCTCCGCCGCACTCGGAGTCACCCTGCCCGGCTACCCGGGCCACCAGGGCTGGGCCGGGTCGGGCTGGGCCGGGTCAGACTGGGCAGGCTACGGCTACCCCCAATCGACGCTCACCTCCATCCAAACCGTCCCCAGCGCGGCGGAAACCACGCTGGTTGCCTGCCCCAGTTGCGGCCAGACCAACCTCCAGAGAGCCCATTTCTGCAGCAATTGCGGAACCCAGATTCGATAAACCCGCCCCCAACCCGCAATTCTTCCCGGCGAAAAGCGACCGGAAGTTGTGGCACTATACCAGCCGAACTTGAGTAGAATCGGAGGATCAACCGAACAACATCCCAGCCTTAGGAGCCTCTTTGCGCGCGCCCTCGATCCAGGACGACCCTGCCAAAACTCCCGCTAAACCCTCCGCTGCCCTGCTGGCCCTGCTCTTCCTGATCGCAATCCCTCTGTTTCTCTGGACTCAGCGAGCGCATTCCCACGATACCTGGGCCGAGGATCTCCCTGTCTATACTCAGGCCGTCGACAGTTGGCTGAACGGCCACAGCCCTTACAACGGGTCCCTGGCTCCGCTCTTCTTCCTGTATCCGCCCGCTTTCCTGCTCATCGCCGGCTGGCTCTCCCACCTTGTCCCAGCGCACTGGGGTCCACCGCTGTACGTGGGCCTCAACCTCGTCGGCCTCTGCGCCCTGCCAATGGTCCTGGCGCGATACTTCTTCCGCCTGCCCTGGCTCACTCCGCTATTTGCCCTGCTGCTCTTCCTGGCGTCTCCGCGGTTTACCGGCATCCAGGCCTTGCGCACCATGAATATCGCATCGCCCTTGTATTGCCTCGCCTTCATCGCCGCTATTCCCGGCCTCAAAAGCAATCGCTGGCGATGGTTCTATCTGGCGGTCTTCCTCGCAGCGATCATCAAGGTCACCTTTCTCGCCCTGCTTCTGCTTCCCCTGCTCGCCGGCCGGCGCCAGTGCCCGTGGAGCGTCCTCTGCGGAGCCGCTGTCGCTATCGCCAATTTGGGAGAAAAGGTTTATTGGCCGAACCTCTACGCCGGCTATACAACCTCGCTTAACCAGGGAATCCTCGGCAGCCGGGCCTTTGGCTACGGCATCTTCGGCCTCATCGCAGATCACCGGTACTTTGAGCGAGGCGTCGGTCTTTCCGCCTATCTCACTGCAGCCGCCCTCGCCGCGACTTTGACGGGACTGATGTTTTGGATGCGGAGCCGCATGGAGCGCGCGGGCGAAACAACGCAGGATCTGGCCTCGAGCCCTGTATGGCTGGCCCTGATCCTCATCGCCATCGTCCTGGTCAATCCTCGTCAGATGCAATACGACATCGACATCTCAGTCTTTGCCGCAATCATCCTCTGCGTCATCAGCCTCAAGGCCCGGAAGCTTTCGACCGTGCTTGTTCTGCTGGTCTTGCTCTCCCTGCCACCGCTGGCGATCCCATTGCTGGTGAACAACCCGCGCTTTTATGGAATTTATGAGGTTTTTCTCAGTTACGCCGCGTTTGCCCTTGGCTACTGGCGCCTCATCCGCGACACGGCAGCCAGATCCCCAGGCCAGGTCTCCCTCGTCTGAGCATCCGCTGCCAGCTTTTCATCCCTACATGTTCGCGTGGCCAGAGCGCATGGATTCGTTGAAGGTCGGCTTGGTAATCTCCAGGGCCTTATCCAGCCTGTCCCGGAACTGATCCGCCCGCGCCAGCAGCAGCGGCGTCGGCGCAGCAAAGTCTCCGGTGAGCGTCAGCAGCCCCTGTCCAGCCTCGTCGGCCGCCATCCGGAGCAACTCGGCCTCGGTCGTGTTCAGATACTGCGCGTCGCGAGGGTCCGCAATCCAGATCGGCTGCCCCTTCCCCAACACCCCCGAAAGCCAATAAGTCTTCAGCAGAAGATATTCGAGCCGAGCCGCATCGTCCGTATCCGTAAAGATGAACTTCTTCTGCCAGCGGCTGTAATAGCGCGTCGTTACCGGCACCGGCTGGCGATTGCCGCTCTTTACCAGCTCCAACTGCCCCTGATCCAGTGTCTTGCGCACCGCGTTGTAGAGAAAACTCTCCGCATACGGCTGCTCTGGAGCAGGCACGATCTCGGCAAAGGTCACCGTCATCGATGCCGAAATCTTCGCATGAAGCGGCGATCCAGTCCCATCTTCGAGGTGAATCTCTCCGTGAACGATGTACGTATCCGAACCCGAAGTCGACCGATGAAACGGCCATTGGAAATTCTTAAGCGAAACCGGCAACCCCTCCAGCGTCACATACCCATCAGGCCGCGGGTTCCTAAGCCGCTTCGCCTCTTCCGCCAGATGCTGCGTCATCGCGGGCAGCAAGTCAGGCTTGTTGAAGTCGAAATGCTCACTCAACTCCAGCTTCAAAGTCCGTCCCTGTGCCAATCCAGCTTCCGCAACCGGAGCCAGTTCGAAGACAGCCGTAGGCGCTCCGTGAAAATCCTTGCCTTCTGTGGTCGAAACAAGCTTGAGGCCAGCCTTGGAGGCGGCAATGCCAACGGAGTCCGTGAGATTGGTCTTGAGAGCGGTCATTTCTATCCTGTCGGTGCAAATTTCCAGATATTTCTACCTAACGATTCTAGCCGGTCCAGGATAGATCTGTATCTTCGGCGCCAACGAAAAGCCCCAGGCCTCGCAATCGAGGCCCGGGGCTGAAACTTTCGAAACACCCAACCGGATCTACAGATGTTGTCATCCTGAACGCAGTGAAGGACCTGCGTTTCAGCGATTTAGGCTATCACCCCTCCGCAGAATATCCATCTCTGAAGCTCAATGCGTAAACTCCGCCACCACCGCCGGACGCGCTACCGCCTCGACCCGCGCGGCATTCTCATCCAGCCGTCCAAAGATCATCTTCCCGCTGGCCGTCTGCAAAACACTGGTAACTGTGATCTCCACCGACCGGCCAATCACCCGGCGCGCATGATCCACCACCACCATCGTGCCGTCATCCAGATATCCCACACCCTGGTTGTATTCCTTGCCTTCTTTCAAGATCAGAATGTGCATCTTCTCGCCAGGCAACACCACCGGCTTCAGCGCATTCGCCAGGTCATTCACGTTTAGAACCTCAACCCGGTGTAATTGCGCCACCTTGTTCAGGTTGAAGTCGTTTGTAACCACCTTGGCGTCCCATTTCTTAGCCAATTCCAATAGCTTCAGATCCACTTCCTTGATCGAAGGAAAGTCATCCGGAACAATTTGAATCTGCAAATTGTGGTTTGACTGCATACGCTGCAGCATATCGAGACCCCGCCGTCCGCGCTGCCGCTTCGAGCCATCCGTCGAATCGGCCACCACCTGTAACTCACGCAGTACAAACTCCGGCACCACGTACACGCCATCCATAAACCCAGTCTCGGCCACATCGGCAATCCGCCCATCGATAATCACCGAGGTATCCAGCACCTTGAAGCTCCGCTTGGTCACTCTCTCCCCGGAAAAAATCGTTCCCAGCGCCACCGGATTCAGCATCTCGCCTTTGCTAGTACCCACCAGGAGCCCCACGTAGGTCATTAGCAGCAGCACAAACACCTGTATGGTCGCTGAAGTCGGCCCAGCCGGCAGCGCCGAGCGCAGCACCAGGCAAAACAGCGAAGCTCCAAAGATCCCCAGCACCGACCCGGCAACAGCCCCAATCAACCTGCGCAGGTTCAACGCCCTTACCCGCAGTTCGAAGACGATGACCGCAGCCGAAGCCGCAGCACCACAACCAGCCGCAATGGGACCGGAAACCCCAAAGGGCTGAAGGAAATACGAGACCATGGCAATCAGGCCCACAAAGAGAACGCGCAACAAAACTAAGTCCATAAACGCAGCTCCTGCCGGAGAGTGAGAGAGTAATCTCCGGCAAATACAAAATGGGAGTATGCCTATGGGTGAGCTAAATCGTCAAGCACGGAAGTTGCAGATTACAAAAAATAAACAAACTCACTAACTGAAATGAGACAGGAATGGGCCAAATTGGAACACTGTTCAGGTAACTACAAATCTCTCAGTAATCAAAAACAGCTCGATTTAGGTCCGGCAGTTAAGTCACCGCCAGAACCGCAATCGAGCTGCCCAGGAACGACCAATCAGCGCCTCAGTACTTTTGCACTTTGGGGTCAATCTCATCCGACCAGGCCAGGATCCCCCCTGCCACATTGCTTACCCGCGCAAACCCATTCTGCTTCAGCAGTTCGGCAATCCGCTGGCTGCGCGCCCCGCTCCGGCAATGCACCACAATCTCCTGCACCGGGTCCAGTTCGCCAATCCGCGCCGCTACATCGTTCTGCGGAATCAGATACCCGCCAATCTGAGCAATCTGCACCTCGTAAGGCTCGCGTACATCCAGCAGGAAGAATTCGTCCGTTCCTGCAGCCTTTGCATCTAGCCTGGATTTGAGTTCCCTAACCGAAATCTGAGGAACGCCGTTCTTCACCGCAGCCGCTTGAGCCGGCTCCGGCGCGATTCCGCAAAACTGGTTGTAGTCGATCAACTGCGTCACAGTCGGGTGCGTCCCGCAAACCGGGCAATCGGGATTCTTGCGCAGCTTCAGCTCCCGGAAGCGCATCGACAAAGCATCCACCAGCAGAAGACGCCCAATCAGCGGCTCCCCCTTGCCCAGGATCAGCTTGATGACCTCTGTCGCCTGGATCACGCCCACAATTCCCGGCAGAATCCCCAGCACTCCACCCTCGGCGCAGCTCGGCACTAACCCCGGCGGCGGCGGCTCAGGATAGAGGCACCGGTAGCAAGGGCCCTCCTTGGTAGCAAATACGCTGGCCTGCCCCTCAAACCGGAAAATCGACCCATAGGCATTCGGCTTGTTCAACAGCACGCAGGCGTCATTGACCAGATACCGCGTCTGAAAATTGTCCGTCCCGTCGGCAATGATGTCGTACTGGGCAAAAATCTCCAGCGCATTGGCGCTCGTAAGCATCGTGTCGTGCTTGACCACCTTCAGCGCCGGATTCAGCGCATTCAGCTTCTCCTGCGCCGAATCGATCTTCTTCCGCCCAATATCCTTCGTCGAATGAATGATCTGCCGCTGCAGGTTGCTCGAATCCACGGTGTCGAAATCCACCAGCCCGAGCGTACCGATCCCCGCCGCAGCCAGATAAAGAGCGAGCGGCGACCCGAGCCCGCCCGTCCCCACGCACAGCACCTTGGCCGCCTTAAGCCGCTGCTGGCCCTCGATGCCCACCTCGGGCAGGATCAGATGCCGCGAGTAGCGGCCCAGTTCGTCGTTCGTCAACTCCGGCAAAGCTTCGGGTTCGGCAATCGCTGTTGTCATATACAAGGTTCCTTCCAGGAAATCCAGAACCTCCAGAATACCTTAGACCCGTTTCTCCGCGCACTTTGGGAGCCATTCGGGAGACATTGGACGCCAGGAAAAATTGCGACTAAGACCCGCTTGTGCGACAGTTGAAGCAATCGGCGTTGTTGCCGATAACCATTTCAACATTTCGCACCGACCTCCGGGAAGGCCTATGGCCGGCAACAAAGACCACGGAATCGGATGCGAGGGACTGGATCGCAAAGATGGCAAGCAAGACCAAGGTTCAAACACTGGGACAAATCCAGGAAACTCTGCGAACGCATGGATTCGAAGTCACAACCAAAGCCAGCCAGCTAACCGTGTCCAAATACGGCTGCGCCGCCGTGCTGGTAGCCAGTAAAGAAGTAGGCGAAGAACTGGGTACCTCCACCGGGACCGACACTGTCGTCGCCTACCGGGAACGTCCCGGCGCTTTCGTTGGTGGCGAGATTTCCCGGCTCCTCGATCGCGGATATCAGAAGTTCCTGAAGACCAGCAAGTACGAGCTGCCGGCCACCGCTGCTCAGTTGCGCTCCATTCACGAGTTTACCGAAGAGCTGACCCAACTGACCGGCGGCGTCAGCCTTTACAACGAGGCGCTCGGCACCACCAGCGACCTATACCAATACGACCGCGTCAAGGGCCGGGAAGTCCAACAGTCCGCCCCTGTACGCCCATGGGAGCTGACCGGAGGGCACTGATCCTCCCCGGGGGCTGCCACCCGCAAAGGAGAGTAACAAGAGGATGGCATTTCAACAGGAACTCCAGAAAACTGACCCTATTCTTGCCCCGGAATCGGTTCCCGACCGCAGGGCTCACCCACGCTACCCTGTCGATTGCCCTATACGCGTCACGCTCCTCTCCGACGCAGGCGCATTCTCCGGTCGGCTTGCTAACCTGAGCCTGGGCGGTTGCCTCGTCACCACGGAAAAACGCCTTGAACTCGATCTCCAGGCGCGCGTCGAGGTGGAGTTCAAGCTACGTGGCGTAGGCTTTCGCCTGGCCGGGGTCCCCGCATACATCCGTGGCCCGCACGCCTTCGCCATCCGCTTCCTCCAGGTACCCGCGCGCCGCCTGGACGCACTGGCTGCCGTCCTCCTTGAGGAAGAAGAAGCCATGAACGCTGTCCGGCAGGCGGCCGATTCATCCAAACCGGCAATTTCGCCGTCAGATCAGTCCTCCACACCCAGCCTCCCGGATACGCCGGCGCCAAAGTCTCCGGCGCTGATTGCCAAGCCTGGTTCGCAGAAAGAAACAGGACAGCGCTCTGGGTCCGCAATTGTCCTGCCTGCGTCGCCTCACGCAAAGCCCAGAGAGCGCCGCACCAGTAGCCGCCACGCCGTCGATACTCGCGCCACCCTCCTGCTCGTCAAGAGCGGCATCGCCATGTCTGGCCGCATTCACAATCTAAGCCTCGGAGGATGCCAGATCCGCATGGAAGAGCGTTTCAACGTCGGCATCTACGTCCGCATCGAAGCACAGTTCTACCTGCGGGGGCTTCCGTTCCGTGTCGGAGGAGTAAGCCAGGTCATCGCGGATAAGTTCACCATCGGCATTCGTTTTCTTGACCTCAGCCCGCGCTCCCGCGAGCGGCTGACAGAGCTGATCGCCGAAATCGAAGAAGCAAAGGCACCCTCCTCTGCCGCCACCGGAGACCCTGCGGAGGCGGCCGGCTGATCGGCGGCAGCAGTCAACTCCGCTTGCCGGATACCTTGGCGCGCTCCCGCTGCAACTCCCGGTAAAGATCGCTCTTCCCCTGGCCAGACTCGCGCGCGACTCGCTTTAGAGCATCCTTTTCAGACAACCCGTCAGCGACAAGCAATGAAATCTGGGCAGGGAGACTAAGCGTGGTCGACTCCCGCGCGTGGCTGGCGGGCGCCACTTCCACCAGCAGCGTGATCTCCCCGCGAACGCGGTCCCGTGCGGCCAGATTGGCCTTTATCGCCGCCACAGTCCCGCGCAGGAACTCTTCATGCAGCTTGGTCAGCTCTCGTGCCACCACCACGCGCAGTTCAGAACCCCAAACCGACTCAAGATCCGCCAGCGTCTCTAGAATGCGATGCGGGGCTTCATAGAAGATTAGCGTTCGCACCGCACCGGTTGGGGAATTGTCTCGAAGCCCTTCCAGCATCGTTCGCCGTGCGCCGGCTTTCTCGGGTAAGAATCCCAGAAACTCAAAGTGTGTCGCCGATAAACCGCTTGCAACCAACGCATTCACTGCCGCATTTGCCCCTGGAATCGGAAAAACCGCCACCCCGGCTGCAATTGCCTCCTGGATCAGCCATTCCCCGGGGTCGCTGATGCCGGGAGTCCCGGCGTCGGAGACCAGCGCGATCCGCCCGCCGGCGCGGAGCGCCGTCACCAGCTCGACTGCCCGTTCGCGCTCATTGTGCTGGTGCAGGCTGACGCTTTGCGTCCGAATCTCATAGTGATTGAGCAGCTTCTGGGTCTGCCGCGTGTCTTCGCAGGCGATACGGTCAGCCTGCCGCAGCACCCGGATGGCACGCAGCGTAATGTCTTCCAGGTTGCCGATCGGGGTGGCGACCAGGTAAAGGCCTGGCGCCAGTTTGGGTTCCAACTCGGGTTCCAGCTCGGGTTCTTGGACGATATCTGACACTTGATTTCAGGATACAGCGCCGATCGAAGGATTACGGACGGACCATAAGCTATGGCCTGGGCAATCGCATGAATGTGCCCGAATCCCAACGGCACTGCGATTCAGGCCGGAAACCTCCCAATGGCACCTGCAAAACTGAGCGCCAAAGGCGCGCCTTTATACCAGCCCAGGCCATCGGCCTGGGTAATCAGCGTCAAACGAACCGGAAAAGGGCTGAAGGCCCAATTCATCTCCTTCAGCTTCTCTTCATGCGTTTGCCCATAAGCTATGGCGCATCCCCGGTCCAATCGGCGACAATCGCATTCGTCATGGAAAACTCGCATCCAATCGCCGCCGTCTCCCGCCGATCCCTTTCTCGCAGATCCGTGGTCAAGTCCGCCGTCGTCGCCACCACCGCTCTTGCCGTGCCCAGGCTTCTCGCTCAAGCGAGACCACAGCCTGCCGCCAAGCGAATCCTCGTCGGCAGTGGAACCCCGGACGGCATCCTCTCCTTCGCCTGGGACGAGAAAACCGGCGAACTCCGGCCCGAAGCCATCGCCGCCAAAATCTCCCACTCCACCTGGCTGGATTTCTCCCCGGACCGCCGCTACCTCTACGTCGCCAGCGAGCTTGATCAGTTCGAAGGCCAGCCCACCGGCGCAGTCGGCAGCTTCAGCTTCGCCGATGGCAAGCTCACCCCAATCTCCCTCGTCTCCGCGCACGGCGCCGAAACCTGCCACCTGACCACCGACCACACCGGCCGCGTCGTCATCTGCGCCAACTACGGCGGCGGCAGCGCCTCCAGCTTTCTGCCCAAAGAGGGCAAACTGGGCCAAGCCGTCTGGACCGAACACTACAAGGGCTATCCCGGCCCCGGCCCGATCCCCGACCGCCAGGAAGCCGCCCACGCCCACTTCGCCTCCGTCTCACCCGACAACCGCTTCGCCTACATCAACGACCTCGGCGCCGACAAGATCCACATCTACAAGCTCAACAGCGAAACCGGCGTCCTCGCCCCCGCAGGCACTTACGACGCCAAGCCCGGCGACGGCCCCCGCACCCTGCACTTTCACAAGAGCGGCAAAGCAGCTTACTGCGTCAACGAACTCAACTCCACCGTCACCGTGCTCGCCTGGAGCGCCACCGACGGCTCCCTCACCCCAATCCAGACCGTCCCGCTG
>Ga0182030_10017025_pt1 | contig 14073 bp, 11 predicted proteins | sample 812S3MmetaG_FD_121299 | JGI IMG/M metagenome (GOLD analysis project Ga0182030, IMG submission 121299) | Permafrost microbial communities from Stordalen Mire, Sweden - 812S3M metaG (Illumina Assembly) | ecosystem: Environmental > Terrestrial > Soil > Wetlands > Permafrost | place: Sweden...
CCGCACGTGGGCCGTGGCCGGGACCGGGCACGGCGCGGTCTTCCCCGAACAGCACGCTGGCCTCTTCGAAGAGATCGCCCGCGGCCCCGGCGCGATGATCTGGCCCTTCGCCCCCGACTACCGCCACCGCTCCGCCTTCCTCGCGCGCAACCGCGTTCTCGTCGCCCTCGCCGACGCGGTCGTCGTCGTCCAGGCCGGCTTCCCGTCGGGGGCCTTGCGCGCCGCCGCCGTCGCTCGCACCTTGGGTAGGCCCCTCTGGGTCGTCCCCGCACCTCCGTGGCTGGACGGCTTCCGTGGCTCGCGCCTGCTGCTCGACCGCGGGGGTGCGCGGCCACTCCTCTTCGTCGACGCCTTCTTGGCCTCCCTCGGCGCGCTGCCCCAGCCGTCGGGGCGTGCTCCGCCGGCTCGACCGCTTAACCAGAGCGAAGCCGCCGCCTTGGCCGCCACCTCGACCGCACCCCTTCACCTCGACGAAATCGCCTCCCGGGCTGCCCTGTCCGCCCAGGCTGCCGCCGCGGCTCTCTTGACGCTGTCCTTGGAGAACGTAGTAGTAGAAGGCCCGCCGGGCTTTTTCACGAGACGGGACACGGCTAGATGACCGAGATGGTTGGATAATTGTCCAGAAGTAGCCCCTGGTAAGCGAAAGAAGTGCTCCTGATGGGAAAGACGCTCGTCGTCGTTGAATCGCCCGCGAAGGCCAAGACGATCAAGAAGTACCTGGGCTCCAAGTACGAGGTTCTGGCCTCGAAGGGCCACATCAAGGACCTTCCGAAGAAGCTCGGGATCGACATCGAAAAGGGCTTTCAGGAGACGTACGAGGTTGTCCCGGGCAAGGAGAAGGTGGTCCTGGAGCTGAAGGCCGCCGCCAAGAGCGCGAGCGCGATCCTGCTCGCCACCGACCCCGACCGTGAGGGCGAGGCCATCGCCTGGCACCTGGCCGAGGAGCTCAAGCAGCCGAAGATCGTCACCAAGCGCGTCGAGTTCCACGAGATTACGAAGAAGGGCGTCCAGTACGGCGTCGACCACCCGCGCGAGCTAGACAAGAACCTCTACGACGCCCAGCGCGCGCGACGCGTCCTCGACCGCATCGTCGGGTACGACGTGTCGGCTCTCGTGTGGAGCAAGCTCGCTTTCGGCCTCAGCGCCGGGCGCGTGCAGAGCGTGGCCCTCCGCCTCATCGTCGACCGCGAACGCGAGATCGAGGCCTTCATCCCGGAGGAGTACTGGAACTGCGGCGCCGCCCTCACCACCGAGGGCGCCGAGCACCCCTTCCTCGGCCGCCTGGTCTCCCGCGGCGGCGAGAAGCTGGCCGTCAAGAACGGCACCGACGCGGCCGTCGTCCGGGCTCACCTCGGCGACGCGAAGTACCGCGTTGCGAAGGTCACCAAGAGCGAGCGCAAGCGCAACCCGCCCGCTCCGTACACGACGAGCAAGCTCCAGCAGGACGCCGTCAACCGCCTCGGCTTCGGCGCCAAGCGCGCGATGCAGATCGCCCAGGGCCTCTACGAGGGCATCGATCTCGGCAAGACCGGCGCGGACGGCGGCCCGGTCGGCCTCATCACGTACATGCGCACCGACTCGACGCGCCTCTCGCCCGACGCCGTCGAAGCCGCGCGCGAGTACGTGGTGGAGAAGCACGGCAAGGCGTTCATCCCCGCGCAGCCCAACGTCTTCAAGTCGAAGAAGAACGCGCAGGACGCCCACGAGGCCATCCGCCCGACGTCGCTCGAGCTCAGCCCCGAGAGCGTGCGCGCCCACCTGAAGGACGACCAGTTCAAGCTCTACAAGATGATCTGGGAGCGCTTCCTCGCCAGCCAGATGACGCCCGCGGTCTACGACCAGACGAGCGTGGACATCGAGGCGATCGCGAAGGACAAGACCGTCTACGGCCTCCGCGCGAGCGGTCGCATCCTCAAGTTCTCGGGCTGGCTCGAGGCCTACGGCAAGGGAGAAATCCCCAAGGCCGCGGCGCCGCTGGCGGGCGAGGGCGAGCAGGAGGCCGACGGCGAGCCGAAGAAGGACGCCAAGGAGGCCCGCGATCTTCTGGCCGAGGACGCGGAGGCGACGCTACCGGACCTCGACGAGGGGAATCCCCTGCGCCTCGTCATCCCCCCGGGCGTCGTGACCGAGCAGAAGTTCACGCAGCCCCCGCCGCGCTACACGGAGGCCTCGCTGGTGCGGGACCTCGAAGAGCGCGGCATCGGGCGGCCGAGCACGTACGCCGAGATCATCACCAAGGTGCAGGCGCGCGACTACGTCGAGAAGATGGACGGCACGCGCTTCCGACCGACCCTGCTCGGCAAGTTCGTGGTCGACGGCCTCGTGAAGAGCGAGCTCGACTTCATGGACCCGGCCTTCACCTCGAAGATGGAGGAGGAGCTCGACGAGGTCGAAGCCGGCAAGGAGGAGCGCGTCGATCTGCTCAACCGCTTCTACAAGCGGTTCCGCCAGCAGCTCGACAAGAGCAAGAAGCTGAAGCGCTGGAACCCGGAGCCCGAGCCCACCGACGAGAAGTGCGACATCGACGGCGGCGTCATGCTCAAGCGCTGGTCGAAGAACGGGTGGTTCCTCGGCTGCGCGAACTACCCCGAGTGCAAGAACACGCGCGACCTCGGGCAGGACGGCAAGCCCACGGTCTACAAGGAGACGGGCATCGACTGCGACAAGTGCGGCAAGCCGATGATCATCCGCAGCGGGCGCTACGGCGCCTTTTTGTCGTGCACCGGCTACCCCGAGTGCAAGAACGCGAAGCCCGTTCCGCTCGGCGTTCCCTGCCCGAAGTGCGGGGGAGATCTCATCGAGATTCGCCCGAAGAAGCGCGGCGGGAAGACGTTCTACGGTTGCTCGAACTACCAGAACGAAGCCATCAAGTGCGACTTCAAGCTCTGGCAGAAGCCCATCGCCGAGCCGTGCCCGCTCTGCGCCGCGCCGTACCTGCTGTTCGGCGGCTCACGGACCAAGCCGATGATCGTGTGCGCGAACAAGGAGTGCGACTACAAGCGCGCGGTGGCCGAACCCGGCGAGACGCCGGAGGCGCCGGTGCCGGCAGTCGGCGGAGAAGTGGCTAGCGTCGCGGTGTAGGCGGGCTCAGATCTTCGCCGCGAACGCCACGCCGTCGCCCAGCGGCAGCACCACGGCGCACAGATCCGGCCGCGACACGAGCGCCAGGTTGAACGCCCCGAGCGCCTCCGCCCTCTCGCGCTCCTTGTCCGGCGGGGACTCGTGCGCCACGTGGCCGCCCCAGAGCACGTTGTCCGCCACGATGACGCCGTACGGGCCGAGCTTCGGCGCCGCGATCTCCAGATAGCGCACGTACTCTTCCTTCACGCAGTCGACGTAGAGCATGTCGATCGGCCCCTTTAGCTTCTCGAGCTCCGCGATGGCCATCCCGTGGCGCACCTCGACGCGCTTGCCCAGCCCCGCCTCACCGATGTACCCGCGCGCCTCCGCGACGAGGTCCGCGCTGTACTCGATGGTCACGACGCGGGCCGCGTCTCCCGCGGCGCGCGCCATCACGATGGCGCCGTACCCGATATTCGTCCCCACCTCGACGACGAGCGCCGGACGTGCAAGCCGCGCGACGATGGCGAGAAAACACGCGACCTCGGGATCGCTGATGGGGTAGCCGCGCTCGGCGGCCCGCGCCTCCATCTTCGCGAGGAGCGGGTCGCGGCCCTCCACGGGGTTCGCGCGCGCCATCATCGCCAGGGCACGCGCGCTGCCTGCGTGCAGCGCGTCCAGGTAGTCGGCCTGCTCGGTCCGGAGGATGGCGTCCGTGGCTCGTTTCATCGTTCGCTACTTGCCCTTTCCGGAGGCCATCACGTCCGCCTTCGTCTTCTGGTCCAGGGCGTGGAGCAGCTCCGTGGCGATCGCGTCGTCGATGTTCCGCGTCTTCAGGGCGATGGTCAGATCCTCGACGAACGCGTCCCACTGGGCCGCGCCGATGTTCATGCCCTTGTGGGCGTCCTTCATCGACTTGCCGTCGTAGGCGCATTCGTCGCCGCCCGCCGCGACCACGCACAGCTCCGCGACGAGGCGCGTGTGGAGCTGCTTGGCCCGGTCCTTGTCCTTCTTGGCCTTGTCGAAGAGCTTACTGATGCGGTTGTCGGCCAGCACGTTGCCGAGGAGCTCGTCGACGACGGCGTCGAGAGCCTCCCGCTTGCCCAGTCGCTCGTAGAGGCTCGGCGTCGCCGCAGGAGGAGGGGGCGGCGGAGGCGGCGCGCTCTCGGCCTCCGAGGGCTCCGGATCGACGGGGGGCTTGGCGGGGCTGCACGCGAACGCCGCGGCGACCGCGACCGCGGTCAGGAGCAGGCGAAGGCGCGTACCGGGCATGGCGGCCCAGATTACGGCGAAAGGCCGGGGCTCCGCGCGCCCTTTTTTTGTGTTCCCCCGCCCGCGCACGCCATGCTTCGTCACTGGGGATCTGCATCTCGTGCTTCGTTCGCCGTCCAGATGCTCCCTCGCGGTGGGAGAAGCGGTCATCCTCGTCGCCGAGGGGGGCCCGCCCGAGGTGGAGTTCGCGCTCTTCGACGCGGGCGACATCGAGCTCCACGCGAGCGAGCCCGGGAGCATCCGCGAGATCGGCTACCGGACGACGGTCGGCGAGGCCCGGGCCCGGCTCGCCGACGCCGGGTTCACGCCCGCCCTCGCCGACGAGGTGGCCGCCGCCGCGAAGCCCGCCATCGCCAGGGCCTATGCCCGCAGCGCGGCGGCGCGATGCATCGTCGACCACCTCGACGCCGTGGAGCTCCTCGAGTCGCGCGCGTTCGACGCCACGGCGGGAACCTATCCGGGGACGTGGCTCGACTTCGCCGCCCTCGCGGCCGATCTGGGCGTGCCTCGCGGCATGGCGCTGATCCGCGCCACGTACCTCGCGGCCCAGCTGGCCGAGCTCCCCGAGGACGAGCACGTCTTTCTCGCGACCTCGGAGCTCAGCGCCCTTCGCCGCCCGGGGGAGCGCACCTTCCGCCGCGTCGCGCTCGGCGATCCGAAGACCCTCCTCGACGCGATGGCCGCCCTCAAGCAAAAGCGCATGCGCGGGCAGGAGGCCCCGGCGGACGGCGGCCCCAGCCGTCAGGAGGTCGTGACCTGGCTGCGCGAGCGCGCCCAGCAGGCCCCGGGAGCACGAGAGCGCCTGCGGACGGCGGAGGTCTCCCTCGGGACGCGCGACGCGCCGACGCGGGGACCCCTCGCGGAGACGGCGCTCTGGAACGTGGAAGCGAAGCTCGCGCGCGGCGAGACGGCGGGCGTGCCCGAGCAGATCGACGCCATCGAGCAGCGCCGCGGGCGCGTCCCGGGGTCGATCTACCTGCGCGCCCGCGTCGCGCTGATGACGCGCTCCGAGGACGCGCGTGCGATCGCGCAGCGAGTCTCGGACCTGTCGACGTCGATGGCCTCGTTCCACGAGCTGCTGCTGCTCTCGGCGCAGGCGTGGCTGGCGGCCGGAGACGCCCGCCGGGCACGGGCCTTCGCGCGCGATCTCCTCGACAACCCGGGGGCAGACGACGTTCTCCGCATGCAGGCGCGCGAGCTGCTGGAGGCGGCCGGGGAGTCGTCGGCCGCCCACGTGGTGAAGCCCCCGACGGTCGCGCTCGAGCCGCCTGTCGCCTCGATCCACCCGCAGCCCATCGTCAGCGTCGCGCCGCGCACGCCGCTCGTGCCGTACGCGGGAAGCGAAGCGCCGACCCCGCGGAGCCCCGAGTCGCAGCCGAACGCCGAGATGACCATCCCGCGGCCGCCGCTCGCTCCCTCGGGCACCGACCTCCGAGTCGCCGCGAGCCTGCCCGCCCCGACCCCCCCGCGAACGAGCACCCGCCCCGGCTTCCCCGCGGCGCCGACGCGGCCCAGCGCAGCGATGCGCGCGCTGCCGCCGGGGACGTCGCTTCCGCCCTATCGCATCGAGCCACGCGGAGAGCGCGTCTGGTCGTCGCCGCCTCCGCAGGAGACGGAGCTCGAGCGCGCGGAGACGCTGAGCCTCCCGGGGGGCGCCCGCGGCGAGACCCCTTCCCTCGACGAGCAGCCACGAAGCACCGCCGCCGCGCGCCTGACCTGCACCCTCCTCGCGCGAGAGCTCGGACGCCAGCTGCGCGAGCGCTACGGCGTCGAGGTGCGCAACGACGTCGACGGCCTCGAGACGGCGCAGCGCTATCTGCGCGAGGAGTTCGTCGACGGTCGCGTGCGTTCCCCCGAGGAGCTCCGCGCCGTCATGAGGCAAGGCGGGTTCCTCGGCGAGCTCCTCGCGCGACGCCTCGGCGCCCGCTGGGTCGACCTCGAGTCGCCCGAGCCGGGCCGCTGGGCGATGCTCGTGCCGTCGCGCTCGCACTCCGACGAGGTGGCGCGCGTGTGGCCGTTTGCGCGCGTCCTGCGGTTCGTCGCCATGGGGCACAAGGAGCGGGACCTCGTGAGCTACTATCTGGACCTCGAAGGGCGCGCCCGGTGACGACGGGCTAGCCTCCTTCGCAGTCGACCCGGTCCGCCCATGCCCCTCCGCAACCACGTCGCCGACGTCGCCCTCGAGCCGGAGCGCGAGATCGACGAGACGAGCGGCGAACGCTTCGATCGCGCCGCCTTCGCGCGCAAGGCGCTCGAGCTCGTGAACCCGCCGCGGACGACCGTGGCCATCTGCGAAGGCGCTTCGCGCATGCGGGTCGCGTCGGGTCGACTGTGGGGCCGCGTCCACGAGGGCCAGACCGAGCGCTGGGCCTTGCTGGCCATCCCGCACCACGCGTCCCGCCGCGCCATCGCGCTCGCCGTAGCCGAGCTGGCGCACCTGCCTCGCCCGTACGTCCTCGACGTCCTCATCGGCTCGAGCCGGGCCGCCGTATCGCCGCCGGAGCCGGAGTGAGCGAGCCCTCGCCGGTCTACATCACCCGCGAAGGGGCCAAGCGACTCCAGGAAGAGCTCTCCGGCCTCCTCTGGCAGCAGCGCCCCAAGGTCGTCCAGGACGTGGCCGACGCCGCTGCGCAAGGCGACCGCAGCGAGAACGCCGAGTACATCTACGGCAAGAAGAAGCTCCGCGAGATCGACCGGCGCATCCACTGGCTCACGAAGCGCCTCGAGAGCGCCACCGTGGTCGAGCCGCGGGTCGAGGCCGTCGAGGCGGCGTTCTTCGGCGCCTACGTCGAGGTGGAGGACGAGGACGGGACCCGCGCCGCGTACCGCATCGTGGGAGAGGACGAGATCGACCTCGACAAGGGGCACATCTCGTGGCGCTCGCCGCTCGGCAAGATTCTGCTCAAGAAACGGGCGGGCGACACGGTGCTCCTTCGCCGCCCGAGCGGCGAGGTCGAGCTGACGATCGTCAGCGTCCGCTACTGACTGGCCTGGATGAAGACGCGGCCGGGGGTGATCGGCGAGCCCTGGTCATGCAGGTAGAAGTCGTAGGTTCCGGCGGCGTTCACCTTGCGGACGTAGGGGTCCATCTTCCCTGCGCCGAAGGAGCCCGGATCGTGCCCGAAGCCCTGCGCCTGGTCGTCGGCGTGGATCTCGTGGGACACGCTGTCGTCGTTCTGGAAGTAGACGGTGACGGGGTTGGATGCCGAGATCCCCGCCGGCGCGACGATGGTGATGGGATACGGCCCGTAGGCGGTCGTGTTGGGGTTGCTGACGGTCGCGCCGTCGTTGTTCACGCCCGACGGGATGTGCAGGGTGATGGTCGACTCGACTGTGACGGACACGGCCGTGCTCTGGGTCATTCCGCCGGCGGTCGCGTTCACCGCGAGCGGAACGGTGCCCGGGGGCGCCGAAGTGGCGGTGGTGACGGTCAGCGTCGCGGTCGCCGTCGTCTCGCCGTCGAGGGTCAGCGTGGGCTTGTCGAAGGCGGCCGTGACGCCGCTCGGCAGCGTCCCGGCGGCGAGGGCGACGGTGCCCGAGTAGCCGTTGGGGGCAATGCTGACCTGCACGGTCGTCGTGGCGAGGAGCTGAACGCTCACCGTCATCTGGTCGAGGGTGAGCCCGAGAGGCGTGGCCGGCGGCGGCTCCGAGCCGCTGCTCGACGCGCCGGAGCTGCTGCTGGTGGTGCCGCCGGAGCTCGCCGCACCCCCGCTGCTCGAGCCCGTGCTCGAACCGCCGCTGCTACTGCCTCCGCTCGACGAGCCGTTGTCCCCGTTGCCACTGCTCGATCCCGAGGCCGGGGGGGTCCCGGTGCCCTCGGAGCCGGAGCTCGTGGAGCGGTGATACGAGGACGCCGTCGGGAGGTCCGTCCCACCGCCGCAGCCACACAGGAGCGGGAGCCCTGCGGTGAGGGCCAGAGTGGGCAGCACGGTGAGGAGGCGGGTCCGCAGCATGGCTGTGCTCTGTGCAAGGGAGAGTCCAGCTGGGACACCCGGTGACGTCTCCAGAAACCCTCGCGATTCTGGGGTCTTCACGGGAGGTGGGAGCTGGCCGTAGAGGTCTACGAGCCTCGGCTCTGGGCCGCCCTGGATCCAGTCGCCGTTTCGGCTTGGGTCTCGCAACGGAGTGAGGTACGAACGTGAGTCGCCTTATGCAAAGCGCCCGCAAGCTCGCTGTCCTGCTGGGAGTTTTGGCCGGGCCCGTGCTCCTCGCGGGGGCGGCGGCGCGGGCTCAGAGCCAGGCGGCTCCGGTGCTCGTGGCGCGCGCCACCATCGTCGAGCCAGGCCGCGGCGGCCGGCAGGTCGAGTCCTCCGTCGCCGCGAGCGCCTGCCCCGACGACATGGTGCTCATCGAGGGGGACTACTGCCCCCGGGTCGAGCAGCATTGCCTTCGCTGGATGGATCCCCCCGGCCGCTACCACGAGTACCGCTGCGCCGAGTACGCCAAGCCCGCACGCTGCCTCTCCCCCCGCGAGCACCGCCGCTTCTGCATCGACCGCCGCGAACGCGTCGATGGGGACTCCGGGCTGCCCCTCAACGTGCAGTCGTGGACCGACGCCAAGCGCTCCTGCGAATCCGAGGGGGCGCGGGTCTGCGTCGAGAGCGAGTGGACGTTTGCCTGCGAGGGCGAGGAGATGCGCCCCTACCCGTACGGCTGGCAGCGCTCGGCCGACAAGTGCAACGCCGACAAGGACGACCTCCTCGCGGGCGGCGGGGCCCGGCTCCGCGACGAGCGCGATCCGGCCGGGGCGCACCCCCAGTGCGCGAGCCCGTTCGGCGTGCTCGACATGGCCGGCAACGTCGCCGAGTGGGTGAGCGTCGACGGCTTCAAGGACGGGCAGCTGGTGGTCCAAAAGGGCAACTGGTGGCAGCCGGGCAAGCACGCCTGCCGCGACGCCCAGGGCGGCCACGACCGCTACTACAAGGGCACCGAGACCGGCTTCCGCTGCTGCGCCGGCGCCCAGTAGCGCGGACGCTCTAGCTGCCGAACCGCGCCACGAGGACCTTCGCGCGCTCGACGAAGGCGTCGCGGTGGAAGCGTTCGAAGTCGGTCCACGTGCAGAGGGTGCGTGTGTCGGTGACGCCGTCGACGAAGAGCCTGCCATCGAGGTGGTCGAGCTCGTGCTGGAACGTGCCCGCGGTGAGGCCCTTCACCTCGAACTCGAGGTCCTTGCCCCGGCGGTCCCACGCGCGCACCTGCACGCTGGTGAACCGCGGCACCTGCCCGCGCAGGTTGGGGACGCTGAGGCACCCCTCGAAGTTCAGGAACGTCTCGTCGGTCGTCGGCACCACGACTGGATTGACGAGGATCGTGAGCGGCCAGCTCGGTAAGTAGGGGTAGCGCGGGTTGTCCTTGATCTCGACGACGCACACCCGCACCGGCTCGTGCACCTGGTTGGCGGCGATGCCGGCGCCGCTCGCGTCGCGCATCGTGTCGACGAGGTCGTCCACCAGGCGCTGCATCGGCGCGCTCCCGAGCTCGTCGCGCGTCAGCTCGCGCGCGACCTGCCGCAGAACGGGGTGGCCGATGGTCGCAATCTTTCGCAGGGCCATGGCCGCGCGGCTAGCGCTTCTCCGCCAGGATGATCGTCCGCGGGGACTCGTTGCCGAAGAAGACGCCCGGCGTCGCCACGCGTCCGCTCACCTCGCACACCTTGAAGCCGTGGTCGTGGAGGATCTTCCCGAGCTCGTGGAGGCTGTAGACGCGCATCGAGTACTCGATCTCCCGCGAGCGGCCGTCGTCGAGCATCATGGTGCGCTTGATCTTCATCCGGCTGGTGATGAAGTCGACGCTCATCTCGTCCATGCACACGCAGCCGTCCCCCTCGAACCAGGCCAGCGACGGGGACTGGGCGATGAGAAAGTCGCGGTTGATGACGTCGAGGAGAAAGAGGCCGCCCGCGCGGAGCGAGCGGTGGATGCGGTCGATGACCAGCGCGTTCTTCTCTTCCTCGAAGAAGCCGAAGCTCGTATTCCAGCAGAAGACGCCGTCGAACTGCTCGTCGAACGTCATCTCGCGCATGTCGCCCTGGACGAAGTTCACCTTCGCCTCGTGGTCCTGCGCGTCTTCTCCCGCGCGGGCGAGCATGGCCAGCGACAGGTCGAAGCCGACCACCTCGTAGCCCCGCCGCGCGAGCTCGATGGTGTGACGTCCCGTGCCGCACGCCAGATCGAGCACCGCGCCGCCGCGTTCGATGCCGAGGCTGTCCTCGACGAAATCGACCTCGCGCGCGATCTGCTCGTCGGTGAGCTTCTCGCACGTGCGCAGGTAGTCGTCGTTGAAGAGATCTTCCCACCAGAGGCGCCCCTTGCGCCGGAGGCCCGAGCCCTCTCCCGACTGCGGCGCCACGGTGCCGACGTGCGGGGGCACGATGACGAGCGGCGCCTTGATGGGCGGCAGGGACGGCACGCTCACCTTCTTGGCGGTCGCCGGGGGAACGGGCGGCTGCGATGCGAGCCGCGGTCGCATGGGAGGCAGCGGCTCGACCGCCACCATGTCCTCGGCGTGGATCTCGGCGCCGGGATCGGATCGCCGCTCGCTGTCGCTCGGGGGCGCCGAGTCGAGGTAGGTCACCGCGGGCATCGCGGGCGTGGGCGCGTCCTCGTCGAACCTCACCTCCTCGCCTTCCGGCTCCGTCGGAGCGACGGCGCGCGGGGGCGGCGGCGGCACCGGCGTGGGCTTCGCCGGCTCGATGTCGTCCGGCTCCAGCGACTCGGGCGCCGAGTCGGCCGCAGCCGGCATGTCGGTGTCGATGGGGATGAGGTCGTCGGAAGCGAGCCGCGGGCGTGCCTCGAGCTTGCCTTCGGTCGGAGCGTCGTCGATGACGGTCGGCTGGTACGGCGTCCAGCTGTCCTCCTGCACCACGCGCGGCGCGGGCGGCGAGGGCGCCTCCGGGAGCGGCGGGAGCGGCTCCATGGCGGAGCCTTCGCTCGGGTTGATGCTGATGATGCGCATCGGCATGAGCATCACCGCCGACTCGGCGGGCGGCAGCGGGGCCGCGACCGTCACCGCCGGCACGACCGAGGGAGGCGGAGCCGAGTCGCGCGCCACGTCAGAGCCCGGGAGCTGCGGGCGCGTCACCTCGTCGTCCGGGATGCGCAGCGTCGCGCGCCCCCGACGGCGACCCGGCGAAGAGTCGCGGGCCCCCGAGCGCGACTGGGGCGGCGGATCACTGTCCGCGCGCGGGGGCGTGGACGGAACGGCGGCGACCTTGGTCGTCGAGTCGGGGCCCAGCACAGGCGGGACGCCCGCGGCCGGATCGAGCGGCTTGGGGGCGGGCGCGGCGCGACGCTCTTCGCTCATGCCGCCCCCACCATGCGCATGAGGGCTTGCCCGTAACGGACGGGCCCCTCGCCGACGAGCCAGCGACCCGCCGCCCGCTTCTCCACGAGCACCACCGCCGTCGAGCCGAGGTGGAACACGCCCAGCTCGTCGCCCCGCCGGATGGGACGGGGCGGGTCGAAGACGTGGTCGCCCAGGGGCACGTCGCGCCCCTCCACGCCGACGGTCGTGATGCGCCCGACGATCATCGCCACCACCATCACCACTGTGACCCGTCCGAGGCCCTCTTCGGCGTCGATCTCGATGGAGACCCGGCGATTGCGGCAGAAGAGGTTGGGCACGTGGCGGACGCCGATGGAGTTGACGGGGTAGTAGTCCCCCGGGAGCGAGCGGATGCGCCGGATGGTGCCCGAGACGGGCGAATGCACCCGATGGTAGTCGCGTGGAGAAAGGTAGACGACGCAGCCGGCCCCGCCGAGGAACCGGCGCGCCTCCTGGGCGTCGCCGACCAGCTCAGCCACGGCGTAGGGCCTGCCTTTCACGACGAAGCTGCCCCCTTCGTCGATGCCGCCGAGCGACTCGATGCGGCCGTCCGCCGGACTGACGACGGCGCGAGGGTCGGGGTCGACGAGACGCGACCCCTCCCGCAAGCGGCGCGTGAAGAAGGCGTCGAAGCTCGCCCATCCCCCGTTCTCGACGCAGTCGTCGAGCTCCACGTCGTAGAGGTGGGAGTACACGCCCACCACGGCCCGCCCGACAGGACGCGACCACCGGCGGTCGGCCAGGCGACCGAGCACCTGACCGATGCGGGCGCGCGGAAGCACACGCAGGATCTGGGCAGTGGCGTAGGTGACAGCGCTCATGGGTCGGGTGTCGCCCGCCCATACGACGAGCGCGGGAGCTACCCCGAGCTCAACGTCGGTCGGCAGCTCGAGACGATTCGATCGCCTTCAGAACATGCTACCTGCCCCGCTCGGAGCGGGTCAATCTCGGGTCCTTTTGCGACCTTCCAACCTGTCCGGGCCTTGCACGCTGCGTCAATCGGCCCCGAAGGGGGTCTCGCCCGTCGAACGCGCCGTCTCGCACAGGGCCTTCTTGCCAGGGTCAGACGGAGCAGAAGCTGGATCGATGGACTCGCACGCCGCCTCGACGTCGAACGGGTCCGCGGCCACGGCCTCGATGAAGGAGGCGGCCGCCGTCGGCTCATCGCCCCGCACCCGCGCCCAGCGCCCCCGGATGGCCCACCAGGGACCGTACGACGAGATCACCTGCTTGGGGTCCGCCACCAGCGGCTCGGCCTCTTCCCGCCGCCCGACGGCCTCGAGGGCCCGGGCGCGCAGCCAGCGCACGCTGGGATCCCCCATCGCCCGCTCCCACGCCTCGGGCGCCACGGGCGAGCCGGCGAGCGCGATGCGGTCGAGCTCGGACACCGCCTCCTTCGGGTGCTCTCGCGACAGCAGCAGCTCGGCCAGGCGCGTCCGGTCCCGCAGGTCGCGGAGCTTCTCGCCGTCGCCCTTCTCCCCCCCGAGGCCGAAGAGCGCCGGGATGGGCTCGCGCGGGCGGCCCGCGATGTAGGCGCGCCACCGGACGTCCCACGTCTTGAGGTCGGCGCCGCTCGCGGCCTGGAGGGCGGCGTCGGGCTCCTTGCCGTCCCGGAGCTCGTGAAAGAGCTTGGGCAGCGCGTCGTCGCCGTCTTCGCGCGCGTAGAACCGCACGAAGCTCGTCACCTCCGCGAACGCCACCATCGCCGCGTCCGCGCTCGGGAGCATCGCGATGCTCGGCCCGAGCTTGTCGAGGGGCAGCCCCAGGTTCAGCTCGAGGCCGCGCTGCACCACCGCGTCGGGCGACGGCCGGTCGTCGAACGGCCCCGGCTCGCGCCAGCGGATCTCCTCCCGCTTCGCCACGCCCTCCTGCAGCCAGAGCGGCGCCTCGTCGCGCGACGCGCGCGTGACGGCGAGGTGGGTGAGCTCGTGGGTCATGGTGTCGCGCCAGGAGTAGCCATGGTGGCTCGCGCGCGGGCTGAGGAGCGTGACGCGCCCCCACTTGGCCACCGCGACGGTGCCCGTCGTCTGCGCGCTCTTGTACGGGAGCCCCGTCATGGCCGAGAGCGACAGCAGATCGCGCACGACGACGATGCGCGTCGGCACCGGCCAGTCCACGCCGAGGTCGCGCGTGATGGCCTTGCGGGCCTCGGCGACCGTGTCGAAGAGGAGCGGCGCCAGCGTGCGATCGTGCTCGTCCTGCCGCCTCACCTCGATGCCCCGCGCCTCGTCCTTGTCGACCGCGAGGGCGGCGATCACGCGCTGGCAGCCGCGCGCGATGTCCGCGAGCGGCTCGCCGCCGTCGAGCTTCTGCACCTCCGGGCGCGCGAGGATCGCCGCCGCGCCGTCGCAGTCGAGCTCGTAGATGGCGAGGCGGGCGCGCTCGAGGGCGACGGGCGGCGCGTCGGCGTCGGCGGCC
>Ga0182030_10017026_pt1 | contig 14073 bp, 10 predicted proteins | sample 812S3MmetaG_FD_121299 | JGI IMG/M metagenome (GOLD analysis project Ga0182030, IMG submission 121299) | Permafrost microbial communities from Stordalen Mire, Sweden - 812S3M metaG (Illumina Assembly) | ecosystem: Environmental > Terrestrial > Soil > Wetlands > Permafrost | place: Sweden...
AACAATGCCAACCGAGGCGGAGCTGCCGAGGCGGTTAGCTCCGGCTTCGAGCAGTGCGCGGACTTCAGCGAGGGTGCGGATGTTGCCTGCGGCCTTGATGCCGCAACGGCCGCCGGCTACGCCGCGCATCAGGGCCACATCGGCAGCGGTTGCGCCGGAGTCGGAAAATCCAGTTGAGGTGCGGATGAAGTCGGCTCCGGCATGAATGGCAATCTCTGCGGCGCGAAGTTTTTCCTGCGTCGTCAACATGCTGGTTTCCAGAATGACTTTGAGAGTTGCGCCCTGATGATGGGCCACGTGCACGACCGCGCGAATGGTGTGTTCGACCGCGTGGTGGTTGCCGCTCTTGAGCTGGCCGATGGGCATAACCATGTCCAGCTCGCGCACGCCGAGACGGACCAGAGTTGAGGCCTCATGCCTGAGCGTCGATACCAACGATGCGCCAAAGGGAAAGCCTAGCACGGAGCCTACGGAGATGTTATTGCCGGAGAGCGCGCCGACAGCGGTCGATACCCAGACGGGGTTGACGATGACGCAGGCAAATCGGTAACGGATGGCTTCATTACAAAGCGCTTTGATCTGCTCCCGCGTGGCATCGGGCTGAAGCTGGGTGTGGTCAATGGCCGATGCCAGAGATTGCGGGCTGTTGAGTGTAGCCGCGGCAAAGGCTGCCGAGTCGAAGGTGCCGTGATCGAATTCGAGTTCGGATTCCCGGATGGGGGCGATGGCTGACATGGGTGCGGCTCCGGCGGGAGATCGCTACTGAGCGATGATCCTCTGCCTCCGGATGCGAGTATATACGCCCAAACCTTTGTTCGGGGTAAAGATGTGAATACTACTTTTTGGACAACTTTATCTCGCGCCAAATAGGGTCACGACGATTCCGATTGCGCTGTTGAAAATGCGCTATTCGGGATGATCGGAACCCATGAGGCAGATGTCGGGCAGATTGCGGTAACGTTCGGCGTAATCCATGCCGTAACCGATGACGAAGAGGTTGGGGATGGAAAAGCCAACATAGTCGGCATCGATCTTTTCGATGCGGCGCGAGGGCTTGTCGAGAAGTGTAGCAATGCGCAGCGACTTTGGGCGCTGCTGGAGCAGCAGCTTGCGGAGATACGAGAGGGTAAGTCCCGTATCGAGAATGTCTTCGACGACAAGGACATTTTTACCTTCGATGGGCTGGTCGAGATCCTTGATCATTTTGACTGCGCCAGAGGTGCGCTGCCCCTGGCCGTAGCTGGAGACGGCGACAAAGTCGAAGGTGGCATCGGCTTGAATGGCGCGCGACAGGTCGACGAGAAAGAATGCCGCGCCCTTGAGCACGCCCACCATGACTAGCTTTTCTCCGTTGAGGTCGCGGGTGATCTGCGCGCCCATTTCAGCAACGCGCTCGGCGATTTGCTGGCGGGTGTAGAGAACTTCAAGGCCTTGATAGGTCAACGTGGACATGCAGACAGTATCTCGCGATTTCACGCGCAAGAGTAGTGTGCAAATCGGGGCAATTATTCGATTGGAGCTGAGTAGCAGGCATCGTTTGGGGATTGGCGGCGTCTATACAATAGACAGATGCTCCCCTTTCTCCATCTTGGCTCGTTGAATATTCCCACGTTTGGGTTAATGCTGTGGCTGGCGGCCGTGGCGGCGGCGTGGATTATGGACCGCAGCTTTCGCCGCGCCGGCGTGGATGCCGATGCGGTGGGCATTGTGGCGGTAACGGTGGTGGCCGGGATTGTGGGCGCGAAGCTGTGGCACGTGCTGGATACGCCGATCGAGTTCAAACAGATGGGCTGGCGGGTGCTATGGGATTCGGCGGGGTTTGCCTGGTACGGGGGCCTGATCTTTGGCATCGCGGCGCTGGTGATTCAGGGCTGGTGGGCCAAGGTCGGCGAGCAAAGGATCGGCGCGCTCAGGACGCTGGATTTGGCTGCTCCGGCGGCGGCGGTTGGTTACGGGATCGGGCGGATTGGGTGCTTTCTTTCCGGCGACGGATGCTACGGAATTCCGACTACACTGCCATGGGGAATGGCATTTCCCAATGGAATCGACCCGACGTTTCAGAGAGTGCATCCTACGCCTTTATATGAACTGGGCGCCGGACTGGCCATTGGCTGGTGGCTGTGGAGCCGGCTGGGAAAGCCTCATGCGACGGGCGTGATCCTCGGCCAGTATCTGCTGCTGAGCGGGGTTGCGCGGTTTCTGGTGGAGTTTATCCGCCGCAATCCGAAGGTTCTTTGGGGCTTGTCGAATGCGCAACTGGCCAGCGCCGGAGCGGCGGTTGCGGGGCTGGTGCTAACGGGGTGGCTGGCTACGCGTCCGATTGGATTGGCAGCGGATGTAGTGGAAAAGCCTGCTTAGTTAGCCACCTGCGGTGGGGCAGACGCTCGCTATTCGCTCGCGCAAGATTCGTGGTTTATTTTGCAACACATTGTCCTGTTTCACTACAGCCTAACTCATTTCACTACAGTCGTTTAAGGAATGCGATGGCCTCCTTGAGTTCAGGAAAACGCGCTTCCTCAGCCTTGAACTCGCTGGAGTGGACGCAGCGGCGGATGCCGCGCATCTTTACTGGGTGCTTGAGGTGCAGCATCTCATGGTAGAGCAGGTACTCAATGGCATATCGGGGACTCGAAGGCCGGTCAAAGACGCGGCTGACAACGATGGTGTTGTGGGCGGCATCGTAGTGGCCGAGCAGGCGCTTGGCGTGGTGTTCGCTCCAGGTGAGTTGGGGTCGGCCTAGCAGGCCGTTGAAGAAGCGGCGATTCAGCGTTTCGAAGACTTCCTCAAGATTGTAGTATCGGCCCTCAGGCCCGAAGTAGCGCTTGCTGCCGCGAGCCTGGCGGATGATCTCCGACTGGCGGGTGACTGCGGTGGAGGAGGCGAAGCGCTTGTAGCGTGCGTTGAGCGCGGGGTCGATGGGCTTCTTGTAGAGCTTGGCGAGCAGGATGTGGGCGATGGCATGGATGACGGGCTCGGACGCGCCTTCGAGAATGTCCGACAGGCTGACGTGAATCTGGCCCTCGCGCAGGCGGATGGTGGTGTTGAGCGATGTGAAGCGGCGCAGGCGCACGTGGATGGGCGGCATGGGCGCGCGCGGACGCAGCGCGCTGTACTGGGCTTCAAAGATGGAGGTGAAGTCGGAAGGCACCAAGGCAAGGATAGACCAAGGGGCTTGGGACTATCGACCTGGGACCAGGGACATGGGACGAGGGATCATGGCATTGTTGAAATCTGTCTTGTTTTAGAAAGAGGTACAGACAGACGCGCGGGCAGAAGCGCGGGCGGATGATTCGTTCTGCTCACCTTTTTGTATTGCAATTTCATAGCATCCGCTTACAATACTTTGAACTGGGCTGCTATCGGAGATTCCGAATCGTCCTTCAAGCCTTCTCGAAAATCTCCACTAGCCTGCACCATCTTAGGAGGTACGTGATGCGCTCTGCCATGAATGATTCCGAGTTGATTCCGACTATTGGCGAGAAACAAAATGCCGGTATTCGATATCGGCGTTTCTCGCTATCGTTAGCCATTGCCATTGCGCTTTTGATTCCTCCGCTGCTTAGCGGCCAGGCGACGGGAAGCATCTCCGGGAATGTGACTGACAAATCCGGATCGTCCATCCCTGGCGCAACCGTGACGGTCACTTCGCAGGCAACAGGCCTGGTTCGTGCCGTGAAGACAGACGCTACGGGGCATTTCGCAGTTCCGCTGCTTTCCGTGGGTTTGTATACCGTGCATGCGGATGCGACGAACTTCCAGGCGGCCGAGACGAAAGACCTACGCCTTCAGGTGGATGAAGCCAGGGAACTGGACTTCACACTGGTGCCGGCCACTGTGGTGACAACGGTCGCAGTTTCCGCCGAAGCGGTGACGGTGGAGACGGCCACGCCATCCCTTGGTCAGGTCATCACCTCGCAGCAGGTAACGGATCTGCCCTTGAATGGCCGCGACTTTGTACAGCTCGCCACGCTCACCGCCGGCGCGACGGCAGAGACCAACCCAGGCAGCTTTTTCACCTCCGGCAGCGATAGCGAAGTGGCGGCGCGGGGGTCGTTTTCCTTGTCTGTGGGCGGCTCGCGGCCCAACAGCACGGATTGGCTGCTGGACGGGGTGGATAACAACGAGCTGACGGCGGGCGGGATCGGCGTTTATTCGTCCATCGACGACATCCAGGAATTCAAAGTGCTGACCTATACCTACTCGGCCGAATACGGAACGCGCGCCGGCCCAACGGTTCTGGTCACGACGAGATCGGGGACCAACAATCTTCATGGATCGCTGTTCGAGTTCGTCCGCAACACCGACCTCGACGCAAGGAGCGACTTTGCCACTAGCACACCTAAGTTCAATCTGAACCAGTTTGGCGGCTCCTTTGGCGGACCGATTCGCAAGAACAAAACGTTTTTCTTTGTAGATGGCGAGCAGAAATACCAGCGTGAAGGAATTGTTTTCACCGGATTGGTTCCTACCTCGGCCATGCGCACGGGCGATTTCTCGGCCGATCCGTTCGGCAATACGCTTTCAGGAATCGGCGCCGCCTTCAAACCGGTCATTTTCAATCCCAACCTGGTCGGCGCGGCGAATCCATACTTTCAGTGCGATAACTTGGGCAATCCGCTGGCGGCCAACACATCTACCTCAACCGCAAACCCGCAGTATGGCGTGCAGCCCGCAGGAGTCAACTGCAACAAGATTCCCACCAACCTGATTGACAGCATCGGCAAATCTTTACTTACGATCTATCCTGCGCCCAACGCCAACGCCGGCAATTCGAACGCGAGCTATAACTATGTCAACGAGCCGGTTCGCGCTCTGAACGAGACCAAGTTCGACATCCGCGTGGATCATTCGGCTACGGATAAAGACAATCTGTTTGCACGCTTCAGCTACGACCAGGCATTTTCATTTGTACCCGGCGGCGCGCCTGGGCTTGCCGAGTCCAACGCTTTCGGCAGCAATGAGAACCTCATCAACCACGGGCGCAATATCGGCCTCGGATGGACGCACGTATTCTCCGCCAACACACTCAACCAGGCGAGCGCGGGGTACGACCGCATCTTCGACTACATTGCCTCGGCGGGCAATTACACATGCGGCGCCGCCAAGCTGGGAATTCCGGGCTCCGATCTTGGCTGCTCGGCTGGCGGAACGCCCAATTCCGCAAACTCCTACAGTGAAGGCCTGCCTTCGGTTCAACTCCAGGGCGGCTATTGGTCTCTGGGCGATCGCGGCTACTCTCCATTCCAGGGCGGAACCGACATCTATTCGTACAAGGACGATCTCGATCTGATCCGCGGCAAGCATGAGATCCATGCCGGGATCGATTTTCGCGGCAATCAGATGAACGTCGGAACCGAAGCATTTTCAGATGGCTTCTGGCTTGTGGGCACCTTCGGATACTTCAGCGGCAATCCCGAGGCAGACCTGCTGATGGGTATGATGGGAGGGGCCATCCACGACCAGACATATCAGGGTATCGTCACCGGCCGCCGCTGGAAGATCTATCGGCCCTTCGTCGAGGACGACTGGCGCGTTATGCCGTCACTCACCCTCAACCTCGGCCTGGCCTGGGACTTGACTACGCCCATTACCGAAGAGCATAACCGCATGGCGGATTACATCCCCTCGGCAACGGGAGGACAGCTTCTCATCGCCGGAAAGAACGGAGTGAGCCGCTCTGCAGGCATCAATATGTTCCTCGGCGCGTACGAACCGCGCGTTGGCCTGACATGGAAGGTAGCCCGCGGCGACAAGACGGTGCTTCGCCTCGGCTTTGGCATCTATCACGATTCGGCTTGGAGCCAGGGCGCGCAGGGCCTGTGGCAAAATCCGCCCCAGCTTGGCGAGTCCGATCAATTCCCCGCTACGTTTTCAGCGGGCTGCGCTTTTGCCTATTCTTTCTGCGCCTCCCTGCCGAACGCTACGGTCGAAAATGTCCCTACCACCTTCGGAGGGTTTACGCTTCTTCCCACGCCGCAAAATGTGGCCAGCTTCGTCGGCACTTACAACTACCAGCCGACCAACTTCCAGCCGGGCAGAGTGCATCAATACAACGCAAACGTGGAACGCGAGCTGCCAGGCAATGTGCTGCTGACGGCGGGCTATGCTGGATCCGTGGGCGGCCATATTCTGGTGATAGGCAATGATCTCAATATTTCCAGCCCGACAGCTTGCGGCACCGTGAAAGGCTATACGCTCGGCTGCCTGCCCAGCGGCGCGGCATATGTTTACCCTTACAACCCGCCGAACTTCAATGCGATTCTGGAGATGGGCGATGTAGGCAAGACGCATTACAACTCGATGCAGTTGAAAGCCGAGACCAAAACGCCCAAGTACGGACTTTACGCGCTGGTTGCCTACACCTACTCGCGCACGTACGACAACGGCCTGTCGGACGGATTGGGATCGGAGTTGAGCGCGCCTTACTTCGGGCTTCCCAACTGGGAGAATCTCGATTGGTCTCTTTCGCAGATCAACCTGAACCAGAGCTTTACCGCCAGCTTCATCTACGATTTACCCTTCGGCAAGGGTAGGATGTTCGGCAACGGCATGAGTCCCACAGCGGAGACGATCCTGGGCGGCTGGCAGGCTACGCTGATTGAGAGGATTTCCTCCGGTTTCCCGGTTCCGCTGATCGACAGCGCAAACAACTCCGGCACGTCCTTCAACACCGGCGGAAACTCCAACAATTACAACCGGCCCAACCAGGTTGCCGGGTGCAATCCCTACGCTGCCAACCACGCGGCTCACCAGTGGATCAATGCCGCCTGCTTCACACAGCCCGTCGCCGGCGAGTTGGGCAATGCGGCGCGCGTGCCTGTGGTGGGACCGGATTTTGTGAACTCCGACTTCTCGCTGATCAAGCAATTTGCCCTGCCGTGGCAAGAGACGGGCCTCAACTTCCGTGCGGAGTTTTTCAACCTGTTCAACCACCCCGAGTTCGGCTCGCCGGTTGCGGACATCAACGCGCAAGGCTTCGGCGCAGTGAATTCCACGGTGAACAATCCGCGGCTGATTCAGTTGGCGCTGAAGTTGTCGTTCTAGTTAGAGGCCTCGGTTTTGTGGTGGGTTTCGCAGGTCCGGATTGCAGTCTTGCTTCCCCAGGTCTCAAAATCGAGACCTGGGGCACCCATAACAGTGGTGACTTGAGATAGAAGTAGGTTGGCGTCTGATCATCCACAAATGTCTGGGTGGCCCATGTCTCGCCTTTGAAATGGGAGACTACTGCTCTCAACGCGTCTTCTCACGATAGCGCAAATTTTCTGGAAATTGATTTTCGCGCTGAAATGCTGCCCGCCGGCGCTCAATCTCGACCGCTCCCTTGAAACCGGTTGCGTAATGCCGGAAGCGTGGCCACGGCCAGTTTCCCGTGGTGGATCAGTCTGAAAGGACATCCGTCAGAGTCTAAAGCCCGTCATCACTTTGTTGCGCTTGTGGCCCGGCCGAAGGCGTGCCCTTTCAAGAACAAATCCAAAAGGGGCCCACTGCCTTCGATCTACGCTAATTCCGAAGCTGCTCATGTAATCTCATTCTTACTTAATCTTTCAAGGAGATTGCCATTGTCTACGGTCAACATGTATCCGCAGGACGCGCAGCTTGCGACGATATTGAAAGCACCGGCTCCGGCGACCATTGCCGATGTAATTGAGCGGATGCAGGCAATGGATGCAGTACTGCCGACCAATGACGGGCTCAAGTGGTTCAACTGGCTCTATCTCAAGGTTACGCAGCAGGTAGATCTGAATCCGCCGGGCGGCGCGTGGCGAAATCCGCAATGGCTTACGCGCCTCGATGTGGTGTTTGCAGGGCTTTACTTCGATGCGGTGGCGGGGTATTTGAGCGGCACTCCGATTCCGGCTGCGTGGAGCGCGATGCTCGATGCGCGCATGCGCACCGGCATCGATCGCATTCAGTTTGCGCTGGCGGGGATGAACGCGCACATCGATCACGACCTGGCGATGGCGCTGCTGACTACAGACAGTGTGCTGAATGTTGTGCCGACGAAAGGCGGGGCGGAGTACGCGGACTTCGAAAGCGTGAATTCCCTGCTCAAGGGCCTGATGCCGCTGGTACTGACCACGCTGGCCTCCGATACGCTGGGCGTGCTGGCCGAGGATGCGGGTAAGGTGGGACGGATGTTGGCATTCTGGGATCTTTGTCAGGCGCGCAATCTGGCATGGGATTTTGCGGATGAACTGCACGGGCTTGGCGGCATCGAACGCGCCGCGGCGCTGGACGCACAGAATGCAACTACGGGTGGACTGGGGCGGGCGTTACTGGCGTTTTAGATTTATGACCGCATGATTTCGCGAATTAAGTTTTGTGCTTTCCCCGGTCTCAAATGCGAGACCGGCGGCACTCACGTTGTAGCCTTTTGGTGCATTCCTGCTACGATGCTTGAGATTCCGCTTTGGCCACCAGAACCACGGTCACCAAACCAAGCAGCAAAATCGCGATCTCGACATCTTCGCTGCGATTATGGAGCTTGTTGAAGTGGATGCGGTAGGGGTTCGCGGCATCGGCAGCGTCAATTGAGCCTCCGGCGGCAATGCGGTCGCGCTCCATGGCGGGAATGATTCCAAACTGCGAGTAGACGGTTGCGGCGATCATCGCGATCACCAGTGCCATCGGCACGAGCATGGCACGCGGGTTGTACATGCCCACCGCCGGAGCCAACGCCAGCACCGCCAGTATTATCATTCCTGACACCAGGCCCATGCCGTGCAGAGTGCGGAGTAGGCCGCCGACGATGATGCCGGCGGTATGTGTATCCGGCATCAGAGTGGTGAAGGTGGTGGCTGCAACCAGCGGGAAAAATATCTCCGCGCCCAGCCAGACGATGAGCGCGAGATAGAGAAGGGTGCGAAGAAGAGTCTTCATGAGGAGAGGATACAAGGCAATAGGGCGGATTGTGGAGTTTTAGTGCGAGTGTGAGTGCGAGTGCGCCGAAGCGATAGAACTACACTCACATTCACACTCACACTGACACCTATTTTCTATTTAGCGCCCGCTTCAGCACTGTCTCCAGCGCTGCCTTTGCCTCGACGTAATCTTCCGCCGACAGCGTACCGGCAATCTTCTCGCTCTCCAAGGAAAATAATTCTTCCTTCAACGCATTTAGCAGCAAAACATTCTTTGCCACGGGCGAAGAATAATTGGCAGGCACTGCTCCACCCTGCGGCAAAGACGGAATGCCGCCAACGCCTTCGGGCTTGCGCAGCAGGAAGGCCGCTCCGGTGGCCAGCAGCAGCGCCAGTCCGCCCAGAATCCACCATTTGTACTTGGTCAACGGGTCAGGTGTATTGATGGGCTCGCCGATGCCGCCGCCGGGAGTCGAGCCCGGCGTGGCTGTGGTCGAAGCGCCGCCAGCGGCAGTTCCGGCGCTTCCCTGCCCGGCTGCGCCCGCCGTACCCTGATCTTCGCGCGGAATCGAGCCCGTACCGGAGACCGTGTACTCCATCACCTTGCCGGGCGTCGCGTTCTTGCAGAGGTAGGTTGAGATTCCGGGGTCCGCATTCACGAGTGTAAAAGTTCCGGCAGTTGCCGCATTCAGTGTCATGGTCTTCGGCATCAGCACGGCAAAGTTGTCGGCCGGCAGCGTGACCTGCGACCTGAAAGTGTACTTGCCGCTCGAGTAAGGCAGCGTGTAGCCGACCTGAAACAGCGTGTCCTTGTCGCCATTGTCGGGCTGGATCGGAAAGTTGAACGAGTAGTGCCCCTTCGGCCCGTCGGGGTCCATCTTGATTGAGGTCGGCAGCCCGCCGGGCCGCTGCGCGCCGATCTCTTCCTCTTGCGCATCGGCAGGCAGCACCACTTCGAATGACTTCTGGCTCCACTGCGTCGTCGGCGGCGAGCTGGTGTTGTGCACGTAGTAGCGCTCGTTCACATGCAGTTGCCCGTTGGCCGTCTCCAACTCCAGTACGTCGGCTTCGATGAAAACGCCTGAGACTTTGGCGGCAACGTCGTACACCGGAATGTCGCCCGGCCCGGTGCCCTGCGGCGCGGCGATAAAGTACGCTGCACCCTGGTGCGTTACGCGAACCAGATAAGGCCCGGCTCCCGGCTCGTTGATTGAGTAATGGCCTTTGCCGTCGGTAACGGTCTTGGCCACCTCACCCATGCCGGCCTGCACGTCAACAAGAACCACTGTGTCGCCTGCAGCGGGCTTGTTCGTTGTCTTATCGGTCACGGTTCCGGAAACGCTGGCAGCCTGCGCAATTGCGCCGACGAAGAAAAAGCTAAAAGCAAAAATACTCGCAACCAATCGAGTCGATCTCATTTTGTGTCTTATTCCTTTACTGTTCTCTGTTCACTGACCACCGTTCACTGCGCTTTAAGCATGTTGCAAGTGGTCGATTTCAGCCAAAAGCTGTTCGGTTTCCGACTCCAACTGCGCGCGCTGCACTACGAAATCCTCTTCCGGGTACTTACCGGCCTTGAATTCAAAGTTCAGATCGCGCAGGTTTTCATACAACTGATCCTTACGCTCCAGCAAAAAATCGAGGCGCGTCTTTTCGCGCTGGCTGGCGAAGACATTCTCCGGCCAAAAGGTGTAAACGAGCAGCGCCAGCAGCAGAAACACCCCGGCAATCAACCCTTGCGATTCACTCATGCTTCAAAGCCCTCCGTCGATGCCGGTCTCCCGGCGAATTCGTTCGCGGCGCTCTTGCTCGGCTGGATCAAGCGCTGCAACATCGCCACTGGCTGCGGCGCGGGCGGCCTTTTCGCCGCCGAGTCCGCCCCAGCGCCGGACGAGAAGAATCGTCCCCAGCAGCGCCGCGGCAAATACGGCGAACGGCGCGATCCATGCAACCAGATCAAAACCCTTTGTCGTTGGCGCGGCCAGCACAATCGCTCCATACTTGCCTGCGAAGGAGTCCAACACCTCCTGGTCGCTCATGCCAGACGAGACATCGGTCGTCAGCTCAGCCAACTCCTTGTCGCGCGAGGGACAGCCCACGTGGTCGCATTCGCCCAGCAGTTGCGCGCAACCGCACTGGCACATCAGCTTATGATTCAGCTCGCTCAGGCGCGAGTCCGTATTGCTGCTTGCGCCGATTGAGAAACAGACCGCAACCGCAAGCAGACTAGCCTGAGCCGCTTTCATCCAAAAAATAAATCGCGCGGAAGCACTTGCCATCAATGACCTCCCTTAAGTGCCGGCTGCGAAGCCGTGGGCTGCGCCGTTGCAGCCCGAATGCTCGCAGTCGCCGGGCTGATGCTCGGCACTAGCGCTCCAAAGGTTCCCATGACCATGACTACAAGACCGGCCCAGATCCAGCCGACGAGCGGATTGAGAAAGGCCTTGATGATCGGCGCGCCTGTGTCGGGATTGGTGCCCTCGTAGACCACGTACAAATCCCAACTAGGCACGGAGTGAATGGCGACCATGGTCTGCGGCTGCTCGCTGGCCAGATAGACGCGCTTCTCCGGCGCCATTTGGAACTGCTTCTTGCCGCCCTGGTAAACGTCCAACAGCGCGTACTCGGAGTTGTAGTTCAGGTTCGAATCCTGCGTGAAGCCGTTGCAGACCAATGTATACGGCCCGATGTTCATCTTGGCGTGCAGGCCCATCTCGCTTTCAATGCTCTGGTTGAACGCCGCACCGGCCAAGCCGATCACCACCACCACCAAACCGATATGAACCAGATACCCGCCGTAGCGCCGCGTGTTGCGCCGGCAGAGCAGATATGTTGCGGAGAGCAGATTGCGGCCGGTTTGTTTGGAAATTACGGCTGCGCCGCGGATGTACTCGGAGACAATCGCCGTGAGTACCGCTACGGACATGGACAGTGCGACAAGAGCATAGAATTGGCCCTCTTGAAATGCACTGTCTTTCCAGGGCTTCACGCCGGCAATCAAGCAGACGATCGCGGTGGCCCAGAAGGCAATGACGGGAAGGACAAAGTTGCGCTTGACGGCCCTGAACGATGCAGCCCGCCAGGGCAGCAGTGGGCCGACCCCAGTCAAGAAAAGCAGGAAAATCCCAATCGGTACAGCGACGCGGTTATAAAACGGCGCGCCCACGGTGACTTTGTTGCCGACGACGTATTCCGACAGGATGGGAAAGAGCGTTCCCCAGAGAATGACAAAGCATGCCGTCAGCAGGACGAGATTGTTGAAGAGAAAACTCGACTCGCGGCTGACCAGCGACTCAAGATGATGCTCGGTCTTGAGGTGGCCTGCATTCAGCACATAAGTAAAGATGCACACCGCAAGCACAATTGCCATGAAGGCGATGAACCACGTGCCGATGGACGATTGCGCAAATGCGTGAACGGAGCTGACCAGCCCGGCGCGCGTCAGCAAAGTGCCGAGCAGTGTGAGCAGGAAGGTGGAGAAGATGAGCCAGACATTCCAGCTCTTCATCATGCCCTTGCGCTCCTGCATCATGACGGAGTGCAGAAAGGCAGTGCCCGTGAGCCAGGGCATGAAGCTGGCATTCTCCACCGGGTCCCATCCCCAGTAGCCACCCCAGCCGAGAACCGCGTAAGCCCAGTGCATACCGAGGAAGATGCCGCATGTGAGGAATAACCACGTCACGAGCGTCCAGACACGCGTGATCTTGATCCATTTTTCGCCGGGATAGCGCATCATGAGTGCGCCCAGCGCGAAGGCAAACGGGACAGAGAAGCCGACGTAGCCGAGGTAGAGCATCGGCGGATGAATGACCATCTCCGGATATTGAAGCAGCGGATTGAGGCCATTGCCGTCGTCGGGAATTGCGCCCTTGAGCAGCGCAAAGGGCGGCGCGGCAAAGTTGAGCACGGCCAGAAAGAACACCTGAATCCCGGCCATGATCGTTCCTGCATAGGCATAGAGCTTTACGTCCGTCTTGTGGCGGAGTCTCAGCACGAATCCGTAGGTGCCAAGCAGCCATGCCCACAGGAGGAGCGAACCCTCCTGGCCGCTCCACAGGGCGGCGAACTTGTACGGGCTGGGCAGGGCGCGATTGGAGTGCTCAACAATGTAGGTGATGGAGAAGTCGTTGGTAAAGACCGACCAGATCAACGCAAATGCCGCTGCGGTGATGGCGAGAAATCCGGCGATCCCGGCCCTGCGTGCCGTATCGGCCAGCCGCTCGGGCGAGATGCGCGACGGCTGCCCGGTGGCAATCAGCCGCAGTGCAATCGTTCCAGCCAGAAGATTGTATGCCGCGAGCGCCAACGCGATGAGAAGTGCAAAACTGCCAAAAGCTGCCATTCAGGCTCCAGGGTGAATCCGTAAGAAAGCAGAGATGGGCCGGCGACGGCCTCCCTCCATGGTGATTCTCTTACCATGATAGGCCTTCGGGGTGTGATTTGGATCACTTAGGCGGGTGCATTGCAATTGACTGGAGTCGCAGGCGCAGAACTGTTGCGCTGAGAGCGATCTAGATGTCCTCGTAGGGGAGCATTCGGAAGGCGCGAATCCATTGCGCGAAAAAAGGATCTTCAAAGCGCATTCGTACGCGGCCTCCATTTTCCTCTTCCCGCATAGCTTCTTTTTGGCCGAGAGCTTCTATCAACCGTATTCCTGGCCGTATTCGAAAGGGTTTACCATGACGCTTTCGCGTTTTAATACATAATTGCGTGACACAAAGTTGTGTTATGCACATAAGCGTGATTCATCCAGCGGCCGGCGGCGACTCTAGCCGAATAGAAATTCTTTCTCCCGCAGCCCCTTGATCGTATCCCTCATGCGCGCGGCCTTCTCAAACTCAAACTTTTTGGCCGCCTCGCGCATTTCGGTCTCCAGCTTAAGTATGTAAACGTCAAGCTCGACCTGGGAGGCGAATTCCGGCATGTCTGCCGCCTCTTCTCCTACTACATCGCCGTATTCGGCACGGAGAATCTGCGCCAGGCCCATGTCCATCTTGTTGATGATCGACTCGGGCGTGATGTTGTGCTCCTCGTTATAAGCGCGCTGTATGACCCGACGCCTGTCGGTCTCGTCCATTGCCCGGCGCATGGAGTCCGTAATGCGGTCTGCGTAGAGAATTGCCTTGCCCTCAAGATGCCGAGCTGCGCGGCCCATGGTCTGGATCAGTGAGCCGGCCGAGCGCAGGAAGCCTTCCTTGTCCGCATCGAGGAT
>Ga0182030_10017027_pt1 | contig 14073 bp, 16 predicted proteins | sample 812S3MmetaG_FD_121299 | JGI IMG/M metagenome (GOLD analysis project Ga0182030, IMG submission 121299) | Permafrost microbial communities from Stordalen Mire, Sweden - 812S3M metaG (Illumina Assembly) | ecosystem: Environmental > Terrestrial > Soil > Wetlands > Permafrost | place: Sweden...
AATAATTATTATCAATGAAAGATAAAAATAATTCTATTGTGTTAACCAAGAACTAATTTAAAATATTTATTAACGACAATAAACTATTTCTTTGTTTGTAATCTTAATAGATTATTATGGCCAAATTATATCTTCTTATTTATAATTATATAAACAATGTTTATATAATTGACTAATATTTTGATAGATATTGATTATATAATAAATATTTGATGCAGGGATTCAAATGTTTGAATTTGAAGTAATACATTTACCTGATAGGGGAGAATATAATTATAGAAATTATAATTATTATTCTCAAGTTGAAACGGTTAAAGAATTCATATTAAAAGAATTGGATGATTGTGATATCACAAATAATTTAAAAATTATTGCTAATCTTAAACAAGGTGAAAAATTAAGAGTGATTGATAAAAAAGATTAGAAGTTGATAATCGTTATTTTCGCGATCTGATGCGATTCATTAATGAAGATACTAGATTACTTACATTCGCTCTTATTGTCCATACATACATTGCGTCAATTACAAAAAAATTCATTAAATAATGAGAGTAGATTAAAATTAGATGAGATGTTTAATGGATTTAAAATATTAATCACTTCAACATATGGATATTATGTCGCTGATTATTATTTATTTTTGTCTGAATTAAGAGCTATATAACCATTATATTAATAAAATTAATTTTATTTAAACAATCTGAAGAGAATTATAGATCATATTGGATATTTTTATTAGAATATATTATTTTCCCATCCTTATAGTATATATTTAATGAAGACGTCTAAACAAATGATTATAAATAGATTTATAAGAATATAATATTTAAAATGTCATTAACCATTGAATATTTCGAACTACAAAATAAGTACTCTCAACAATATGGTGATCGTACCATTGTGTTAATGCAAAAAGGTAATTTTTATGAGGTGTACGGATTCTTCATTGAATATTGTACTTCTGATGAAGCTAAAATTGATGGTACAGGTAAAATTTGGAACCAATCGATGGGTTTCGTTTTCGAAATTGCACATATTTTAGATTATGAACCAGGTATTATGGATGGAACAAAACCATATGGTATTGAAAATTGTCACATGGTAGGCTGTCCATTGTGTGGATTTGAGAAGTGCAGAGATAGACTGATGAATTCAGATTATACAGTAATTAGAATAGATCAAGATAAAAACAAAAATAAAACAGTAAAATATGTAGAAAACACAAATGGTAAAAAGAAAAAAGTTGAAAGAATAGATCGCCATGTTGCTGAAATATGTTCCCCAACTATGGAATTAGATAATATCTCTTTAACAAGAGCAACCTCTAATATTGCTTCAATATATATTGAATATCATAAAGGTCTTAATGATAAATATGATAACTTTGTAATTACAACTGGTGCTGCTGTTGTCGATATTATTACAGGTAATAATATTGTATGTGAATTCTATAGTAAAACAGAAGATCAAATTCACGCCGTACAAGAATTATATAGATTTTTAACAGCTCATTCTCCAAGAGAATTAATTATAAATATTACGGATATGCCTGCTGGTTTAGATCAAGAACCAGAAGATAATTCCTATGTTAAATATCTTGAAAAAATACTTGAATTGAGACGTTTTGATAGATTAAATGTTTATGTTAATAAAGTTAATGCTGAATATAAGAAACCAGCTTATCAAATAGAATTTTTAAATAAATTATATACAAAGAAAGATACAAATAATCCAAATATTATTCAAAAACGAAACGAAAAGATAATACAAGATTTGGAGTTAGATCGTATGAATTATGGTAGAATTGCTTATTTATTATTAATGCAATATTGTTATTCACGTAATGAAGTTATTATTACTAAATTACCTAAACCAGATATTCAATGGATCGATGAAAATAAACATTTAATATTAACTCATAACGCTATTGTTCAATTAAATTTAATTCCTGGTAAAGAAGTAAATTGGAGAACAAGAAAAACAAAAGAAATAGATTCTTTGATGTCAGTTCTTGATCATACACAAACTTTTCTTGGTAAAAGAAATCTATATTCATTATTACAAAATCCTTTGTATAATCCAACTGAAATATCAACATATTATGATATGGTTGATGAAATGAGCACAGAAATAAATGGTGAATTCTTATGGTTGTTACTTGATAGACAATTAAAAGAATTACCTGATATTGCACGTTTACAAAGAAAATTAGAAATACGTAAAATAAATCCAAGAGAATTATCAAGTTTGTATCATTCTTATGTTAAAATTATTAATTTATATATAATGATATTGGGTTTAAAGACACCAGTTTTACACAAACAATTATTATCACAAGAAGATGTAACTTCTTTTAATGAATTTATAGCAAGGTTTACAAGAATATTAGATTTTGATGCATTACAATATTGTAAAATAGAAAAATCTTTGGAAACAAAAGAAAGTTGGTTACAATTTATTGATTGTCCAATCCGTGAGAAATGTTACCCTGAATTAGATAAACAAATAAAGTTATTAACAGAATCAGAAAATAACTTACAAGTTATAGTGGATCATTTAAATAAATTTTTGGAGAGTACAAAAGGAAAATTAATAGAATTTAAATCACCAAAGAAAGAGCGAGGTGCAAAGAAAGAGGATGTAAATACAACTAAAACTGTATTGGTAACAACAAATGCCAAAGCAACCAAATTATCAAATGCTAATGTTGACACTAATTTATGTGGTAAACTCCAAATGATACAAAATGGAACAGGTGATAAGATTATTACTTCGGATAAAATATCTATATTTTGTAATACAATTGATAATATACGATCATATATGAAGAAACAATTATTATCAATATATGAATCAATAATAGAAGAAATGGCTAGTAAATATAATTTTTATATTAATATTGCAAATCTGATTGCAAAATTAGATTTGGTACATTCATATGCCAAAGTATCTTACCAAAATAATTACTTTAGACCTGAAATTGATACCAGTGAAGGACCAAGTTATTTAGAAGCTTTATCACTTAGACATGGAATAATAGAAAAATTAATAGATGGTCCTTACATAACAAACGATGTTTATCTTGGTAGAGGTACTAATATTGGTAAAACTATTGGTGATAATTGTAAAGATGAAGAATTATTAAAACAAAGATCCAATGGAAGTGTGTTGGTTTCATTGAATATGTGTGGAAAAACTAGCTTAACAAAGGCAATTGCTACAAATATTATTATGGCTCAAATTGGTTGTTTTACAGCTTGTAAATTAAAATATAAACCGTATCACAAAATTATTACGAGAATATTAGGTAATGACAACATGTTTACTGGTGAATCATCTTTTTCAGTCGAAATGACGGAATTAAGAACAGTTTTACGACAATCTGATCAATATACGTTGGTAGTAGGGGATGAAATAGCACACGGTACAGAAACTATTTCTGCTATGGGAATAACTGTGAGTTCAGTTTTATCATTATTAAAATTAAATGCTAGTTTCATATTTTCCACGCATCTACATAATTTAATAGATTTCCCAGAAATTAAAGAACTTGATCTTAGTAAACTTAAAATTTGTCATTTATCGGTACTGAAAGATTGCAATAATAATTTGTTATATGAAAGAAAACTAAAATTAGGTAGTGGATCAACTATTTACGGTGTGTTAGTTGCGGAAACATTAGGATTACCCAAAGAATTCATTGATAAAGCTTACGAAATTGTCAATTACTATTCAAACAACAATAAAAATATAGTTGAGACTAAAAAAAGTAAATATAACAGTAGTGTATATGTTGATTCTTGTTCTATTTGCGGTAAAACGGGTAAACAAACAGAATTACATTCTCATCATGCAATAGAACAAAAATTTGCTGATAACAAAGGATTTGTAAACAAAACAACAAAAAGAGAAAGTGGTGAAATAGTATCATTAGGACTAATGCGTAAAAATAGTAGGAGTAATTTAGTTGTTTTATGTGAAGAATGTCATTTAAACATTCATTCTAATGATAGGAAGATAGAATTTTTACCAACAACTAATGGAAATATTATCAAATTAACTTAAAAATTAATTAGGATAAATGATTATTAACATATAATAATCATTCTTTTAACTTATTCTAATTTTATTGATTTACCCAAATATTAAGTATCCCACATAAATATGATAAAATATTACCATACATATCCATTATAACTCTATCAGTAAAATAAGAACATGTATAACCATATTCTAAACGAAATAATTTATTACCTTTAAAATCTATAAATTGAATAAATGGTTCATTCTCACTAAAAATCTATACATTATAGTATCTTTATATATAATCGGATCAAATATAATAGATACATTTAATTGATCTAATCTTTCTAACAATTCTCCATCATAATTATATAAATAAATATCATACTCTGTTATAACTATATTTTTATCATTTGCAGCTATTTCTCCTATAAGTACTTTATTTGTTGTATTTATTTTTAAATATATACCACCAAGTCCTATTCCATAGATAAATAATGTGTTCCCTACATTCACATTTATCAACAAATCATCAGGTATTGCTAGATCATGATATAAACCATCAATCACATAATGTTTTACATAACTTCCTTTATTAAGTAAATCATAATACACAACTACTGTTTCATCTGAATTAAATCTCTTTCCGATAGCTCCATCTATATCTAATTATATATTTTTCTACTCCAAACATTATTAATGAAAAATTATATTTATTATAATATATAACAGTATTAGTAGTATCTAAAATTAATAATTTATCATCGTATGTTGTTATTGATTTAACATCAATATCCTAAACAATCTACAATATTACCATTTGTAGATATATTATATATCATATTATAATTGCTGACATAAATATTTTTGCGTGCAGCAATGTGATCAACAGTTATATTAATTTGTTTCAATTCATAAGATAAACATCCAATAATAAATAATAACAACAATACCATTTTAACAATAATATAATCTGAATTATATTATTTTATTCATTTTTTCTAACTCATATAATTTATTACCTCCAACCCTTAACAAATTTCATTGACAATATTAATATACCATTGAAATAATCCTGTATATAATATTATCATTGCAAAAAATTGGATTAAATACTATGTATATATTGTTACTGACATAAATATATTTATTAACTTGTTTCAATTCATAAGATGAAAATCCAATAATAAACAACAACATTTAATAAAATAACATTAATTATATTATTAAATAATAATTAAAATAATGGGAAGAGGTAGATCATCTACAACAACAAAATCAACTCATAGACCATCAGGACATTCATCTCCAACATCACAAAATGTATCAAATGTTCCACAACGATCTTCTCCAACATCACAAAATGTATCAAATGTTCCACAACAATCTTCTACAACATCACAAAATGTACTAAATGTTCCACAACAATCTTCTACTTCTTGGATGTTACCTGGTTTAGTTGGTTATATGATTGGTAGAAATAATTCTAATGAAGATAACAAGAAAAGAAGTTCGCCTCAAGAGTATGCTGCTCATACAAGTAATAATGTTGTACCTGTTACAACAACCGAAGATAAAAATTACCAACAATATATTACAAAATATCAACATTCATGTTCAAATGAGAATTATACATATATAAATTCTTTAAAAGATAATCTTGGTGACTGTGATAAATTAAAAGAAAATTTATTAAAATGTATAAATAAACAATAAAATATTATCATGCCAAATGATAATATTAAAATAATCTCTAATTTTTTTCAGAAGAATTACTCAATGATAAAGAAAGATTAAAATAAAAATTATAGTTTGTATAAATGAGTAGTTTCTGTTCTGTTACTGGAAATACACCTTGTCAATGTTCCAATAAAAATGCCGTAAATCCTATCGGTAGTGCTCTATTAGTTGATTTAAAAGGAGCTTTAAGGAAAGTTTTTACTGATCATGGTTTTTATACTTTATGGTTAATACTTGAATCATTACCTTCTAAAACATCTTTTACAAATATTGTTACCCAAAGATTATTGCGTAATCCTAAAGATATAAGTAATTTATTAATAAATATTATTGGACAAGAACCAGCATTTTTAATTCAACAATTATTTACTGAACATTTAATATTAGCTAGTAAAACTTTTGAACCAGCAAAAAATAACGATAATATAACTTTAAACAATATACTTAATAAATTATATATTAATGGAGACAAAATAGCTGAAAGTTTATCATCTTTAAATCCAAATAAATTACATATTCAATATACTAAACAACTAATGAAAGTACATAACGAACAAGTACTACAATTAGTAGTCAAAAGATTATCAAATGATGATTTAATTGTTGAACTTTATGATCAATATTATAAACATTTATTAATCATGAGTGATGCTATCTATGAAGCTTTTACAAATTGATAAAGTACACAAAACACGCATCACATCCAAAGTTTTTAAATTACCTTATTTTTTCCAATCAACGACATCTTTCTCGTATAACATTATATCTTATCCAATAGTCAAAATATTTTCATCGATGAATTTACATTCGACAGATTATTTTGTCCAAACTTGATAGAAGAATGATGAACATGGTCCCCATCCCCCACTTTGTTGTTTTGCTATATTGAATCCATTTTTGATTAACACTCTGTCAACAAATTGCTTATGTTCTAAAACATGAAAATCATTCTCCATGATAATTACTTTTATATTATCAAGAATATTTGGAAAATCATTAAAGATGTAATATAAACTACCTTCACAATCAGCAATTATTGTATCAAATACTATATTATATTTATTATTTAGATCTACCCAAGTTATAGTATTTATTTCAACAGATTCTTTTGGTTGATTACCTTCCAAATATGTATCCCATCCAGATAAGAAAAGTTTATTGGCACTCAAAGCTGAACCTTCAATATGAAAATTAAATCCATTTAATTGTCTATTTCGATCTAATATTTTACAAGTATCTGTATTACATTCTAATGTAACCAATTGTGTATCATCTTGTAATATCGATGCAATTGTCATTGTATTGCGACCAACATTTGATCCTAATTCTAAAACTTTTGCATCTGATTTTAGAAATTCTGCCACCATCATTTGTTCTGGATATTCCTCTTTAATATTACCACCAAAAAATTTAATATTACTATGTATTAAATCTAATTTATCAGTGGGTGACAATTTTGTCAAATCTAAATATTTTCTAGTTATAGGTTTAGGTGTATAGTCAGATACTTCTAAAGAAATATCTACATTTTCATCATATATTGTTTCTTTACCATCGATTATTACTTTAATACTTTTCTTATTTCCAAAAAACGGATCTCCAAGAATATTTGCTCTGGCATTATCATGCTTTGGTATATAAATTGTACCATTACTATAACATTGATTCATGGCTATATCTGTAACATCAACATAATTTTTATCATAACCATAGAATATGTTCATTTTTAATAAAATTAAATATTTTTATAGCCAATATATTCTTTTATTTTTAAAAATATGCATATTATTTAAAGTTGAATATACTTATCTGTCTATGTTCGATAAATTATAAAATTATTCGAATCAGCAAAAGAGCCAAGTTTTCGTTATTGTCAAAGAAACATGATCTATACTTTCATCATCAAATTAAAAGAAATTAAAATATTATCCACAATTCGATTTATATTTTAATAATAGAAGATCCAAATATTAAATTACAACAATTCTTTAAAGAATATGTTTTGATTATTATTAAAAATATAAATACTGTTTTTTAAACGATATTAGTGCTATTACCGAACAAAATACTCTCTTTAGAAGAGTAATATCAACTACCACACAACAATTATTTGTTATGTCATTGATACCAAAGGAAGAAATAGGGTCAGAAGTTACACAATTTTTTAAAGTTGAAAAATGAAAATAACCCTTTTTTGTTATTTGCAAGAAGGGTCAGTCATTGTTATTCCACCTAATCATCCAGAAAATAAAATAGATGTTAATAAACCATTAGAAATTGTTAAATTTTTATTTGATTAATGAGTAATATTTAAAATGTGGATAATATTCAACGTTTACTATAATCATCAACGTTCTTTCACTACAATATTAAAAAATGATACTGAAATGAAAGCTTTTTGTGATGAATACATATCAGAACATAATAAGAGTTTTGAACAAGTATTATCTTATTATGAAAATCCAAATGTTGAAGATTTAAGAATTTTGAGTAAAATAATTATAGAAATGAGTGATATTGTTTATCAAAATGGTAAATGTGATTATGTTATGGAACATATATTAATAGGTGAAGACATTAAAGAAATTCATTAAAATATATAGTTTTCTTTAAAATTACATATCTCGTTATTAAAAATTGAAAAAAAATATTGTTTAAGTCCAAAAGAAACAAAAAATGTTCAAGAAGTTATATCCAGATTTTCCTTTTGAATGCACATTAACTAAAGAATGTGAAGAACGGATGGGGCAAGATGGTTTTTGTGATATCATATCTGGTTATACAAAATTAGATGGAAAAGAAGTAGCATTTAAAGCAGCATTCCCAGAACAAATTCATAGTGTAGAATATCCGTATGAATTTACAGATTATAGTCATGTAGAAAGTATTTATAATGAAGAAAAATGTCTAGAAATTTTAGATAAATATAATTTTGTTCCAGAAGTTTTTGGGAGGAAGAAATTTGGAAAATATGTTGTTGTTTATTTCGAAAAATTAAACGCTACATCTTTAAATGAAATACATGAACAATATAGATGGCAATTAAGTATTAATAAGACATTTGAACATTTATTAGATTTATACGAAGACGAACGATTCGTGTTTGGAAATTTATGTTTAGATGATATTATGATAGATAATAATGATAAAGTTTATTTAAGAAATTTTTGTAATGGTAAATTTTGTGAAAAACAGTATTGGAATCAAGATTTAATTTCTTTTATTAGAAGTATAGCGGGTTATGAATCCAGATTAGATGAAAACAAGAGGAATAAATTATTAGCATTTGCGTTTGGTTTAACATATAGAAAAAATAATTTTGTAGATGATTATAAACGAGCAGTAAAAGATTTTATAAGGATATTGTCTGATTAAAATTGATAATATATAAATTCATTTATATTAAATATAAATGAATTTACCGAGAGATTGTATCATTAAAGTATGTTTGGAAATGGATCTTTCAACAGTAAGTAATTTTATACAAACTTCAAGACACAATTATAAAACATGTATAAGTATTTATAATTATATATGGTATAAAGAAGAACAATATCGGTTAGATTTTTCATTATTTGAAAAGAAAAGAAAAATATTATCTTTATTAGAAAACACCAAAAATGTTGATGGTGGGATGATGATTTTACGTGGAGGAACAGCACATTCTGATTTCCGAATTGAAACAGTATACTCATTTAGATTAATACATCATTTCAAGTTTATTCCAAAATATAATCTATATCATAATAATTCATATTTTAATATTGTAATGACAATAGACGATCCAGATATTAAATTAGAAAAACTACGTTTACAAATTTATGAATAAATGATTTTACTTAGAGATTGTCTCATTAAAATATCTTTGGGAATGGATCTTTTAAACAAACATCAAACGATATTTGGAAAATATGTAAAAAATCTATAATTATAAATACTTTAAAGAAGTGAAATATCCGCTCACTTTATTATAAACAATATGTAAATGATGGATGTTATGTTGACTTCAACGAAAGATCTAAATATTGAGTTAGAAGAATTACGTCAACAAATTGATTTTTTATTTATGTATTTAATTTTTTTTAAAGATGGCTATTATTTTTACAAACAAAACAATTCATGGAAATGTTCATGTATATGAGGATAAAATCATAAAGTTGTTTAACACGAATGATATTATGGTTGATCAAGAATGTTTGTTATCTTTAATGTTCTCACAATATATTCCTAATTATGTCCCAATAATATATAATTATCATAAAGAACAAGGTTATACATATTTAATGATGGAAAAAATAATAGGTATTACTTTTAGGGAGTTTTTAAAATATAAACATGATATTAGTTTAAAATATAAAATTGTAAAAGAATTGGTTGAAGGATTAAAAAATATACATAAATTAGGATATTGTCATAAAGACTTTCATGATGAGAACATTATAATTACTACTAATTATCATGTAAAAATAATAGACTTTGGATGTACACAAATAATATCTGAGGATGGATTATATGATGATTATATATATTTATACATGCATATAGCACATTTATTATTTGAGATAGATGCGGAGATCGATGAAGTATTATATGTTACTGACGAATTAGGACCAGAAGATGTTGTTGGTAACAATTTAAAGATAGCACAAAATTTATATGGTATTTTAGAAAATATTTACATTGAAAATAATTTATAATTAATATAAAAATGGACTTGACAGAAGACTCAATAAAAGAAATATGTAGCAGAATGGATGTAAATTCTTTATATAATTTTTATACAAACATCTCAACAAAATCATAATCTATGTGTAAACATTTTTAATCTTAAATATTATGAGGAAGTAGAATATCCACAATTAATGAAATTATATATCCTTAAAAATCGTATTCGGTCATTAGTTAATAGTCGTAAATCGTTAGTAGATGATATTGAAAATGAAGATATAGTGACAGGACTATATAGAGAAAATTTTAATATAAGCGTTAACCTAATGGATGATCCATTATATCAATATGGATTATTATCTTTCACACTCCTAAATAGGTATTCAGCTAAAAATGAAGGATACATTCAAATACCAGGATATCCTAAACTTTTTGTTAAATTTTTAGATAAAGGTTTATATGAAGAAATAATAACAGTAATGAATACACAAAATCCAGATATTAAATTACAACAATTAAGAAAATCACTTTGAACAATATTTATGATATTTTATTAATATTTTAAAATCTTGTTGGTAACAATATGAATTATTAAAAAGATTATGTATAAATACATATAAAATATCATGATAAAAGTTTAAAAATGAAGTTCACGCGACAGTATATAAATATTGAAGGCGAAATATTAACACATTTATAAAAGAGTATGTCAAATTATGAAAATAACTCATAAATAACATCTTCATGTTATTTACTACATTTTATATTTTTAGGATAAATGTTATGATTATTCTTATTTCACAAATAAAAATTGTCCGACATTTCCAGTTATTATTGGAAACCAGATATACCAAATATATCTCTTGATATTATTAGAAATAATCCGATATGTTTTTCTGAAAGACTCACATATAAATGATCTCATATCGATCACAAATAATAGAATCATTGTTATTAATTATTAGTAACAATAGTTATTATTTTATTATATCATCATAATTCTATTATTATTAATTATTTGTAACAAATAATTTATAATTAATATAAAAATGGACTTGACAGAAGACTCAATAAAAGAAATATGTAGTAGAATGAATGTAAATTCTTTGTATGATTTTATACAAACATCTCAACAAAATCATAATCTATGTGTTAATATTTTTAATCTCAAATACTACGAAGAAATGGAATATCCAAAATTAAATGAATTATATGATATTAAAATATATATCTTAGAGCTGTTGGATATAGTTCCTGAGGGAAATGTTTTAGCACTTAGTCCTTTATTTGTTGACGTGCACAATAAAAATCCCGATAGATATCCATATGGAATAAATTATGATTATCGACAAGAACAAGAAATGTCAACAAACAAATTATACAAAAGATTACCAAACTTTCCAAGAATATATGTTCGAATTAACCAAAAAAATATCTATAATAAATCTATTACTTATCCAGATATGTACAATCAAATTAATGAAATAATGACGATAGAAGACCCAGATATCAAATTAAATTATTTAGAACAGTTGGTATAAATTTATACTATGGATTATATATGGAGTGGACCATTTAATTTCATTTGTTTTATAACGATTATTATTAACAATAGATCTATTGTTGGTACATTATTATATTGTTAATAATGTACTTCGTTATAAAAATTTTATAGAAGAAAATTTTCTATTGTTAAAATCTCCATTTTAAATTATATATTTTTAATATATAATTATAAATAAATACAATATAAATTGCTATTTTTTCCAACGATCATATATTTTGTATTAAATTCATAAATATAATAATCATGTGAGAATGTAGCATCAATGTGATAAGTATCCATATTAAATACATTAATAGTTTTATGATTTGTAATCAAATATATACAATTAGATATTATAAATGCTTTGACATACTTACCGGATATTTTATGTAGTAATAAGTTATTATTGTAATCTATTAATCGATAAACTCCGTCATATTCGATTATATAAAACTTATCGTGAGCATATATAAATTTGCCACATACTCCTATTTTGTACAAAATATTAAACTTTTTATCCAATATCATTATCAGTGTATTATTAATTAATACATACTTATTATTTTGGTAAATAATATTTGGCATTTTGCCATGCCACTCAATTTTCATTACATTATCTCCAAAACTATTTTTGATTATGATATTTCTATGAAAAATTTTAATCAACTCAAATATATAATCGTTAACAACAGTGACATTTTTATATGTGGATAAAAATAACTTATATAGACGCTCTGAAGAGAATGTATATACTACATTATTAATAGAAATATAAAAATAAGTTCCAAATTTATCCGATATGCAAGATCTGGTCAAAAATTTAAAATTATCGATATCATAAAGATCGTAATAATTAAAAGATGAGTTGTGTATTAATAAACGAGAAGGATTGCATTCGGTATCATTAATAATTTTGTAAACTTTATTATTATTTCTTAATTTGATCCCGGTTTTAAATCTTTCTGATTTATTTATAAGATTAGTAAATAAATAACCATATTTCACTGAAATAAATTTTGAAATATGGTTATTTATCAGTTTCATAATATTTAATGTTTTGCTATTTAATCTTTCACATATTAATAAAATTAATTCTTCTGGTAAATTATCCATTTGTAAATAATATATCATTTGACAATATATAAATAATCAAAATCAATAAAAATATCTTTAATATTATCTTCTAATCTGGAAATAAAATTTAATCTTATACTTGGAGCACAAACACGTTCAATATATAAATCGTATAATTTAAGTACGTTTTTATCTTTGACAAACATATGTTTATCTGAAGCTAAAGCTTTTTGACCTATCAAACTATATTTGATAAATTTCATTTTATAATAATCATAAAACCCAGTGTATGTTTCATTTGTTGTTGATATTATTAGTGATCCATTAATAGATTTTACATTTGATTGTATAATTTTATTGTCTAAATTATGCATTTTTAAATCACCGTTTTCTTTCAAAATAAAAGCATCACCATTAATAATTTCTAAATCGATAATATTATTAATTTTAAAACTCGCTGATAAATTTAATGTTAAATTTATCAGCTCCACTTGAATATTTGTAAAAAGTATAATATTATTACCATAATAACTTCTCACTTTAACAAAAAAATCTTTCTCAAGTTTCTTTTTAATTTCTTTGTTATTCTCATCAATTAAAATATAACAAGTATCGTTAGTAACATAACAAGAATAATCAATATCAACTACATCAGTATCTATTAATGTATCATTAATATATAATTTACCATCGAATGTCAGTATAAGTGAACTATCGCTATTTTTAATACTTGCAGCTTTGATTCCTAAAATTGGTAACTTTATTTTTTCATAAGTATTTTTGTTCGTTTTATATATGACTCCTGTTTTCAGCGATTTATAATATAATTTTTTATCTCCAATAATTTTGTAATTATGTTGAAGATAATTATTATACCATTCGTCATCATATAATGATAAATAATGTTTATTAATACTTAAAATGTTAATTGGTAAATTATAACTAATTAATTGTAATAATTCAAAAGGTAAATTATCCATTTAATATATTATTATATCAATATATATTATATCAATATATAT
>Ga0182030_10017028_pt1 | contig 14070 bp, 11 predicted proteins | sample 812S3MmetaG_FD_121299 | JGI IMG/M metagenome (GOLD analysis project Ga0182030, IMG submission 121299) | Permafrost microbial communities from Stordalen Mire, Sweden - 812S3M metaG (Illumina Assembly) | ecosystem: Environmental > Terrestrial > Soil > Wetlands > Permafrost | place: Sweden...
GCGATCCTGCGGCTCGGCGAGATCATCGCCGTCTCCGACGCCATCATGGTGGCGCGCGGCGATCTCGGCGTCGAAATGCCGGTCGAGCGTGTGCCGGGCCTGCAGAAGACCATCGTCAGCATGGCGCGCAAGGTCGGCAAGCCCGTCGTTGTGGCGACGCAGATGCTGGAGTCGATGATTACGACGCCGGTGCCGACGCGCGCGGAAGTCTCTGACGTCGCCACCGCCGTGTTCGACGGCGCCGACGCGGTGATGCTGTCGGCGGAGAGCGCATCGGGACAATATCCTCTCGAAGCGGTGGCGATGATGAACCGCATCGCCGAGACCGTCGAATCGGAGGCGATCTATCCGAGCGTCCTGCTCGCGCAACGCTTCGAGCCGGAGGCGACCGGCGCCGACGCCATCGCAGAGGCGACGCGCGACGTCGCCGCGGTGCTCGGCGCCAAGGTCATCGCCGCCTGGACATCCTCCGGGGCGACCTGCCTGCGCATCGCGCGCGAGCGCCCGGAATCGTCGATCCTCGCGATGACCCCGATCGTCGAGATCGCTCGCCGACTCGTGCTCGTCTGGGGTCTGCATCCGGTCGTGAGCGACGACGCGCGCGACGAGCGCGACATGGCCGACCGCGCCTGCCGCCACGCCTTCATCGAAGGTTTCGCCGGCGTCGGCGAACGCGTGCTGGTGGTCGCGGGCGTCCCGTTCGGCACGCCGGGCTCGACCAACAACCTGCGCATCGCCGTGGTCGGGCCGGACGGCGGGGTGGGATGAAGCCAAAGAAAAAAGGCCGGACTCTCGTCCGGCCTTCTGATCGCAAGCAGCGCGCGCTTACTTCACCAGCTTCGGCGTCCCTGTGCGCAGCGTCTCGTTCTCCTGCATGACGCCGAGCCGGCGCGCGACCTCGGTATAGGCCTCCATCATGCCGCCGAGGTCTTTGCGGAACCGGTCCTTATCCATCTTGTCGTTGGTTTTGACGTCCCAAAGCCGGCAGGAATCCGGGCTGATCTCGTCGGCGACGACGATACGCATGTTGTCGCCCTCCCACAGCCGCCCGCACTCGATCTTGAAATCGACCAGCCGAATTCCGACGCCGAGGAACAGCCCCGTAAGGAAGTCGTTGACGCGAATCGCGAGCGCCATGATGTCGTCGAGTTCCTGCGGCGCCGCCCAGCCAAAGGCCGTGATGTGCTCTTCCGAGACCATGGGATCGTTCAGCGCGTCGTTCTTGTAATAGAACTCGATGATCGAGCGCGGCAGCTGCGTGCCTTCCTCAAGCCCGAGCCGAGTGGCCAGCGAGCCGGCGGCCACGTTGCGCACAACCACTTCGAGCGGGATGATCTCGACCTCGCGCACCAGTTGTTCGCGCGGATTTAGCCTGCGCACGAAATGCGTAGACACGCCGATTTCGTTCAGGCGCGAGAACAGGTACTCGGAAATACGATTGTTTACGACGCCTTTGCCTTCAATCACCTCGTGTTTCTTGGCGTTGAAGGCGGTGGCGTCGTCCTTGAAATGCTGGATGAGCGTGCCCGGCTCCGGACCCTCGTAAAGGATCTTGGCTTTGCCCTCATAAATGCGTCGGCGGCGGTTCATGCGAAGCAACCGTGGCTGGAGGAAATCCATGTAACTGGCCTTATTTCCCGGTACTCTCGCCCGACATTCCCAAACGCACGAGCCCATAAGGCCCGCGCCCTCGGAGATGTAAGCTGCGATATGGGGTTCTCGGCCGGCTTAGCCAAGCCTGATACCCCGCATCGCCGTGGCGGGCTAGCCCCTGGACTGAATAGCCGATCTCGCCGCATGGCACAAATGTTTCGCGCAAACGGAATTCGTTCGACGCAATCCTAGACCAAGGTCGAATGGAGCGCCGGGTCGACGGCGCGCTTTTTTGCACGCATTATGCGTAAGGTACGAGGATTGGGGCAAATCCTTGACGCCGACGGGAATTAATCGGAAATAATCCGGGAATTCCGCGGCTAAGTTGTGCTCCGCCTCTAGCGCCAAAAAAATTCGCAGTCGCGGAGGAAAATCGCCATGGATGACAAGATGCTCGCCCGCATAGAGGGCGACCCGAATTATAGAGCCTTGGTCAAGGAGCGCACTGCGTTCGGCTGGACGTTGGCGATTATCATGCTCGTTCTTTATTACGCCTATATCGCCATCGTCGCCTTTATTCCCTCGGTGATCGCGATCAAAGTCACCGGCACGATCACCGTCGGTATATTCCTCGGCGCCGGCCTCATCGTCTTGTCCATTCTCCTGACCGGAATTTACGTCGCACGCGCCAATTCCCGCTACGACGATCTCACCCGGGCCATCGTCGCCTCCGCGACGGGAGTCGCAAAATGAGCCGCGCCCTCCGACTCGCGGGGCCACTTGGCGTCCTCGCCAGCCCCGCTTTCGCCGCAGGTCCTATCGAGGCCGGCACGCGCCAAGCGGTCGACTGGAGCGCAATTCTAATCTTTGCCGGCTTCGTGGCGCTAACGCTGGGCATCACTTACTGGGCCGCGCGGCGTACGCGCACCGCTAAGGACTTCTATGCGGCCGGCGGCGGTGTCGGCGGCTTCCAGAATGGCCTCGCGATTGCCGGCGACTACATGTCGGCAGCCTCGTTTCTCGGCATTTCCGCGCTTGTTTACACGGGCGGCTATTACGGCCTGATCTACTCGATCGGCTTCCTCGTCGGCTGGCCGATCATAATGTTCCTGATGGCCGAACCCCTGCGCAACCTCGGCCGCTTCACCTTCGCCGACGTCGCCTCATACAGGCTCGCGGCGACGCCGATACGCGCAATGGCGGCCACCGGCACGCTCGTCACCGTGGCGTTTTACCTCATCGCGCAAATGGTCGGCGCGGGGCAGCTCATCGAATTGCTGTTCGGCCTGCCTTATCTCTGGGCGGTGATCATTGTCGGCGTGCTGATGGTCATCTACGTCACATTCGGCGGCATGATCGCCACGACGTGGGTGCAGCTCATCAAGGCGGCGCTGCTGCTCGGCGGATCGACGCTGATCTCGTTCCTGGTGCTTCAGAAATTCGGCTTCGATTTCAACGCGCTGATCGCCAAAGCGGTCGAGGTCCACAGCAAGCATGAAGCGATCCTGCTGCCGGGGCCGCAGGTCGCCAATCCCATCAACGCCTTCTCGCTCGGCATGGCGCTGATGTTCGGAACGGCGGGCTTGCCGCACATTCTGATGCGCTTCTTCACGGTCTCCAACGCCAAGGAGGCGCGCAAGTCGGTGTTCTGGGCGACCACCTTCATCGGCTATTTCTATATTTTGACCTTCATCATCGGCTTCGGCGCGATCGTGCTGGTGCTGACCAACCCCGACTATCACGTCGGCGGCGACGTCAAGGCCGCGCTGCTCGGCGGCGGCAACATGCCGGCGATACATCTCGCCCACGCGGTCGGCGGCAACCTGATGAAAGGTTTCATCGCGGCGGTGGCCTTTGCGACCATCCTGGCGGTCGTCTCCGGCCTAACTCTCTCGGGCGCCTCGGCTGTCAGTCACGACCTTTACGCCAGCGTGATCCGTCGCGGCAAGGTGGACGAGGGCACAGAGGTGCGCGTCTCGCGAATCACCACCCTGGTGCTCGGCGTGGTGGCGATTGTGCTCGGCGTCGTGTTCGAGAAGATCAACGTCGCCTTCATGGTCGGTCTCGCCTTCGCGGTCGCCGCAAGCGCGAACTTCCCGGTGCTGTTCCTCTCCATGCTGTGGAGTGGCCTCACCACCCGCGGCGCCGTCATCGGCGGCTTCGTCGGCCTCATCTCCGCGCTTGGGCTGACCATCCTCAGCCCCGGCATCTGGGAGGCGGTGCTCGGCTACCCGAAGGGCTCGGCCTGGTTCCCCTATGTCTCGCCGGCGTTGTTCACCATGCCGCTCGCGTTCCTGTGCTGCTGGGTGTTCTCGGTCACCGACAAATCGGCCCGGGCGGCGAAGGAGCGGGCGGCCTTCGAGGCGCAATACGTGCGCTCGCAGACCGGCATCGGCATCGACGCCGCCGCGGCGCACTAAACCCCTTCCTCCCCAGAGTAGCGCAACATTTAAGCCCCGCTTCGGCGGGGCTTTTTTACGCCTGCACAAGCCGCCAGCTCCTGACCTCGAACGGCCGCAGCTCCTCGGGCGCTTCGAGCGGTCGCTCCAGGATGTCGACCGGCCCCGCGATCCGCCAGCCGTCAGGTGGAACAATGCGCACGAGTCCGCGCGCGCCGGCCGGCTCGTAGACCCTGAACACGAGGCCCACGCCGTCCTCGGCGCGCTTCAGACCCGCCAAAGCCGCCGGCAAGCCCTCTGCCGCAAGCGGCCGCATCTCGCCCTCGGCGACGCCGTTCACGCTTGCGGCGAGCAGCGGCTGGTTCAGCGCCTCCGCCTCCTCGCGCACCCCCGCCTCGTGCCACGCCCCGGCGTGCGGCATCAGCGCATAGGTAAAGGACTGCTCGCCCTCGTCGGCGAGCGGATCGGGATAGATCGGCGAGCGAACAAGGCTCAGACCCAGCACGCCGCCGCGCGCGCTGTGCCCATATTTGCCGTCGTTGAGCAGCGCCAGACCGAAGCCCGGCTCCGAGAGATCGACGAACCGGTGCGCCGCCCATTCGAACATCGCCGCGTCCCATGACGTATTCGTGTGGGTCGGCCGCTCGATCGCGCCGAACGCGCATTCGGCCGTCGCGTGACGCGCCTTGACTCGCGCCGGCGTCAGCGAGCGCAGAAGCGCGCGGCGGTCGCGCCAGTCGAGATGCGTGCGGATGTCAAGCCGGCGCCCGTTCGCGGCAACGCCGATCTCCTGCACGATACGGGAGTTGCGCCAGCGTCGGGTCACGCGCAGGCTTGCGTAATGCGGTCCCTGCGCTCCTTCTTCCAGCGCCTCCAGCGCCGAGATCTCCTCGCCGCTCGCCTCGTAATCCTCATCGACATCCCAGGCGTCCCAGTTGCGCGGCTTGTCCTGAGGATAGACCCAGAGCTGATTGCCGCGGTCCGCCAGCGCCTCGCGGCCGGTCGCCTTATGGACGAGGCTCACAATCGTCCCGTCCGCCGCCAACTCCGCCCGGAGATGGGCGTTCTCAAGCACCCGGCCGGAAAGCCGCAGCCCCGGCGCCGGCTTGAGCTTTTCACGGCGCAAAATGCGGATCGCCAGCGGCGCGACCGTTTCTCCCGTCGACACGAATCCCACGCCGGGCGCTTCAACCTCGATCGTTCTCGCATCAAGCGTCGGATTGACGATCAGCACGGCGTCGTCAGCCCCGCCGCGCGGCGCCAGCGCAACCAGCGCGGCAAGCGTGCGCGCCTGCCGCTCCGCCGCCGCCGCGCTCACCTCGTCCAGCTCGCGCTCGGCGTCGGCGTAGACCTCGCGGATGCTGGAGCCCGGCAGAATATCGTGAAACTCGTTCTTAAGCGTCAGCCGCCACAGCGGCTCAAGCGATTCCGGCGCCGCGCCGTCGAGCAGGCAGGCAAGCGACGCCAGCGTCTCGGCGACGATAAGTCCGCGCTCAGCGCGGCGGTGCTTGCGCTTGACCCCGCTCTGGCTTGTCAGCGTCGCGCGGTGCAGCTCCAGGTATATTTCGCCCGACCACACCGGCAGCGGGCGCGAAGCCGCGCTCTCGTGGGCGCGTGCGAAGAACTCGTCGACGCGCGACCAGCGCGCCCGCGGCAGCGCCGGGAAATCGCGCAGTTGAACCTCGCGCGCCACCATGTCGGGCGTGACGCCGCCGCCTCCGTCGCCATGGCCGACCGCGAGCAGCGACTCGTCGTGCCTGTCCTTCTGGCGGAAACGCGCCCAAGTCGGCGCCGTCCCATCAGGACGCACAAAACCGTTATAGCCGGCGAGCGGATTGTCGAATGTATGCGCGAGCACCGCCGAGCCGTCGAGCCCCTCCCACCAGAACAGATCGTGCGGAAACTTGTTCGTCTCCGACCAAGTCACCTTGATCGTGAAGAAGCTGTCGATCCCGGCCTGCGCGAGCAACTGCGGCAACGCAGGCGAGAAACCGAAGCAATCCGGCAGCCAGCACACGCGCGACCGCATGCCGAACGTGCGCTCGAAATACCGTTGCCCGTAGAGCAGTTGCCGCGCCAGCGATTCGCCGGTGGGCATGTTGGTGTCCGGCTCGACCCACATGCCGCCGATCGGCTCCCACCGCCCCTCGGCGACCCGTTCGCGGATCGCCGCGAACAGCGCGGGGTCGTCCTGCTCGACCTGAGCGTAGTAATGCGCGGTCGACTGGTTGAAGATGAAGTCGGGCGAACGCGCCAAAAGCCCAAGCGCGGTGTGGAAAGTGCGCCTCAGCTTGCGGCGCGTCTCGTCGTAGGGCCAAAGCCAGGCCAGATCGATATGCGCGTGTCCGGTCAAGGCGATCTTGCCGCGCGGCGGGTATAGGGCCTGCAGCTCCTTGAGCCGCGCCGTCAGCGTCTCGCAAGCGCGCGCGACGCTTGCCCGTTCGGCTTCGTCGAGCCCCGGCGGATCGGCGGCGACCGGCGGCAGACGCCATACCGTCTGCAGGCGCGCCGTCGGCGCCATGCGCGCGACGTAATCCGGCGTGCGCGAAGGCCAGCGCAGAGCCCGCAACGCCGCCTCGCCCGCCTCCAGCAAATGCGGAACCGCCTCATCCGCGCCCAGCGTCGCCGCCGCCTCGACGATCTGCGTCAACAGTCGGTGCAGCGCCTCGACATCGAAATCGACCCAGGCGAGTTCCGCGCGCGCCAACGTGGGAGCGCGGGCGGGCTGGCCGAACGGCGCGCGGGCCACGCTTTCGATCTCAACGCCAAAAGCGCGCCCGAGCAGCGGCAATTCGTCGTGATAGGGATCGAGCCCGAAATTTTCGCTTTCGCCGCCGTCATAGCTCAGCGTGACGAAACTCTCGCCGCCGACGTCGAGCCGCAGCCGCGTCTCCGCGAGCGGCCACTCCGCCGGCGCGGAGGCGGTAGCGTTGAAACGTCGAATCCCGTCCAACTGGGGCCAAGCCGCGCCGACGCAGATCGCCGCCCCGTCGCAACTCCAGCCGTCGACGGCCACGCGCGCGCGCAGTCGCCACGCCTCCAGTTCGCCGAGGCGCTGGCGCAAGCGCTCACGGCGCTGATCGATCGTCGACGGCATGGTGGCGCTAGAGCCCCTTGTTGTGCAGCCGCCGCTCCCAGTCGAGCGCCTGTACGACGATTTCCTCGAGATTGTCGCGCTTCGGCCGCCAGCCGAGAATTTCGCGCGCCCGGTCGGCGCGAGCGACGATGATGGCCGGGTCACCCTCCCGGCGCGGGCCGATTTCGACCTTGAAATCGACGCCCGAGACCTTCTTCACGACATCAATCACTTCCCTGACGGTCGCGCCGTGGCCGTAGCCGCAGTTGCACACGGTCGAAGCCCCGCCGCCGCGCAGATAAGCGAGCGCGTCGAGATGCGCTTCGGCGAGGTCGGTCACTTGAATGTAATCGCGCTCGCAGGTGCCGTCGCGGGTCGGGTAGTCGTCGCCATAGATCGTCATCGCCGGCCTTCGTCCGAGGGCGGTCTGCGCGCCGACCTTGATAAGATGCGTCGCCAGCTTGGAAGTTTGTCCGAGCCGCCCTTGCGGGTCCGCGCCCGCAACGTTGAAGTAGCGCAGCGCCACATAGCGGAAGTCGTAGGCGCGGGCGGTGTCCTCCAGCATCCACTCGACCATCAGCTTCGAGCGGCCGTAAGGCGAAATCGGCTTGAGCGGCGTCGTCTCCGTCACCGGCTCGTTCGCCGTCTCGCCGTAGACAGCGGCTGTCGAGGAGAAGATGAAATGCCGCACCCCCCCCTTGACCGCGCATTCGATCAGCGTGCGCGCATTGCAGGAGTTGTTGAGATAATATCCGAGCGGATCGGTCAGCGACTCCGGCACGATGATCTTGGCGGCGAAATGGGCGATTGCGTCAATCCGCCGCGTCGCAATCAGCTGCGAAACCAGTTCCGCGTCGCCAAAATCGCCGACGACGAGTTCAATTCCCTCCGGCACCGCCCATATGTGGCCAGTGGAAAGATTGTCCAGTACGACCACCTGTTCGCCCGCGTCCATCAGGCTCAACACCATATGGCCGCCGATATATCCCGCCCCACCGGTCACAAGCACGGTCATCCAGGCCTCCTCCGCCGGCCGCTCATCGCCGTTTAAGGAATTTGCGGCAAGCCCAATTCGGATCAAATCCGCTGAGTTGAGTTAACCAGAGCCAGAACCGGCGCCGCTCTGGTGGGTTTAGAGAGCGCCCGATCCCAGGGAGTAGGCGTGTAATGCAAAAACCAATCCGTAAGGCCATCCTCCCCGTCGCAGGTCTCGGCACAAGATTTCTGCCGGCCACGAAGACCGTGCCCAAAGAAATGCTGACCGTCGTCGACCGGCCCATTCTCCAGCACGTCGTCGACGAGGCGATGGCGGCGGGAGTCGAGCATTTCATCTTCGTTACCGGCCGCAACAAGGCGGTCATCGAAGACCACTTCGACATCGCCTACGAGCTCGAGGACACGCTGCGCAAGCGCGGCAAGACCGCGGAGCTGAAGACGCTGCTCGACGATCTCCCCGAGCCCGGCAATTGCTCGTTCACCCGCCAGCAAGCGCCGCTCGGTCTCGGCCACGCCATCTGGTGCGCGCGCGAACTCGTCGGCCCCGAGCCTTTCGCCGTGCTGCTGCCCGACATGGTGACGCTGCCCGGCGCAGCGAAGACGCAGTGCCTCGCCCAATGCGTCGAAACCTACCGCAAGCACGGCGGCAACGTCATCGCCGTTGAGGAGGTTCCGCCGGGAGAGACGCATCAGTACGGCGTGGTGTCGGTCGGCCAGGACTTCGGCCGCGATTTCGAGATCACCGGCATGGTGGAGAAGCCCGCCAAGGGGACGGCGCCATCCAACCTCATCATCTCTGGCCGCTATATCCTGCAGCCGGAAATTTTTCCTCTGCTCGAAAAGGTCGAGAGGGGCGCGGGCGGCGAGATCCAGCTCACCGACGGCATGAAAGCGCTGGCCGCCAGCCAGTCCTTCTACGGCGTGCGCTTCGACGGACGCACCTACGATTGCGGCTCGAAAATCGGCTTCCTCACCGCCAACCTCGCCTTCGCGCTGGAACGGCCGGAGCTTGCCGACGCGCTGCGGATCGAGGCCAAGAAGCTCGGTCTCTAAACCGGCCTGCCGCCGACAAACCCCGTCGCCGCCGCGCCCGCCGCGACGGCGCGGGCGAGACAGGTCTCGGCATTGTCCCCGCTTAGCCGCCCGGCGACGAAAGCCGCCGCGAACGCGTCGCCTGCCCCTGTCGTGTCGAGCACAGAGGTCGGCGGCGTCGCCGCGGACCAGAACGCGCTCTCCGTAAACGCCTCGGCGCCGGCCGCGCCGCGCTTGACCACCACCAGCGGGTATTTTCCCCGCAGGCGTTCGCGCTGAACCTCGGGATCGTCGCTTCCCGTCAGCGCCGCCGCTTCGTCGGCGTTGGGAAACAGCGCCGCCGCGCCCGCCGTCCAGCGCAGAAAATTCTCAGCCCGCATCGCCCGCAACGGCGCCGCCGAGCCGGGATCGACGCTGACCGGCGACTTGGCGTGCGCGATGAGAGCGATGGCGGCGGCGCGTGGCGGCAGGTTTTGAAACGAATAGCCGGTCAAATGGATCCAGTCCGCACGCTCGCGCACGGCGGCGGGAATGTCGCCAAAAACCAGCGCGTCGTTGGCGCCGCGGTCGGTGAGGAACGAGCGTTCGCCGGAAGTCTCGACGACGGCGATCAGCCGCCCCGTGGCGAGGTCGGGATCGCCTGTGAGCCATGCGGTCACGCCCTCGGCGCTAAACGCCTGCGTCAGCCGCTCGACGTCCCCCGCCGCCACGCGGGCGCAAAAATCGACCTCGACGCCCTCGCGCGCCAGCCACACGGCGAAACTCGCCGCCGACCCCCCAGGCCGCTCGACGATTCGCGCCGCGGCGTCCGAGCCGCGCGCAAACGGCGCCTCCAGCCGGACGAGAATGTCAGTCATCACGTCGCCAACGACGAGCGCACGCGCCACGTCAGAGCTTCGCCAGTTCGACCGCGATGTCAGCGGCGAGCGAAGCATTGTTGCGCGCCAGCGCCTGATTCGCCACCAGGCTGCGCCCTTGCGTCAGTTCGACGATGCGGCCGAGCAGGAACGGCGTCACGTCCTTCTTCTCGATCCCCTTCGCGCGCGCCTCCAAGACCGCCTCGCCGATGCGCTTCTCGATAGCGTCGGCGTCGAGCGCATTCGCCTCGGGAATCGGATTGGCGATCAACACGCCGCCCGGCCCAATCTCGCGTTGCAGCCTGACCATGCGGGCGAGATCGCGCGCGCCGTCGAAGCGGTGGTCGAGCTTGTGGCCGCTGGTGCGCGCATAGAACGCCGGGAACTCGTCGCAGCGATAGCCGCAGACCGCGACGCCCTGCGACTCCAGATACTCCACGGTCTTGCCGATATCGAGGATCGACTTCGCCCCGGCGCAGACCACGGCGAGCCGCGTGCGCGAAAGCTCGACGAGATCGGCGGAAATATCGAACGTCTCCTCGGCGCCGCGATGCACGCCGCCGATGCCGCCGGTGGCGAAAATCTCAATCCCTGCGAGATCGGCGATATACATGGTCGCCGCCACCGTCGTTCCGGCCGAGCCGCCGCGCGCGACAACCGCCGAAAGATCGCGCCGCGACGCCTTGACGACCCCGCCGGAGAGTCGCGCGAGCCCCTCCAGTTCGGCGCGCGGCAGCCCGACGCGCAGCCGCCCCTCGATGACGGCGATTGTCGCGGGAACCGCGCCGCGCTCCGTCACCGCCGCCTCCAGCGAAAGCGCCGTCTCCAGATTGCGGGGATAGGGCATGCCGTGAGTAATGATCGTCGATTCCAGCGCCACGACCGGCCGCCGCGCGGCGAGCGCCTCGGCCACGGGGGGAGAAAGATCGAGCAGGGCGGCGGCGGACATTGAACGGACTCCCGAAGGCGCGAGACGGCAACTTAAAGAGACGAAACGCCGCCGGCAAACACGCGACACTTTTCGTTAGAATTGTATATGAATGGACAGGGGTAGAGTTCCGGGCGTCGCAATGGACGAGTTCAAGTCAGAAAAGGGGCGGCTGCCGAGCCTGCGCAGCGCCATGCGCCGCGCGCGGGCCGAAAGCGCCGAACAGCACGAGGCGCTCGCCGATCTGCGCCAGGGCGAGGTTGCGCGGCTCGAATTGCTCGAAGACGCCATCCGCCCGATCCTCGACCAGACGCCCGACGACGTCGAGTTGTTCGATCTCGGCGTCACCCACGGCGACCGGCCCCGGCTGTTCCTCGACATGATCAGCTTCGTCGATCTCGCCCATGACCGCCGCACCTACCGCTTTTTCCAGGACACGCGCCACGGACGCGTGCTGATCGCCGAGAGCGACAGTCCCGACAAGATCGTCGCCGCGGTGACGAACTACGTGGCGCGCCGGCTCGTCGAGCGCGAACAGGCGCTCGCCGCCGACTGGCGCAGCCGGGGCGTTGCGAGCGAGCACATCCGTACACGCGCCAAGGCCGATTCGCTCGCCCGTCAGGTCAAGGGCGAGCCGGAGGCGTCACCCCAGCCGCAGCAGCGCAGTTTCTGGCGCGTCGCCACCGATATCGCCGGCTTCGTCCTAATGACGCTGGGCACCATCGCGTTGTTCATCGGCGCCTGGGTCGGCTGGGAAGCCCTGGGCCGCGCATTCTGGGAGGCGCATATCGGCCCCGCGCCGTTCTGACGTGTGCGCACTCAGCCGAGCCTCACCGTCTGCCCGGTCTTCCACGACTGATAGGCGGCGTCCGCCAGCAGCAGCGCCTGCAAGCCGTCATGGCCGCTCGGCTGCGGTTCGGTCCCGGCTTTGACGGCCTTCACGAAGGCGTCGAGTTCGCTGCGATAGGCCGCGTCGTAGCGCTCCAGGAAAAAGTTGAGCACCTTGTCGGCGGTGAAGCCGTGCGCGCCGGCATGCTCGACCGTCGTCTCGCGGATGTTGCTCGCCGAGACCATGCCGTCCGAGCCATGCGCCTCGACACGCTGATCGTAGCCATAGGTGGCGCGGCGCGAGTTGGAGATCTCGCACACCTTGCCGGACTTCGTCTGCAGAATGACCACAGCCGTATCGACGTCGCCCGCCTTGCCGATGGCGGGATCGACCAAGGACGACCCGAAGGCCGACACCGCGACAATCTCTTCACCCAGGACGAAGCGCGCCATGTCGAAATCGTGGATCATCATATCCCGGAACAGCCCGCCCGACCGCTCGATATAGGAGATCGGCGGCGGCCCGGGATCGCGCGAGGTGATCTGCACAATCTCGACCGCGCCGATCACCCCTTCCGCGATGCGCCGTCGCAGGCTGGCGAAATTCGGGTCGAAGCGGCGGTTGAAGCCGATCATCAGCTTGGCCTTATGCGCCTTCACGACCTCCAGGCAGGCCCGCACGCGCTCCGCCGAGAGATCGACCGGCTTTTCGCAAAAGATCGCCTTGCCCGCCTTGGCGGAACGTTCGATGAGGTCGGCGTGAGTGTCGGTCGGCGAGCAGATCGCCACCGCCTCGATGTCCTTCGCCGCCAGGATGTCCTCGACGGTCCCGACCTTGGCCCCCGTGGCGGCGGCGAGCGCCTGCGCGGCCCCGTCGTCGGCGTCGGCCACCAGCGCCACCGCGGAATCACCGCGCCGCGCGATATTGCCGCCGTGAATCTTGCCGATTCGTCCGGCCCCGATAACTCCGAATCTCATTGCGTCCTCCCTGACCTCGCGAAAAGAATACCTGTTCCATATTGACTTGTGAATAGAATTTTTGTTTCAGCTGCGCCCGAAAGGGCGCACTATGGCGGCGGCGGGCTCTGAGATTAGCCTCGCATTAACCCCGTGCCGCGCGCCCTCGCAGTTGGCGCGAAATCGCGTATATTCGGCGCCGATTGTCCCGGAGTTGGTCGTGTCGCTTGCTCACCTGACGCGCGTTGCCCTCATATCGGCGTCGCTTCTCGCGCTCGGCGGCTGCGGCCGGCGAGGCGATCTGGAGCCGCCGCAAGCGGCGGTCGCGACGCCGACGCCCGAAAACCGGCACAATCTCGATCTTCATCGCGCCAGCCAGAAGATCACGCCGCCGAAAAAGGATTTCGTTCTCGATCCCTTGCTGCAATAAGCGCCGACAATGCAGCATTTCGCCTATCGAGCCGGCCGCCTGCACGCCGAAGACGTCGATCTCGCCGAGATTGCGCGGCAGGTCGGCACGCCGTTCTATTGCTACTCCACCGCCACGCTGACCCGCCATTTCCGTGTGTTCTCCGAGGCCTTCGCCGGCCAGAAGGCGCTGGTCTGTTATGCGATGAAGGCCAACTCGAACCAGGCGGTCTTGAAGACGCTGGTCAACCTCGGCGCCGGCATGGACGTCGTCTCGGAGGGCGAACTTCGCCGCGCGCTCGCCGCCGGAACGCCGCCGGAAAAAATCATCTTCTCCGGCGTCGGCAAGACTCGCGCCGAGATGGCGCTCGGCCTGGAGACCGGCATCCGCTGCTTCAACGTCGAATCCGAGCCGGAGCTGGAGGCTTTGTCGGAAGTCGCCGCCGCCCGCAACGTCCGCGCCCGCATTGCGATTCGCGTCAACCCGGACGTCGACGCGCGCACCCACGCGAAAATCTCCACCGGCAAGTCGGAGAACAAGTTCGGCGTGCCGATCTCGCGCGCCCGCGCCGTCTACGCCCGCGCCGCAGCCCTGCCAGGCGTCGAGATCGACGGCGTCGACATGCACATCGGCTCGCAGATCGTCGACCTTCAGCCGTTCGACGACGCCTTCGCGCTGCTGGCGGAGTTCGTCGCGACCTTGCGCGACGACGGCCACAAGATCAGCCATGTCGATCTCGGCGGCGGCCTCGGCGTGCCCTACCGCTTCGACAACCAGCCGCCGCCGCATCCCGAGGCCTACGCCGCGATCGTCGCGCGCCGCACGGGAAAGCTCGGCTGCGAAGTTTTCCTGGAGCCCGGCCGCCTCATCGTCGGCAACGCCGGCGTGCTGGCGACCTCCGTCCTCTACGTGAAGCGCGGCGAGGCGAAAAACTTCGTCATCGTCGACGCCGCGATGAACGACCTCATCCGCCCGACGCTCTACGAGGCGCACCA
>Ga0182030_10017029_pt1 | contig 14070 bp, 8 predicted proteins | sample 812S3MmetaG_FD_121299 | JGI IMG/M metagenome (GOLD analysis project Ga0182030, IMG submission 121299) | Permafrost microbial communities from Stordalen Mire, Sweden - 812S3M metaG (Illumina Assembly) | ecosystem: Environmental > Terrestrial > Soil > Wetlands > Permafrost | place: Sweden...
CCCGGCCGGCGCCGCACCTGGCGGCGGGCGCGGTCAGGGTGGGCGCGGTGGCGGCGGTGGCCGCGGTCCGCTGCCGGCCGGCTTCACCGCCAACCCGAGCTCGGAAGTAACGGCCACGGGCTTCCCCGTGGTGCAAATGATGGAAGGCGGCATTCCGGCCGACCTGGGCATGCCGAATACCGACGTGCAGCGCATCTTGGCCGCCGAACAGGCCGGCCGTCCCGCCAGCGGTGGCGACGTCTTCCAGGAGGAATGGCTGGACGCCTGCAAAGGCAAGAGCAACAACGTCACCCACGGCACCAGCAGCAAGACGCACTGCGATTTCGATTACTCCGGGACCATGATGGAGCAGATGCTGCTCGGCCTGGTGGCCCACCACGTCGGCAAGAAAATCACTTACGACCCGGCCACCGGGCGCGTGACCAATGCACCCGAGGCCAACGACTATCTCAAACGCACGTACCGCGCCGGCTGGACGTTGAACGGGTAGGCAGGAGTGGGGCAGGCAATCCTGCCTGCGGACACGCTTTCCAGCGTGTCCAGGCGCCGGCTGGAAAGCCGGCGGCAGCCATGATTGGCTGCCCCACGAAGCATCATCCGGAAGACCGCACCATGGCCGATCCAGCGCCCAGGCAACTACCCGCGAATGCCTATACTCCGCTCCCGCCCGGGACGGTCTACTCTCCGCCGGTGGCGGCATCGGACAAACTGCCTGAGCTGACGGCGCGTTCGGTGGGGTGGGGCGTCTTTCTTTGCGTCGTCTTCACCGTGGCCTCCGCCTACTCCGGGCTGAAGGTGGGCCAGGTGATGGAAGCCGCCATCCCCATCTCCATCCTGGCGATCGGCTTGGCGCGCGTCTATCCGCGGCGCGGCACGCTGCTGGAAAACGTGATCGTCACCAGTATCGGCGGGTCGGCGGGATCGGTGGTGGCGGGCGCCATTTTCACCCTGCCCGCGCTCTACATTCTCAAGCTGGATCCGCACCCGGTGCAGACCATCTTCATCTGCGTGGCGGGCGGCTGCCTGGGCGTCCTCTTCCTGATTCCGCTGCGGCGCTACTTCGTGCGCGACATGCACGGCACGCTTCCCTACCCCGAAGCCACCGCCATCACCGAGGTTCTGGTGACCGGCGAGAAGGGCGGTTCGCAGGCGAAATTGCTGCTCCAGGCCACGGCCATTTCGGCCGTTTACGATTTTCTGGTCACCACCTTCCACGTCTGCAAGGAATATCTGGATTTCCATTTCGTGCCCGTCATGCGCACGCTCTCGGAGCGCGCGCGGATCGCTGTGAGCTTCGACGCCATCAGCTTCATTCTCGGCCTGGGCTACGTAATGGGCCTGCGCAGTTCCATGATTCTCTGCGCCGGCGGCGTGCTCTCCAACCTGGTTCTGGTGCCGCTCATCTGGATGATCGGCAGCCACAACACCACGGCGGTCTACCCGGCCACCGTTCCCATCGCGCAGATGACGGCGGCGCAGATCTTCCGCGGCTACGTGCGTTTCGTCGGCGTGGGCGCCATCGCCACGGCGGGCATCTTCGGCATCGTGAAATCGCTGCGCATCGTGGCGGACTCTTTCGGCGTGGCGCTGAAGGCCTTCCGCGTGGGTAAGGACGCCACCGGCGAACGCACGGACCGCGATCTGCCGATCGTCGGTATCCTGCTGGGAGTGGTGGTGAGCGCGCTCGCCATCGGAATCTTCCTCGCCAATCTCAACAGCTCGCCCGCAATCGTGATCGTTGGCGTGGCGCTGGCGCTGCTCTTCTCGTTCTTCTTCACCTCCGTGGCCGCCAACGCCATCGCCACTACGGCGCGCAATCCCGTGTCCGGGATGACCATGCTGACCATCATCATTTCCTCCATCGTGCTGCTGCGTTTCGGCGTCTCCGGCACCACCGGCATGTTCTTTGTCATGGCGCTGGCCGGCATGGTGTGCACCGCCCTCTCCGTCTCCGGCCAGACCATCACCGATTTCAAGGCGGGCTACTGGCTGGGTTCGACGCCGGCGGCGCAAGAGAAGGTAAAGTTTCTGGGTGTGCTGGCGGCCTCGATCGCGGTCGGACTGACTATCGTCATGCTGGCGCGGACCTTCCAGTTCGGCGAGGCGGCGCCGGGCGACCTGCGCGTGGTGCTTCCCTCCCCGCAAGCCTCCATCATGAAGGCGCTGGTGGAGGGCTTCATGAGCCGCCAGCCGGTGGCCTACCTTCTCTTCGGCGCCGGCGCGGCCGTCGCGGTGATCATGGAAATGCTGGGCGTGCCCGCGTTGATCTTCGCCCTCGGCATGTACCTGCCGCTGGAACTCAATACGCCCGCGCTGGTGGGCGGCTTTCTGGCGCACTACATCGGCAAGCGCGCGGAACGCGAGGGCGGCGAGCGCGGAAGCGGCATCCGCGAGCGCGGCGTGATCCTCGCATCGGGATTGATGGCCGGCGGCGCACTGGGCGGCGTGTTCGGTGCCGCGTGCCGGTTGCTCAAGGGCTATTCTGAAGATTGGATCCGCACACCGTTCTACGGCAATGAGGCGGTGTCGCAATCGATTTCGGCCGCCCTGTTCGTGGCATTGTGCGTGTACCTGTGGTTCGGCTCGTTACGGGGCTCGCTGGGGAACAAGGAGAATGGAGCATGAGCGGGCAATACGAAGAGTCGATCGGCAACGCCATCCTGGGCATCGACACAATCTGGGGCGGCGACGTACTGTGCGCCTCCGGCACCGGCCGCTTCATCGCCGATTCCTGGTTCAGCGACACACCGCTGCCGCGCGCCTACAGCGTCGCCGAAGCGGCGCGCGTCCGCGAGAGCGGAGGCGTCTCCGCCAAAGCGCCGGACGTTGCCGCCATCGACGCCTACCTCGCGCAGGTGGATATTCCCGGCGCCATCGCCGGCATGAAAGCCGCCGCGGCCGGATTCGGCGGCCTGCGCGGCCAGTATCTGGACGGCCTGGCGCTGTGCTTCGAAGCCATGTGGGACCTGGCCATGGAGATTCTTGGCAAAGGTGCCGCGGTACCCTACGAACGCTGCGTGATGGCGTCCTGCGGCCAGGCGCCCGAGCCTTCCGACCCGGTGCGCAAGCGCGAACGCGTGGCCGAACTGCTGGGCTGCGCGGGCGGGGATCGCGGTCGGCTGCTCGCCGCCGTGGACGAGTGGCGCACGCGGCAGCGCGTCTCGATGGCGTCCGTGCGTCTTCTGGGCGCGGCCGTGATCGGCCACTTCGACGCGCTCACCGCGCGCCACGTGCTGCCGTACCTACCCGCCGAACTGCACGGCGTGCCGCGCGCCAATATCCAATTTCTGCCGATCCTGGAAGCCTGGTTCTCCGGATCCATGAACTATCTGGGGCGTGCGCGCCGCCCCGGCGGCGAACCGGAATACGAAGCGACCTACGAGATCAACGCGTCGCTCGAGATCTCGCTGCCCGAATTCCTGCAACTGGTGAGCCACGAGGTGGTGCCCGGACACGTCACCACGTTTGCCTACCTGCAAAATCTCTACTGGCGCAAGCTGGTGGGGTTCGAAGCTTCGGTGCTCACCATGAACACGCGCGCCGCGGCGCTCTTCGAAGGCATCGCCAACAACGCGATTCTGATGGCGTACGGCGTCACCGAGGTCGAAGACTTGCCCGACACCGACCTGCAGACCGGCGTGCTGCTGGCGCTGTTGCAGGACGACGCCAAGAATCAATCGTCCTACCTGACCTGGGGCGAAGGCATGCCGCAGGCCGAAGTCGCCGCCACCCTGCGCAGGGATTTCCTGGTGTCCCTGGAGCGCGCCGATAAGCTTTCCGGCGCCTGGGGACGCCACCCGCTGCTCGGCCGCATGTATCTGCCCGCTTACCGTGCCGGCACGCGAAAGGTGGCGGCCCTGCGGCGAGTCCACAAGCCGGAAGTCCTCCTGCCCGTGTTGTACGGTGCCCGCGGCCTGGTGGACATCGCGACCATCGAAAAGATGCTGGTGGCATAAGGCTCCGCCTTGTGCATCCGAGCAAAGCTCGGACGGGCCAGTCCTTAATCACCTCCCCGCAAACACCGCCAGACTGCTTCCCACCGATCGTCCCTTGAGGTTGTCCGAAGACACGTTCACGACGGCGCCATCGATCGCCAGCGTGGTGGATCCGCCTCCATCCAGATTGAGCGCCTGGTACACGCGATAGTCCTGGATCAGCACGTCCGCCACTTCGCCAACCGACATCCCGGCGCTGCCGCCGCGGGCATCCACGGTGAACAGCACCAGCGTGTCCGCCTCTTTCGAAATGCCGATCGCCGAGCGCGCGTTGATCTGCGCGTACCACGATTTGGCATTGGAATACCCATTCGGTCCGCCGGGCTGCAACACGCCCTCGGGGGCGTACCGCGGAATGGTTTTCGCCCCATCGGTGACGATTAGTGCGGAGCCGGATACCGCGTTCCACACCTTCACGCGCTCCAGAATGTGCAGACAATCGGGAAACGCCGGATCGCGATGCACGATGCTCGCATGATTCTCCGCATCGATGTTCAACGCCGGCGCGTACGGCACCAGCGCATAGCTCTGCCGGGGCGCTTCGAACGCGGAGTAGACCGTGCCATTGGACGCGGCAAAACCCACCAGCGAGGCTTCGGGACTCGACGACGGCCAGGGCAGGAAGTAGTGCGCGTTAATCGCGACCTGCGCATGCTCCTGGAGCAGGAAGTCCAGCGTGCTCTGGCGCACGGTCTCCAGTTTTCCGCCCAGCGGAGACACCTTGAAGGCGATCCCCGGCGCCGCCAGATCGATCTTCACCACATGCATGCGCAGCGCGCGCGGCGCCGTCTCCACGCGCTCGATATACGTGACGCCGCGAAACGGATGCTGAACGGTTTCGGCGGCGGGCAGCCAACCACACCAGATGGTGATCAGCAGCCAACGTGCGAATGTCGCCATTTCCTCTCATGCTAACGCGGGCATGACATAATCTGGGCATGCTCCTGCCCCGATGGAAATCGAGCGCCGCCGCGCTTACCCTGCTTCTGGTTTGCGCGCGCATGCCGGCTGCCGACACGCGCACGCCCACCCGGGAGGGTTTGCTGTTTGGCGAGGCGGACGGCCAGAAGCTCACCATGGATTACTATGCCCCGAAGGGGACAGGCGTTCATCCGATCGCCATCATCATTCACGGCGGCGGCTACCAGCGCGGCGACAGCAAGAGCGGCAGCGAAGCCTACTGCGCCGACTTCCTCGCACCCGCCGGCTACGCGGTGTTCTCGGTCAACTACCGTCTCGCGCCCAAATATCCTTACCCTTACATGGTCTACGACGTCGAGCGTGCCGTCCGCTACCTGCGCCACAACGCCAGGCAGTGGAATGCGGATGCGGAGCGGATCGTTCTGGTAGGCGGCTCCGCCGGCGGATTCCTCAGCAACATGGTGGGTTTGCTCGGTGCTCCCGGCGACCCCGCGGCGACCGATCCGGTGGAACGGGAAAGCTCCAAGGTGCAGGCCGTCGTCACGCTCTTCGCGCAAAGCAGTTTCGCCACCGTCCCCTTGAATCGCGATGTGCACGCCCTGTTGGATCCGTTGATCCAGCGCAAGGGGGAGCCGGAAGCGCTGCGGGAAGCATCCCCGATCACCTACGTCAGCAAGAATGCGCCGCCTTTTCTTCAGATCCTGGGCGACCGGGACGAGTACATCCCCTTCTCCGAAGCGACCAATTTGCAGGCCGCGCTCCGGAAGGTGGGTGTGCGGTGCGACATCATTCGCATCCCCAACGGCACCCACGGAACGGGAAGCTGGCACACGCTCCCGGGCGTGCCGGACTGGGAACGCCAAACGATCGAATGGCTCAACACGCGCCTGGACCACACCGGCGCCATCGGAGAAGGCATCCGCGAACGAACGGGGCGCTAACGCGCGAGCGTCACCACGGCTACGCTCCAGCGCGGCAGCCGGACGCGCGCGGTCATGCCGGTGCGCTCGACTTTGGCCTCCACCGCTCGCACCGCGGTCGGCTGCTCCAGCGTATTGCGGGCGGCGAGGCTGTCGGGAGCCACCATCTGCATGCTTGCCCCCAGCAGCGGGAAATCGCCGCGCAGGGCGATCTCTACGGACACCCCCTGGTCCCTGGGGTTGACCAGTTTGACGTAGATCCTTTGCCCATCGGCGGTGCGCGTGGCCGTGGCGTTCAGGTCGCCCGGGTTGCCGCCGATCTGCAGCAGGTCCGGCGCGAAGTGATCGCGATACAGCTTCATCACCACGTAATTCGGCGCCGGAAACCACGAGCGCTGGTCGAAATTGATCAACGCGTTGTCCCAGGAGGGCGCCGTCACGTGGCGCAGCCAGAGCGCCGGAGTGGCCATGCCGACCGCCGCATCGCGCTCCATTGCATTGAGAATGCCTCCGGCGTAGAGCCCGGTTCGCCAATCGGTGCTCTGCGCGTTCCACTCCGACACGAAGAGCTTGAGTTTCGGATTCTTCGATTTGGCGATCTCCTCTTCGAGGGATTTCCAGAACTTCGCCGCTTCCGGCGGCCCCTCGGCGAACCGGTCGGCGTTCTCGTAGTGGTGAATACTCAAGTAATCCACGAGCTGCGCCGCATCGCGAATCACCGCGAGGTCGCCTTCCGGCCAGCGTCCGCCCAGTTGCCCGCTGCCGCAGGCGATGGTGCGGATCGTGGGGTCCACCTTCTTCATGGCGGGAACGAACTGCCCGAGCACGTCGACATAATCCGCCGCGGGCATGCCCCAGATCTCGTTATCGATCTCCCAATACTTGACGCGGTATGGTTCGGGGTGGCCGTTCTGCGCGCGGATCTTACCCCAGGCGCTGCCGCGCGGCCCATTGCAGTATTCGACGAAATCCACCGCGTCCTGAAGCAGCGCCGTGCGGTCCACCTTATTGCGCGGGCCCACCCAGATCACAATCACCGGTTCCGCGCCCACCTTGCGCGCGAAGGCCAGGAACTCGTCGACGCCGAAGGAGAGCGGATCCCACTCATCCCAGCCGTTCTTGCCCACGCGCTTCGCCTGCGGGCCGATGCCGTCCTTCCAACGGTAGTTCCCGACGAAACTGCCGCCCGGCCAGCGGATGATGCGCGGGTGCAAGGCGGCCACCGCTTGTGTGAGGTCGGTGCGGAAGCCGCCGTTGGCGCGGTACGAATCCGGCATCAGGCTGACCTCGTCCAGCTTCACATCGGAGGGAGCCCGCGCCAGAATGCGCAGGGTTGCATTGCCTGAATCGCCGCTCGGGTTGAGCACGAGCGGAAACTCCTTCCACTCGGTGCCGGGGGCGCCCACCGTCTGCTCTGCCAAGACCCTGTTGCCGTCCAACAAGCGCACGAGCAAGCCCGAGCCGGTCCCGCTGAGCCACAGCGATCCGCGCAAGGCGTCCCCCGCCCGCACGGCGTAACCGGGCTGCTCGATACCGGAATCGGCGTCGCGAGCGATGATCCGCAGGCTCTGCTTGCTGTTCAGTGGGAGATTCGTATCCAGCCAGGCTTCACCCGCACCGGCGGCGTACCAATGTCGCGCCGCTGTGGGCACGGCCGCCAACAGCGTCGCGCCATCGGCGGACTTCACACTGAGATGAGCGAAATTCGCCCCCCTGCCGCTTACGCCCACAAAGGCTTGCCCGTTAGCGGGGCCGCCCGTGGCGGCCAGATCGAACAGCGCCTTGCCGTCGAGCCAGACTTGAAGCCGCGATCCTTCGATCCTGACGCGCAGGTTGTACCAGCGACCGTTTTCCATCTGCCCTGCCGCGTTTTGGAGCACGACGGTCTCCGGCCGCCGGGTTTGCGGATTGTCGGCCGTCCGCGCCAGATCGAAACCGCCCGCGCCGCCCAGCGAGAGCGCATAGTTTGCGTTCCGAGTGCTACGCACCGCAACGGCGAGCGTTCCGTTGCCCGCCGGCCGGTTTACGTCCACCGAAACTTCGTAATCGCGCCAGGTTTCGGCGCCGAAACGAAATCGCGCATCCGTGTTTGAATTGGCCGCTTCCAGCACGCCGCCCGCGACCTTCCACTCGCCCAGCGTCAGCGTCTCTTCGAAGCTCCGGTTCCACACCACATCGCCCCAAAGGCCGCCGTTGACGGAGTGATAGATATGCTCCAGGAACTGGCCGTAGATCTTCTCGTCGATCCCGTGGAGCACGCTGCCGGTGTTGATGGTGAGGCTGACGGTTTGCGCCGAAGCTATGCCGGCCGCCAGACAGAACACTGCCGCATTGGTCATAATCCGACTGTGCCGCATGGCGCGGCGGATCGCAACTGAAAACGCTTGCATGCCGCCATGCCGCGGTGTACTGTAATTCTCATACCGATGAGCCAGCCAATCTCCCGCCGCGGATTCGTACTCGGAGCCGGCGCTGCCACCGCCGCCCTTCTGACCACTCGCAGGGGCGTGTCGTCGCCCGCCACCGACAGCCGCGTCAACATCGATCTCACCAAAGAGACGGGCACCGTGCGGCCCGAACTCCACGGCCAATTCGCCGAGCACCTGGGAAGCTGTGTCTACGGCGGCCTCTGGGTCGGCAAGAACTCGAAGATTCCCAATATCAACGGCCATCGCAAGCAGGCAGTGGAGTATCTCAGGGGACTCGTCCCCGTGCTGCGCTGGCCCGGCGGCTGCTTCGCCGACGATTACCACTGGCGCGACGGCATCGGCCCGGCGGCCAAGCGGCCCAAGAACGTCAACATCCACTGGGGCATGTACACCGAGGACAACAGTTTCGGCACCCACCAGTTCATCGAACTCTGCCGCCTGATTGGCGCCGAGCCGTACCTGGCCGGCAACGTGGGCACCGGCTCCCCGCAGGAACTGCGCGATTGGATGGAATACTGCAACTACCCCAAGGGCAGTTCCCTCGCCGACGAGCGCGCCGCCAACGGCTCTCCCGAACCCTTCAACGTGAAATATTGGGGCGTGGGCAACGAAAATTGGGGCTGCGGCGGCAACATGACGGGCGACGAGTACGCCACCGCGTACCGGCGCTTCGCCACCTTCCTTCGCCCCTTCGGCACGGTCCCGCCTTTCCTGATCGCCTGCGGCCCCAACGGGAACAACAAGGAGTGGACGCAGAAGTTCTGGGGCAACATGCGCGGCAACATGCGCCCCAGCGGCTTCGCCATGCACTTCTACTCCAACGGCCGCGAGAATACCGCGACGAAATTCACGGTGGAGAACATGCGGCAGCAATTCGCCAGCTTCCCCAACATCGAGACGGCCATCGCCGAACAGCGCGCGCTGTTGGATACCGTCGCGCCGCCCAACCCACGCACCGGCCCGGTGGGCCTGCTGCTGGATGAATGGGGTGTGTGGGACCGCATGGACCCCGAGGAAGAGAAGAAGTACGGCCGCCTGTTCCAGCAGATCACTATCCGCTCCGCCATCGGCGCGGCACTGGGGCTCAACGTGATCCACCGCCAGGCCGGCAAACTGGTGATGACCAACATCGCGCAGATGGTCAACGTGCTGCACGCGCTCCTGCTCACCGACGAAGACAAGTGCGTGCGCACCACCACGTATTACGTGTACGAGTTCACCAAGTCGCACCTGGGGCAAACGTCCGTGCAAACGGAGAGCGGGGCAGCGGGCGCGATGGAGTTGTCCGTATCGGCATCTCGCAATGACAAGGACCTGACCATCACGCTGGTCAATCCCAAGCCGGATGTCACGCTGAACGTAAACTGCTCGTTGGCCGGAGGCAGCACGACCGGCGCCAGCGGGCGTATTCTGCACGATGCCGACTTGAACGCCGCCAACACCTTCGCCACTCCCAATCGCGTAGTTCCGCAGGCCCTGCACGTCGCGGCGCAGGGCGGCTCGGTGGCAGCGGAGCTCCCGCCGCTCTCCGTGGCGACGCTGCTGGTGAAACTGGCGTAGAGGGGCGGTCACCTACGCCCGCAAGTGTGCCTTCAGAAACTTCCCCGTGTGCGACGCTTTGCACGCCGCCACCACTTCCGGCGTGCCGGTAACCACCACTTGCCCGCCGGCATGGCCTCCCTCGGGCCCCAGGTCGATTACGTGGTCTGCCGTCTTGATCACGTCGAGATGGTGCTCGATCAACAGCACAGTGTGCCCCGCGTCCACGAGGCGGTTTAAGGATTCCAGCAGCCGTTCGATATCCGCCAGGTGCAGTCCCGTGGTGGGTTCATCGAGTATGTAGACCGTGTGCCTGGATCGCTGCAACTTACTCAGTTCGGTGGCTATCTTGATGCGTTGCGCTTCGCCGCCGGAGAGCGTGGTGGCCGATTGCCCCAGCGTTACGTAACCGAGGCCGAGATCGTTCAGCACCTCGATCTTCTTGCCGATCGCTGGCTCTCCGCGGAAGAAGCCGACGCCTTCTTCCACCGGCATATTGAGCACGTCATCGATGGTTTTGCCGCGCACCGTCACATCCAGCGTCTCGCTGTTGAAACGCGCGCCCTTGCACGCGCCGCAGGTCACCTCCACGTCGGGCATGAAATAGAGCTGCGTGGTGATCGCGCCTTCCCCCTGGCACTCCTCGCAGCGCCCGCCCTTCACGTTGAAGCTGAAGCGCCCCGCCTGGTAGCCGCGCTCTTTGGCCAGCGGCGCCTGCGTGAACAGGTCGCGTATGTTGTCGTAGAAGCCGATGTAGGTAGCGGGATTGGAGCGGCTGTTGCGCCCGATGGGCGATTGGTCGATGTTGACCACCCTGTGGACGTGCTCCATACCCTCCACCGCGTCGTGCTCGCCGGGCAGCGTGCGCGTGTCCACCAGGCGCTTCCAGAGCGCCTTGTACAGAATCTCTCTGATCAGCGTGCTTTTGCCCGATCCCGATGCGCCGGTCACCGCCACCATCGTGCCCAGCGGGAACGCCACGTCCACCGCCTGGAGATTATTCTCCCGCGCCCCACGCACGGTGAGCACCTTGCCGTTACCTTTGCGACGACGCGCGGGCGTCTCGATGCCACGCTTGCCGGAAAGGTACTGCCCGGTGGGCGATGCCTTGCACGCCAGCACGTCGTCGATGGTCCCCTGCACCACCACCTCGCCGCCGTGCACGCCCGGGCCGGGACCCATCTCCACGATGTGGTCCGCGGCGCGGATGGTGTCCTCGTCATGCTCCACCACGATCACCGTATTGCCGATGTCGCGCAGGCACTCCAGCGTCGCAATCATCTTCACGTTGTCCTTCGGGTGCAGTCCGATGCTCGGCTCGTCGAGCACATAAAGCATGCCCATCAGCCCGGAACCGATCTGCGTGGACAAGCGTATGCGCTGCGCTTCGCCGCCGGACAGCGTCCCCGAGCGCCGATTGAAGCTCAGATAGTCGAGCCCGATGCCGAGCAGCAGTTCCAGCCGGCCGCGTACCTCGCCCAGCACGTGCCGGCCCGCATCGGCGCCGCGCCCCGCCGGCTTGACCATGCCGAGGAACGCATGCAGCTCGTCGAAATGAATCTGGCCCACATCATAGATGCTCTTGCCCTCGATGGTGAAGAGCAGCCTGGTGGCGCGCACGCGCGCCCCCTTGCAGTCGGGGCAGGTGTGCTCCACCATCACCTTGTCGAGCCACGCCTCCATCCCGGAGCTGGCCTCGCCGCGCTGCCGGTAGCGGCGATAGTGCCGCTCGATGCGGCGCGCAATGCCGCCGAAGCCGATCGGTTTGCCTTCCGCCTCCTGCCGTTTGGTCTTCGCCTCCGCCGGCACGCACAGCGGAATCTTCCGATGGTCGAGCCCTTCCAGGATGGCGTGCCGCGCCGTCTCGGCCAGTTTCTCCCACGGCGTATCGAGCGAGAAGCCGAGCGCCTTGGACAGGCTGTACATCACCCGTCCATCCCAGGTGTCCGGGTTGTACTTGAATGCCTCGCGCACAAAGCAGCCGCCCATAATGCTGCGGCGCGGGTCTGGCACCAGCAATTCAGGATGCGTGAGTTTGTGGACCCCGAGGCCGCCGCAGGTACGGCACGCGCTCTCCGGGTTGTTGAACATGAAGTACTCGGGCTGTATGTCGCCGTAGACGAAGTGGTGCGTCTTGCTGCACAGGCCGCGGTAGAAGCGATCCGCCTCCGTCTTGCCGGCGCCTTTGACGATCTGCACCTGCAGCAGGCCATCACCCACCAGCAGCGTGGCGGCGATCCCCGCCTTGATCGCCTTCTCGTGCTTGCGGCTCACTACGAAGCGGTCCACCACCGCGTCCATGTTCCTGATCCGGGATTCGTCAAGATCCGCCTCCGCGGAGATGTCCACCAGCCTGCCGTCGACGATCAGGATGCGGCACCCTTTCTTGCGCACCTCGGTCAGCACGAAATCCAGCTCTTCGCCGTACTGCTGGAATACCGGAGCGCGCAGCTCGATCTCCGTGCCCTCGGGCAGCGCGAGAATGGCCTCCAGGATCTGGCTCGCCGTCCGGCTGGGCGTCAACTCGCCGGTACGCGGGCAGTGCGCCACGCCGATGGTGGCGTAGAGCAGGTTCAAATAGCTTGCGATGTCGGTCATAGTGCCGACCGTGGAGCGGGGATTGTTGGCGATGGTCTTCTGCTCGATGGAGATCACCGGAGACAGGCCGTGCACGAAGTCTACGTCGGGCTTGGCCACCTGCGCCACGAAACGTTTGGCATAGCTCGAAAGCGATTCCATGTACCGCCGCTGGCCCTCGGCGTAGATGGTGTCGAAGGCCAGGCTGCTCTTGCCCGAGCCGGAGAGGCCCGTAACCACAATCAGCTTGTCGCGCGGAATTTCCACGGTGACGTTCTTGAGATTGTGGACGCGCGCCCCGTGCACCGCGATGGTGGTGCGTGCCCCTACCTTGACGGCCCTAGAACTCATCCGGATCTTCCCCCAGGTGGACGAACGCCAGTTCCTGCACCACCACGTTGCTCATCTTCGTTAGCTGGACCGGAGTCGATGCCTTGCCGATCAACCCCCGGGCGGCCAGATACTCGCACGCCGTGGTCACCCCTTGCACGTCGAAATTGCGCTTGAAATGGGCCTCGATCTCGGTGGCCGAGCGCGCCTCACCCACCTCGCGCAAATGCGCGAGCACCGGCTCGAACAGCGTGGCGGCGCGCTCCGCCACGTATTGGTCGATCGCCTTCAGCGCCGCCTGCACGTTCTGGCGCGTCTTCCTGGCGTTGAGCATTTCCGAATACACGGTTTGAAAGAACGCGGGGTTCAGCTTCATCGCCTGCGGAATCACCTCGCGGTCGGCCAGCAGGCGCGCGCCCATCACCTCGATGCGCGCCAGCGGCGTGGCCGCGTAGAGAATCCACAGCGCGGAGTAGTCCAGATCGCCGCGCGTGACGAACCACTTGTGCGCCTTGTCGATCGGTGGCAGCGCCTGTGTCGCCGCCGCCAGCAGTTGCAGCCGCGTGTCGCGCTCGCCGATCTCGTGCAGCCGGAGGCACAGTGCGGCGATGGTCTCGTCGTGGGTATAGAGCAGGCGCCCCTTCGCCAGCAGCGAGTGCGTGAACGAGTTCCGCACCGCGCCCTCCACCGTTTTGCGGAACTCCGCCCGCGGCATGAGAAACGCATGAACGATCACATCGCCCGCAGAGAGCGAGAGGCCCGACCGCTCCACCTTCTTATCGTCGATGGTGACCAGCGCGAGGTCGATATCGGATTTCTCCCACACCGCATCGTGCGACAGGCTGCCACACAGGATGGCCGCCAGAATGGAGCGGTCCTTCTTCACTTGCGCGACGAGATTGTCGAGCGCCTCGGTGAACTTCCTCCGGATGGATTCTGTCGGCAGGATATGCCCCTCGCGTTGCAGGCCAATTTACCGTTTTTCCGATGCCGACGTCAATAGCATGGTGGGGCGTGGCAGCGAACGTCCGGGCGCGTCCCCGGGGCCGCGCTCTTCCCTACCAGCCGAGCGGCTGGCCCTTGTTCTGCTCATCGAGCCACTTCTGCAAGGGTGCAAAGTAGTCGCGGATGGCGGTGGCATCCATCTGGCGCGTACCGGCGATCTTCTCCAGCGCCTCCTGCCAGGGCCGGCTCTGGCCCATTTCCAGCATGGAGGCAAGCTTGGCCCCCGCTTCCTTGTTGCCGTAGATGGAGCACCGATTCAGCGGCCCGGTGCATCCGGCGGCTTGCGAAAGCGCGCGGTGGAACTGGAACTGTAGAATATCGGCCAGGAAGTACCGCATGTAAGGCACGTTGGCG
>Ga0182030_10017030_pt1 | contig 14070 bp, 14 predicted proteins | sample 812S3MmetaG_FD_121299 | JGI IMG/M metagenome (GOLD analysis project Ga0182030, IMG submission 121299) | Permafrost microbial communities from Stordalen Mire, Sweden - 812S3M metaG (Illumina Assembly) | ecosystem: Environmental > Terrestrial > Soil > Wetlands > Permafrost | place: Sweden...
CCTCAGCACCCACCAGCATGCGGAGTGGTAGTTCAGCTGGTTAGAATACCGGCCTGTCACGCCGGGGGTCGCGGGTTCGAGTCCCGTCCACTCCGCCATTTCCCTGACGAAGAGTCCCGCGCGTGCCACAAGGCCGCGCTCGAGGATATGTGAGGGGTCAGGGTGCGCACGGCCCCAATAGGGCCACGGCTGGAAGGGTTCTCGATCATGCTGCAGACAATTCACGACAAGCTCAAGGGTTGGTTGGCCGGGGTGGTGCTCGGAGCGATCGCGCTCGTGTTCGTATTCTGGGGCATCAATTGGACCATGAGCGCGCCCAACTACGCGGCGAAGGTCAACGGCGTGGAGATCGCGAGCAACGACGTACGCGAGGCCTATCAGCGCCAGCTCGCCCAGTCCGAGCGCCAGTCGAATGGATCGATCGACGACGCGCAGCGCGCCGCGATCAAGAAGCGGGTGCTGGATGACTTCGTCAACGGCGAGGCGCTCGCCACGCGCGCGGACCAGCTCGGCTACCGGGTGAGCGACCGGCAGGTGCTCGATGAAATGGCGCAGTACCCGCAGCTGCAAGTCGACGGCAAGTTCGACTATGCCTATGCCTTGTCGGTGCTCAAGGCCCAGGGCCGGTCGGTATCGCAGATCGAGAATGCGTTTCGCCGCGACGTAAAGCTTCGGGAGCTCGACCGGGCGATCAGCGCCTCAAGCTTCGCGACCGCAACCGAGGTCAGGCGCTTCCTCGAGCTCACGCGCCAGCAGCGCGAGCTCGCCTGGTTCACGCTGTCGGCGGCGAAATACGCGGCAGAGGCGACTCCAGACGATGCCGCCGTCAAGACCTATTACGACGCGCACAAAGCGCAATACATGACTCCGGAGACCGTCAATCTGCGCTACGTCGAACTGAGCCTCGCAGAGCTCGCCTCCAAGGTCACGGTCAATGACGCGCAGCTCAAGAGCTACTACGATGAGCAGAAAGCGAAAACGCCTGAGCGCTACGTTCAGCCCGAGCAGCGCCGCGTGCGCCACATTCTGCTGCAAGTCGCGGACCCGAAGGATGATGCGGCCGTGAAAGCCAAGGCGGAGAGCCTTCTGAAGCGTGCCGAGAGCGGTGAGGATTTCGGCAAGCTCGCTTCGGAGTTCTCTCAGGACCCGGGCTCGGCGCAGAAGGGCGGCGATCTCGGTTGGGCGGACCGCAAGGCCTACGTGGGACCCTTTGCCGATGCAGCGTTCGGTATGAAGGAGGGCGAGATCAAGGGCCCGGTGAAGACACAATTCGGCTACCACATTCTGAAGCTCGAGGGCATTCAGCCGACTGCGGTGAAGACCTTCGAACAGGCCAAGGACGATCTCACCGCCGAGTACCGGCAAAGTGAGGCGGAGCGCCTGTTCAACGATGCGCAGGACCAGCTCGCGGATGCGGCGCTGCAAAACAGCTCCGACATCGACGTGGTGGCCCGCAAAGCAGGCCTCACCGTGCACGAGCTGCCGAATTTCAGCCGTACCGACGGCGCAGGGGATCTGAAGGCACCGGCAGTGTTGCAGGCGGCCTTCAGCCAGGACGTGCTCGACGGGCGCTTGAGCCCGATCATCGAGCTCGAGAAGGGGCGGGGCGTCGTGCTGCGCGCCACCGATCACGTGTTGCCGCAACAGAAGCCGCTCGAGGCCGTGCGCGCGGATGTAATCGCCGCCTGGAAGAAGGAGCGCGGGGCTGAGCTCGCCGCGCAGGCGGCGGCCGGTGCGGTCAAGCAGCTCGACGGCGGGGCCTCGTGGGACAGCGTCGTGAAGTCCCTCGGAGTGACCTCCGAGGCGCCAAAATATGTCGCCCGATCGGACCAGGCGGTGCCGCTCGATGTGCGTAAGGACGCATTCGACGAACCCAAGCCTGCGGGCAAGCCGTTGTACTCCAGCGTGCCCCTGACCAACGGCGATGCGGCCGTGGTGCAGGTCAGCGCCGTGCGCGAGGATCCGAGCGGTGATTCCAAGCAGCAGGACAGTGAAGCCAGGCGCGAATTCGCGCAGGCCACCGCTGCCGCCGAGGCGCAAGCCTATGAGGCGGCCGCACGGGCCGACTCGAAGGTGACATTGAATCCTCAAGCACTCGATTAGGCTCACTCATCCTGATGTCCGCGCTCCTTCACCAGTTCTCGGATTGGTATCTGGCCACCCTGTCCCAGGGCGGCTATGGGCTGATCGCGGGGCTCATGGCGCTCGAGAGCACGCTGGTGCCCATCCCGAGTGAGACCATCATCCCGCCGGCCGCCTATCTCGCCCACACTCGGGGCGATCTGTCCTTGATCGGCGTGGTGCTCGCCGGCACGGTGGGATCTTGGGTGGGCGCTGCGCTCATGTACATCGCGGCGCGCTGGCTCGGGCGCCCGTTCGTGATGCGGTTCGGACGCTACGTGGCATTGCCGCCCGCTAAAATCGAGCTCGCCGAGGCCTGGTCGGCCCGTTACGGCTGGGCGGGGGTGTTTTTCGCGCGCTTGCTGCCGGTGATCCGCCATCTGATCGGAGTGCCGGCGGGCGTTCTCGAGTGGGATTTCCGCTGGTATTCGGTGGCTACTTTGGCCGGATCGCTCCTCTGGTGCTCGGTCCTGGCCTGGTTCGGGGCGACCTTGGGCGATCATCCGGAGCTGCTCCGAGGCTCCTTGAATCGGTTCGTGCTGCTGGTGGTGGCGGTAGCCGCGCTGCTCGGCGCGCTCTACTACCTTTTCGTACACCGGGTTCGACCGACTCCGACGGCGCGCTGAACGCTGCCGCCGAGCCGGCCGGCCCGGTCAGCCCCGATGCGAGCTCATTTGCAGGCTAGCTCGACACTTTGCCGCTCGGCGGCGGCGGCGGCGGTGTCCCGATCGGCAGCTTGCCAAAAATGGCCGCGGCGGCCGCATTGATTTTGGCCTCCGCGTTGGCGCCCCGCAGATCCGAGGCACTCTGGGTGACCGCGCCGTGCCAGATGGCCTTGTGAGCTCGGGCGTCGAAGACGTCGATCGCGATGCGGGTCTCGTCCTGCACCCACGGGCCGTCGTAGCCCCAGCCGCCGAAGCCGCCGCGACCCCACCCGTAGCCTACCCCCCAACCGACGCCCCAGCCCGGACCCCAGTCGCCGTAGTACTCGCTGAACACCTGGCGGGTGCCGATGGCATACCCAACCACGCAGTCCGCGGCCTCCGGGTCGTTCGCGAGCGTGACGCCCCGCGCGGCCATGTTGCCCTCGATGGCGCTGCGCAGCCGGTCGGCGTTCAATGGATTACCCCACGCGCCGGGATGGCCCGCGCTCACCGTATGTTCGCTCGCAAAGGTGTAGGAATGGCAATTCGCCACGGAGAAGGCGGGATTCACGTCCGTGCTGACGCGCAAGGTCGTGCACGCTCCCAAGGCGATCGCAAGGCTTAGCCCGCAAGCGCGGATCATCACACTTCTTGACATAATACCTACCTCCGAAGACGTGCCGATTCCTGAGCCATGATCCCATATCGAATCAACGGGCAGAGCGGCCGCAGGTTGACAGCCGTGGGCTTCGATTCATGAGTCGGCCGATTCGCCCGCAAAGTTCATCGCCACCGAGTTGAACCCCCCGTCCACGTACGTGACCTCGCCGGTGATGCCGGCCGCGAGGTCCGAGCACAAAAAAGCCGCGGTGTTGCCTACATCCTCGATGGTGACGTTGCGTTTGATCGGCGAAACGGCGGCGACATGCGAGAGCATTTTGCGCAGTCCCGGGATGCCGGCCGCCGACAGGGTCTTGATCGGCCCTGCGGACACCGCGTTGACGCGGATGCCGAGCGGCCCGAGATCGGCGGCCAGGAAGCGTACGTTGGCCTCGAGGCTCGCTTTGGAGAGTCCCATGACGTTATAGCCCGGGAGGGAGCGAATGGCGCCGAGATAGCTCAACGTGAGGATCGCGCCGGCGCGACCTTTCATGAAAGGGAGCGAGGCCCGGGCAAGGGCGGTCAAGCTGTAGCTCGAGATCTCGTGGGCCACCCGGAAGTTGTCGCGGGTCGTGGCTTCGATGAAAGTGCCGCTCAACGCCTCGCGCGGCGCGAAGGCGACCGCGTGCACCAGGATGTCGAAGACGTCCCAGCGCGCCTTCAGGTGGGCGAAGCCGCGCTCGATGTCCGCATCGCTCGCCACATCCATGGGAAAGGTGATGTCCGACCCCAAGCTCTTCGCGAGCGGCACCACGCGATCGGTCATGCGTTCGATGTGCGAGAAAGCAAGCTCCGCGCCCTCGCGATGCATTGCCTGGGCGATCCCCCAGGCAATGGAGCGATCGGTCGCGAGCCCCACGATGAGCGCGCGCTTACCCTTCAAAAAACTCATTGTTTACCCTTGTTGATGGCTCGAATCGATGTACATGACGAGCCGCTGTCCGGCTCTGATCTGATGATGCTTGTTCAGGCCGTTCCAGCTCTTCAGCTGGACCACCGATACCTGGAATTGCCGCGAGATGCTGAACACGGTGTCACCGCGGCGCACCGTGTACAAGGTGCGCCGGCCGCTCTTCACGCCCTCGTCGCGGTAGCGACGCGTGCTGGCCTTGATGACCAGGCGCTGTCCCTTGATCAAGGGATCGCCGGTCCCCAGGTTGTTCAGCCGCGCGAGCGTGCTCACCGGCATGCCATGGCGCCTCGCGATGCTGTTCAAAGTCTCGCCAGCGCGCACCCGGTAGACGATCTGGTGCTTGCGGCCGCCCAAGTCGGTCTCCGGCCGATCGACGCGCGCGGCGGCGAGCAGCACCTTGTCCGGAAGCTGCACGCTGACCGACGGAATCTTGACCGTCTCGCCGACCGCCACGCGCCCCTGAGGCAGATCATTGATCTTGGCGAGCACCGCGACCGACGAGCCATATTGGCGGGCGATGGAGGGGAGCGTCTCGCCCCGTGCGACCACGTGTTCCTCATAGCGCATCCGATCCTCGGGCGCGAGCGAGGTCAGCGCGGCCTCGAAGGCGTCGGCGTTGTCGATCGGCACCAGCATGCGGTGCGGACCCGAAGGATCGGTCGCCCAGCGGTTATAGCCCGGATTGAGCGCCACGAGCTCCTCGTAGCTCGTGCCGGCCAGCTGAGCCGCGACGGTGAGCTGCAGCTGTGAGCCGGTGTCGATGACCGCGAAATAGGGCTCATTGGGAATGGGGGCGAAATCCAGGCCATAGCGCTCCGGCTCCGCCATCAGCCGCTTCATGGCGAGCAGCTTCGGAACGTACGCGCGGGTTTCCGCCGGCAGATTCAGGTGCCAGAAATCGGTCGGCCGGCCGAGCGCGCGGTTGTAATCGATGGCGCGCTGCACGCCCAACTCGCCGACGTTGTAGGCGGCGATGGCAAGCAGCCAGTCGCCGTCGAACTGATCATGCAGCGCCTGCAGGTAGTCGAGCGCCGCGCGGGTCGATTCGAGCACATCGCGGCGCCCGTCGTACCACCAGTCCTGTTTCAGGCCGAAGCGCACCCCCGTCGCCGGGATGAACTGCCATAGTCCGGCCGCTCGGCTCACCGAATAGGCGAACGGCTCGTAGGCGCTCTCCACCACCGGCAGCAGCGCAAACTCGAGCGGCATGCCGCGTGCCTCCACCTCCGTGACCACGTGGTAGAGGTAGCGCTGGGCCCGCTGGAACACCCGTTCCAGATAATCGGGATTGTGCTCGAACCAGGCGAGCTGCTGATCGATCGCGGGCTCCTGCACCTCGTTCAAGACGAAGCCGGCGCGCATGCGGTCGAACAAATCGTCGTAATCTTCGCCGTTGTGGTGTTGCCACTCGCGGGGCATGGTGAGAGAGGGCGGCGCCGAGGCTGAGGAACTCGCGGTATCCTCGGGAGGCGGCGTACCCGCCTGCGCGCTGGCCGTCGGGGGCAGCACGATTCGTTCGCGGGGAGCCGGCGCCTGGTGGGCACAGGCGGCAACCAGAAGCGTGGCCGCCAGGGCGGCGCAGAGATTTCGCAGTGAGATCATGCCAGCCATCCTTTCCAGCTTCGAACCTCCTTCAACGGAACTGATCCTTCCAGGCGCGGAGCACCCCAAACACCTCGGCGGCTGCCTCAACGGGTCGTCCCGCTCGAGCGCTCGCGGCGGCGCGCAACGCCGGTTCGTCGCAACGCAAAAAAGGGTTCACCTGCCGCTCCAGATCGATTCGCGAGGGCAGAGTCGGCGCATCTGCCCCGCGCAGCGCCGCAACCCGGGCTTGGTAGTCGCGCGCGGCGCGATTGTCAGGCTCGGCGGCCAGGGCAAACTTCAAGTTGGCGGCGGTATACTCGTGCCCGCAGTACACCGCCGTCTCGGCTGGAAGACTCTTCAGCCGGCTCAAGGAAGCGTTCATTTGTACCGGTGTACCTTCGAACATTCGACCGCAGCCCGCGCTGAACAGCGTATCGCCGCAAAACAGCGCCCCGTGCCCCCAAAACGCAATGTGGCTTAAGGTATGTCCGGGAACGCCCAAAATATCGAAGGCAAGTCCCAACTCCGGTAATTCACAGCGCTCGCGATCGCCCACCGTGCGGGTTCGAATGGGTATGCGGGCATCGTCCGGTCCGATGACAGGCACACGGCCGCGCTCGAGGAGCCGCGTGACGCCACCGATGTGATCCGGATGGTGGTGAGTGAGTAGAATAGCGGCCAAGCGCGTGCCGCTTCGATCGAGCTCGGCCTCGACCGGCGCGGCTTCGCCGGGATCCACGGCCACGACGGATCCGGGCTCGGACGGGGCGTCGATCAGCCAGATGTAATTGTCGGCGAACGCACGCACCGGCCGCACGCCCAAAGCCGCCGCGGGAAGGGTTGATTGGTTTGACATTTTGCGCCGTATTTAACCTGTAACATATGAAGTCCGCTAGTTTTTTCACAAGGCAGCGACGGTGAGAGCGACGGTCGACAATGCACCCGCCAATTGGTTCGAGGCTCCGCTGGGCGCGCGCGTCCTGCGCGAGGAGGCTGCGCTTGCGCAGCTTGCGCTCGATGACGTCTTCGGCTTCGAGCTGCTACAGGTGGGCGAGTGGGGCCCTGGCCGCCATTTGCTCGACGGCGCACGCACCCAGCATACGACGCTCCTCGCGCCCGAGGCGGCTCCCGGAGTAAGTCTTTGCGCCCCGCTGACGGCGCTTCCCTTCCGCTCCGACTCGATCGACGCCATTCTCCTGCCGCATACCCTGGAGCTGGTCGAGGACCCCTATGCCGTGCTGCGAGAGGCCGAGCGCGTGCTCTGCGCGGAAGGGTGTTTGTTGATCTGCGGCTTCAACCCCTACAGCGGCTGGGGCGTGCGCCGCCTCTTCTCGCGTTATTTCCGCCGCCCGCCCTTTCCGCCTCAGACGCAACGCTTGCTCGCGGAGCGGCGATTGCGCGACTGGATGGCGCTGCTCGATTTCGAGGTGGCGGACGTCTTCGGGTATCTGGGAGCTTTGCCCATGGCGGGTCGGCCGCCCAAGCCCGACGAGGCCAGCGCTGAGCCGCGCCATCGCCGACGGCCGGCACTCACCGCCGGCGGCTACCTGCTCAAGGCGCGTAAGCGGGTGCAGACGCTGACCATGGTGCGGCCAAAGCGCCGGGTGCGCCAGCGCGTGCTGATGCCCGCCACCGAGCCCACGAGCAAAGTGGGTCCGTGACCGAGGTCGAGCTCTATACCGACGGGGCCTGTCGAGGCAATCCGGGTCCCGGGGGCTGGGCGGCCCTGTTGATTGCGGGTGGCGAACGCAGGGAACTGTCCGGTGCCGAGGCCGAGACCACCAACAATCGCATGGAACTCATGGCGGCCATCAGCGGCCTTTGCGCCCTCAAGCGGCGATGCGCCGTCAAGTTGTACACCGATTCGAAATACGTGCTGCAGGGGCTGACCGAATGGCTGCCGCAGTGGAAGGCGCGCGGCTGGCGTACCGCCGCGCGGGAACCTGTTAAAAACAAGGATTTATGGGAGAAGCTCGATGCGGCCGCGGCGGCGCAGGATATCGAATGGCATTGGGTCAAGGGTCATTCGGGCCACGAGGGCAATGAGTTCGTCGATGCGCTCGCCAATCAGGCGATTGATCGGATGCTAGCGGGGACTTGATGCGACAGGTCGTGTTGGATACGGAGACGACGGGGCTCGAGGTGGAACTCGAGCACCGGGTGATCGAGATCGGCTGCGTGGAGATCTTCAACCGGCGCGTGACCGGGCGCCACTTCCATCGGTACTTGAATCCAGAGCGCGATATCGACGAGGGAGCCACCGGAGTTCACGGTTTGACGCGCGAGAAGCTGGCGAGGGAGCCCAGATTTGCGGAGGTTCGCGCTGAGTTTCTGGAGTTCGTGCGCGACGCCGAGCTCATTATTCACAACGCTGCGTTCGATGTCGCGTTCCTCAACGCCGAACTCGGACGTGGCGCACTGCCCATCGACGCTGCGAATTCACGGATCGAGGATCTTTGCCGGGTGCTCGACACGCTCGCGCTCGCGCGCCAGATGCATCCCGGGCAACGCAACAGTTTGGACGCGCTGTGCAAGCGCTATTCGATCGATAATTCACGCCGCGATTATCACGGCGCGCTGCTCGACGCGCGGCTTCTGGCCGATGTCTATCTGGCGATGACTGGCGGCCAGGCGGCGCTTGTCTTGAGCGCGGAGCCGGACCCCTCGCTCGCGCGCTCGCGGATCGAAGGCATCGCGGGGGCTGCGAATGCGATACCGCTGGTCGTGATCAGCGCCGACGGCGCGGAGCTCGAGGCGCACGAGCAGGTGCTTGCGTTGCTCGACAAGGCCTCGTCGGGTAAAACGGTGTGGCGGACCTTGTGATCCTGCGCTCTATAAAATTTACAACCTGACCGGCACGGCGCTCCTTTCCTGGCCGGCGCAGAGCTCCATCGTAATCATCGGGTCACTACGCCGTAGTAAGATCGGTGCCAACTCCACGCCCGAGGCGCCCGCATGACCCATCTGCACTCCTCACTTCCCGCCTGGCAAGCCGTCGAGCTGCAGGCAGGCGAGCTCGGCGGCGCGCATCTGCGCGATCTCGACGCCTCCGATCCGAAGCGCTGGCAAGCGCTGCATCTGGAGTTCGGCGACTGGCTGCTCGATTTCTCGCGACAGCGCGTGACGGCGAAGACGCTCGCCTTGTTGACCGAGCTTGCGCGTGCGGTGAACCTCGAGGCGCGCATCGCGGCGATGTTCCGCGGCGATGCGATCAATACCACCGAGCGCCGCGCGGTGCTGCACACGGCGCTGCGTTCGGATTTCGCCGGCCCGGCGGCCATCCAGGCGGAAGTGCGCGAGTCGCGCCAGAAGCTCGCCGATTTTGCCGGTGCGGTGCGGCGCGGGGATGAGCGCGGCATCAGCGGAAAAAAGTTCAGGCACGTCGTGAACATCGGAATCGGCGGCTCGGATCTCGGGCCCCTGCTCGTGGCGAACGCCCTGCGTGCCGAATGGAGCGGAGACATCACGCCGCATTTCGTCTCGAACGTCGACCGCACCCAGCTCGACGATCTCACGCGCAGTATCGATCCCGCCGAAACATTGATCATCGTGTGCTCCAAGACCTTCGTCACCCAGGAGACGCAGGCGAATGCGAACGCAGCGCGCGAATGGATCATCGGCGCTTTGGGGGACAAAGCGCCGGGCCACCATTTTGTCGCCGTGTCGACCAACAACGAGGCCATGGACTCGTTCGGCATCGCAGCCTCGCATCGATTCACCATGTGGGATTGGGTGGGTGGCCGATACTCGGTCTGGTCCGCCGTCGGGCTGATTGCAGAACTCACCGTCGGCAGCGACAAGTTCCGGGATTTCCTCCAGGGTGCGAGCGCCATCGATGCGCACTTCATGAACACGCCGCTCGAGCGCAATCTTCCGGTCGTCATGGGGCTGCTCGGCGTGTGGAACAGGACCTTCCTGAAACTTCCAACGCTCGCGGTACTGCCCTACGACGAGCGGCTCGCGCGCCTGCCGGCGTACCTACAGCAACTGGAGATGGAAAGCAACGGCAAGTCGGTGTCGCTCGAGGGCGAGCGGGTCGATTTCGCCACCGCGCCCGTTGTCTGGGGGGAGCCCGGATCGAACGCGCAGCATTCGTTCTTTCAGATGCTGCATCAGGGCACGCCGACCGCCGCGCTCGATTTCATTGCACCCTTGCGCGGCTCATGGGGCGGGACCGACGGGCAGGACCTTGCACTGAAGAACTGCTTTGCCCAATCGCAGGCCTTTGCCTTCGGCCACACGGCTCCGGAGGTCGAGGCCGATATGCGCAAGGCGGGGGCGAGTCCGGAGGAGATTGCCCGGCTCAAGCCGCACCGGGTCCACGAGGGCAACCGTCCAAACTCGCTCCTTTTGTACCCGCAGACCACCGCTTATGCGCTGGGCGGCATCTTGGCGCTCTACGAGCACAGCGTGTTCGTGCAGGGTGCTTTGTGGGGAATCAACTCGTTCGATCAGTTCGGTGTCGAACTCGGCAAAAAGATGGCGGCAGCCATCTCGCTCAAAGGCGACAAGGCCCCCGCGGGGTCGGGTGCGGCGGGGCTCGCGGCCTTGATCGATTACGTCAAAGGGCACCAACGCTCCCGCTGACGGTGCGCCTGCGCCACGTCTCGCAGGCCCTCGGTGACCGCGTCGCAGATACACTCGCGCACGCCTGCCGATGCCCTATAATCGCCGCCACTCGACCGATAGGGCGGCCAGCTTTTGTCAAATTCACGCAAAGGGATCATCCTCGCCGGCGGCGCCGGCACCAGGCTGCATCCGATCACACTGTCGCAGAGCAAGCAGCTCCTACCGGTCTACGACAAGCCGATGATCTACTACCCGCTCGCGGCGTTGATGATGGCGGGCATCCAGGAATTTCTGATCATCACCACTCCGCGCGATCAGACCGCATTTCGAGAACTCCTCGGTGATGGGCGGCAGTGGGGCATCAGCTTCGAGTATGCGGTGCAGGCGCAGCCCAACGGGATCGCGCAGGCGCTGATCATCGCCGAACCCTTCCTCGCCGGGGCGCCGTCGGCGCTCATCCTCGGCGACAATATTTTTTACGGCGCGAGTTTGTCCGAGCTGCTGCTGTCCGCCGCGAAGCGATCGGAGGGCGCCACCGTGTTCGGCTATTACGTGCAGGATCCCGAGCGCTATGGCGTGGTCGAATTCGATGCGCACGGCAAGGTGACGAATTTGCTCGAGAAGCCGCTCAAGCCACCCTCGAATTACGCGGTCACCGGAATCTATTTCTACGACACCCGGGCTCCTGCACTCGCCCGTTCCCTGCAGCCGTCGCCGCGCGGAGAGCTCGAGATCACCGACTTGAACCGTGCGTATCTCAAGGAGGGCACGCTTTGCGTCGAGCGCCTGGGCCGGGGAACGGCCTGGCTGGACACCGGCACCCACAACTCGCTGCTCGATGCAGGCGTGTTCGTGCGGATCATCGAAGAGCGACAGGGATTGAAGGTGGCGTGCGTCGAGGAGATTGCCTGGCGACAGGGTTTCATCGATTCGGAGCAGCTGCTGAAACTTGCGAAGCCGCTCGCGAAAAGCGGCTATGGCGAATATTTGATCCGTATCGTAAAGGAGGGCGACCCGATGCACGACGCCGCTGCCTCCGCCACTCAACGATGAAGTTCCTCGAGACTCCTCTTCAAGGCGTGACGCTCATCGAACCGCAGGTGTTCGGCGATCCGCGCGGATTTTTCATGGAGACCTGGCAGTCGCACAAGTTCGCGCAGGCTGGAATCGATGCCGCCTTCCTGCAGGACAACCAGTCGCGCTCGAAGCAATGGACCTTGAGGGGCCTGCACTTCCAGGTGGCCCACACCCAGGGAAAGCTGGTGCGCGTCTCGAGCGGCAGCGTTTACGATGTAGTGGTCGATCTGCGACGCAGCTCGCCCTCCTTTGGCCAATGGTGGGGCGTGGAGCTGTCGGAGGAGAACTATCGGATGCTATGGGTGCCCCCCGGTTTGGCGCACGGCATCTTGGTGACCTCACCGGTCGCAGATTTTCTCTACAAGTGCACGGACGTGTACAGCCCGCCCGATGAGCGCACGCTCGCCTGGAACGACCCCGCCATAGGCATCCGCTGGCCGGTGCCCGAGGGCGTGACACCGGAGCTATCCGCCAAGGACCAGCGCGGCAAGAGCTTTGCCGAGATCGAGAAATTTGCGTGAAGGTGCTGGTTCTCGGTGCCGGAGGCCAGGTGGGCCGAGCGGTCGTGCAATCGTGCAGAGCTGGCCATCAAGTCATCGCAAAGACTCGCTCCGAGTTGAGCATCGACGATGAGTCGGCGGTGGGCCGGGTGCTCGCCGAGACGAACCCCGACTGGCTGGTCAATGCGGGCGCCTATACCGCGGTGGACCTCGCCGAGGATGAGCCGCAAGCGGCGGCTGCAATCAACGATACCGCAGTCGGCATCGTGGCTGCCGCGGCGGCGCGCAGCGGCTGCCGCGTACTGCATCTGTCGACCGATTTCGTCTTCGATGGCGCCTCGAGCCGCGCGTACCTGCCGAGCGATGCCCCGAATCCCTTGAGCGTCTACGGGGTGACCAAACTGGCCGGCGAGAGAAAGCTGCTCGACGGCGATGGCACCGGCATCGTGCTGAGGACCGCCTGGGTGTACGCCTCGGCGGGCCGCAACTTCGTGCTCACGATGCTGCGATTGATGAAGGAGCGGGAACAAATACGGGTGGTGAGCGATCAGATCGGTGCGCCGACCTGGGCAGGGGGGCTCGGCGGGATCATCTGGGGTTTGCTCGACGCGCAGGCGCCGGCGGGCATCTATCACTGGACCGATCTTGGCGTCGCGAGCTGGTATGACTTCGCGGTGGCCATTCAGGAGGAAGCGCTTGCGCGCGGGCTTTTGAGCCGCCCGAGCGAAGTGATACCGATCGCGACGGCGGACTACCCGACCCGCGCCCGCCGCCCGACATTCAGCGTTTTGGATACGACCGCGACCCGCAGGCTCGCAGTCGCCCCGGCAGCTCACTGGCGTACAAATTTAAGGAAGATGTTGGATGAGCTTCGAACCGCATAACGTCTGCATCACCGGCGGCGCCGGCTTCATCGGTGCGAATTTCGTGCGCCATTGGCTCAGCCGAGGCAGCGAGGGCCGGGTCGTGGTGCTCGATGCGCTGACCTACGCCGGCCATCTGGAGAACCTGCACGGTCTCGAGCGCGATCCGCGCTACGAGTTCGTGCGAGGCGACATCTGCGATGAGGCCGCCATCAAGGAACTGCTTGCGAGCCGTCGGATCGACACCTTGGTGCACTTTGCCGCGGAATCGCACGTCGATCGCTCCATCCTCGGCCCGGACGACTTCATCCGCACCAACGTGGTCGGCACGCATGCGCTGCTGAAGGCGGCCAAGAGCGTCTGGCTCGACCGGAAGTTGGTTCCGGCGCATCGCTTTCACCACGTATCCACCGATGAGGTGTACGGCTCGCTGAGCGCGGGCGATCCGCCGTTCCATGAATCGACTCCCTATGCGCCCAATTCGCCGTACTCGGCGAGCAAGGCCGCCTCGGATCATCTGGTGCGCGCGTATCACGAGACCTATGGACTCGATACCACCGTCACCAACTGTTCCAACAACTACGGTCCGTACCAATTTCCGGAAAAACTCATCCCGCTGACGCTCGTCAACATCTTGCAGGGCAAGCGGTTGCCGGTCTACGGCGACGGACTGCAGGTGCGCGACTGGCTGCACGTCGCGGATCACTGCGAGGCGATCTGGCTCGCGCTGGCCCGCGGTGCCCCTGGACAGGTCTACAACATCGGGGGAAACAGCGAGACCACGAACATCGAGGTCATCCGCACGCTCTGTGCGCTGGTGGACGAGGCCGTGGTCGGCCAAGCGGGGCTCAAGGCGGCGCACCCGGCGGCGCCGGCCGCGCAGGGCCGGTCAGCCCTGGAGCTGATCGAGTATGTACGCGACCGGCCGGGCCACGATCGTCGCTATGCCATTGATTATCGCAAGGCGCAGCGTGAGATCGGGTACTCTCCCACGCGCGACCTCAAGGGGGGGTTGCGGGCCACGCTCGACTGGTATCTGGGGAACCAAGGCTGGTGGGAAGCGCTCATGGGCCGTGATTACTCGAACTGGCTGAAGCTGAACTACAAGGGCACCTGAGGGAAGTTCGAGTTTGCGGCCC
>Ga0182030_10017032_pt1 | contig 14069 bp, 12 predicted proteins | sample 812S3MmetaG_FD_121299 | JGI IMG/M metagenome (GOLD analysis project Ga0182030, IMG submission 121299) | Permafrost microbial communities from Stordalen Mire, Sweden - 812S3M metaG (Illumina Assembly) | ecosystem: Environmental > Terrestrial > Soil > Wetlands > Permafrost | place: Sweden...
GATCGTGGGCGTGATCGACAAATGGGAGCCGATACCGCAGTTCTACGACATCGGCCGCACGCCGTTTGTCGGCAAGGACGATGTATTCATGCCATTCACGCATGCCATCGAGCAGCAGTTCGCCATCATGGGGTCGATGTCTTGCAACGGCGATGAACCCGTGGGCTTCGCGGCGGTTCTTCAATCCGACTGCATCTGGGGTCGATTTTGGGTGGAGCTGTCGACCCCGGCGGAGGTCCTCAGATTTCGGCGCTTCCTTGACAATTATGCCGACGAGCAGCGGCGCGTTGGCCGCTACAATTGGCCGGCGCGCACGCAGTTGCGCGATTTGATGGCGTGGCTGAAGTACAACCACGTGGTGCCGGGAGAGGTACGCATTCTCATCCTGGTGTCGTTCGGGTTCCTTTTGGTGTGCTTGCTCAACGCCATGGGACTGATGTTGGCCAAATTGATGGGTCGGTCGGCAGACATTGGCGTGCGTCGTGCGCTGGGCGCGAGCCGCGGAGCCATTTTCTGGCAGTGTCTGGTCGAGACCGCCGTGGTCGGGTTGGCCGGCGGTCTGTTCGGATTGCTGTTGACGGCGATTGGCCTATGGACCGCGCGCGCTTTGTTGCCCAGCGAATTCATTGCCGTCACTCACCTCGATAGCGTCGATGTGTTGGTCGCGCTGGTTTTGGGCGTAGGTTCAACCATCGCCGCCGGCCTGTATCCAACGTGGCGTGCTGCGCACGTGCAGCCGGCCTGGCAATTGAAGGCTCAATAGGAAAACTCATGGAACTGCGCCCGATTCTCTCCGCCATGGGACGTAACAAGTTTGGAGCCGTACTGATTGCGGTGCAGATGTCAGTGACACTCGCGTTCCTGGTGAATTCGCTCAGCCTGATAGAGCAAAGGCTGGCGCATAGCGCGCGGCCCACCGGTGTCGACGAGGTGGATCTGTTCGTCCTTTCCACGCAGCCCGTCGATAATCTGCACGACGCTGCTGCGCGTGAGAGCGCCGATCTGGCGGCGTTGCGCTCGCTCGAGGGCGTCGCCGATGCCTACATCACCAATGATTATCCCCTGGCCGGCGGTGGGTGGAGCATGTCGGTGCAATTGACGCCGAAGCAAAAGGTGGGCTCGGCGCTGACGGCCTATTATTTCGCCGATGAGCACGCGCTCGGGACTCTTGGATTGAATCTCATCGCGGGACGCAATTTCACGCCGGACGAAATCGCCACCCGCACCGAAACCGACATCGGCGCCATCAGTGTAGTGATCGTGACCAAGGCGCTGGCGGACAAATTGTTTCCGGGCGGCGATGCCCTGGGCAAATCGGTTTTCATGGAGAGCGACACTAAATCGGTGCGCATCATCGGCATTGTCGAGAGGCTGCAGACGCCGTTCTATGGCGTCAGCGGCGTGTCCAGCACTTATGCGGAGAATTCCACCATCGCGCCGTATCGATCCATCGACAACGTCGCCAACTACATGGTCAGGAGCAAGCCGGGTCAGCGCGATCCCGTCATCAAGTCGGCCGAAGAGACACTGCGGCGCCTCGATGGCGAACGCATCATCAAAACCAAGAGTTTGAGCGACGCGCGTACCGACGCCTACCGCGGCGATCATGGTTTGGTGGTCCTGCTGAGCGTCGTGTGCATCGCGTTGTTGGCGATTACGGCGTTCGGCATCATCGGCCTGACGAGCTATTGGGTGTCGCAGCGTCGCCGGCAGATCGGTATACGCCGCGCGCTCGGCGCCACACGCCGGGCAATCCTGCGCTACTTCCAGACGGAGAATTTCCTGATTGCAGCGGCCGGCGCCGTCGCGGGCGTTGCATTCGCAATCGGCCTCAATCTTTGGATGGTGCACAGCTTCGAAGTGGTGCGCATGGACAACAGCCGCGCCTTCATCGGCGCCCTCATCATGATGGGATTGGGCCAGCTGGCGGTACTGTACCCGGCGCTGCGTGCGGCTTCGATTCCGCCGGCATTGGCGACACGGGGCGGTTAGTATCCCTGTCATGCGCACTGTATTGGTCATCGATGACAACCCTGCGGTCGCCCAGGCGTTGACGCTGTTGTTCAGTCTGCACGATATCCGCACCCTGACGGCCTTGACGCCGCAGAAAGGTCTGGCGATGGCTGCCCGCGAGCGCGTCGATCTGGTCATCGCCGACATGAATTTCAGCGCCGACACCACCTCGGGCGAAGAGGGCGAGGCGCTGTTTCGCGCGCTGCGAGCGCAAGCACCCGATCTGCCGGTGGTGCTGCTGACGGCATGGACGCACCTACAGGCGGCGGTGCAGCTGGTCAAGGCGGGTGCGGCCGACTACATCGGCAAACCTTGGGAGAACGACAGACTGCTCGCCACGGTCGAGAATCTGCTGGAACTCGGCGAGGCGAATCAAGAGCGGCAACGGCTGCAGGAGGAGCAGCGCCGGCGCCGTGAGAAGCTTGCGGAAAAGTACGATCTATGCGGCATCGTGTTCGCCTCCGATGCCATGGAGCGCGCGGTGGAGTTGGCCTGCCGGGTGGCGCGGGCGGAGGTGCGAGTGCTCATCACCGGGCCCAATGGCGCGGGCAAGGAACGCATTGCGCAAATCGTGCATGCCAACTCCAGCAATCGCGCAGGCCCCTTCGTCGCCGTGAATTGCGGTGCCATCCCGGCGGAGCTGATCGAGGCGGAATTGTTCGGCGCCGAGGCCGGCGCCTTCACCGGTGCGACCCGCGCGCGTGCCGGCCGATTCGAGACCGCCAACGGCGGCACGCTGTTTCTCGATGAAATCGGCGATCTGCCGCTGGCCGGGCAGGTCAAGCTGCTGCGGGTCTTGGAGACCGGCAACTACGAAATGCTGGGCTCGAGCCGCACTCGCACTTCGCAAACGCGCATTGTCAGCGCCACCAACGCGGATCTTCCGGCGCTGATCCGTGAGGGACGGTTTCGGGAGGATCTTTATTATCGTCTCAACGTCATCGACATCGCCGTGCCGCCGCTGGCCGAGCGTGGCGCCGACATCCTGCCGCTGGCACGGCATTTTCTCGGCGCTGACTTGCAGTTGAGCGAGGATGCCGCGGCGGCGCTGCAGGCGCACGAATGGCCGGGCAACGTGCGCGAGCTGCGCAATTCGATCGAGCGTGCCAAGTTGCTGGCGCGCGAAAAGCTGGTGAGCGCGGCCGATTTGAATCTTCCCAGCGCGCCGCGCAGCGTCACTCGAGAGAACGAGCAATTGAGCCGCGAGGTGCTGGAAGCGACGCTGCGCGAGGCGGGTGGAAACATCAGCCGCGCGGCGCAAAGTCTCGGTCTGTCGCGGCAAGCCTTGTACCGCCGCATGGAACGGTTCAATCTGCGACCGGCATGAGTCTCACAGCCAAGCTGGCGCTGCTGTTCTACGTGGTCATCGTGATTGCGGCGCTGGTCGGAGCCAAGGCCGCGCAAGCCTTCGGCGACGTGCTGTTCGGCTGGCTGGTTGCGGCCTGTCTGCTGCTGTTTCCTTCAATTTGGCTGGCGGTAAGGGTAATGCGGCCCATCAAGCAATTGTTACGGGCATTGTCAGGCACCGTGGCCAGTTACAAGGAGGGTGATTTCAGCCTGTCCTTGGCCGTCGATCGTGACGACGAATTGGGCGAGTTGATGACGGCGCACAATGACTTGGCGACCGCACTGCGTACGCAACGCGCACATCTGGTACAGCGCGAGTTGTTGCTCGACACCGTGATGCAGAACTCGCCGGTCGCGTTGCTGCTGGTGGACGCGAACGAACGCATTGCATACGCCAACATCGCGGCGCGGCATCTGCTCAGCGAAGGGCGCAGCCTGCAGGGGCTGCGCTTTCGGGACGCGCTCACGCACGCACCGCCGGGACTGATCGGCGCGGCGGCGCAAAGCGCGGACAGCTTGTTTTCCGCGGAGATCGACGGTGTCGAGGAATCGTTTCATCTGTCGCAGCGCTCGTTCATCTTGCAGGGCCGCACGTTTCGTCTGTATTTGCTGAAGAGGCTGACCAAGGAACTGTCGCGCCAGGAAGTATCGACCTGGAAGAAGCTGATCCGCGTGCTGAGCCACGAACTCAACAATTCGCTCGGTCCTTTGTCATCGCTGGCGCACTCCGGCGCCGAGATCGCGCGGCGCGGCGACTACGCCTCGTTGCCGACGGTATTCTCCGCCATCGCCGAACGCGCCGAGCACCTGCACAACTTCGTCAGCGGCTATGCTGCCTTCGCCAAGCTGCCGGCACCGCGTCCGGAGCGCATCGAATGGCGCAGCTTCGTCGCGGATCTGAGCAGCCAGCGGACCTTCAATCTCGCGGCGCCATTGCCCGAGCTGCCGGGTTGGTTCGACCGTGTGCAGGTGGAACAGGCGCTGATCAATCTTCTGAAGAATGCCCATGAGGCCGGCGGTCCCGACGCCGAAGTCGAATTGGGGATCGTATGCAACGGCGGCAATCAGTTGCTCGAGGTACGTGATCGAGGTTCAGGCATGAGTCAGTCGGTGCTGGCGCAGGCGCTCCTGCCATTTTATTCGACCAAGCGCAGCGGCACCGGCTTAGGGCTGGCGCTGGCCCGCGAGATCGCTGAAGCGCACGGCGGCCGCATTCAACTCACGAATCGCAGCGGCGGCGGACTCAACGTCACGTTGGAGTTGCCATGGAGCCGCGCGGCCACGGATGCTGCGTAGCGCGGCCCGGTCTAGTCAAATTCGGTGGCGAGCGTGAGATCAGCGCGATGCTCGAACATACGATCGATCTGCGCGGCGGTGGCTCTACCGATCGACAGCGGCGGCAGGTCATCGCGCGCGAAGAAGGCGACTTCGCTGGTCTCATCGCTGGGCCGGGCCCCGCCGCCGATCAGATCGCAGATGAAAAACAATTTGTAGATCGAGTCCTTGTGACGCAGGTGGTTGCGGCGCTGATAGTCGTGAACCGCTGCGAGTTTGAGCGCACGCGCCTGGAAACCGGACTCCTCGGCGATCTCACGGACCACGCACTCGGCGGCGGTCTGATTGACGTCGGCCCACCCGCCGGGCAGCGTCCACTTGCCGTCGGTTATTTCCCTGACCAGCAACACGCGGCCGTCTTGGAACGCCGCGCCGCGGACATCCACCTTGGGTGTCGCGTAGCCTGTGTCGCGGCGCAAAGACTCGAGAATGAGGTCGTAGTCGGGCGCCGAACCTTGCGCCAGCAGCTCCGCGGCCAACTCCCGTAGCCGCTCGTAGCGTTGCCGATCGAAGGGATCTTGCGAGAAAGTCAGACCGGTTTGAGCCATGGCGCTCATTTCGCGCGCCATGCGCAGCCACCGCGGCTCCGGCGACATCGTCAGCGCGGCGCGAAGAATTCGGTATAGGAGAGGATGCGCTCTTCGCTGACTTCCAGGATATCGACCAGTTCGGTGCGCACCGTGATGCCGGTGACCTTGGAGTAAATGTCGGCGCGCCAGTGCGCTGTGGCCCGCGGCCACTCGACCACCAGGGAGAGGATGGCGTAGTTATTGATTTTGAAAACCTTGACCATCATGGCCAGCCAGGGCTTGAACCCCGCCAGGTCCACCGCTTGGATGGCAATGGGTTTGTCGGCGCTCGCACCGAGGATTTCGAACCGCCCGGTGTCGGCGAACAGCCGGCACATTCCGGCAAGATCGCTGGCGACGCGTGCGGCGTGCAGCTTTTCGATGATTCGCTGCGCCACGATGCGCTCAGCCATGCTGGCTACCCCTCGATGTCGCCCATAGCGGCGCGGATCTGCGCGCCGATTTGCTCGAATGCTTTGCGTGCATACGGAATCACGGCTCCCAAACCATAGAACAGATGAATCATACCCGGATGGCAAGTGTAGGACACTTCGACGCCCTCGCGCTCCAGCCGTTCGAAATAATTCCGTCCTTCATCGCGCAGCGGATCGAATTCGGCCGTATGAATAATGGTCAACGGCAGGCCCGCGACGTCGGTGGCAAGCAGGGGCGAAACGCGCGGATCGGAAGGCCCCGCAGCGGGCGGCAAATAGTGCATCAGGTCGTGGTCGAGCGTGGCCTGATCGACGAGGTAGCCGCTCGCCAGTTCGAGACGCGAGGGCGTAGCCCGGCTGTAATCGAGAATGGGACAAATTAGCAGCTGCAGTGCCAGCGCGGGGTTTCCAATCCGAACGGCGGCTTGGGCCGTAGCCGCGGCGAGGGTGGCACCGGCCGAATCTCCGCAGATCCCGAGCCGCCCGGTATCGAGGTGGAATTGTGCAGCGTTGGCGGCAATGTACTGCAGCGCCGCCAGGCAGTCGTGCAGGGCCGCAGGAAAGGGGTGTTCCGGTGCGAGACGGTACTGCACCGACAGCACCCGGCAGCGGCCGTTCAAGGCCAACGCCCGGGCGATGGCGTCATGGGTTTCTATACTGCCCGCCACCAGTCCGCCGCCATGAAAATAAATCAGCCCGGGCCGGGGCGTATCGTCATCGATGGGTGAATAGATGCGCACCGGCAGAGTGCTTTCGGGGCCCGGCAATGTGCGGTCCTCGACCCGAGGCAGCGCCATCTTCGCGGCACCTAGCTTCATGAGCGCGCTCAGTCCATTGCGCCGTTCCGCCACCGTGGCTGTGCGTGCGTCGGGAGGATTACCTGCCGCCAAGAGCCCGAGAAAGCGCTGTACGCGCGGATCGAGGGGCACGTTGTGGCCGCTACGTTACAGTTTGAGGGCCGTCCGCGTTTGCGCCGGCCAGGTCTTGAGGTCCACACCGTGGTTGGCGAACATGGCGACCGCAAGCCGGTCGATGCCGAAAGCGACGCAGCTGGTGTGAGCCAACTCGCCTCGGTCGTCGTGAATGCCCCAAACCTGACCGAAGTGCTCGCGGTGATAATTGAAGCTCATGCAGGCCGTCGGGCTCGCTTGCGGATAGTAGGGAATCAACAATTCGAATTTCAGCGCTTGCTGCCGCTGACTGACGGCCATGACCTGGCCAACGCGCCCGAAGAACGGATCATTGGCGACATCCAGCGTGTAGGGCAGGCTTAGGTCGGCGGCGATCTTTGGCGCGCGCGCCATCCAGCTCTCGCGGAACTCCACGATTTCCTGCGGCGAGCCAATGCGCACGAATTCGCGCATGCGGAAGGATTGCAGACGATCGAGACTCATCGAGGGCTCGTGGCGGAATACGTCGGCCTCGATGTCGAATTGCACGCCGCCCACCGGCAATTTGCCACGCGCAGCGACGATGGGATAAACGGGATAGCAGGCCGCGGGTGACAGCACCAAGTCCGACGAGCTCAGCGAGGTGGTCCAGTCTCCGCCCTTGTCGTGACGATCGACCGCCTCGCGAATCGACGCCTCGGAACCATGCAGGGCACACACGCAACCTAAAAGATTCGGGAAGCTCTTCAGGTACCCGGACTTTTCCAGCTGCTTGCGGCTCATGACGGGCGGGAAGCGCATGATTTCGGCGCGCGGATCGCGCAACCCCGTGATGTAGCCTTCGAGGTGCTCGACCAAGTTGACGTACAACTCGGTGCGCGCGTACACGCCATCCACGCCCATCGAACGGAATAGGGAGTCGCTGAGGTAAGCAAGGGGATATTGGGATGCGCCGTCGGCTGCCATAGTTTGTTTAACCACTGATTGATGCCGGCAACGGCGTCATGAGAGACGTGGTCGCCAAGTTGCTGAGGATACGGTCGTTACTGATCATGAGCGGTGAGGACAGGACGTCGCGCAATAACCTTCCGATACTGAATTCCGTGTCATTGCGATAGCCGGACAAGCCGCAGGCCCGCAGCGAGCTCAACACGGTCGTGACGGCGAGTTCCGATACCTGAACTTTGGTGAGCGTGATCACGGCCTGGAATTCGAGGGAGCCAATGGCCTTCTCGTCCGACATGATTCCTTCATAATGGTGTAGGTTCGCCGACAGAACACCGCGCAGCGTGCGCAGCGTCGAAACCGCCTGAGTGAAATGCGCCGCGCCCGGAGGCATCGTACCGTTCGACTGGCGAACCACGTGACGGATGAAGGCTTGGGCCTTGCCAGCGGCGGCAGCGGCAATGCCGGCCCACACCGATCCCCATAGCAAGTGCGCGAACGGCACCATAGTCTGCGAATGAATTCGCTCGTACGGCTCGGGCATGACCTGACCGGCACCGGCGCGCGCGCGCAGCGTGAAGCCCTCGCTATGCGTACCGCGCATGCCCAAGGTATCCCACACCTGCAGCCGCTCCAGTGTGTAGTCGGATTTCAGCAGAACCAACAAAACCTGATCGTTGCCGGCGGCGTCCGCGGCGCGGCGCGCCGTGGTCACGATGCCGTCAGCCTCGATCGCGTAGGAGATGACAGTGGCCTTGCGCTCCAGGGTGACGTGCTCGCCATCATGCACGATGGGTGCTTCGCTGGAACGCACGTTGCCGCCCGCCTGGCCCTCGGTGGTCGATGAAGCCATCAACAACTGATCGGCGGCAATGCGGCGCAGAACGCGTTCCAGCGCCGGGGCGTTCTTGAAATGACGCGTGACGCACGCCATCTTGATCTGGTGCATCGCGTAAATCAGCGCGGTGGAGGAACAAGCCTGGCCAAGGACATAGCAGATGTCGGCGATCTCGGCGATCGTCGCCCCCTCGCCATCCAACGCTTGCGGCACTTGGATGCCGAGCAGCCGCTGCTTGCGCAGCTCCGCGAATGCTTCACTGGGGAAGCGTGCCTCAGCGTCTACGGCATGCGCATTCGCCTTGGCGACGTCGGCTGCCGCGCGGGCGCGGGCCGTGAAATCACTTTGTCGCACACTGACGATGCGGCTGGTGCCGCCGAGACGTTGCGTTTCTGGTGCCATCTCGATTCACTCTGCTAGGGGTATGTCGGACGGATTATGGGGGCCGAGAGCCTGGCTCGGCAATAACCGCCTTGCGGCTTGTGACGTCTGGCCCAAAGTATAAAAACATATGTAAAAATGCTGGCGCCTCCTAAGTTATTATGCATTAGCGCGCGGTATCATCAGTGCGCCGTTTCCTTGTGGAGAGCCATCGAGTGGATTTGCAGACCCAGAGTGTGACCGAGAGATTGGCCACGCTCGTCAAACAGGTTTTGGGCGAAGGCGCCGCGATCCCCGACCCTCTGCCCTTGGATGCTCAGCTGAGCGATCTTGGCATCAGTTCGCTGAAGATGGTGAACTTGATGCTGGCCGTCGAGATCGAGTTCGACATCAGCATCCCGCAGGCGGATATCACGCCGGAAAACTTTCATTCTCTGGCCACCATCGACGCGCTGGTGGCGCGTACGTTGGGCGGGGGCGCGTAGCCGGGGGCGCCAGCCGGGAGCGCCTAGCCTGCGGGGCGTAGCCGGGGGGCGTAGCCGGGGGCGCATAGCCCACCGCACCTTGCCGGGTTTCTAACCAGGTTCGTTCAAGACCGCGATCAGCGCATCGATGTCCGATGCGCTCGTTTCACCGTTGGTGGCGCAAATGCGAACCACGTCACGCCCTTCGAACAGCGTCGGTGCCACCCACGCACGTCCGGAGGCTACCACTCGGCGCACCAAGGCGCGCACATCGCCGAGCGACGGCGGCGGAATCGCATCCAACACAGCCAGCCCCGAATCGTTGGCGATCGCCCAGCCGCGCTCCACCAGTCGCGCCTTAATCTGGTGCACCACCTCGACGGCGCGTTCGACGTGAGCCCCGAGTCCTTCCCAGCCTGCGGCCGCCAGCGCAATGAACAGCCGCAAGCCCAAGAAGCGGCGCGACCATTGCACGCTGTTGAGGTAGGGGTCCAGGTTGGAGAGACTCGAAGGCATGAAGCTGGTGGAGGCGTGGAAGGCCTCCGACAACAAGTGTCCCTTGCGGGTGATGAAGATGGCGCATCCCATGGTGGTGGCCAGCCACTTGTGGGCGTCGATGATCAAGGAGTCAGCGCGCTCGATTCCCGCCAGCAAGCCGCGCAGGCGCTCTGAGGCCAGCGCCGCGCCGCCCCAGGCGGCGTCGACGTGAAACCAAAGCCCTTCGCGCTGCGCGATATCGGCACAGGCGAGCAGCGGGTCGATCATGCCGCCTCCCGTGGTGCCGGCGGTGGCCACCGCCATCACAGGCACGATTCCGGCTGCGCGGTCCGCGGCGATGGCCCGCGACAGCGCGTTGCAGTCCATTCGGCCTTGGCCGTCGGTGTCGACCAAGTGCAGGGCCGCGCGTCCGACGCCGGCTTGATGCGCGATTTTCAGCCATGCAATGTGACAGTCGCGCGAAGTGTAGAAGGCCACCGGCGCGCCGAAGGCGCGCACGCCGTCGCGGGAGAAATCCGCATGCGCCGCAGTCAACGCGCATAGCAAGGCGGTGTAGTTGGCTTCGGAACCGCCGGTCGCGAAGTGCCCGGTAGCGTCGGCACCCAGACCGGCGCGGCCGGCGATGACGCGGATGAGATGGTTTTCCAGCGCTACCGGCACGGGCGAGGAGGCAGAACTCGCAAGCTGCGGGTTGAACGAAGCCACGATCTGGTCGGCACACTGCGCTGGAAAATTTGCACCAGGATTGAACAAGCCGAAATAGCGCGGATTCGCCATTTGCACGATGCCGTGCTCCATGCGCTCGATCGCCCAACGCAGCGTCTCCTCGAGCGGCCGCGGCGACTTGAAGTCGAACGCCTCGAGTTCGGCGCGAAATTGTTGCAGGTCGATGGTGGGTGTGACGGGACCGGCCTGCACGCGCGCGAGAGCCGCTTGCAACGCCTCGATCAACCAGTGCGCGACCTGCACACGTTGCGCTGCATCGGGAAACAGCGCCGGCACGGGATCCGGCAATGACTCGCGCTTCAAGCGGAGGCGCCGAGGGCTTGGTCTAAGTCGGCAAGAATGTCATCGATATGCTCGATGCCGACACTCAGGCGGATGCTGCCAGGTCCCACGCCCGCGGCGAGTTGCTCCTCCGCAGACATCTGCCGATGCGTGGTTGAGGCGGGATGACAAGCGAGCGACTTCGCGTCACCGAGATTGACCAGGCGCTTGAACAGCTTCAGCGCGTTGTAGAACCGCATGCCGGCGGGCAAACCGCCGCGGATCTCGAAGGTCATCAAGGAACACGCACGGCCGCCCATGTATTTCTTGACCAGCGGATTGTAAGGATTGTCTTCGAAGCCTGCGAAGTTTACCGATTCGACGCGCGCGTCGGCGCGCAGGAAATCGGCCACCTTGCGCGCGTTCTCGACGTGTCGGTCGATGCGCAATGCCACCGTCTCGATGCCTTGCAGCAACAGGAAGGCATTGAAGGGCGAGAGCACCGCGCCCATGGTGCGCTGATAGACGCTGCGACAGCGGCCGATGAAGGCGGCATCGCCGTAGTGATCGCTATACACCAAACCGTGATACGACTCATCAGGAGTGGTGAGCATGGGATAGCGCGCGGAATGCTCGGCCCATTTGAATGTGCCACAGTCGACGATGATGCCGCCCAAGGTCGTGCCATGACCACCCATGAATTTCGTGAGCGAATGCACGATGACGTCCGCGCCGTATTCGACCGGACGCAACAGCATGGGTGTGGGCACGGTGTTGTCGACGATCAGCGGCATGGCGTGCCGGTGCGCGACGCCGGCGAGAGCCTCGAGGTCGCAAACGTTGCCGGCCGGATTACCGACCGTCTCGCAATAAATCGCGCGCGTGTCGTCATCGACCAAGGCCTCGATGTCGGCCGCGCGATCGGACTTGGCGAAACGCACCTGAATGCCCATCTTGGGAAGAATGTGCGCAAACAAGGTAAAGGTCGTACCGTAGAGCTGCGGCACCGAGATGATGTTGCGGCCCATTTCCAGTGCGGTCACGGCCGCGAAATACATTGCCGCCTGACCAGAGCTGACGCTGAGCGAACCCACGCCGCCTTCGAGCATCGTGACGCGCTGCTCCAGAATGTCCGTGGTCGGATTGCTGATGCGCGAATAACGGTAGCCGGGAATTTCCAAGTTGAACAGCGCCGCGCCATGCTCGGCACTATCGAATGCATAGGCCGCGGTTTGGTAAATCGGTACCGCGACCGCCTTGGTTGTAGGGTCGGCGTCGAAAGCGCCGTGAATGGCGATGGTTTCCCGCTTCATGTCTTGCCAATTCGTGAGTAGGATCAAGGCAGTGTATCTCGAACGAGCCGGGCAGTCGTGTTATGGTTCGCAATTCCCGTGAGAATTGGTCTTATGAATATTCCAACCCGGCCGAGCGAGGCGCAGGCGCCGGGTGATTCAAAATTTGCCCGCGATGCATGGCTGCGGGCGCTGGCAAATAATGCAACGATCGCCGATAAAGGCGAGACGCTGCCGAGCGTCATCGATCGACTCGCGTCACGCTTCGGCGAAGCTTCTGCACTCATCGATCTCGACACCGAGATGAGCTTCAACGGATTGGCGCAGCGTGCCAACCAATACGCCCGCTTAGGCTTGAGCCTGGATCTGCGCCCGGGCGATGCGGTGGCCCTGGTGATGAACAACTGCGCCGAATATGTCGCCGTTTGGCTTGGGTTTACGCGTATCGGCGTGGTGGTGGCGCTGGTGAATTCGCAGCTGTCGGGAGATGCGCTGGTGCACTCGATCGCCGTCGCGAATCCGCTTGCGCTGATCGTCGGCGCGGAACTCGCGCCGCGAGTGGCGGCAGTTCGCGATCGATTGCCTGAACATACGCAATGCTTCGTTCATGGAATCAGCGCCGAGAATTTCGCGCCGCTGGCAGCGCGCATCGCTGGGTTGCCGGGTGATCCATTGCCGAGCGCGGAGTGCGCGCCGCCTTCGATCGATGCGGTCGCACTGTACATCTATACTTCGGGCACCACCGGACTGTCCAAAGCGGCGAAGGTGAGCCACTACCGCTTGATGCAATGGAGCTACTGGTTCGCCGGCATGCTCGATACCACCGCGCAGGATCGGATGTTCAACTGTCTGCCGCTCTATCACAGCGTCGGCGGCGTGGTGGCCACATTCGCACCGCTGGTGAACGGCGGTGCTGTGGTGATAAGGCCGCGATTCTCGGCGTCGGAATTCTGGCGCGACGTGCGTGCACAACGCTGCACCCTGTTTCAATACATTGGCGAGTTGTGCCGCTACCTGGTCAACTCTCCGCATCAGGCGGTTGAGACCGAACACAGCTTGCGCATCGCCTGCGGCAACGGCTTGCGGCCCGAAGTGTGGGAAACCTTCCAGGAGCGCTTTCGCATACCGCGAATCCTTGAGTATTACGCCTCGACCGAAGGCAACTTTTCCCTCTACAACTGCGAGGGGCAACCCGGGGCCGTCGGGCGGATACCGCGGTTCCTCGCGAGCCGCTTGCCGGTGGCGCTGCTGCGGTTCGATGTTGACACGGCGCAGCCGTGGCGCAGCGCAGAGGGCCGCTGCGAGCGCTGCGGGCCCAATGAAGTGGGCGAAGCGGTCGGACTGATTCCGGAAGGCGGCGAGCGCGGCGGCCGGTTCGAGGGCTATGCCGATGCCGAGGCCTCCGAGCGCAAAGTGCTGCGCAACGTCTTCAAGGAGGGTGATGCCTGGTACCGTACCGGCGATCTGATGCGCCGAGACGAGCGTGGCTTCTTTTATTTCGTGGATCGCGTCGGCGAGACCTACCGGTGGAAGGGCGAGAACGTCTCGACCGCGGAGGTGTTGACGGCGCTCACGGCAGCACGCGGCGTGCTTGAAGGAGTGGTGTATGGCGTTGCCGTGCCGGGCGCGGACGGCCGCGCCGGCATGGCGGCGCTGGTGGTAAACGGAGCATTTGACCTGGTTGAATTCCGTCAGGCCGTGGCCCAACGATTGCCGACTTTTGCGAGGCCGGTGTTCGTGCGGCTGATCGCCTCGCTCGAGGCGACCGGGACATTCAAACCGCGCAAGCAGGATCTGGTGGCCGCAGGCTTCGATCCGTCGCGCATCAGCGATCCGCTGTTTTTCGATGATGCTCGATCGCAAGGTTTTGTGCCGCTCGATGCAAAGATCTTTACGGACATCGCCACCGGTGCAATCCGGGTCTAGCCGACCGCGTCTCGCCGACCGCGTCTAGCCGACCGCGTCTAGCTCACGAATTTTGTCCGGCCGCGGCTCGCCACTTCGTTGTTGGTGAGCGTCAATGCCAAGGTGTACATGTCCGGCTCAATGGCTGGAACCGCGCCGTAGCGGCCGCGC
>Ga0182030_10017033_pt1 | contig 14069 bp, 9 predicted proteins | sample 812S3MmetaG_FD_121299 | JGI IMG/M metagenome (GOLD analysis project Ga0182030, IMG submission 121299) | Permafrost microbial communities from Stordalen Mire, Sweden - 812S3M metaG (Illumina Assembly) | ecosystem: Environmental > Terrestrial > Soil > Wetlands > Permafrost | place: Sweden...
CCAGAGTCTTGACATCGGTAAGGAAGCGGCTGGGATCGGCATTGCCGACCGACATAGGCGTAGCCGCGGCCAGCAGGCTGAATGCCAGCAGCATGCACAAGGCGGCTTCGCTGATACGAACGGCGACGGCCTTCGAGGCGTTCGACCAAGCGGCAGGGCGTCGAGCTTTCATAGGAGTTGTCCGTTACGGCCTGCCGATGAGTATACCTGCCGCAGCCGCGAGCGCTGCGCCTAATGACGCCGCGGCCGGCCTGTGAGCAGTCACCAGAGGTGCAACGCCCAGACAAGAAAAATCCCCACCCTTTGGTCGAGCTAAAGGATGGGGATGTTGCTGCTTCCAGTACTACTTCTCTGCCCCGGACAGATCTGGCAGCGGCGAGCTGTTACCAGCAACCAGCCGCATCGCACCGGTTCCAAACGTATAGTGTCCCGTTCTCCGACACGGCGTGGATCCGGTTGTAGCTGACGACAGGAGGGCCTTCCAGCGGCGAGTCCATTGGGCACGGCCCGCTGCCGCAGCTATTCCCCGTACTCGAGGTCCAGATGTTAGGCAGGCTGCCGCTGCTGCACTTGGTCTCGTCGTAAGCCAAGACGTATCCGTCGTCGGTTCCGACATAGATGACTCCATCCACGACTTCCGGAGAGGACTGGCTAATGATATGGCTGGTGTAGCCGCTGCATACCAAGTTGCCATTTAGTGCATTGAACACCTGGATGGCCGAAAACTCCCCGCAGGGATAGCCGTGTCCGTAGCTGTAGTAGCAGCTGTAGGGAGAGACGGTGATGACATACTTGCTGCTGCCGTTATTGGCGCTGTCGTCGTAGGCCGGCGAACCTCCATATGGCAAGGGAGAGTAGCTGTCCCACGGGCTGCCAGGAGTTGGGATGAGCGACACATTCCACCTGACGGTGCCATTGTTGTTCACTTCGAGGGCGTAAAGGTTGGTCGAATTGGTTCCTTGGAGGTACTGCGGTTGATCCGTTACGAACACCAACCCTAGCGAGTCGCTTACTACAGGAGAGGAGCCGATGAGGTTATTCTGCGCTGTCAGATTGCCGCTGAAGGTTTGGCAGGCCGTCCAAGCGCTCGCTGCGGTAGTGGCGTTATAGGCACAAACCTCGTCTCCATTGGTGTTGCCATACGCGTCGGTGCCCGCCAGGAATACCATGTTGGATGCGGTGCTCACGGCGAGTGAAGAGGCTGAGACCGGAACAACATTGTTGCCCCCGGGGTTTATGGGCGAGTTAATTGTGAAGGCAGCCTGACCGTTGCCGGGGTTGAGATAGAAGATGTTCCCGCCGGTATCGACCACGTATACATAAGCCAGACCCGGCCAGGTCGTAGGAGAGGAATCAAAGCCCCAGCCGGGATAAGGATCCGTGAACGTCCAGTCCAGGGTAGTAGACGCCCATTCGTAGGAGTAAACATTCCCATCTTCCGCCCCTATGACGACGTCTCCGTTATAGCCGGGAGAAGCGGTGACGTGGGGATTCGTGGTGCCGAGTTCGGCTACGTATTGAGCGTCCGATGGGTACGTGACATCGTAGGTGAACAGGGCGCAGTTGCCGTTGGCATCCAGCGCCGGAAATAGAATCCTGGATTCCACCGAGACAGAAGCGGTCGGGAGCAGCTGGCCACCGGTGTTGCTGGGTTGGCAACCGCCCTGCGTGTTCCCCGCCGCAACCCACGGAGACTCTATCGAGGTGAGCAGCCCCATGCTGGACGAGTTGACCTTTTGGGGGTTCAGTACGTTCTTGTCCCCGACCGGATTGCCGGTGAGGTTGGCGTTGTATGTGCTCCCAGGTGCGCTACCATAGGCGCCGCTGCGGTACTGCGGCGACATGCAGCCGTTCCCGCCCGTGGGGGACACCCAGCAAGTAGTGGGGCTATACGTCATGGGCTTCCGCTTTGAGGAGGACAGAGATTGAGCGCTCGAGTAACTGACCGTGGTCAGCAGCACCAGCGCCGCGAGGGCGAGCGACCTCCAGGTTTTGCTGTTCTTGCCATCGCAGAATCGGACTGTGTCATTGTTGTGGTTGGTGGTGTAGGTTTTCATAGTGACCTCCTTGTGGTCATGGGTTGTGGCGGCGAGGTTGGTTAAAGAAGGAGCAACTGCTCCGCTCAGGTGCTCCTTCCATAAGGTGTTTGTTTTTGCTAAATCCTTACGGCCAGCTCCGGCAGGTCCTCCGGCTGGGTGCCTTCTGCGGTCAAAATCAGCCTCAGGATCGGTCCCGGTTGCCGCGGCCTGCGAGCCGGCATGGCAGCGTGGAAAGCTTCTTCGTGCGCCGCGAGGGGCGTGTGGTCCGAAGCTGGACCTTCAGCCGTCGGCCCGGGGATTGCACTGGCTTCCCTGCCCCGCTCCGGCGACGACAGCAGAATCAGGGTCAGGATTGGCCCTATCGTTCTTGCCCTGGTGAACGTCATTCGCGCTTGCATAGTGACCTCCTGTTTACTTATGACCCTGGCTATGGGTGGCGACGTCTTGGCCGTTAAGACCGCCTCGTCTGCCATCGCTTCCCGGGAGCGAGGCGTTTGCCCCGCTCTCGGGATCCCCCTTACGAAAGCGGCCGGCTTGTTGGCCTTTTTCCGCTGTCGTGAACGCACAATGCGCCCAAACGCACGGGCGATCAATACTTGCGGGGTCATTTGAAGGTCAGTTCCGGATCAATTCCAGGTCATCAGCTAAGCAGTTGAGCGCTTGGGGGTTAGCGGGGGATGTCAGCAAAAGAAATCATGCTTTTGCAGGCGCTACCGTTATATAATCCGGCGCAACTCGGTAAGGAGTCGCTTTTGGGCGCCACGCAGAAGCTGCTTAGCTTCGGAACCTTCGGGCTAAATCTCGATACGGAAGAGCTGCGCAAGGATGGAACTCTCATCCGGCTGGCGCCTCAGCCGTTGCGAATGCTGGCCTTGCTCGCCAGCCACGCCGGCCAGGTCGTGACCCGGGAGGAAATCCAAAAGCAGATATGGGGCGATGACACGTTCGTGGACTTTGAGCACGGGATGAACCAGTGCATCAACCAGATCAGGAGTGTGCTGAACGACAGTGCCGACCGGCCGGTTTACGTGGAGACAATTCCACGAAGAGGCTATCGTTTTCTCGCACCAGTAGTTTCAAAAACGATATCGGTGGCGCCGGCGGTGGTCGAATCCGCCTCGAGCATAGAGCTGCCACCGGCCAACTCCTTGATCAAGCCGGTTTCAAGAGGCACACCAGAAGCGTCACCCGCAGCCGCTCCGCAAGCGGAGGCAACTCAGCCTGCGGGAGTTGCGGCGGCCACCGCCGCGCCGGCGGCTGAGATTGCCCCCGTTCGCAAAGCAGCCCGGCCCAAGTTATTGCTCCGCATGGCTTTGGTTGCGGCTATCTGCATCCCGGTCATTGTGATCGGCGTGTACTGGAGCACGCGCAGGGTTTCGGCGCTCAATGAAAAGGATACGGTGGTTCTCGCCGACTTCAGCAACCACACCGGCGATAAGGTATTCGACGACTCGCTGAAGACGGCCCTGTCGTTCCAGTTGGAGCAATCTCCCTTTCTGAACGTGCTTTCCGATCAGCGCGCTGCCGGCGCTTTACGGCTGATGGCTCGTCCGGCGGACCAGCCGGTGACGGCAGAGGTCGCGCGGGAGCTTTGCCTGCGGACCAACAGTAAGGCCGTCATCGCGGGCTCGATCGCAGCCGTGGGAGGCCACTATTTGATCGGGTTGAAGGCTACAAACTGTCAGACAGGAGACACGTTGGTCAGTGCTCATGCGGAGGCCGAGAGCCTGAACAAGGTACTGCCGGCCCTGCAACAGGCTGGCAATGAGTTACGGACGAATTTGGGAGAATCGCTGGCTTCGGTGAGGAGATTCGACCAGCCTCTGGAGGAAGCGACGACTTCGTCGCTGGATGCACTGCAATCGTTCACACAAGGACGAAGGATCCAGGTCCAGGGGGGCGGGCGGGCTGCTATTCCCCACTTTGAGCGTGCCATTGAACTCGACCCCAGTTTTGCCATGGCATACCTCGATCTCGGCATCGCCTACTCCAACCTGAACGAAACCAAGCTGGCGTTCCAAAACCTTCAGAAAGCGTACGAACTACGAAATCGGCTGACCCAACGAGAGCGCTTGGTCATCGAAGCGCACTACTACGGCCTGGCTACCGGTGACTTGGATAAGGCTATCCAGACTGCCACAGAATGGGCTCAGAGCTACCCCGGAGATTATGAGCCTCACTTCAACTTGGGAATTTTTAATATTTGGCTCGGTCAATACGAAAAGGCGGCGACTGAGATGCGGGAGTCCCTTCGTCTGGCACCGGCCGACGTTGATTTCTCCAACCTCATAGGTATCTACGCCGCGCTGGACCAACTTGACACGGCCGAGGCCGTCCTCGGGGAATTGCGTGCACGCAAACGAGGCGGCCCTTATATGCCTTATGAGTTCTGGTACTGTCTGGCATTCTTGAAACATGATGATGCGACCATGGCTCAGCTGTTGGCCTGGGCGATCGGAAAGCCGGGGGCAGAGGGTACGATGCTTTCCGTCCAGTCTGACACCGAGGCGTATCGGGGGCGCTTCGCATCAGCCCGCGACCTTTCTCAGCGTGCCGTGGAATCATCGAAGCGCGCCGGCGCGGCGGAAACGGCCGGCGGATGGAGAGCGAATGAAGCATTGCGCGAAGCCGAGATCGGCAACTTCGCTCGAGCCCGTCAGCAGGCCGCCGAAGCACTGGCTCTGAGCGATGGGCGGTCCGTCAGAATTCTGGCTGCACTTGCCCTGGCGCGCGCCGGGGACACCGTGCAAGCACAAAAACTGGCCGACAAACTGAATCAGGAGGCTCCGGAGGACACCATCATACAGGGCTATTGGTTGCCATCGATTGGAGCCGCAACCGAGCTGGGCAAGAATAGTCCCGAGCAGGCGATCACTGCGCTGGAACCAGCCGCGCCCTATGAACTCGGAAGTCAGGCGCCGTTTGAACTCGGGCCGATGTACCCCGTGTATCTGCGCGGGCTGGCGCTTCTACAGGCAGGCAAGGCGCAGGCGGCGGCCGCGGAATTTCAGAAGATGGTTGACCATCCCGGAATTGCCGGCAACTTCGTCCTGGGTCCGCTGGCTCATTTGCAGTTGGGCAGAGCTCTGGTGATGACCAGTGACAAGGTGGCCGCACGGCAGGCCTATCAGCAGTTTTTCACCTTGTGGAAAGACGCCAATTCCGACATCCCTATCCTCGCCCAATCCAAACTCGAGTACGCGAAGTTGCAGTAGCTGCCGTGGCTTCGCCTTACTTGTGTACTTCCCTACCTGACTGACGTGTCGCGGTGTTGCGTAGCGGCGCGGGCGCGTCAGGAGTTTTCTCCTTGACAGCTTAGGAGAGCGGCGTTAAACTCCTAACCAATTTAGGAGAGCGCTTGACCGACCAAGCTCAACTTCTTCCCGGCTCCCTCAATCTCCTTCATCCTGAGGACGGTCCCGCTCGGTCGCCCGCACTGCTCAGAGCGACTGGGGGCACACCGGAGAGGGCCACGCGCCCTTGATTCAATCGCTCGTTGAGGAGGTAACAGTATGAGCACCGCTGTATTGATGCAAAGGATTGCAGAAACGTCACCGCGTCTCAAGGCCAGAATCGCCGGTGTCTTTTACTTGCTCACCATAGTGATGGGAGCGGCTGCCCTCTTCGTTCACGGCAGGCTAGGTTTCGCAGTCGACCTGATTGCGACCGTCTGCTATATCGGTGTGACGGCGCTCTTCTACGATTTGTTTAAGCCGGTGAACAAGACCCTTTCTTTGCTCGCGGCGTCGTTCAACATCATTGGACTGACCATCGGGAGACTGGACCTTCATCCGCGCGGCGAAGACATTGAATTGGTATTTGTCGGATTGTATTGTCTCCTGATCGGATATCTCATTTTCAGGTCGACCTTCCTGCCCCGAGTTCTGGGTATACTGATGGCGTTTGCCGGATTGGGCTGGCTGACCTCTCTGTCACCGGCGCTCACAAACTATCTGACTCCGTACAATCTGGCGCCCGGCATCCTCGGGACAGGATCGCTGACCTTGTGGCTCCTGGTGTTCGGCGTGGACGCACAACGATGGAAAGAGCGGGCCAGCGCAGCGGGAGAATGGCAGTGAATCTTCTGGCTTACCTTCGTTCCCTTTCCGCTAAGTTCCTTCATCGGTCTCAGCTCGCGGATGAGATGGAGGAGGAACTGCGCTCCCATATCCAGCATCGTGCAGACGATCTGGAGCGCACGGGCCTGGATCGTGCCGAGGCAGAACGCCGCGCGCGCATCGAGTTCGGCGGCCAGGAACGGTTCAAAGAAGAATGCCACGAAGCCCTCGGCGGCAATCTCATCGAAGGTCTTATCAACGATCTGCGCTACGCAGCCCGCATGTTGGGAAAGTCTCCCGGCTTCGCCGCCGTGGCCGTCGTAACGCTGGCGTTGGCCATCGGCGCAAACGCCTTAGTTTTCGCGGTGTTGAACGCGCTGATAATCCGGCCGCTGAATGTGCCGCAGGCGCAGAGCCTGTGGGCCATCGAGCGCAGGGCGAGCTTTCTGGATCCGTCGCAGTCTTATCCGGACTATCTCGATCTGCGCGACCGCAACCGCACCTTTGACGGCTTGGCAGGTTATACCGGCCTTGAGGTAGGGCTGGACGCGGGCGACAATCCATCCAGCGCGTGGGCCATAGCCGCGACCGGGAACTACTTCGACGTATTAGGCATTCAGCCGTATCTTGGCCGTTTCTTCCACGCCACCGATGAGCATGGCCCGAACAGCGCTCCCTTTATTGTGCTCTCCTACGCTTGTTGGCACAGCCGCTTTCAGGAGGATCGTGGCGTGGTCGGCCATGCGGTTCAGTTGGACAAGCATCCTTACACCATTCTTGGAGTAGCGCCGCCGGGCTTCCATGGGACCTTGCTGTTCTTCAATCCCGACCTGTTTGTGCCCATGGTGAACCAGGAACAGATTGAAGGCTCGGATGCCCTGAACGCACGCGGGAGCCGTTGGGTTTTCATGGTCATGGGACACCTGAAGGCGGGAGTGACTCCAGCGCAGGCGGTCGCCGATCTGAATTCAATTGGCGCGTATCTGGAAAAGACTTATCCCAAAGAAGATGGCCAGATGGATTTCCTGCTGGCCCGTCCCGGCCTTTACGGGGACTATCTTGGGCGTCCCTTACGTGGGGCGCTTACGGGACTGATGCTGCTTGCGGGATTAATCCTGCTGGCGGCATGCGCCAACCTGGGCAGCCTGTTCGCTGCGCGCGCTGCCGACCGTTCCCGGGAAGTTGCTCTGCGACTTGCGCTGGGATCGACCCGCAGACGTATTCTGCGCCAACTCTTTACCGAAGCCCTGCTGATTTCCGGGATTGGAGGCATCGTCGGACTATTGGGCAGCGTAGCGCTGTTGCGCGGCTTGAGCGTATGGCAGCCAATGCCGCGATATCCCGTCCATCTGGATGTAAGCCCGGACGCAATGGCGTATGCCGTAGCTTTGCTGCTGACCCTAGCCAGTGGATTTCTTTTTGGCGCGGTTCCGGTCCGGCAGGTGCTCCGCACCAATCCCTATGAGGTCGTCAAGTCGGGATCAAACGGCCCAGTTGGGCGTCGGATAACGGTCCGGGACCTGTTACTGGTGGTGCAAATTGCGATCTGCGCGGCGCTGGTCACTCTTTCGATGGTGGCCGTGCGCGGACTGGCACGCACGCTGCACAGCAATTTCGGTTTCGATCCGCAGAACGTCCTGCTGCTGGATACGCAGCTGAGCATGGCAGGCTACAGCGGCGACAAAGTGCCCGCAATGCAGAAACGCATGATCGAGGCTATAGAGACCATTCCGGGAGTTCAGTCTGTGGGATTGGTGGACCAGCCGCCGTTACATGAGAGCTGGAACCCCTCAAGTGTCTTCACCGACAAGACGGCGGACCTGAGGCCATCGAACGCCGCGGCTGAAGCCATTCAGTACAACATATCTCCCGAATACTTCCACGCGGCGGGCACCGGCTTGCTGTCGGGAAGAGGGTTTACCTGGCACGACGACAAGAACGCACCGCGCGTGGCGGTGATCAACCAGGAGTTCGCGCGCCGAATCTTCGGCTCCGCGGCCAACGCCATGAGCGGGTATTACCGGATGCCCGATGGCGCGCGCATCCAGGTTGTGGGCATTGTAGAAGACGGGAAATACACGAATGTCGCCGAGGATCCCCACCCGGCGATGTTCCTGCCGATTCTGCAATCACCGTCGAACCAGACATACCTGGTGGTGCGCTCGGACCGCGATCCGCAGCAACTCGCGGCAGCCATGACGAGGAACTTGCGGGAACTCGATCCAGGGCTGCCTTTTTACATCCAAACCTGGAACAAGAAACTAGACAGCGCTATGTTTGGTTCGCGCATGGCGACGATTTCGCTGGGTGTATTGGGCGTAATGGGAGCGATGCTCGCCATCACCGGCATCTTCGGAATGGCGGCGTACTCGGTGAGCAAGCGGATGAAGGAACTGGGAATTCGGATCGCTCTCGGGGCGCAGCGTAACGAAGTGTTACAGGCAGCGCTGGGACGGGCGTTCAAATTGCTTGCGCTCGGTTCGGCTGCGGGATTGTTCCTCGGAATTCTTGGCAGCCGGGTGATGGCTTTTGTCGTGTACCGGGCAGTTCCCCGCGATCCAGTGGCATTGGCTGGTGTTGTTCTAATTATGTCGCTGCTGGGTCTGCTGGCTACGTGGATTCCGGCGCAACGCGCTCTGAAAGTCGATCCTCTGAGACTGCTGCGCGAGGAATGAGTAGCTCAAGGTGATTTCGTAAAGGTGCGGTATTGCCGAAACTGCAAACTCTCGGCGGAGACACTCGGCATTCTTGAGCTATCCATCCGGATAGCCGCCATCCCGGTCGGATAGCCTACATTTCTGCTGCATGAGTCCTGCCGGTCAATCCCGGCCAGACGTTTCGTGCCAAGTCACAGGCTAACAATGCCTTGCGAAGCAACCGGGATACTGCACGCTTCCACGAGCGGTTTCGGAACCCTGAGTGCTCCTACAGTGTCAGCCACCGCTCAAGGAGGAATAAAGATGAAATCGCTCAGGTTGCTGGTAGTTCTAATGGCTGTTGGCGCGGTTTCCCTGTTTCCGGCTCGGGCCCACGCTCAGCAGGAAGTGGACCCGGACCATTTTGACCAGCCCACGACCAATGTCGCCCACTCGAAAGCCCATAACTCTAAGCTGGCATCCGTACATCATCCGTCGCAAGCTAACGCACGGATCGCCAGCAGACACGGGGGCAGCAAAGGGCATCATCGTTCCGGGCGCGCCGTTGCCTAGGCGGAACCTGTCCCAAGGCAAACTGGTGGGCCACATAGTCTAAATGGCGAACTAAAGTGACGGCGAATTGCCGTTGCAACAAATCCAGGAAGCGCGTGAAAAGCACAGATACAACAGAGCCTGGCGTTCTGAAATGAGATTCACGGACGCGGGACGCCCATCTCCTTGCCCAGATTGAACTGGTCTGACTGAAGCTCGACCAGTGCTTTTTCCAGACTTTCTGCAGTCCGGATGAGCCGGTCGGAGTTTAGCTTTGTCTGCTCCGCTTCTTGTGCGATGGCTTTGCCGCTTTTGTTGACCGCGGCGCCGGCTTTCGTCAGCTTCCTGGCAAGATTCTTTAGGCTGGCGTCCTGTAGATCCGAAAACGATCGCAGGAAGTTTCTAGTATCGGTCAGGGCTTTATCAACCGCATCCTGAAGGCTGTTCGCTTTGCTCACCAGATCTTCTGAGGTACCGGTGTTCGACTTCGACGACCGGAGGTCCTGCGCCTGCTGCCGTGCAGCTTCCGTAGTCTCGGTCATCTGGTGAAACTGCGCGATCTGTTCGTCGGTGGCTTGTTCTGCGACCGCACGCTTGAAGGTCGCCGAGTCTGAATCTTCCGGCTGCGCAGTTGTCCCGCCGTTAGTGCCGGAGGTGGCGTGCCGGCCTCCGTGTTGTCCCAAGAAAGTCTGCGGAAGCAACAAGAACAGCACGGCAATGACCCAGACAGCGTGGCGCATCACATGTCTTCTCTCCTGTAAAGAGTATGACAAAAACAATCCCAATGACAGTTGAGGGTCGATGCTGAGCGGCCGACGTCCTACATTGTTGACAGGGGCTGAATGCCGCGAACCTCGGTAATCGCTAATGCTGGGCCATGAAGTAGAGGTCCTCATGGCCATTGGGACGGGCGTAAACAATGACCGAAAGATCTTCTGAAATCGCGGATGCATTGCCGCCAAAGTCTTCGCGAACCGCGAATGGGAGCACTAACACTTGCTGCGGCTGCCCACTGACTTCACCGTTTCTCCAGGGCTGGCGATACACTCCAGTTTGGCCGTGACTTGTGCTTTCGAAGAGGAAGGACTTGCCGTCACGACCATACAGCGCGAAATAGCTGGCCAGCCCCGGCTTCAGCGCCGTGCATTTCTTCTCGGTCAACGAATATTGATAAAGGCCAGGATTAGCTCCCAGCAGGACGGGGCCAGCCACATAGTTGCCGTCCGGGGAAACATCCAGTGTGCCGGTGCAGCCTTCAAACAAAGGCTGAGGTTTGGCAGCCGGATCATTCAGGTCGAGCTTCCAGATGACGGCCTTCTGCACGTCGGGGCCATGATAGCTGGTGAAGAATACGGACGTAGTGCCGCGAAGCGCTGCCGCGAAATCGGCATGGCCCGGCAGCGCCGGCAACTGGCGCAGGTGTGTGCCATCGCTGTTGACGGAGTAAATGCGGCTGTTCTCGCCCTCCGCTTCAGAGAAGATGAACTGCGAGTCGTCCGCCGACCAGGCCAGAGTCTCGAGGGCGGAGGGTGAGCTCTTAATTCTTCGCGGGTTGCTGCCATCGATGTCCGCAATCCAGAGCACGCGTTCGCCTTCCGGGGTTTTAAGGTAGGCAAACTGCCGGGCATTGTGGGAAATGAGCGGCTGCGTGGCACGTTCTCCCACGACGTCGGACGTCTGCTTGTTTGCGGCGTGATAAGCGGTAAGAACACCGGAGCCTCGGCCATTTACAAAGTACACCCCCTTGCCATCGGGAGCGGAAACGGGACTCCGATCAGGACCAGGACCGAAGGTGAGCTGCTTCATTGCGCCGTCGGCCAGCGAGTACTCCCAGAGATTGGTAATACCTTTCACAACCCGGCTCACATAGAGCGTCTTACCCGGCTGCGCCCAGGATAGCCGGCCAATCTCGTCCGTTATGTCACCCAGCTTCTGGAGCTTGTGCTCCGCAATGTCCATCTTGCTGACCAGCAGCGTGCGTCCTCGCACGCCCAGGACCAGCAGGCTCTTTCCGTCGGGAAAAACCAACACCTGGTACAACGACCCGCGAAAATTCGACCCCTGATCAGAATATGTGGTCAGGATCTCGGGGGCTGCTCCGCTGCTGTCGGTACGGATGATTTGCCCGCTGGATGTGGCGACGAACAGAGAACGGCCGTCGATGGAGGGAACGGCCGCAATGCCGTTGGCGATGTGGCGGGGAGCGCCGCCCAGCGTGGGAATCGACCAGATCTCGGGGTCGCCGAGGCTCGGGCCAAAGAGAATCTCATTGCCATCGGCAGAGAACGACAGCGGTGTCTTGTTGCCTTCGTCCTTCGTAAGCTGGAGCGGCTGGCCACCCGACGTGAGCATGACAAACAGTTGGTCATAGCCGTCTACCGGTGAAGTGAACGCGAGGGTGCGGCCGTCAGGCGAGAGGATCGGACTTTGTATGGTACGGTCCCAATCGCTGATCTTGGTAATCTTACCCGGCGCGGAATCCGACGACTGGCGCGGCCAGAATCGGTATAAGCCGAATGTGAGTGCCAACAGCACGAGTGCGACGATGACGTAAGGTAAGAGGCTGCGGCGCGGCGCCCCAGGTGCTGCTATTGCGGGCGCACCGGGATGTACCGTCCCTGCCCCTGTTCTCGCCGGGACGTCGGCGACTGACGAGTACTTACCACTGCTGCTGTCGCGTGCCAGACGCTTGAGGTCCGCGCGCAGCTCCGCAGCGGATTGGTACCGCAAGTCGCGGTCCTTCTCCAGCGACTTATTGATGATGCGCTCCAGCTCCGGAGGAACTCCGGGATTGAGACGGACGGGAGCGACAGGCGCAGCGTTCAAGATTGCCGTGAAAATGACGCCGGAGGTTTCACCCAGAAACGGTAGCGCCCCAGTGGTCATTTCATACAGCACGGTGCCGAGCGAGAATAGATCGGTGCGGGCGTCCAGGTCCTTGCCGCGCACCTGCTCGGGAGACATATAGGCGACGGTGCCGAGCGTGGCGCCCGGGCTGGTGAGGTGCTGCTCGTCAACGGTACCGGCGAGCGTGTTCGCAGCACCTGCGGCGCTGCCCACCTTCGCCGACGGGAATTCCAGGACCTTGGCGAGGCCGAAATCAAGGACCTTGGCATGTCCGCGATCGGTGACGAAGATGTTGGCAGGCTTAATGTCGCGATGAACAATGCCCTTGGCATGCGCGGCGTCCAGCGCATCAGCGATCTCGACTCCCAGAGAAAGGATGGACTCCAGCTCTACCGGTCGATCCGAAATCAGGTGCTTGAGCGTAGCACCCTCCAGATACTCCATTGCGATGAAAGCCTGCCCGTTCTCTTCGCCAATGTCGTAGATGGTGCAGATGTTGGGATGGTTCAGCGCCGACGCGGCTTGTGCTTCCCGCTGGAATCGCGCGAGCGCCTGCGCATCGCCGGCGACCTGCTGGGGAAGGAATTTGAGCGCAACGAAACGATGCAGGCGGTTGTCCTCGGCCTTGTAGACAACACCCATGCCACCGCCACCGAGTTTTTCCACAATGGTGTAATGCGAGATTGTCTGGCCGATCACGTAACGGGAATGTTACGTACCCGAGCCAGCCAAGTCAACGAAGAGAACAGCCGTAACCGGCCTGCGGTTCCGACGATCCGAGGAGCGTGGACGGAGGAGGCAGGCGACCACGGTCGATCTCACGGTTAGCGCCGGTAACGTGATCTGGCCTTGCGAAATAGAGCTATATTTGGAGACACGCGTCCTTCCGTACGGGACGAGATGATTTAGAAACAAACGAAGGAGGCAATCCCATGAATCGTAGATGCTATCTCACATGGGGGATATTTCTTGCGGGCCTGGTGCTGAACGCCGGAGCTCAGCAGTCTGCTCCCGCGCCCGCTCCTGCACCGCCTCCGCTGGTGGGAACGCTCGCGGCGCATCCGGACTGGCCTGCGGCGAAGAATCCGAGCGATGTGGACACCGTGGATCACCTCGTCGCTTCGCTCTATAACGTGATCTCCGGCCCTGCCGGCAAGCGCGACTGGGACCGCTTCCGCTCGTTGTTCCTGCCCGATGGGCGGATTGGCGTAGTCGTCCCAGAAATGGCCGCCACAAAAGATGCCCCCGCGCGAAAGAGCGATGCCTTTTTCCTGACTCCCGACATGTACGCCCAACGAGACGACTCCTACTTCAAAACGCACGGCTTCTTCGAGCGAAGCATCGCAAACCGCGTCGAGGAGTTCGGAAATCTCGTCCATGTGTGGAGTACCTACGAGAGCAGGAACGCGGAGAATGATAGCCAGCCATTCACGCGAGGCATCAATTCGATCCAGATTGTGCAGGCCCGAGGACGTTTCTGGATTGCTAGCGTCCTCTTCGATGATGAACGACCAGGGCTGAAGCTACCCGAAAAGTACCTCAAGTGAACGGTGTCCTGTGCGAGACCGTACTTCTGGTGCCACAACGATGCCGGCGCCCGGCGGGATTCCAGCAAAGCTAATGGTTTCTCAGCTGAGCCGCGACCTCTGTGATACTTCGGCTTCCGGATTACCAGTTGCCTGGACAAGGTAAAAAAGGTGTCTTGACCAGATCGAACTGGCAATCCGGGAAGCCCCGTTGGTTACTTGCCCGCGTAAGTATGGGGAGAACCGATGCCGGTGCACAGGTCCCAACCAACTTTGCAACGCGGATCGCCCTGCGTGATGTCGTTGAAATCAGCATGGTACTTGATGGGACTGGACATCTCGCTGTACATCATGGTGAGCTCAGCCGAGGACGACTTTTGCAGGCTGCCGGCCGCGTTCACGATACCAGCA
>Ga0182030_10017034_pt1 | contig 14069 bp, 13 predicted proteins | sample 812S3MmetaG_FD_121299 | JGI IMG/M metagenome (GOLD analysis project Ga0182030, IMG submission 121299) | Permafrost microbial communities from Stordalen Mire, Sweden - 812S3M metaG (Illumina Assembly) | ecosystem: Environmental > Terrestrial > Soil > Wetlands > Permafrost | place: Sweden...
GGCATCGCTGCATCTGCCGTGGTATTTCGTGCGCGGCCAGAGCGGTTTCCAGTTCGAAGCCGATTCGCAGTGGATCGCGCACCCGAACATTCACTATCACCTCGGCATTGACGGAATCTCGCTTTGGCTGGTCGTCCTGACCACGTTCCTGATGCCGCTGTGCGTTCTGATCTCGTGGAAATCGATCGGCGACCGGGTGAAGGAATTCTTCATCCTGATGCTGATCCTCGAGACCGCGATGATTGGCGTCTTCGTCGCCCTCGATCTCTTCCTTTTCTACTTCTTCTGGGAAGCCACGCTGATCCCAATGGCACTGCTGATCGGCATGTACGGCCACGGACGGAAAATCTATGCCGCGGTGAAGTTCTTCCTGTACACCATGATCGCGTCGGTCTTCATGCTGGCGGCGATCATCTGGCTGTACGCGCGCACGGGAAGCTTCGATTTCGTGACCATCCAGAGCGCGATCCAGAGCGGGCAGATTGTCGGGATCGGTCATGCGGCCATGTGGCTGTTCCTGGGGTTCTTCGTGGCCTTCGCCGTCAAAGTACCGCTGTTCCCGGTGCACACCTGGCTGCCGGATGCGCACGTGGAAGCGCCGACAGCGGGCTCGGTCCTGCTGGCCGGCGTCCTGCTGAAGATGGGCACCTATGGCCTGCTGCGCTTCAACCTTGGACTTTTTCCCGAAGAGGCGCGACGCAATGCTCCCTGGATCATTGCGCTGGCCATCATCGGCATCGTCTATGGCGCACTGGTGGCGATGATCCAGCCCAACATCAAGCGGCTGATCGCCTACACTTCGGTCAGCCACCTGGGCTTCGTGGTGCTGGGCATCTTCAGCTTTACGCAGCTTGGGGTTGACGGCGCGGTCTACCAGATGCTCAGCCACGGCGTCTCCACCGGCGCGCTGTTCATGTTGCTGGGGATGATCTACGAGCGCCGCCACACCTACGACATCACCGAGTACGGCGGACTGGCGACGCCCATGCCCGTGTTTGCGACATTCTTCGCGTTCATCATGTTGTCGTCGGTGGGCCTGCCGCTGCTTAACGGATTCATTGGCGAGTTCCTGGTGCTGAGCGGGGCGTTCCAGGCCAAGCAGCTTTACGGAATTCTGGCGGCGACGGGCGTGATCTGGAGCGCGTGTTACCTGCTGTGGATGTATCAGCGCGTCTTTTACGGCAATGTGACGGTACAGGCAAATAACTCCTTGCGCGATCTCGACGCCCGCGAGCGGGTTTCGCTGTGGCCGCTGGTCATTGCAGCTCTGGTGATGGGAGTTGCCCCGACGCTATGGCTGCACTCGATTGATCCCGCGGTTTCCGCCGCGCTCAAGCAGTTCTCGGCGATCGCGCAGGCCGCGGCCCCGTCCGCAGTACACATGACCCAGGTGGTTTCACAGGTGGTCGGACGATGATCCCGGCCATCGACTACATTCGCATCCTGCCCGAATTGGTGCTCAGCGTCTTCGGCATCATCATCATGATGATCGATCCGCTGATCCCTGAACGCGGCTCCAAGAAGCCGCTGGGCATCCTCGCCATCATCGGCGCGCTTGCCGGCCTTGCCGCCACCGCGTTCCAAACCGGGTTTTACGGCAACGCGTTCTACAACACCATCCGGGTCGACACCTTCAGCGTGTTCTTTCACGTCGTGATGTTGTTGATCGCGCTGGTCGTTCTACTGACCTCATTGGATTATCTCGACGTGCAGCAAATTCGCTCCGGCGAGTATTACGCACTCGTGCTCTTCGGCACGGTGGGCATGATGCTAATGTCGTCGGCGGTTGAGCTGGTGCTGATTTTCATTGCGCTGGAGATTTCCTCGATCTCCAGTTACATTCTTGCCGGGATGAGACGCCGCGCCGCTGAGAGCGCGGAAGCTTCGCTGAAGTATTTTCTGCTGGGCTCGTTCGCCACCGCGTTCTTCCTGTATGGCGTCGCTCTGGTCTTCGGCGCTACCGGCACGACCAATGTCTACGGCATTGCGCAGTATCTGCAAACGCACTCGTCGCTGCTGGTTTACCTTGCCGTGGGACTGATGTTCGTGGGCCTGGGCTTCAAGGTCGCATCCGCGCCGTTCCACGTGTGGACGCCTGATGTCTATGAGGGCTCTCCCGCGCCGGTGGTCGCCTTTATGTCCACCGGGCCGAAGGCTGCGGCGTTCGCGGTGCTTCTGCGCGTGCTGTTCGCTACCGGCGCGCCCGGCTGGTTCTGGATGGTCTGGGTCTCAGCCGCGCTTTCGATGACGCTGGGCAACATCGGCGCGCTGGTGCAGCAGAACGTGAAACGTCTGCTGGCCTACTCCTCCATCGCCCACGCCGGATATCTGCTGGTGGCCTTCGCCGCCGGCAAGCAGGTCGGCATCTCGGCCGCAATCTTTTACACTGCTGCCTACGCGGCAATGAATGTGGGCGCCTTTGCCGTCATCAGCCACTTCGCCTCCGCCGGCGAGAAGTACGTCACCCTCGACGATTACGCCGGACTCGGCCGCCGCTCTCCGCTGCTGGCCGCCATGCTCACCATATTCCTACTATCGCTGATCGGTATTCCGGTTACGGGCGGCTTTTTCGCCAAGTTCTACGTCTTCTCGGCCGCTCTGCAATCCAACCTGGTCGGCCTGACCATCATCGGCGTGATCAATAGCGCGATCGCCGCTTACTATTACCTGCGCGTGATCGTCTATATGTATATGCGGGATGAGCGCGGAGAAGTTCCTGTGGCTCGCATTCCAGCCGGACTGGGGATCGGGTTGGCGATCAGCTTGATCGCGACGATCTATCTGGGCGTGTTGCCGGGCCGCGTGCTCGACTACGCCATGCAGAGCGCGCAGGACTTGATGAAGTAAGCGTTCCGGGGGAAATCAATCACAACGGCTTCAGGCATTCAAAGCAAGCAACGGCTGCATGCCTGAAATTCCATGGCGTTTGGCATCCCCGACGTCGCGGCATCAAGTTACGATTTGTTAACTTCCCTCGCTTTCGGAACTGGCCGACCTTTTCAACGGAAGGAATGTACAGATGCACTTCGAAGAGGGAAGACACTTGAACCAGCCGCAATATGAAAAATCCGAAGCACGCACTCGAATCAACTCCACTGGACAACCGCCGCGCGAGTCAGCTCGCCGCGGCACAGAGAATCATCGTGCCCCTCGCAACCGGATTTCAACATCCAAATCAGAAGAAGCGTCCGGAATTCTTGATGACGCTAACCACAAGCTGCAGGAGTTGATGCAGTTGTTTTATCTGCTGGGCCGCGATCCGGCAGTGCCGACCGATGCCCGCTACCATGTGACCGTCGCCCAGTCCGAGATTGCCTGGCTGACACGACTGATGCAGAACGCGGCAGCGGACCAAGCCGAAAAAGGTAATCCTCCGGCTGGCGGCAACGCGACGACGGCCTCTCCTTAATTGCGTATGTCCAAAAGGCGCAGGCAAGAGAAAAGCCCCATCCGCGGATGGGGCTTGTCCGTCGAAGCCGAAAAACTAGACGACCTTGGCAAAGATGATAACCAGGGTGAACAGCACCAGAGACTCGATGAACGCCAGACCGAGAATCAGTGCCAGCTGAATAGCCGGGCGAGCGGCTGGATTGCGGGCCATGGCCTCGCAAGCCGCGGCGCCGACACGGCCCTGTCCCAGACCAGCCAGACCGGCCGCGATCGCGATACCGAAACCGGCCGCGATGGCTACATAGTTAGCATGTGACGAAGCGGCGCCTCCCGCCTCCTGCGCGAACGCCGGCATGGCCACCATCATGAGGGCCATCAGCGCAAAGATAATCATCATCGTTTTCCGCATTTTTGTTTCTCCTTAGGATTTGCCGCCAGGAGGTGGTTGACGTTCACCGTGCTGACGCCCTCACACTGGAGCGGCGAAGCCGCTAGCAATTAGCAGCTAGCAATTCGCAACTAGCCTGGCCAATGGCTCATTTAGAGCGGGCGTCAAACGAGCGGTTTCCCGCAAGGCTACTATCCAGGAACCACATCGTAAAAGCTTATTGCTAGTTGCTAATTGCTAAGTGCTTCTTCTTTAGTGCTCATGCGCTACTGCTTCGCCGATGTAAACCGTCGCCAGCAGCACAAAAATATAGGTCTGGATCAGGGCGACGCCGGCGTGCAGCAGCATGAAAATGATCGGAATACCGATCGGAAACAGCGTGAAGAACACGAGTGTCACCATGTCGCTGGCGAACATGTTGGCAAAAAGACGGATGGTGAGCGACAGGACGCGCGCCAGATGGCTGCACACTTCAATCACGAACATCAGCGGCGCTAGCCACCATACCGGTCCAATGAAATTTTTGATGTAGCCAAACCCATTCAGCCGGATACCCTGGAAATGGTAGTAGAACCAGGTGACCAGGGCGCATCCCAGAGGCACCGAGGGCGAGGCCGTCGCGGTCTCGAAGCCGGGAACCAGTCCGATCAGGCAGCCAACTAGGATGAAGAGCCCCAATACTGTGAGGTAGCCGACGTAGCGTTCATAACCGTGGCCAATTACCTCATGGCTTTGGTTAACGATGAACGAGTTGAGGCTCTCCGCCACGTGCTGCAGTGGCCCGGGATCGTCCACCGAGAGCCGTGCCCGCACAATGGCGAAAAACAGAATCAGAATTACGAATACCAGCAGCTGCATGGCTACGTAATTGGTGATTGGGGCCTGCGGGTACGCCGGATGAACGTGAACGGAGCCGAGAATGGCGTTGGCTACTCCGGCCAGGTACTTGTTCAGTAGTGCGGTTAACCACAGTTGCTCAGGCATGAATGCTAGCTCGTATGAGTGAAACTGTTGCTGCTAATTATCTCGCTTCGCACACACTGGGCGTCGCCGTCCGGTGCCTGCAAATATGATTAGGGAACATCAGATTCCGTGCCGCAGGGAGACGAACAGCTCCACCGCGACTTCGCAGGCGATGGCGGCAATAGGGAGGCAGACGCCCCCGAGAAAGCCGTAAACACCCGCGAGGGAAACATTAAATATAACATACGCACCGCCCGCGATCAGAACGTAGCGCAGCAGTGCGCGAAAGACAATGATGCCGCCGCGCTCGCGGCTTTGCTGGGTGGTAATTCTCTCGCCCAGCGCCTCGATGGCGCGCTCCATCCAGACCTGGTTGACGTAGGAGATGACGGCGCCCGCGACGAAGCCGGCCGTCACCGGCCAGCGAAACAATACCAGGCAAATCAAGGTGCCGAGGCCGGCCATCGCGAGCATGAACTTGCGGATTCGGGGCAGGGCCCGGTTGAGGAAATCTTCCGCGAAAGCGAATGTGGGTTCGGGCGGCGGCGTGGACACCAGACCACTGTACCGCAGATCAACTCTTCCGCGTGACCATCCGTATCATGTCAACGAAGCCGGCGATCGACCCCACGATGATGCCTACCAGAAACAACCAATGGGTATGCAGCCAATAGTCGAGGAGCTTGCCCAGCAGCAGGCCGACCACCACCGCGGCGGGAATGATAAACGCGATTTGCGAATAGCGCGCCCACACCACGGCGGCGCTCTGCTTGTCGTCAGGGTCCTCTGCAGCCATGGTGACAGCCTACCATGCGCGGGAGCACAAACTCCCAATCGGGCAGTGACTTCGGTATAATCCCGCGGGACGCCGCCGCGGGTGTACGCGGGGTCCTGGCGAGGCAGTGAATCTCATATTCCGGTTTCGGAGGAGGCCATCATGGCGCAGGAAGACCATAATCTGAAGATTGACTACATCGAGTTTCCCGCTACGGATATTGAGGCGACGAAACGCTTCTACAACGGCGTTTTTGGCTGGAATTTTCAGGACTACGGTCCGGACTATACGAGTTTTCACGATGGCCGCCTGGCGGGTGGATTCAACAAGGGCGCGCAATCGGCTGGCGCCTCCAGCGAGAAAACCTGCGGCCCGCTGGTTGTGATTTACGCCGCGTCGCTGGAAGACACGTACGCCAAGGTCACTGCTGCGGGCGGGAAGATTGTGCGGGAAATATTTGGATTTCCCGGCGGCCGGCGCTTCCATTTCGCCGATCCCAACGGCAACGAACTGTCGGTGTGGAGCGAGTAAACCGTCAGGGATTAGAGGCTAGGGACGACGGATTGGGGCCAGGGATTAGACCGAGGAGTTAGGGATCAGGCATTACTGGCAAGACTCATTGCCAGCCACTAGCCACTGATTTCTGACCCCTGGCCGCTGCCTTCGTGCTTCGCCCGCCGGCTTCCGGCCGCGTACAATACCGCGCCGCCGCCGATCACCGCCACGCTCAGCAGAATCAGCTTGGCCACGAACAGAACTTTGTGCGGTTCCGTCGGATCAGGAGCAACCGCGCTGACGATGGTGGCGCAAGTCCCCACAAAACCAAGAATGCCGATGAAAAAGGCCGCCGGCTTGCCGCCGGGCACGCGCACAATCTCCCGCCCCGCCGGTTCGCGCTGCAACCGGATAAGCGCGGCGAACATGAACAGGAACGGCACGAAGGTCGTGATGACGGTCATACTTACCAAGACTTCGTAGGCGCCGCGCACCGAGCTTCCCAACTGGCCAAGCACGACGAACAACAGGGAAAGCAAGCCTTGCGCGAGTAGCGCGATGTGCGGGGTGTGCCAGCGGGGATGCACGCGCCCAAACGCCGCGGGAAGGTAGCCGTCGATGCCGGCAACGAACGGCAGTCGCGCCGTCGCGGCCAGATAGGCGCCGACCGCGCCCAGATTGGCCACGCAAATCAACAGCGCGACCGCGGGGCCCAGGCCGTGCCAGCCCAGTCGCCCGGCGCTGGCGGTGATGGCCTGCATGATGCCCTCCAGGCCGTTCAGTTGCCCGTGCGGCAGCACAACCAGCACGGCAATCGTTCCCAGCATGTAGCCGGCAGTGATGAGCACGCCGGCAATCAGCAGAGCGCGCGGTATGTTGCGGCGCGCGTGCTTGATTTCGCCGCCCATCAGCGAAGCCGCTTCGGCCCCGGTGAACGCATTCATCAGCGTAGCCCAGACGGCGGCGTTGGCCAGGTTGAACGAGGGCCTGAGCGTGCCGACGGTGAAGCTGGTGGCCGAGCCGAACTTGCGCAGCGCGATCGCTCCTATAACAAGCAGCAAGCCCGCAGGCAGCCACGCTCCGATGGCGCCCACGTTGCTCAGCCACTTGGCAACGTCGAGGCCGACAATGTTCAGCACCAGCGCCAACGCCAATCCCAAAAACGAAAATATGAGGAAGTACGCCGGACGGCTCTGCAACGCCTTGCCCTTACTGCCGGCAACGTAGAGCGCATTGCTGGCGGCAAAATACAGTACGGCAGGGAAGTAGGGCAGGTTACTCATCCAATAAACCCAGCCGGTGAGAAAGCCGCTAAAGTCGCCGAAGGCGTGCTTGCTCCAGACGTACATGCCTCCTTCCTCGGGATAGCGGGACGACAGCTCCATGACGCACAGAGCCAACGGCAGAAAGACAGCAGCCAGGCCGATCGCCCAGATCACCAGCGAGCTTGGGCCGGTGGCGGCGCCCAGCGGGATCCAGCGCAGGCTCAGCGTGGCGACGACATAGAACAACACCAGGTCGCGCAGTCCGAGCGCGCGCTTGGGCTGCGGAGGAGCAGTGGCTTGGTTTGGAATTGGCGGGGCTTGCACTGCGCCGTCGAATGTCTTGTTGGTCATGGTTGGTTGGGCCCGCGAAAGGCTTACAACGGCAGATAATAGCGAAAGAATTCCTGCTCCTGTTTCCAGCCCAGGCTCTCGTATAGCCGCTGCGCAGGAAGGTTCTCCGCTGCGGTCTCCAGGGTCAGGCAATTGGCACGGGTCGCCTCGGCCAACTCGCGGGCACGCTCCGTCAAGGCGCGCCCCACGCCCAGCTTGCGCGCCTCCGGGACGACGTACAGGTCATTCAAAATCCATTGCCGCATCAGTGCCACCGACGAGAATACGGGATAAAGCTGAACGAAGCCCACCAGCCGCCCATCATGCCGCGCCAGAAACAGCACCGACTCACCTTTGCTGAGGCGCGCGAAGAGGAAGCGGCGCGCGGCTTCGAGGTCAGGAGGCTTGTGGTAAAACTGGCGATAAGCATCGAAGAGCGGCGCTGCCTCGCCGACGTCGGCGGGCGTGGCGTGCATAATCTCCAAGGCGTGATCCACAGTAGGCATGACGACAAGGGAACACGGCGGGGGCTGGCCGTCAACTGTTTTCGCAAACTGCTCCTGCTATGATTTGGCCGCGCCCTCGGCTCGGCTTATGGAATCTTCTCTGCACGATATTCTCGCCGCATATGACGACCAGGCTCCTTTGGAGCAGGCCTATACGATTCCTGCATCCTGGTATGTGGACGAGCGCATCGCGGAGCTGGAAAGGACGAATGTTTTCGGACGAACGTGGCAGGTCGTAGCGCGTGTCGACCAGCTTGCGCGGCCGGGAGAATTCGTTACGACAGAGCTGGCGGGCGAGCCGTTGGTCGTCGTTCGAGGCAGTGACGGCCAGCTCCGCGCCTTCTATAACGTCTGCCGCCATCACGCGGCCGCTGTGGTGACGGAGGAGCACGGCGCGGCGAGCATCTTTCGCTGCCCCTATCACGGCTGGAGCTATGGCCTTGATGGCGGGTTGAAGGGCGCGCCGGAGTTCGAGGGCGTCTGCGGATTCGATCGCTCGCAGAATGGTCTGGTTCCGGTGCGGGTGGAAACGTGGGAGCAGTTCGTGTTCGTCAACCTCGACGCGAATGCCGCGCCCCTGACGGATTTTCTGGGAAGGCTGGTGGAGCGCGTCTCGCCGCTGAATGTCGGCGCACTGCGCTTCTTCGAGCGGCGAACGTACAGCCTGAAATGCAACTGGAAGGTGTTCGTCGATAACTATCTCGACGGCGGCTACCACGTTCCTCATCTGCACAAGGCGTTGAGCAGCGTGCTGGATTACAAGCAGTACACAATCGAGAATGAAGACCGCTATTGCCTGCAATCGAGCCCGATGGTCGCGTCCAGCGAAGATGCGGCGACGGCTGCGACGCGGACCGGCGACCGCGCCTGGTACTTCTGGCAGTATCCCAACTTCATGATCAATTTGTACCGCGGATACATGGACACGAACCTGGTTCTCCCCGATGGCGTCGATGGTTGCACCGTGATCTTCGATTTCTACTTCGACGATGTCAGCGAATCGTCCGCTGAGCGTAACCGGCAGAGCATTGCCGTGGGCGAGCGGGTGAATGATGAAGATGTCGGGATCTGCGAAGCCGTGCAGCGCGGGTTGCATTCGCGAGCTTACGAAGCGGGACGGCTGTCGGTGCGGCGCGAGGCGGGAGAGCATCTGTTTCACCGGTTACTGGCCGGGGATTTGAAGCGCGGCAGCGATCGCGCCGCGTGCGAAACGAATCAGAAATAAACACTGTTCGGAGGTGCACCGTGGCTGATAAGAAAAACATTGTTATCTGTTGCGATGGCACGGGTAACGCCTACGGAAACAACAACTCCAACGTCGTGAAACTCTATGCCACGCTGGAAATTAACGACAGGCAGATTGGGTACTACCACCCGGGCGTGGGCACCATGGGCGCACCGAGTGCCAACAATAAAGTCGAGGAGGAGTGGAGCGTCATCAGCGGCCTGGCGTTCGGCGCGGGTCTGATGTCCAACGTTGGCGATGCCTATCGCTACCTCATGGAGCTGTACTGCGAAGGCGATGACATTTACCTTTTCGGTTTCAGTCGCGGAGCTTACACAGCGCGTGCGCTGGCCGGCGTGCTGCACATGTTTGGCCTGTTGTGTCCCGGGAACGAGGGCCTGATTCCCTACGTAACGCGCATGTATGCGCGCACCAGTCGCGAACTGGCCCGGCAGCAGGACACCTTCGGGGTGGCGCATGGATTCAAAAAGACCTTCTCGCGCAACATAACGCTGCACTTCGTCGGCGTCTGGGACACGGTCAGCTCAGTGGGATGGATCTACGACCCGGTAAAGCTCCCTTATACGGCACGCAATCCTATCATGCGCATCGGCCGTCATGTGGTCTCGATTGACGAGCGGCGCTGCTTCTTCCGCGACAACCTCTGGGGCGCGCCATTCAAGGTTGGTGAGGGCGAATACCCATTTTCCGGGCCGCAGGACATCAAGCAAGTGTGGTTTGCCGGAGTGCATTCGGACGTGGGCGGCAGCTATCCTGAGCAGCAGAGCGGATTATCCAAGCTCACGCTGGAGTGGATGCTGCGCGAAGCCTCGCTTGCCGGCCTTAAGGTCGATCCGTATCGCGCGGCAGTAATTCTCGGGCGATTGCCTGTGGGGCCCGAGCACAAACTGCCGTACGTTCCGCCGAATCCTGCCGCTGAAATGCATAACTCGCTCACCGGCGCATGGTGGATTCCGGAGTTCCTGCCGCACAAGTACTGGGACAAGGAGACCCTCACGACGAAGTGGACCATCCCCATGGGAGCGCCACGGCAGGTTCCGGCCGACAAATCGACGCTCATGCATGAGAGCGTACAGCAGCGGCTGGACGAAGTCCCTGACTATAAACCGGCCAATCTGCCCGGGCGCAATCTGAAAGACTATTTCACGATCGAACCGAGGGTCGAGTTTCCGCAGCCGCAGGCTTTTTCCGCAGCTCCGTGATGATCTCGCGCGCGGCGTTGGCGCCAGAGATGCCGTTCAAGCCTGTGCCCGGATGCGTTCCCGAGCCGCATAAATACAGGCCCTTGATCGGCGTGCGGTATTGCGCCCAATCGAGCAGCGGCCGCATGGTGAACAACTGATCCAGCGCCAACTCGCCGTGGAAGATGTGGCCGCCGGTGAGGCCGTAGGTCTGCTCCAGGTCTTTGGGAGTGATTACCTCGCGTGCCTCGATCAGCGAGGGCAGGTCGGGAGCATACTCGGCGAGCGTGTTGACGACAGTGTCGCCGAGTGCGTCACGCTGCGAATCCCAATCTGAATTGCGCAACTTGTAGGGCGCGTATTGCATGTAGATGGACATCACATGCTTGCCCGCCGGCGCTAGGGACTTGTCCCACAATGTGGGAATTGTCGCCTCGACATACGGGTGCTGCGAAAACTCTCCGTACTTCGAGGCATCGAACGCGCGCTCCAGGTAATCGATCTCAGGCGAAATCTGGATCCTGCCGGACAGACGGGCAGCCACGTCGCCGTCGACACCTTGGAACGTTGGCAGTCCGCCGAGCGCGAGATTGATCTTGGCGACGGTGCCGTTCATGCGATAGTGCAGTAGCTTTTGCAGGAAGCTGGGTTGCAGGTGCTGCGGCTCGACCAGTCCGAGCATCGTCCGCCTGGGATCGGCATTGGAGATGACAACTCGCGCGTCGATCTCATCGCCATTCGCGAGAACGAGACCCGTGGCCGCGCCGTTGCTGATCCTGATCCTCACAACCTCGCAGGAGGGGCGAATTTCCGCGCCCGCGGCTTGAGCGGCCGCGGCCATTGCTTCGGTGAGCGCGCCTGCGCCTCCCGCAACGTAGGATGCCGGACCAGCCAGATTGCTGTCCGATGCGCCGCGCAAGAGCAGCGTTGCACTGGAGCCGGCAGACCACGGCCCGAGGAACGTCCCGAAGATCCCTTGCGCGGCAATGGTGCCGCGCAGCAACTCTGTGTCGAACCATTCGGCAACAAGGTCGGCAACGGCCATGGGCGCCCAGCGCAGGACACGATACAGGTCCTTTTCGCCGAGGCCGCGAATCTTGTGCCCCGTCTTGAGCAGCTCCCAAAGATTGTTGGCTCCAGGATCGTCGATATCGGGCGGAGTGATGCTCATCAGCAATGCGGCAATCTCGGCAATGCGAGTTAGCGATTGCTGAAAATCGGCATAATTCGCCGCGTCTTTCTGAGAAAATCGCGCAATTTCCTGCTGCGATCTGGCTGTATCGCCAAAGAGAGCGAGATTGCCGTTGTGGGCAAGCGACAGAACGCGAACGGTGGGCGTGTACGTCTTCAGCCCATGCTTCGCAAGATCCATGTCCGCCGCAATGTCAGAGTTGATCGGTCCGGTGGCGTGAGCGAGGCGGGAGCAGCGGAAGCCGGGATGAAATTCTTCGGTGATGGCGCAGCCGCCGACAATCGGCCGTCGTTCCAGCACCAGGGGTTTGAATCCGGCCTTGGCGAGATAGAAGGCCGTGACCAGCCCGTTGTGGCCAGCGCCGAGGATGACGATGTCGCTAGTTTCTGGCATGTCGCGTGATCTGCAGGGGCTAAAGCCCAGCCTGGAACAAAGCCTCTTTCGGCACGACTAAGAGTCGTGCCCTGATACAAAGCGCAAAACAAAGCTGCTACCGGACGCAGTCAAAAGCGTCCCTCAACTCGCCTCACTGGTGCTTCAGGATCTCCAGCGCGGCCAGGCGTCCGGGAGCGCCCATGATGCCGCCGCCGGGATGCGTGGCCGAGCCGCACATCCACAGGTTCTTGATCGGCGTTTTGTACTGCGCCCAGCCCGGCACAGGACGCAGGAAGAACAACTGTTCCAGCGAGAGTTCGCCCTGAAAGATATTGCCCTCGGTCAGCCCCCACTCGCGTTCGAGATCGAGCGGCGTGACCACCTGGCGTCCGACAATGATGTTCTTCAGGTTCGGAGCGTGCTCGGCAATAGTATCAATCACGTTGTCACCAAAGGCTTCGCGCTTCTCGTCCCAGTTGCCCTCTTTCAGCTTGTAGGGCGCGTATTGCACAAAGCATGACATCACATGCTTGCCGGGAGGCGCGAGGGAAGGATCGGTGAGGCTGGGAATCACGATGTCGATGTAAGGCCGCCGCGAATAATTGCCGTACTTGGCATCGTCGTAGGCGCGCTCCATGTAATCGACGCTGGGAGAAATCGAGATGGCTCCGCGCAAATGATGACCTTCGCCGGGCAGGCAGGTGAAATTCGGCAGCGCATCCAGCGCGAGATTGACCTTTCCCGACGACCCGCGATACTTGTAGCGCTTCACCTCGGCACGAAATTCGTCGCTCAGGTGTTTGGGCTCGATCATCTTCAGGAACGTGAGATTGGGATCGACGCTGGAAGAGATTACGGGAGCGAAGTATTCATCGCCGGTGCTGGTGGCGACGCCGACCGGTCTGCCATCTTTTATGAGAATCTGCGCGACGGCGACTTGCGTTTTGATCTCGACGCCCAACTCGCGCGCCGCATCGGCAATTGAATTGGAGATGGCGCCGGTGCCGCCGCGCGCGAATCCCCACGCGCGGAATGCGCCGTCGATCTCGCCCATGTAGTGGTGCAGCAGGACGTACGCCGTACCCGGCGAGCGCACGCCGAGAAACGTTCCGATGATTCCCGACGCCGACATCGTGGCCTTGAGCACATCGGTCTCGAACCACTGGTCGAGGAAGTCGATGGCGCTCATGGTCATGAGTTGGACCTGGTTGTACTTGTCCTCGCCGCTGAGGTCCTGGAAGCGCCGGCCGAGGAAGAGCAGCTTGAACAGGTCTTTGGGATTCAGTGTTGTCGGATCAGGCGGGACCATGGCGAGAATCGGCTTCACGAAGCGGCACATCTGCAACATGGCCTTGCCGAATTCCTCGTAGGCTTCGGCGTCGAAGCGGGAGTGGCGGCGCAACTCGCGCATGGTCTTGCCGTGATCGTTCACTCGCCAGAGATAGTCGCCGTTGGGCATCGGCGTGAAAGTGCCGTCGAGGGGAAGAATTTCGAGACCGTGGCGGGGAAGGTCGAGGTCGCGAATAATTTCCGGGCGGAGCAGCGAAACCACGTACGAACACACGGAAAACTTGAAACCGGGAATGATCTCTTCCGTTACCGCCGCGCCGCCGACCAGGTGACGGCGTTCCAGCACCAGGACCTTCTTGCCGGCGCGAGCCAGATAGGCGGCGTTGACCAAGCCGTTGTGCCCACCGCCGATGACGATGACGTCGTAGCGTCCTGTGTCTCTTGTGGCCATGCTCTCCTGTGCCGGACCGCCCTGGGTGGAGCGGAGGCATCATTCTAACGGCCCGAGCGTCAGGAGAGGAAGGGCGCCGCACAAACGCGGCTGGCCGGGGCGGGGCAATGGTTATCCGCGTAGGGTGTGGGGTTTCTGCGCTCGTTCACGCAACTCCCGGCGCGACTGCCTCTCGTTTTGGTGGCAGAAGCACTAACAGGACGACTCCGATCACAAGCATTA
>Ga0182030_10017036_pt1 | contig 14068 bp, 5 predicted proteins | sample 812S3MmetaG_FD_121299 | JGI IMG/M metagenome (GOLD analysis project Ga0182030, IMG submission 121299) | Permafrost microbial communities from Stordalen Mire, Sweden - 812S3M metaG (Illumina Assembly) | ecosystem: Environmental > Terrestrial > Soil > Wetlands > Permafrost | place: Sweden...
GTTTGTGCCGCGCCCAGATTGCCTGCTCCATCTCCCTTGTAAAGATAGACGTAGCCTGTGCCCGGAGCCGACAGAACATCGGGTTTGCCGTCGCCGTCAATGTCGCGCACCAAAAAACTGCCGCCGCGCGTGGTGGAGGCCGCAATCCAATTCGTTGGCATGGTCCACTTGCCAGGCTTGATAGCTCCGGTTCCAGGAACCACGGAGTAAGCCTCGGTTCCATCCGAGTAGTAAGAGCCGCCCTGCAGGAACTTGACCACCACGTCCAGATTGCTGTCGCCGTCCATCTTCGCCAGGCTGATGCAACCGTTATAAGTCTGTGACGAGAATTGGAGTGGATTATTAAAGGCTGTTGTCTGGAAGGTGCCATCGCCGTTGCCTTTGAGTCCTGCCAGATACATCAGGTACAGGCCATCGGTGTAATCGCTGGCGCTGAAGGCCATCATGATGTCTGGCTTGCCATCGCCGTCGATGTCACCCACGGCCATGCCGTTTGGACGGATGTTGGCATTTCCAGGAGCCATACCGTCAGGAAAAGGTATCGCCGTGCGCACAGCATCCTTGAAGGTTCCGTCACCCTTGTTGAACCAGACCACGTAAGCGGCTGAGTAGCCATCGAAGGCCAGCACATCGAGCCAACCGTCGCCATCCAGATCGATGGCGAAAGCATCGTTGATGTTTACCCATGTTGCAGTCTGCGAAAGATTTTTGTAGGCATTGGTAAAGTTGCCCTTGCCGTCATTGGTTAGGAACGTGAGAATGCCATCAATCGAGAGGGCCACCACATCCTGCACGTTCTGGTGGCGAAAGTCGCCATGCACCGTGCTGCCGATACTATAATCCCCATACAAACCGCCCTCACTGTAATCATGCACAAACGGCCCTGTATAGAGTGAGGTTGGATTGACGTTGACCTTGCTGCTATCTGCTGGCATAAGGCGAGTGCGCAAATCCTTTGCGCCTGCTGCGGACGTTGGAGACACGGTTGCCGGTGTGGCTCCATCACTCTTGATGCGTTTGCCTGCGGGCAGGCTGAGCATGTGCTTCGAGCTGTGGTTGCCCGTCTCCACACCCGCGCCATCAAGCGCGGATGCGGTCACAGACAGGGCGGCACCCAGCAAAGTAAGTATGAAGATGCGAAATGAACCTTGAATCACTTGATCTCTCCTCATGAAGTTGCAGGAGGAATGCGGATCGCTCCGCATTCCTTTCCTTTGCTAGTGCACCGTGACAGGAAGCGTCACTGCGCTGGTGTTGCCATTGCCGTCCTGAGCGGTGATCGTCAGGTTGTAGCTGTAGGTCACGTCCGTGTTCACGACTGCGGAACTGGAAACGTTGTACCCCGTGTCACCGCTATAAACGGCCGTCAGCGCATGACTGCCAACGCTCAGGCTGCTGGTGCTCATGCTCGCTGTGCCCGCGCTAAGAGCCCCGGAACCGATCTGCTGGCCGCTCTCATAGAAGGTGACGCTGCCGGTGGGCGTTCCCTTGCCATTCCGAGCAGATACCCCAGCCGTAAGCTTGAGACTGTTGCCCAGCGCCAGAGAGGATGAGCTGGCTGAGAGCGTAGTGTCGGTAGCCTTGGGGATGTGCGTGGCGCTGCCGCAACCCAATACCCCCATCCCCGCTACAACCCCAGCCAGCACAAAGGCCGCCAGTGCGCGACGGCGACGGAAGAATAGGAGCCCCGCCCCAAGGCCGCCGGCGGCAAGCAACGGCGCTTCCAAAGGCGAGAACGAGTTGCTGCTGACCTGCTTCATGGCGCCGGCTGTGAGCAGTTTGGACGAAGAGTAGACTGTCAATGTGGTGGATGCTGTCGTGGATCCGGACGGCAACACCGCCGGGCTGAAGACGCAAGAGAGCCCTGAAGGAAGATTGGAGGGGCAAGAGAAGGTGACGACCGTGGTGAGTGCTCCCGAGTTGCTCGCAAGAGCGAGGTCCACGCTTGCGGAGCCATCAGCCGGTACGCTGAGCGCGGTGCTGGTGGTCGTCAGAGTGAAGGCGGAAGTGTAGTTCGCCGTCACCGTTGCGGAGGCTGGGGCGTTGTAGTTGCTGTCGCCCGCGTAGCTCACCACGAACTGGTTCGTACCGCTGGCAAGCTGCGATCCGGCAACGGTCAGGCTGCCCTGCACGGTGGCAACGCTCGCGCCATCGATCGCCGTAACCGCCACGGTTCCCAGAGTCTTGCCAGTGGTCTGGTTGGTGAAGACCAGCGTACCGGTCTGCGCATTGCCCTCGCTACTGCTGCTCACCTGTGCGGTCAGCGTCAGGTTTTCGCCATACTTGATGCTGCTGCGGCTGCCCGTCATGGTAAGGGTCGTGTCAGCCTTGATGATCGTGATGCTGGTAGTGTCGGAAACCGAACCGGAAAAACTGGTGTCGCCCGCGTAACGCGCATTGATGCTGTGTGTGCCCGGAGTAAGCCCCAGAACGGAAAACGTTGCCGTGCCAGAACTCAACGTGAAAGGACCGTTTCCATAGCCGTTGCTGATCACCGAGGTATCCCCCGATGGCTGACCCGTAACGCCCGAAGCGGCGGCTACGGTGATGGTGCCACCAAGAGTCTGTCCATAAACGTACGTACTCTGACTGGGGCTGATGGTGGTCGTTGAGGCGTTGAAGTAGTTCGCCGCCTTGCTCCAGTTGTTCACAAGATTGGCGATATTGGCGCTGCCGATGCCGGTGGCCAAGTCATATCCGGCGTTGGTGCTCCACCCCTCCGTGATGCCATAGTTGTCGTCGTTTGTATCGTTCACCTGGCAATCGGTCGATCCCACGTAGCATGGCATGGCAATGCCACCGAGCGTAACGTCGTGAAAGACACAACTGACATCGTCGGAGCCCGCGCTGCCGTCGCAATTGCTCAAGCCGTCGCTGGTGGAGTATTGCTTCGCGGCCAGCTTGTAGAGAGAGGGATTGATCAAGCCCTGCGTTGTACCCATCTTCTGGTTCAGCAGCGCCACGGCCCCTGCAAAAGCCGGAGCGGAAAACGATGTTCCGCCCGCAGCCATGTATTGCACATCGTTGGGATCGTCCAGGTTGCAAGTTCCTGTAGAACTCGCGCTCGATTGGCAGTAGACATAGAAACTGCCCCAGACTCCATCGCCCGCAAAAAAGGAAATATCCGGTAAATCGCGTTTTCCGTCGGCAGGAATTCCGGTTACACCCGACTGCCAGCCAGGCTTGTCATGTCCTCCGCTGCAACTGGACGGATCCGTGTTGTCATTTACAGTGCAATTACTCTTTCCTCCACCACCTCCAGCCGTGGTCAAAACCTCCGACTGCGCGGCCGAATCGTTGCACAGTGCTTCCACGGTGGCATCCTCGTAACCCAATTTCTGATATTTGCCGAGGATGAGAGGATTGCCGCAACTATCATTCCAGGGCGCCTCGCTGACATAAGAGAGTGCCGACTGCAACGTTGTCGGATTGTTGCTCGTTGCCCAGTAACGGGTCGGATCGGTATAGGAGCCATACAGATCCGTGCCACCCACCGCCGTGTCATAGACGGTCGAGGCCATGCCATTGACCTCCAGGCCATAGGAGGCGTATGTAGAGCCTTGATCGCATGCGGCTGAACCGGCATCGCCGCTCGAGACCAGCACCGAGATCCCCTGAGCCGACGCCTGTTGCCACAGGCTGCTCACGTAGGTGTGCCCGTAAGTGGTGAGGCCCAGTTCGCAGGAGCCCCAACTGACGCTCAAGACGGGCGCCAAATTGTTGTCAATGGCGTAGAGGAAATCCAGAAACAGTCCGTCCGTGGTGGTGGTATCGTCCGCAGTTACCACATAAACCTTGGCCTTGGGAGCAATGGCGCCGCTCCATTGCGCATCCAAAAGTGCCTCGCTTTCGGAACTCGTATAGCCCGGCTTGGCGCCGGCATACACAACTTCCACATTGGCGTCGGGTAGATTGAAGTTTTTGCGGAACAGCGTGACATCGTTCAAATCAATATCGCTCTTGGCCACCACCGCGAGTGACTGCCCCGTACCATCGATTCCAGCATCCCAGAGTGGTTGAACGTTATAAATTGTTCCAAAGTCGGCTGGGCCAACCGCATGATAGGAGTTGCCTGAGCCGAACGTAATGTTTATATCCGGCTTGATGCTGGTACCGGACCTGTCGGTATAGCCCTTCGGATCGACCGTCAACTGGCCGGTATTGCGGTTGATGTGTACCAGGCCATAGTTCGTGTGCATGGGTTTGAAGGAGAGATTGCTCAGACGCGCAAATCCACCGACCGCCGCAACCAGAGCGCTTGGCAGAGTCGGCTCGGTCCGCGCTTCATAGTGAACCTTGCCGGTCGCCGACTCGCGCACCGTGTGCATTGACGTCTGAGAAGCCTGCTGCAACTGAGCATTGGTGCCACTGAAGACGATGAAATCACCGCTTTGGGGAACCTGATCGATCTTGAAGCCGTAGCTCGTCAGCCAATTGCTCAGACTCGTAATGTCGGCCGGGTCAGCGCCAAACTGCGCGCCAAAGCTTTGGGGGGTAAGCCACTGGTGGTAGCTTGAGGACTTTGCGTTCTGCTGCGCTGTCACCAGGCGGTCGAGCGCCGCCTGCTTATCCGCTGAGCGCTTGAGCACCAGGATCATCTTGTCGAGCTTCAGTTCGCTCGACGCCTGTCCTTGATCCACCATTCCAGTGGACAGCGGCGCAATATTGCCCTGCAACTGGGTACGTTCGGAATCGCGAATCTCGCTGACAATCAGAGCAGTCTTGTGCGTCGCACTGCCTGTGCTCTGGGCAGCCAGCCCGGTTGTGAGTCCTGCCGTCACCGTGCAGGCTGCCAAAAATACAGCAATCCAGCGACGTATTAGATACGCCAAGTCCATGGGTCTTCCCCCTGTTTAAGATAGAATCCTGCGGATTGAAGACAAGTGTCTTCTGCCTGCGACATCGATTCAAGTCGCTTCGATCAGGGCTGAACGCCGGTAAGCATTCTTTGCCCCCACCAATCATTACCACAGTGTGAACACTATTTGGGCACAGCCGACCCCAGAGCGCAATACCCGCGAGTCTGAATTTGTATTACATTTATATTCCCTTGCAAGTACTTTCTTTTCAGTAGATTAAAGTGAATTGTTCCGATTGTAACGCGCCCTCACAGCAGCCCGTCCAGCCAAGTATTGAAACAAAATTCCCTTCCTTGCCCTCTACATTCCCTCCTGAGCCATAGCGTAGAATGATCCCAATGGTTGATGCCTGCCCCCTGTAGGCCAAGGATCTCAAGCCGATCGAACCACCTCAAAGGGAAGTTCTATTGAATGAGGCCAGGAAAACAATGGTCAACTTTTCGCTCTTCTCCTTTGACCTGGAGAGCGGAGAACTTCATCTGCGTGGTCGCCGTGTGCGTCTATCCTCCCAGAACGCCAAGGTCTTGGCCATGCTCATTGAGGCCAAGGGGCGGCCAGTGGACCGCGAACAGATCAGCAAAGGACTCTGGCCCGGCGTGGCTTTCATTGATTACGAACATGCCATCAACAAGGCCGTCAGCCAGTTGCGATCCACCCTGCGCGACGATCCCCGCCAACCTCGTTACATTGAAACCCTGCCCCGCAAGGGCTACCGATTCATTGCCGAGATCCATCAGCCACTCGAGGACGTGGCCGTTCCTCCACCCGCATCTGCTCCATTAGTACCCGAAATCGTGCTTCCCGCGCCTCTCGTCGAGTTGCCTCCAACGCCTGGTGCTCGTCGTCCATGGCGCAAAAAAGCTCGTTTGCTGGCATTCGCCTGGCTGCTGGCCCTGCCTGTGCTGCTCATCTTGGCATTTCTAGGTTGGCGTTGGCAGCATTTGCACCCTGCGGCGCACCGCCAAACCATCAGCATTGGCATCCCTCCAATGGAGTCGAACTCTGCCGCCGCCGCCGCCCTTGCCGAACGATTCCGCATGGATCTCTCCGACGCGCTCGCGGTGGTCCCTGAAGTCAAGGTGCAATCCATCCATTCTTTTTCCTCTTCCCCGCGCGACAGCAGCTTCATCAACGCCCTCGCCCAGCAGCAAAAGACCGATGTCTTACTGCTCGGCTCCTTCTCCGAGCTGAACGGGGACATTCAAATCAATCTGGAATTGGTTCGCAAGGACGATTTCTCTCATCTCAATTCACTTCGCTACGAGGGCACTCCCCAGCAGTTGCGGAGCATCCGCAACCGGCTCCTGCAAGACCTCTTTGCCCGTCTCAAACTGGCTCCGATCGTCGAACATTCAGCCGACGACGCCCCCACCGAGGCCGCTTATGAGGATTACTTCGCCGGCCGGCACTTGCTCGACGAACGCACAAACGAGGCCATCAATCAAGCCATCGTTTCCTTCAAGCGAGCCCTGGAGCATAACGCCAGCTTCTCCCTGGGCTACTCCGGACTCAGCAGCGCCTATCTTCTGCTCGCCGATCGCGATGCTTTTGCCGGCGGTTACTCGATGGCCCGCAATCTCGCCCTGCATGCCCTCCAATTGGATCGAAACAATGCCGAGGCTCACGCCATTCTGGGTTGCCTCAGCATGTCGCAGGACTGGAATCGAAGTACCGCCGAACAGGAACTGCGCAGCGCCGTAGCCCTCGCCCCGGATGAAGCGATTTACCACCTATGGCTCGCCTCCCTGCTCAATGCTGAGGCGCGCTTCCCGGACGCACTCGAGCAAATTTCCCTTGCTCGGCAGAACGATCCCTTTTGGCCGCCCGTCTACCAGACCGAGGTCATGGTAGCTGGCAATGCCGGACTCTATCCGCGCGCTATCTCCGCGGCGCAAACCCTCGCCCGGTTGACCCCCACGTGGACCTATGCGCAAGACGAACTGGCCTGGGCCTACTGGTACGCCGGACGGCCTGACCTGGCCGCAGCCGCATGGCTGCACTTGGCTGAACTCAAGTCCGATGCTGCCGGACTCCGACTGGCAGAGGAGGGACAGAAGATCCTGCGCACAAATGGTGTTCCAGCCTATGCCCTCTGGCGGCTCCAACACCTGGCTTCTCTTCCGGATAGCGGTTACCACGCACACACATTGCAGCAGGCCGAGTGGCAGGCCTATGCAGGCAATCTGCAAGCCGCTCTGGCAACCGTCAAAGCCATGGTGCTCAACCACGACCCGGCCGTCATTCAGGTTGGCGTGGACCCTGCCTTCAAGACCTACCACAGTTCAGATGTATTCGTTCAGATCGATTCCAGCTATGGCATACAATCCAGGCCGATGGGGCCGATGGCAGGAAATCAGCCGACCCAGAATCGGAAATATTCAAAGGAATAGCTTCACCCAATTATGCGGTTTTGAAATTCCGGAACGGATCGTAAAGCAGCCTTTTGAGGCAGTGGAATGCCCCGGCGATTCACTGGGCATAGCGGACTCTAGTCCTGACCGATACAGGTCTTCAGCGGTTGGGTGAGATGGCATCAGGTTGCTGACTGAATCAACTCATAAGCCCTTTGCCAAAAAAAGCTATGCCGTCGTTCCACGGGATGAAAGAGGTTGTTGGTTCGATTCGGGCGCCAAGTTCAAGCTGCGGTATCCAGACGGGGATTCAAAACAATTTCAGAGGCCGGCAGCCGGAAGGAGGTATGCAGCACTGACCAAATCCGTCTCTGGAAGCCATTTAGAATCAATAACTTACATGCAAGCCTCCTTCCAAGAGGCTTTTTCGTTTTCAGTTTCAATCATCGGGTCTAACCCCTCCGCCTTTAGGCGGACAGGTTTCCGCATCACGTCTTTGTTTTGGGGTGCTGATTTCACGCAAACATTCGGCGGTACAGTTTGCAAATCGAAGCGCGGAAAGATCGCATCGGCGACTTTCAGTCGCAACCAAACCTACCGGCTTTCAGCCGAAACGATCTTCGTGACGGTGCGGCGCAGCACCGCGTCGGTTCGCACAAATCCGGTTCATCGGACTGAATTCTACCAATTCGACGCTCTTCCAGCCGTACCTGAGATCGCTTTCGTTCGTTCGCGATTATCATTTCATCTGCAAGCACCATCTGAACATCCGTCTTGAACAAGACGTCGGTGCGGAACTGAAGGCGAGGCGAAATGGCTCTCGATTTCGAGACCCTCAATACGTTGCGTACACATCATCCGGCGTGGCTGTTGCTGCGTTCCGATCACGCGCCGTTGGTGGCGAGTTTTCTGCATCGCGTTTTTCTTGTGCCGAATGTGCGGGTGATGGCCGCGTCGGATATGGCAGAAGCTCTGAATGACACGCTTTATGAGATCCGACAGATGCTGGGCGAAAACGCCTTCCCAAAATCTGCGCTGGAGTATCTGAATGATTGGGCAGCTCCGGAGAAAGGGTGGCTGCGCAAATTCTATCGAACTGGTACCGATGAAGCGCAGTTCGACCTGACGCCCTCTTCAGAGAAGGCACTTGCCTGGCTGGAGCAGCTCTCTGAACGGCAGTTCGTTGGTACAGAGTCGCGCCTCCTTATGTTGTTCGACCTTCTGAAACAGTTGCGAGACGGTACCGAGATCGATCCGGACAAACGGATTGCCGAGTTGCAGGCGCGGCGCGATCGGATAGACGCCGAGATTGCACAGGTACGGACTGGCCATTGGCCTTTGTTGGACGAGAGCGCCGTCAAAGACCGCTTTCAACAGTTCATGCAGGGCGCGCGGGAATTGCTCACCGACTTTCGCGAGGTCGAGGCAAACTTCCGCCAACTTGACCGCAGCATGCGTGAACGCGTCGCGCTGTGGGAGGGAAGCAAAGGCAAGTTGTTAGAAGAGATGTTTGGCGAACGCGATATCATTACCGACTCCGATCAGGGACGAAGCTTTCGGGCATTCTGGGAGTTTCTGCTTTCCAGTCGCCGTCAGGAGGAACTCTCCGTCCTGCTGGATGGTGCAATGGCGCTGCCCGCAGTGGAAGCGCTGAAGCCGGACGGGCGTCTTCGCCGGGTTCACTACGACTGGCTTGAGGCCGGAGAGAATACGCAGCGCACGGTCGCCCAGTTGTCCGAACAGTTGCGACGTTTTCTCGATGACCAATCCTGGCTGGAAAACCGCCGCATTATGGACATTCTGCGCAGCATCGAACGAAACGCTCTGTCGCTGCGAGAGGATCAGCCGACAGGAACGATCATGGAGCTGGCTGAGACGCATCCGGAGATCCTATTGCCAATGGAGCGCCCTCTCTTTACACCGCCCTTGAAGGCGGTAATGGATAGTCTCTCGTTGCAATATGGAGACGAACAGATCGATGACCAAGTACTCTTCGATCAGGTGGTGGTGGATAAGGGACGGCTAATTCGTCACATTCGCCGCGCGCTGCAAGATCGATCTCAGATCTCTCTTGGAGAGCTGTTGGAGAATCAGCCCCTACAGCAAGGATTAGCGGAAATTCTAGTCTATCTGCAGCTTGGCTGTGACGAATTTCGCACGGTGGTCGACGACGGCAAGCTGGAGTTTATACACTGGGAAGCAATCTCCGATCACGGTGAAGCATTGATTCGCAGCGCACGGCTGCCGCAGGTAATTTTTGTGAACTAACCACAGACAGGGTGACGGCGAAGATGGTAGGCGATCTCTCCAATGCGTTGTCGAGCACCACGCCCACAGCGGACCTATCCGTACTGCTCATCAGCCTGCTCAAAGGTGTGCTTTATCGTGACAGCGATGAACGCTTGTGGGGTTCGCTGCTCGACCTCCAGGTGCGCGTCCGCGAGTACGTCACTGCGCTTCATCTTGAACTGGTCCTGGATGAGGCAGAGGGCTATGCCTTCCTGAAGAGCCGTCCTGAGGCGAAAGACGAGGGGCAAACGACGGCACTGCCGCGGCTCGTGGTTCGCCGGCAGCTATCCTTTCCGGTGAGTTTACTGTTGGCGTTGCTGCGGAAGAAGCTTGCTGAATCCGATACACATGGTGGCGATACGAGGTTGGTGATGAGCCGCGAAGAGATGGTGGAGATGGTGCGGTTATTCATGCCACAATCGACCAACGACGCCAAGTTTGCGGACCAGTTTGAGGTCCACATCAACAAGGTGACGGATCTCGGCTTCCTGCGCAAGCTCAAGCCAGCGGAGGGAGCTGTCGCCGCTGGAGGAGCCAGCTACGAGGTGCGGCGCATTCTGCGAGCGTTTGTGGACGCACAGTGGCTGGGCGACCTGGATGCGCATCTCGCAGGCTATCGTGCTCAGTTAGCGGATACCTCCGAGGGGGAGGAGAGACAGCATGGATGATCTGCCCACCCCCGATCCGGAGTCCACGGTAGAAGAGGCTCTTTCCGGATTCCGTCTTCAACGCCTGGAGATTTTCAACTGGGGCACCTTTCATAACCAGGTATGGGTGCTTCAACTAAACGGTCAGAATGGTCTGCTCACGGGAGACATTGGATCGGGAAAATCGACGCTCGTCGACGCCATCACGACATTGCTTTTGCCTGCGCAACGCATCGCATACAACAGGGCTGCCGGGGCCGATAGCAAGGAACGTTCATTACGTTCCTATGTGCTCGGCCACTATAAGTCGGAACGCAACGAAACCACCGGTACAGCCAAACCCGTTCCTCTACGCGACCACAATAGCTACTCCGTTATCGTGGGCGTCTTCCGAAACATCGGCTACGACCAAACCGTAACGCTCGCCCAGGTATTCTGGATGAAGGAGCAGAGCGGTCCGCCGACACGCATTTTCGTCGGTGCGGACAGGGACCTCTCGATAGCATCCGACTTCGCCAATTTCGGTTCAGAAATTGCGCAGCTCCGCAAGAAGCTGCGCGGATTGGGCGGGGAAGTCTTCGATAGCTTTCCACCGTATGCGGCTTGGTTCAGACGGCGCTTTGGCATCGAGAACGATCAGGCGCTGGAGCTATTTCATCAGACGGTCTCGATGAAGTCGGTGGGCAATCTTACGGATTTCGTTCGGAGCCACATGCTGGAGCCGTTTGACGTGGCGCCACGCATCGAATCCTTGATCCGGCACTTCGACGACCTGCATCGAGCACACGAGGCGGTATTGAAAGCAAGGCGGCAGATGGAACTGCTGACTCCACTGGTTGCCGACTGCAAACGTCACGGAGAACTCATGGCTGAGGTGGATTTTCTCCGTCGATGCCGGGACGGTCTGCACGCTCATTTCGCAAGCCTGAAACTTGGGCTTCTCGACAGGCGTCTGGAACTGATTGAGGAGGATTGGAATCGCGCTTCCGTACTCGTGCGGCGACTGGAAGCGGAGCTGGATGAAAAGAACACCCAGGTGGAAGAGCTGAAGCAGGCTATAAACAACAATGGTGGCGATCGCCTCGAACAGCTTGCCGCGAAAATTCGTGCGAGCGAACAGGTGCGAGATGCACGTCGGATCAAGGCGGAACGTTACCGCAAGTGGGCAGCCATTCTGAATGAGTCTGTTGCCACGGATGCCCCCACGTTTGCCGATCAACGCAGCCGGTTCAATGCATGGCTGGATGAAGATCGGGACCTTGAGGCAAAGCTTCAGAACGCCCTTACGGAGCACGGCGTCACACTTCGACAGGGAAAGGAGCAGCATGATGCGTTGTCTGCCGATATCGAAAGCCTTAAAGCGCGGCGTAGCAAGATCGATAAGCAGCAGATCGAGATACGGGAAGAACTGTGTGCGGCGCTAAAGTTCGATGTGGAGGAGATGCCCTTTGCAGGGGAATTGATCCAGGTACACGAAAAAGAGAAAGCATGGGAGGGAGCGATCGAAAGATTGTTGCGTAACTTCGCACTCACCTTGCTTGTTCCCGATGCAATGTACAGAGCGGTTGCGGAGTGGGTAGACGGTCGTCGTCTCCGGGGCATCCTGGTGTACTTTCATGTACGGTCGCTCAAGACGAACGATCTGCCTGCACTGCCTCCAGATTCGGCCGCACGGAAGCTGCAAATCAAGTCCGATTCCCCCTATTACGACTGGCTGGAACGCGAGCTGGCCCATCGTGCCAACGTTGCCTGCTGCGTAACGAACGAACAGTTCCAGCGCGAGACACGCGCTCTCACACGCGCCGGGCAGATCAAGGATCCCGGGGGACGCCATACAAAGGACGATCGCTTCAGCATCGACGACCGCGCCCGTTACGTGCTCGGTTGGAGCAACAGCGAGAAGATAGCGGCCCTGGAGGCCAAACGCAGCGATCTGGCGACGCGCATGGGCGCTGTGTTCGATGAAATAAATGTCATCCAATTAGAGCAAAAGAGGCTTAAGGGACGGCTCGACGCTCTGACACGACTCGATGAGTTCCATGATTTTGAAGAGCTGGACTGGACCCGTGTCGAAGCAGAGATTGCGCGCCTTATAGAGGAGAGAAAGAAACTGGAAGAGGCCTCCGATGCTCTCCGTGAGCTACAAGCTCAGTTGCAGGAGCGGTTGAAATCGCGCTCCCAGACTGACGCGGCATTGCAAGATGCCCGGAACGGGCGTTCCAAACTTGAGCAGCGCCGCTCCGACGCGCAGGATCTGCGCCAGCAAACTGCGTCGCTGCTGGAGTCCGGTGCGATTGAAGAGACACTTTCGACCACATTGGAGCAGCTGCGGACCGAAGCGCTTGGCGAGCACCAGCTCACGGTGGAGTCATGCGACCATCGTCAACAGGATGTACGTAACTGGCTGCAAGCACGAATTGATGCCGAAGACAAGAAGATCAAGGCCTTGGCGGAACGAATCATCAAGGCTATGTCCTCCTTCAAAGACGAGTTCAAACTCGACACCGCGGAAATGGATGCCAGCCTGGAAGCGACTTTCGAGTATGACAACCTGCTCACCCGTTTGAACCGCGACGATCTCCCGCGGTTTCAGTTGCGCTTCAAGGAACTGCTCAACGTCAACACCATTAACGAAATCGCTAACTTCAACGGCCAGTTGTCGCGCCAGCGAGAGACGATCAAAGATCGCATCGAAAAGATCAACCAGTCGCTTTCTGGCATCGACTATAACTCCGGCCGCTATATCGTACTGGAGTTGCAACCAAGCCCGGATGCCGAGGTTCGCGACTTTCTGCAAGATCTGCGCGCATGCACGGAAGGCACGGTCACAGGGTCGGATGACATGCAGTACTCCGATGCGAAGTTTCTACAGGTCAAAGCTATTATCGATCGCTTCCGGGGGCGAGAGGGCTTAACGGAACTTGACCGGCGCTGGACGGAGAAGGTCAGCGATGTTCGCAATTGGTTTCTCTTTGCCGCGAGCGAGCGTTGGCGGGCTGACAACAGCGAACACGAGCACTATTCGGATTCAGGAGGCAAATCTGGCGGACAGAAGGAAAAGCTGGCTTACACAATCCTTGCTGCCAGTCTCGCCTATCAGTTCGGCCTTGAATGGGGAGCTGCTCGCTCGCGATCATTCCGCTTCGTAGTGATCGACGAGGCGTTTGGACGTGGCACGGATGAATCCGCGAGGTATGGCTTAAAACTCTTTCGACAGCTCAATCTGCAGCTCATGATTGTCACGCCGCTGCAGAAGATTCACATTATCGAGCCCTTCGTCTCAAGCGTCGGGTTTGTGCACAATGAAGGCGGTAGGGATTCAAAACTGCGAAACCTATCCATTGCGGAGTATCGCAAGCAGAAGCAGGAGAATAACGAGCCAGACGTACAGGAAGTGACGCTGTGAGCTGGACCGGTACCAAAGACCTCAAGGCGAAGCTGATGCGGCTTTGGGAGCGGGGTGACCTGCTGCGGGAGGCTGTGACGGAAAGTTCGCGCTTTCCCATGCGCCTTTCGCTCAAGACTCCCGATTCCGCCGACCTGTCGAGCCGTTTTGACGAGGTTCGTTCCTGGGCCACCGAACTGATGGCAGGTCCTCTCCCACGCCTCGAGTTTCGCGAGGTGCAACATCGCGTGCAAGGCGTGCAACGGTTGCCTGCAAGCGCGTGGATCGACTCGCTGGATGACGCCCTCAACTGGCTCGATAGGCGCGAAGAATGGAACAGATTCTTGAACCAGGTGGAAATTACACGCCGTTCTTTTCCCGGTTTGCTGCCGTGGCTGGAGAGGTATCCTCTGGAGGCTCTGACGCTGACAGAGAAGTGGCGCCGGCTGTTGATGGTCGTGGAGTGGTGTGTCAACAACCCACGTCCCGGCATTTATCTTCGGCAGGTTGACGTTCCCGGTCTGCATACGAAGTTCA
>Ga0182030_10017037_pt1 | contig 14067 bp, 8 predicted proteins | sample 812S3MmetaG_FD_121299 | JGI IMG/M metagenome (GOLD analysis project Ga0182030, IMG submission 121299) | Permafrost microbial communities from Stordalen Mire, Sweden - 812S3M metaG (Illumina Assembly) | ecosystem: Environmental > Terrestrial > Soil > Wetlands > Permafrost | place: Sweden...
AATTAAATCAACCGAAAAAACAACGCCCGGCGGACTTTCACCGGACGCACTGGCACGAATAGTCGCGAAAGAGACTGCCGGTGGAAAATTTCAAAACGAATTAATTGATGATTCCAAAAGAAAGCCTGATGCAACAAATGCCGGCGATCGACCCGCAAAGTTCACAGATGCACCGTCTGATGGAATCAATTCTGGCTTACCAGGTAAACTTCCCGATTGGAACGAACGGCATCAAGCACTTGCGCAAAAAGCCCAATCAACAAATCCAGACGTAGCCTTTTACGGTGATTCGATAACCGAAGCTATGCATCTCAATAAATCGTTCAAAACATTATTCAACGGCAAAGCTGAAAATTTCGGGATCCATAGTGACACGACAGACAACTTGAGATATCGACTGCTCAATGGCGAAGCCTCATTCGCCGGCGGCAAAGATCCCAAGGACGTTGTGATGCACATTGGTACAAACGATCTCGGCACTAAAAGTGCTACAGCTATTGCAAACGACATTTTTTCGGATGCAATGCTGGCGCATAAGAAGCTACCAGACTCTAAGATTCTGGTAGTCGGACTTATGCCTCGTCCTGGTTTTGAAACAGATGTGGCGGAAGTAAACAGAATTCTCGGAGCTCGAGTACAAAAGCAGCACGATAACAACGTTCGTTTTGCAGACATCGGAGCATCAATGCCGGAAGGGGCTCCCGGAATCTGGCAGCCAGGTGGAGTGCACCCAACCTTTGGTGCTGGTTACACACGAATGCTGAATGCGATGAAAGACGCAATGCAACAATAGCTCTTCTTGCACATCAAAAATCATTCGAAAAAGCGCTTAATTCGATCGCCAATAACTTCCCGCCAGGCAAGCTCCCACCTGATCCTAATTTTGCGTCCAAGTATTTCAATCATTCTCTAAGGAGACACTAGGCTTTAAGCCCAATACTAACTTCGAAGATCCGAATACAGACGGTTCGAATATCAGACCGGAGCGCTCGAGCTTCGTCGTTCCGCCCTTCGTTTTCTAAGAACTCCTTGAAGCTAATCAGAATCAGTCCTACTGTTGGGGAATCAACACCATAGCTACCTATCGCGGAACGAAGAGCGCGGCGATATAATTTCTCTGACAGGACGCTATCAGTTTGACGATAGACTTCGGCCCCAAAGAGACAAAGTCTGGCGAGCGATACGTTCTGTCTTGGTAAAAGTGACGCCATGATGCTTCGATTAATTCCGTGAGTAGAAGCAGAGTACACCGCCGAGAAGCAGCTGTCGAATAAAATTCAGCACTGCATGAAGATCTGGAATGGTCAATGTTCAGAAGCGATCATATAGGTTCTCGTCATTGCGATTAGTAAGGATTCGTAAAGGGTTGGTGAAGGATTGGCGTTGGAGTGAGGGAAGAGCGGTTGAAGTAGCTAGCGAATGTTCAGCGTGAACGTATCGCTGCTAAGCCCTATTGGACGACCGTTAACATCTATAGCCCAGATCCGTACAAAATAAGTAGCAGGCTTTGGAAAATCATTGCATGAAAGATCGAAATGTCCCGATGTTGAATTTATCCGAATTGACCGGAAGGATTCGCCTTTATCGGGCGACACAGGATTAGCACTTTGAAAAGGTGAGTAGGGCTTAGATAACTCAACCATTACACCGGAGGCAGCTTTGATTTTGGTTGCATCGAATTGAAATGTTCTAGTTTTGCGGGCGGAATCCAATCGAAATTCCCCCGGCAAATGATCGTTTTCCTGGGGCCCAAAAATATCGTATCGATCGGATGTGAATGCCGGAGCAAAACTGGATATCGGAACCAGCACGATTGAACGAATGTAATCTATATTTTTTGTGTTCGGCACCCAAAATAGTCGCGAGTGCTCGGAACTATCGAGTTGCCATCCAGGCACTCCTCTTAGCGGAAACACGATGTGCACGGGTTGAGTACTAACTGGACGCTCCTTAAGCCCGGCGGCTGGAGAGTCCGTCGTTGGAGCGTTCAGCATTGCAGAGTCCAGCATTGCAGAGTTGAACATTGGAGTGTCCGGCTTAAGACTTTGCCCCCGGACCGCCTGCTGACCGCTGAAATTATTATTGAAAATAATGTACGTCGACGACGGCGAAAACTTTTTGCTCGGCATTACTTCCAAAACCAACACGTCGAAAGACGAGGGGTTGCGATCAAGTTGGATGTCTTTTACCTGACCATCATCCATTTTCAAACCATTTGAATCAAAGCGATTTTTATTCTCTTTCGGGAATAATTTCTCCAGCTGCGAACCAGAGTATGCAACGGGCTCACTTATTGCTGAAGATACAGGCTCACATTTGACTATACTCAACAGTTTATCGTCCCACATGTAAATAGCATCGCCAGGCCTGCGTACAAGCCCATCCTTGAGCGCGCCAACCGATTGCGAAACAAGCGGTGAGGGCATTGAAAGAACATGCAGATTCAACGAATGCATCTCATGAAAAGCATTGCGACAGATGTAGGCACCATTTCTGCTGTCCGGTGCACCGAAGACAATGCAACTTTTCACGCCTTGTTTTTCCAAAGTCGAAAAAACATGCTGAATGTTGTTCGATGCCGTTCCAGCATTTGCCCAGGCTTTGTTATTTACGTGCAACCAGAAAGCCGTCATGCTCAGAAAAAGGACAATTGTGACTGCCGCTGCTCTCAAATGATTTCGCAGCCCTGCCAGCGAACACACTCCAAGCGCCAATAAGCAGCATACAGGCACAGTCGCTAAATGACCGAGCCGACTTGATTGGAGATCGCCCGCGATAGCCAATAACTTGTAAACGGGTAACAGGAACAGAATTAAACTGCAAACCAAAAAGTTGAGCGCAGGACGGAGAGACCGCGAAGTTAGATCTAATTTGATCAAGGAAAAAAGTGAGGCGGCAATGGCACCGATCCATGCTAACTCTAGATTAGATGAGCGCGCGGTGAGCAGAGTAAGATTGATGGGCACGAATAGCATCGATACACTGTTAAGCCAATTCTGTAGAAGCCTTGCGTAATCGAAATCGATAGCTAGCCTGTCATCATAACCTCCTACAAATGTACCTAAAGTAATGCGTCGTACGACAAAATAAAGCACCAGAATAAGCCAGAACGGAGTAGTCAAAGACAACACCTTCAGAGCGGCTTTGAAATAATTGGAACTCGATCTCTGAGTTTCGTCCGAGCCCAAAGGCTGCTTCAAAAAGTATTCGTATACCATCAGTAGCGCCGGAAGAACAATCGCAAACTCTTTAGAACAGAGTGCCAATACAAAGCAGGTAGAACTGCACCAGAGCCACGCTTTAGACTCCCTATCCCGCCAGCGAGTGTAAGCATAAAAGCAACCAAGCACAAACGACGTAGCTACACAATCAACTCTCCCACCGATCCATGTCACCACTTCAGGGTGCAGCGGGTAAAGCAAAAATAGCCCGGCCGCAAAAACAGGCCATAACTTCAACACCCCAGAACATTTTTTTGGAATCAAAACGTCCCTGGTAATAAAATAAATCAGGACACTGCACGCGGTATGGAATAACAGATTAGTGAGGTGGAAGCCGAATGCATTTCGCCCCCAGAGTTGTTCATCGAGCTTCATTGACAGAGAAAGAAGTGGTCGATAAAATTTTGTTGATTGGGCATCAAGCGAGTTCGACCAGAACACGTTCCACAGGCGACTTGGCTCAGCGGCTGCCAATCGTAACCAATTCAGATACACGAAATCATCGCCTGTAAAATAATTGCGCATTGCTGCCTGAAAACTGACGAACGCCAAGACAACCGACAGTACCCCGATTGAAAGGCTCCAAAGTCTGACTTCACGGCCATCAGTTGCACTAAAGTCGTTATTTTTCATTTGTTTCGGCTCAGATTGATGATGTTCTGAGGAAAGCATCAAAGGGTCCTTTGTGTTTCATGTTCATTTACGCCGACGAAACGACTGGCAACAGAGAGATAACGAGCCGACAAGTTTACTACGCTGGGATGTTTCGGGATGGTTCACACAGTCTCGACTGCTTTAACTGCTTCACATATCACTTTGCTAAAACTTTGGGAACCGAAGAAACAGTTGTTCGTCGATAAAATCGCAATATGAAAAGCTTCGAGAAAAACCTTTAAACGAACTTTTCTATTTATTGCGCGCTGTGAAGTTGGCTGCTACCATCCTAATAGATACTCCTTTACTGGAACTCACCCGTTAGCGAGAGTGGCGTGGATTAAACGTTTAGCTAGTGGTCTGATTTATTTTCACGAGAGGAGAAGCTCATGAACGAAATCAAAAATCAGTACATTGAAGTGAAGTGCCAAAACCACTTCTGGAGAGTCGAAAAAGACAACATTTTGTACGCGGAAGGCGAAGACCGAGCGCCCCTGATTCAGTATGCGAAGAAGCTCGCGTCTTTAGAAGGAATAAGTATTCGCATATACGACAACAACGACAAAATGATATTGGAATGCCCACCGGGTACGCTACAAGAAAAGCTGGGTTAAGCTAAACAGCATCACAGGCACAAGTACGCACTTCGAGCAACTTCAAGATGTCGCGAGAAAAGGGGGGCTCGAATTAACCCCAGCAACTTTCACAAAAGATTCAAAAGAGATTGATGCTCATAACGAACACGATGTTTTCAAAAGCCTCAAACTGAACTATATTCCGCCCGAATTGCGTGAAGGCGAAAGCGAAGTGCTCATGGCGGAAGACTATGACTTCAATGACCTGATCGATATACAAGACATTCGGGGCATGACTCACTGTCACAGCACGTTCTCAGATGGTCGTCACACGATAGAACAGATGGCTCTGGCAGCGCAGAACATGGGCATGGAATACATCACGCTGACAGACCACTCTCCGACCGCTCATTATGCAGGCGGCTTAGAGATCGATAGATTGAAAGAACAATGGGAAGAGATCGACCGAGTGCAGGAACTAGTAAAAATCAAGATATTGAAAGGTACCGAATGCGTAATCCTCATTTCAAAATCTGGGGACATCCACTGGGGCGATTGGTGCTGCGCCGAGATCCGATACCGTGCAATGTTCCGAAACTGCTCGAGGCGATTGCTGAAGCGCGTGTGGCGATAGAGATCAATGGAGATCCGATGTTCTCAACGCGTTATCGGTGTCTGATTTTGCACGCGTGGTGAAAGCGAAATGATGCGATGAAGTATTTCAACTGCTTGCGCACCTACTGAATCAAGCTGAAGTTAATTGCCGAACCAGTTCAAAAACTCCAGCTTGCAACCTAAAGTGCCGAGCCAGCCGGATTCGGGCTTCGCGTGGCAAACTACGGCGCCCTTTTAAAAAGTCGTGGATATTTTGTTTCGACACTCCTGCAATTTCAGCAACCTCGGTTTGCTTAAGTCCATGCTCGTCAAGCAAATACTGCAAAGCTTCGTTGCCGCTAACATCCTCGAAAAAGCCCTGCAATGTTTCGCGCTCGTAATTTTGAACGATTTGAACCAGGACTTTGCCATAGCCAATTTCCGATGAAGACAACTGCGCATCGCGGAGCGCCAGTTCCGCGATGATAGCCTTCGCCGCTTGATGCTGCGCCTTATTCGTGACCGGCAAAAGCGGGAATGTCTTCACCAGTTGCATATACTTTTCGTCCATATCTTTATCTCGTTTTCAGCTTGCGCTTGTCATATTCCGCGTGCGTCATTGCCTCTAAAATTGAAACAAGGCCGATGTTAAAAGAAATAGTGCTCAATAATCTATATTTGTTTCCACCTATATCAAAACTACCACGTCAAGAGCGTGGTCGATGTGATCACACAAGCAAAAGGGCAGCTCCGCATAAATGCTGGAACTGCCCTTTGCCACGATAAAGAGAGAGTCTTTATCTGTGGTTGTGATTGTAACGATGATGATGGTGATGGCGATAGTGGCGATGATTATTGTAGTTGTTAGCTTCAGCGGCACTATTCAAACCGATCACGCAAAGCAAAGCGAGCGCTGCGTACTTCAAAATTTTCATTTATTTCTGTCTCCCCAGATAATTAGCTTGCACAAGTAACTTGCGCCGCGGCTTCTACGTCGTCAAGAACGACACAGTCCGCCTACAAGTTTAAACGACGGAGTCAGTAGAAAACGGTTCCTCAGCTGTTACAAATCGAATTGAATTGCAGCTTACCTTTCAGGGCAAAATGAATTTCTTGAGCGCCATTGTAGCTTCAGCGAACAAAAAGTCGCCGCCGGAATCATTCGCGGGCAGCGACAATTTATTGCGAAACTAAATTAGTTCAAATCAAATGGAACCGAACTTAGTCGTTATCAGTAACGTTGAAAGAGCTAACGCTGAATGGTTTTTCATAACCCTTGGTCCATGCATGGTGCAAACCGTCGCAGAAACCAAAAGGTATTCCGAAAACAAATCCAACCGGCACACCAATCATGGTGCCAACAATTTGTTGTTTCCAACCATTGCTATCACCAAATGCTTCGGCAAGTCCCTTCGAAGCTTTCTTCGGGCAGCCGTACAACGAATCGACTACCATGCCTTCTGGAGCATCGATAACGCTGGCGACGCCTGCACCGACAGCACCTACTGGTCCTTCATCGGCTAATGCTGGTAAGAACGAACCTGCAGATAACGCAGCGATTGCACCAAGTGCCAATACCGTTTTTCTCATAATTCCTCATCTTAGAAGTAGTGATGTAAGTCTGATAAATACAACGAACAAATCCGACGCCTATGGTCTTTCAACAACTGTTATACCCAGACATCTGGAGCGAAACCGTTTCTCTCCCAATCGGGAACGAACAACACTTTTCAGCCATTTCAAATTCTGACGAAGCCGCACCAAAGCAGTTCCATACAGATTTGAACTTTTCCGCACCCGGTTGCAAAGATGGCAGAAATTGAGATTTTCATCAATTTTTTAATGTAGCGAGAGGGGAGAAAAACACTGATTTCAAGCTGACAGTACTTTTCAGGCGAAAGTGGTTTCACGATTGTAAGCGCCTTAACGCTCAATTACAGTGTGTTCGACCGGGGAAGGGTTAATCACGCTTACTAATAGGGCGATAAAGGGGACTGCATTATGGACGCACAACAAAAAATTGAACGCAAGTTTGACCACGAGTTACGTGACGGTAAGTCCGTCGATGCTTCTATAGGATTGCAACACGAATTCGAAAAAGATCCGCGAGAGGCTCTTGCAATTATTCAGCGCGAGCAAAAAAAAGAGAGCGATCCAAATAACAAAGACAAGTCCACTATCAGTGTAGCCAAAAACGGAGACGTGTTTGTTTACGGCTCAGATCACGCGGGTTATTACGCAGGAAGTATTCCAAAAGAATTTCTTGCGAAACAAGGGCCCGCAACGCAAGTCGCCGAACAACCAACACCGCTAGCACCTCCCCCGGGCTCGCCAGGCGATAGCGCAGCAGCAGGACAAGCACCAGCACCAGGGCAAGGTGATTCAGGCTTTCATATCCCTTCGCCAATTCAAATCGGCGTTCATGATGGCTCACTACAATTGGGCGTCAATCTTTTTGGCCTGATCAAAGGTGGTATCACTCTCGGTGAGCAAAATCGAGGCTATGTAGGATCGGATGTTCTGAAGAGCGAAGTCAGTGCAGGCGTCGATCTCAGTGGACGCCACATAGGTCCCGCAGTGGATGCGAATCTCCTCAATGGTGACCTTCTGGACGGTCATGGTCGAGTGGGTATTGATCCTATGAGACATGGCGCCATAATTGGTGCACGCGGCGACGCTAACGCTCTGGGCGGTATTATTCAAGCAGGCGGACACGCGGGCGCAGAGGTGGGACCACAATTCGGTCCAGATGCTGGAGGCTATGGTTACTTAGGAGCTGCTGGTGCAGAAGCCAACGGACAGGCCAAACTATCCAGCAAAGGAATTAGAGCCGGAGTCACCGGACAGGTTGGCGCTGAGCCCTATGCTGGTGTTGCAACGGGAGCTAAAGTCGCAATTGGAACACGCAACGAAGCGCATGTAGACGCCAGAACCCACGTCGGAAGCGAAGGTATTAATGGCGGAATTGGTTTGTATAAACAATTAAGACCAGGTGCCTACCTTACAGGGTACTCCGCTGCGGATTATCTGGATGATTAAGCATATAGCTCAACAATTTCCAGCATTCGCGTAATCAAACAATAATAAGGCGCCGGAGATGTCAAACTCCGGCGTTTTTCTAATACAATTCAGGTATGAATACTGCAACTAAGGTTTCTGGAGCGCTCGAGTGGGCGCATCCACTTATTAGTGACTGGTTTTTAGAAAAATTCGGCTCGGCCACTGAACCTCAGGTGCAGGGCTGGCCACATATCCTGGCGGGCAGAACTACTCTTATTTCGGCTCCCACCGGCTCCGGTAAAACGCTTGCCGCGTTCATGGCATGTATTGATAGATTGGTTCGCCTCGCTGTTAAGAATCAACTACCAGACGAAACATCAGTAATTTATATATCGCCACTCAAAGCTCTGAGCAACGACATTCAGAAAAATCTTGATGGACCGCTGAGCGAAATCAAAGCTATTGCAGAAGAGCGCGGCATAATTATGCAAGACATTCGCACGGCGGTTCGGACAGGCGATACGCTAATAAAAGAGCGACAGGCGATGTTGCGCAAGCACCCGCACATCCTGGTAACCACGCCGGAATCTTTATACATATTGCTCACGTCCGAGAAAAGTCGAAAGATGCTCTCGACTGTTGAAACAATAATCGTTGACGAAATTCATGCGGTCGCTGACGACAAGCGAGGCGCGCACCTCTCTCTTTCCCTCGAAAGACTGAGCAAGCTTGCAATAAAGTCACCGAATCGCATAGGACTATCTGCCACTCAAAATCCCATTGAGTTGGTTGCCGAATTTTTGACCGGCGTTCGAGGCGACATGCTGGATATGCAGGAACCTGATGAACAAAGTGGTCAACAAAGTGGTGCGCGAAACGATCAACAAACCGGTCAACAAACCGGTCAACAAACCGATCAACCAACCGATCAACAAATCAATCTGCAAGACAAGCCCGCTATAGTAAATGTCGGTCACAGACGCACAATGGACATCGCCATTGAATTGCCGGCACAGCCACTTACCCCCGTCGCATCACAAGAACTTTCAAATGAACATTTCGATCGACTGGCGCAACTCGTAAAAGAGCATCGGTCGACGCTGGTTTTCGTGAACACCAGGAAACAGGCAGAGAGAGTGGCCATGCATCTTGGTGCACGTCTTGGTGAGGATGCTGTTTCCTGCCATCACGGAAGTCTTTCCAGGCAGCTGCGTCTGGCGGCCGAAGAACGTTTGAAAAATGGAGACATTCAAGTGCTAGTGGCTACAGCGTCATTGGAGCTTGGAATCGACATCGGTTTCGTAGACCTCGTCTGCCAGATTAACACAGTAAAAACGATTGCTACTGCCCTGCAACGTATAGGCAGAGCCGGACACTGGCGAGGGGCTATTCCAAAGGGAAGATTGTTCCCTTATACAAGAGATGAGCTGATAGAAACAGCTGCACTGGTGAGAGCAATTAAGCATGGAGATCTAGACAAGTTAGAGATTCCCGAATGCCCGATCGATATCCTCGCCCAGCAGATAGTTGCGATGGCCGCAGTTGAAGAACTTGATGAAGAGCAGCTTTTTGACGACGTTCGCCGAGCTTATCCTTATCGCAACCTTACACGCGAGAAGTTCACGCAAATTATAGAGATGCTAGCCGATGGAATATCTGCGCGGCGAGGCAGATATGGTGCCTATCTGCTGAGAGACCAGGTAAATGGCAAAATCAAAGCACGCCGCGGTGCAAAACTCGCCGCCATAACAAGTGGTGGAGCTATACCGGAAAGCGCGCTTTACGCCGTTGTCGCGGAGCCAGAAGGACACGCGGTAGGAACGCTGGATGAACATTTCGCAATTGATAGTCATCGAGGTGATGTGTTCTTACTGGGCAGCACGTCATGGCGTATCAGACGAATAGATAACGTCGGCGGCAAGGTTTTTGTTGAAGACGCACATGGAGCGCCACCAAGCGTGCCATTCTGGTTTGGAGAAGCACCAGCCAGATCAAACGAACTGTCTCGACACGTCTCCGAGCTAAGGTCGAAAATTGACGAACTGACGAAGAATGTAGGTCTGGATTTTGGAGCCCATTCAACTCATACGCCAGACATTCAGATAGCCGTGGACTGGATAAAAGACGAGTGCGGCGTCAATGATTCTGGCGCAGAGCAACTAATTGAGTACATAGTTCAGGGCAGAGCGATACTGGGGGCAGTACCAACAACAAAACAAATTATCGCGGAAAGATTTTTTGACGAGGGCGGAGGTATGCAGCTAATCTTGCATGCGCCCTTCGGCGGCCGCATCAACCGTGCGTGGGGACTGGCACTTCGCAAAAAGTTTTGCCGAAGCTTTAATTTCGAATTACAGGCCGCAGCAACGGAGGATGGCTTAAGTATCGCTCTGGCGGAGCAACATAGCTTTCCGCTCGGCGACGTCTTCTATTACCTCACCAACGAGACATTAAAGCATACTCTGGAACAAGCCGCACTTGCGTCTCCTATCTTTGCTACGCGTTGGAGATGGGATGCAAACCGCTCACTGGCACTGCTTCGTTTCATGGGCGGAAAAAAAGTGCCACCATATCTGCAGCGACTGCGCTCGGATGATTTACTGGCGGCAGTTTTCCCTGGAGCAGCGGCATGCCAGGACAACAACCCTGGTGACATTGAGATACCGGAACATCCTTTAATTGAAGAAGTGATGAAAGACGTCTTGAACGAAGCCATGGATCTTGATGGGCTCGAAGCAATTTTGCGTGGAATTAAGAGTGGCGAAATCAAATGCGTAGCGGTAGATACCCCCACACCTTCACAATTTGCTGCCGAAATCATCAATGCTAATGCGTATGCCTACCTTGATGATGCTGGCATCGAAGAGAGACGCACACGTGCCGTACAAATGCGTCGCGTGTTACCAGGCTCTATGACTGGCGAGCTGGGGCAACTAGATCCCAGTGCGATAGCGAAAGTAGTCGAACAGGCGTGGCCAGACATACAAAATGCCGATGAACTGCATGACCTGTTGCTCACAACGATCGCGATCCCTCAAACCAGCAGCGTGCTGCATGAAGAACCGGGAGCAAAGTGGCTGGATTATTTGCAGTACTTGCAGTCGGTGAAGCGTGCCACCATAATGCAAATCGAAGATGCAACTTTCTGGGTATGCGCAGAAAGAGTAGCTCTGGCAAAGCTAATTTGGCCAGGTGCCTCATTCCGGGACTACCTGCCTGTAATTGCAGGTAGCACTACAGAACGTTCTCAGGCGGTGCTCGCCGCAGTCAGGGGATGGATGGGTATCATAGGTCCGACCCTTGTGAGCGATATCGTCGAGTTGCTCAGAATTGAATCTCGGGACATTGAAATCGCATTCGTCACTCTAGAATCCGAGGGCGGACTTCTACGGGGGCAGTTTACTAGCAGAGTGCAGTTGAGCAATATAGTGAAAGGCATCGCTGCACTTCCTATTTCTGATTACGAATGGTGTGAACGAAGATTGCTCGCGCGCATTCACACGATGACACTCGCCACATTGCGCAAAGGTGTCGAGCCTGTTACAGCCGGGGCGTATGTTCGCTGGTTGGCCGGCTGGCAGCATCTGTCACCAGGTACGCAACTGGCTGGCGAAAAAGGATTGCTGGAAATTTTACGCCAATTACAAGGCTTCGAAATTCCAGCAAATGCCTGGGAAAGCCAGGTACTGTCAAAGCGCGTGAAGAACTACACATCCGAGATGTTGGACAACCTTTGCATGAAAGGCTCCGTAGGATGGGGACGATTGAGCATGCATCCAGCACTCGCAGTGGCTACAGAATTTTCTACAGCTGTTATCGAGTTGAATCAATTGACTCCGTTGAATCAGTTGAATCCATTAAATCCAGGCGTGATCAAACGAGTGGTACCGACAAGTCTTGCACCGATCGCCTTCTACATAAGAGATGACGCCGACTGGATGACGACCCTACCCAAGTCACCAGCAACCGTGGACCTATCCGGACTGAGCGATATGGCCAGATCAGTTGAGCAATTCATGAGAAAACGGGGAGCAAGTTTTTTCGCCGATATCGTCAGGGGAACAGAACTGCCGAAAACAAAAGTGGAACTTGCTCTATGGGAGCTGGTCACTGCGGGTCTAGTTTCAGCAGACGGATTTGACAATTTACGCTCACTGATCAATCCCAAACGTAGTGGAACTCGCCCGGGAAAGCCAGGACGATTCCGAGATAACAGTTACGGACGCTGGACCCTATTACATACAGATCACGCCATTGAGAAGAGCCGAGGGCTTGAATCAATGTGCAAGGTTCTACTCGCTCGTTATGGCGTTGTGTTTCGTAATGTGGTGCAACGTGAGACAAATCTGCCACCATGGCGTGAACTGTTAGCAGTTTTCCGCACCATGGAAGATCGCGGTGAAGTAAGAGGAGGACGTTTTGTTTCGGGCTTTATAGGCGAACAGTTTGCCTTGCACGAGGCGGTAGACTCACTGAGGTCCTCGAGAGACAAGCAACCCTCGGATATTACTTTCACGACTTCAGCAGCCGACCCGATGAACCTTATCGGAACAGTACTGCCAGGAGATAGAGTGACTGCAACGACGGCCAAAATGGTCGCTATCCCCTGCTAAGTATGACTTTGCACGATTCTTTGCCGGACGCTTTGATTTAGGGACCAGTGGATAAATCCGTAACGCCTGCAATAGAGCGCCATTTAGTTTGATCAATTCGCCAAAGTGAAACATAACGTTTTAGTTTACCAGGTTGACCGAACGCGTAGCGCGCGTCTGTGCGTCCCTACGGACGGATTCTCCTTAGATACCAGACTAACGCCAATTCTGTTTTAGGAAGATAATGACGAGGATCCCTTGGGTGAGAGCGCGGACCGCACAACTATGACACCGGTAGGGAGAGAATTTCTGATCAAGTTATTGAGTATCAGACGACTGAGAAGTCGATGGCAGTTGTGTAGGAAACACCTCTTCAAACGCCTGACGCGATGCATTGTATTTGAAGCTAACATGTTTTTCCTTATGAGTTATCATGATATCTCGTCCATCGAAAGTAAAAATTTGGCCGATATCGCCCGAGGCATGCCGAATTAACAGTGTTAGATGCTTGTCGTCAGTCCCGACACCCCAAACGTCGCCGTGAGCGACATCCGAGATAGGTCTTCCTTGAAGCAGTGAATCGATTTCAACAATGCACCCAGTGCAGGCGTGATCGTCTTCCGGATCGTCGTTGAAATTGCTAGAAGATTCTCTGTTAGTCACTGCGATTGCCCTTTGCAGCTCAACTGTTTGACACCGAGTCTTAGCACTGTCAGCGGACTTGTTTTCCAGCCCGCAATTCTCTTGCGCCACAGCGGTTCTTTCTCAGGAGTTCGAGTGAGCTTTGACACTAAACATTTACTCCTGCTTCAGGAAAATTTTCTGCGATTCAAATTAGAATTTGAATCTATTTTGCACTGCGAAACCTCGCCGGTCAACAGTGGAAAGGCATTTGGTCTCAGAATCCACTTTCTGACACAGAGGGGAAGCTCGGTGAAAGATGAGTGATTGGGATGCTTTCCATAGGGCAGGCGAGGGTTTTGATATTCTTAAGAACGACACTTAGGACAGCCGCTAATCCGCCTGGTTCTATCATTGATGACGCAGCTCCATACATGACCCCGATGGCACTTCCACCAGACTTTTTTGTTAGAGCCAAAAGAAACTTCCGAGGGACTTAAATTTCCGTTCCTCGTAGGGTGCCATTGAGCAGCTATATCCGGATAATGATTGACGTCCTCCCTCCCCAGAAGGGGTGGGATTCTCTAGCAAGCGACCGACGATCGATCTACTTCTAGTTGGGTTGACGGCTCCGCGAGAATAGCCCCCGAAGGGGTCTTACCTTCTCTCCCCGCCCATTTTACATCGTGGGTTCGCCCAACCCCGATGGATTCTATGTTTTTTGCTGCATTGATATCTCTGCAGCTTACTTCACCACATTTTATGCAACTAATTGTTCTTACTGACAGATCAAGCTTGCCCCATTTAAAT
>Ga0182030_10017038_pt1 | contig 14067 bp, 11 predicted proteins | sample 812S3MmetaG_FD_121299 | JGI IMG/M metagenome (GOLD analysis project Ga0182030, IMG submission 121299) | Permafrost microbial communities from Stordalen Mire, Sweden - 812S3M metaG (Illumina Assembly) | ecosystem: Environmental > Terrestrial > Soil > Wetlands > Permafrost | place: Sweden...
CCCCGACCCTTCGGGTTTGCCACCCGGCGATCTCCCCCCTGTGCCCGGCTTGCAGGCTGGGACCCCACCCGGCGTATCGTTTGCTCACGTTCCTACTTTTTCGGTGGCCTTGCATTAAGCTTGGGCTCATTTGTGTTTGCGCTGGATGGGGTCCGTGCTAATATAAACCCGCGTTCAAACCAAACAATTCAGGCCGGTGTTACGTGAAGCCGCCGCCGGCGGAAACCGCCATTTTATGCTCGGAAAAAGTGACCTGAAAAAAATCAGTTGTTTCGCCCTCGCCGCTTGGTTCGCCGCGGCGGATGGGTCGGTCGCCGCCACCAACGAAACGGTCCGGCTGATTTCGGCGGACTTGCGGCAGACCAACGGCCCGCTCGATACCATGTTCAAACGCTGCATCGGCGCCGGTCGCGCAAACGAAGGGTTGCGCGCCGATTGGCAGCGGCAGCTCACCTACGTCCACCGCGAATGCGGTTTTGAATACATCCGCATGCACGGTTTGTTCTGCGACGACATGGGCGTGTACCGTTCGGACAAGGGCAGCCCGCAATACAACTGGCAGTACATTGACGAACTTTACGATTTCCTGCACAGCATTGGGATGAAGCCGTTTGTGGAACTGGGCTTCATGCCGGGCGGGCTGGCCAGCGGCTCCAAAACCATTTTCTGGTGGCGCGGCAATGTGACGCCGCCCCGGAATCTGAACCAATGGGCCGACTTCATTCGCGCCTTCGTCCTCCATGAGCGGGAGCGTTATGGTGACGCCGAGGTCCGCACCTGGTATTTCGAGGTCTGGAACGAGCCGAACCTGAGCGGCTTTTGGGCCGGCACGCAACAGCAATATTTTGATCTCTACGCCGCCACGGCCCGCGCCATCAAGAGCGTTTCCCCCGATTACAAGGTGGGCGGCCCGGCCACGGCTGGTTGCGGCTGGGTGCCGGAATTCATTCATTTCTGCGACACGAACCAGGCGCCGGTGGATTTCATCTCCACGCACACCTATGGCGTGGAAAGCGGCTATCTGGACGAACATGGCGACACCGGCACGGTGCTTTCTCCCAACCCCGATTCCATTTTCGGCGATGTCAAACGCGTGCGCCGGCAGATCTCCGCCTCGGCGATGCCCAAGCTGGAGCTGAACTTCACCGAATGGAGCGCGTCTTACACCCCGGCGGATCCGGTTCACGACAGCTACCACAGCGCGGCCTACATTTTGGACAAGCTCAAAAAATGCGGCGCCGCCGCGCAGTCCATGTCTTACTGGACCTTCACCGACATTTTCGAGGAGTCCGGTCCGCGCTGGGAGGCATTTCACGGCGGCTTCGGCTTGATCAATTACGAGGACATCAACAAGCCGGCGTTTTACGCGTATCAATTCTTGAACCGGCTCGGTCCGACGGAATTGAAGACCGACGATGCGTCCTCGTGGATTTGCACCGACGCCAGCGGCGGCGTGCAGGCGTTGATCTGGGATTTCACCTACACGCATCCCGGCCCCAAAGTTCACAATCAGGAGTTTTACAAACGCGATTTGCCCGCGCAGCCCAAAAACCAGATCACCCTCACCCTGTCAAACCTGTCCCGGGGAACCTACACCGTGGCGAGCTACAAGGTCGGCTATCGCGTCAACGACGCCTACGACACCTATCGCGACCTCGGCGCCCCCGCGCAACTCACCCAGGCCCAGGTTGCCCAGATCAAATCCGCCAACAGCGGCGCCCCCGTGGAAGTCCGCACCGTGAAGATCGGCCGGGACGGAAAATTTGCGGAACTGTTTGACCTCCGCGAAAACGACGCCGTGCTGATCACCCTCAAGCGGCAGAAGTGACCTTTAGCCCGGTGAACTTGCCGTGCCTTTTGCCGACCGGCACCGGCCCGATCCGTTAACTTTGTTGCTCAAATCATTATGAAACCTGCCCGCCATGTATTGCCATTTGCCGCCCTCACAACGTTGCTGTGCCTGCCCGGCCCGTCCGCCCAGGCTCAGCGGGTCGGTGCTGCTTCCCCGGTCGCAGATATTCCGGCGGCGGCGCTCCAGCATCGCTACAGCTTCACCGCGGATGCCCGGGATTCGGTCGGTCATGCGGACGGCACCTTGGAGGGGGCGGCGAGCATCAGCGGCGGCCAGGTGCATTTGGACGGCACGCGGGGCACGTATGTGAATCTGCCGGGCGGACTCATCGCCGGCTACCAGGCGGTGACGTTTGAATTTTGGGCCACCCTGGGGGAGAGCAAGACTTGGCCGCGCGTGTTTGACCAGGGTTCCACGAACGGCGCCAAGGGGGAACACGACCTGTATTTCTGCCCGCACAGCAGCCTGAAGGATTTCCGGCTGACGATCATGGACCCCCATCCGACCGAGCGGGTGGTGAAGTTGCCGGGCAATCTGGACAACCAAACGAATCTGTACGTGGCCTGCGTGCTGGATCCGGCTTCCGGCTTCATGGCCATTTACACAAACGGCGTGCTGGCGGCCTCGCGCTCGGACCTGACCTCGCTGGCGAGCGTGGCTACGAATTACTTTTTCCTCGGCCGGTCGCTATTCGCGACGGACGCGCCGCTGAACGGGGCCATCGATGAGTTCCGTATTTACAACGCGGCGCTGAGTCCGGCGGCGGTCGCCGCCGGTTACCGCAACGGGCCGGATGCGATCCTGCCGGGGCGCTGAGTCCAGCCAAAATGGAGACGACACGTCCTCTCGATGATAGGTGTGGTCGCCCGCAAACCCCTGAACCGGCCGAGGACGGCAAAAAATATGGAGTGCGGTGGCCACCCCGCTCCGAGCGGGAGCTTGGACTATGGAATTTAGCCTTTAGCCTTTAGCCTTTCCCCCTCTCCCCCCCTCCGCACTTTCCGCTTTTGCCGGGACGGTTTTAAAACTATGCTGCGGGCGTGAACTCGCAATCGCCAGCTTCCTTTCCCGTCATCCGCCCGCGCCGGCTGCGGCAATCGCCCGCCCTGCGGCGGTTGGTGGCGGAGACCCATTTGAACGTGGCCCAACTGGTGCTCCCGTTGTTTGCGCGTAGCGGACGGCAATTGCGCCGGCCGGTCGACGCCATGCCGGGCGTGTTCCAGCTTTCGCCCGATGAAGTGGTGCGGGACGCCGCGGCGGCCCATGCGCTGGGCGTGCCGGCCGTGCTGCTCTTCGGCATCCCGGACCGGAAGGACGCCCGGGCCTCCGGGGCTTACGCGGCCAACGGGATCGTGCAGCAGACGGTGCGGCGGCTGAAAAAGGAGCTGCCCTCGCTGTTGGTCATCACCGATGTGTGCCTGTGCGAATACATGGAGCACGGGCATTGCGGAATTGTGAAGGGCGGACGGATTTTGAACGATCCCTCGCTCAAGCTGCTGGCGCGGACGGCCGTCAGCCACGCGGAGGCGGGGGCGGACCTGGTGGCCCCGAGCGACATGATGGACGGTCGGGTCGGGGCGATCCGCACGGCGTTGGATGCGGCCGGGTTCACGGACACGCCGATCATGTCCTACGCGGCGAAGTTCGCTTCGGCGTTTTACGGGCCGTTCCGGGAGGTCGCGGAGTCCACGCCCAAATTTGGCGACCGGCGGAGTTATCAGATGGACGCGGCCAACGGCCGGGAGGCGTTGCGGGAGGTGGCGCTGGACATCCAGGAGGGCGCGGACCTGGTGATGGTGAAACCGGCGCTGGCTTATTTGGATGTCATCCAACGGGTTAAGACAGAATTTGGCCTGCCGACGGCCGCCTATTCGGTGAGCGGCGAACATGCGATGATCAAGGCGGCGGCGGCGCGGGGGTGGATTGATGAACGGGCGGTCACCCTCGAGTGTCTGCTGGCGATGCGGCGGGCGGGCGCGGACATCTTGATCTCCTACGCGGCGGTGGAGGTCGCGGGCTGGTTGCAGGCGGGGTAAAATTCCCGCGCTTTTGGTTTGACCCGCCTTGGCCGGGATGGTTAGGGTTTAAATTCCATTTAAACACGACATATGATCGGTACGATACGCAAACATACGGGCTGGCTCTGGGCCGTCATTATCACGGCCACAATTATTTCATTCATCTATTGGGGGGCCGGGCAAAACCGCGCGGGCAGCGGCGGCGGCCGGAACAATCTGGGGATGGTGTACGGGAAGAAAATCTCCCGGGATATGTACGTGAAAGCCAAGCGGGACTTCTATCTGTTCTTCTTTTTCCGCACCGGCAACTGGCCGGACAACAGCACGCAGATCACCAAGGAACAACTGGAGCAGGGCGTTTACGAGCGGATCTTGTTGCTCGAAAAAGCGGCCCAACTGGGGGTGCATGTGAGCGCGGACGCGGTGGCGACGGCGGCCTCGGAGCGCTTGCAGTCCCTGGGCCGCGGGCAGGTGGTCACGCTGGACGCGCTGGTGAACCAGGTGCTGGTGCGGCAGGGCCTGAACGACGTGGATTTTGAAAACTACATCCGGGACGACCTGATGATTGAGGAACTCGAGCGTACGGCCAGCCTGCCCGGCGGCCTGATCACCCCGCAGGAGGCCACCGATGCCTACAAGCTGGACAACGAGGAGGTCATCGCCCAGGCGGTGTTCTTCCACGCCACCAATTACCTCGGCCAGGTCAAAACGACGCCGGAAATCGTGGCACAATTCTACACCAATTTCCAGGCCGAATACCGGCTGCCGGACCGGGTGCAGGTCAATTATGTGGTGTTCCCGGCCAGCAACTACCTGGCCCAGGCGCGGGCCGATTGGGCCCAGACCAATAAAAATTTCAAGGATGTGGTCGAGAACAATCTGCGCCGGGAAGGGGCCGATTACGATGGTGCCAAGACGCCGGAGGAGGCCCGGACCAAAATCGCCGCGGAATTGACGAAGCAAAAGGCCCTGATGTTCGCCAGCACCAATGCCAATGAATTTGCCGCCGCCGTCTTCAAACTGGACCCGGTCAAGGCGGAAAACCTGACCGCGGTGGCCAGTGAAAAAGAGTTCAAGGACAAAGGCCTGCTGGTGCATCAGACGGGGCCTTTCGACCAGAAAACCGGGCCGGAGGAAGTGGACGTTTCGGGCAATTTCACCAAGACGGCGTTCGCGTTGTCAGCCGATTCCCCGATCTCCGAACCGGTGGTGGACGGCGACGCGATTTACATCCTGTCGCTGGCCAGGACCCTGCCGAGCACGATCCCGCCGCTGGCGGACATCCGCACCCGGGTGACGCAGGATTATCAAGACCGTCAATCCACCCTGCTGGCGCAAACGGCGGGGGCCGCGTTTTACCCGACGTTGACCAACCAACTCGCGGCGGGCAAGTCGTTTGACGCGGCTTGCTTGAAGGCCGGGTACCAGCCCGAGACGCTGCCGGCGCTGGCCATGAGCACCCCCAGCCTGCCCGGCTTGGAGGACGCGGCCACCCTCGGCCAGATTAAACAGGCGGCGTTTACTTTTGGCGTGGGCAAGACCAGCGCTTTTGAACCGACCTCGACCGGCGGATTCATCCTGCGGGTGCAATCCCAAGTGCCGCTGGATCAAAAAAAGCTGGCGGGGGATTTGCCGGAGTTCACGCAGAACCTCCGGCGGTCGCGCCAGAACGAGGCCTTCAGCGAATGGTTGCAGGCCGAATTTGGCCAAAATGTGCAGATGCCCAAATAGCGGTGAGCGAGGTCATTAAACTATCCGCGCCCGCCACCCGCGAGTTTTGGGAGATCCCCGTCCTGTTTGAAGACGAACACCTGCTGGTGCTCGACAAACCGGCCGGGCTGTTGACCTCGCCGGATCGGGTGGAGGTGGAGCGCCCCAGCTTGATGGGTCTGCTCCACGCCTGCATCGCCGCCGGCAAACCTTGGGTCCGGGAACGCGCGCTGACCTATCTGTGCAACGCCCACCGGCTGGATGGGGAAACCAGCGGCATTCTGCTGCTGGCCAAAACCAAGCCCGTGCTCATCCAAATCGCCAATTTGTTCGGCTCCGACCGGCGGGAACAGAAGTTCCTCGCCTTGGTGCGGGGGGAGCCGGCGGAAACGCACTTTGAAGTGACGGTCAAACTGGCGCCGCATCCCGTCACCCCGGGCCTCATGCGCGCCGATTTCCGGGAGGGCAAGGCGGCCAGAACCATCTTTGACGTGATCGAGGCCTTCCCTCGCTCCGGCTACGCCCTGCTGGCTTGCCGGCCGGTCACTGATCGCCTGCACCAAATCCTGGTGCATGCCGCCCATGTGGGTTTGAAAATTGCGGGCGACGAACGCTACGGGGGCAAGCCGCTCTGGTTGTCGCGGCTCAAAACGGATTACCGGCTCAAGCCCGGCCGGGAGGAACGACCGTTGCTGGCCCGGACCGCGATCCATGCCGAACAACTGACGTTTGAACATCCGGTGACCAAAGCCGCCGTAACCCTCACCGCACCCTGGCCGAAGGATTTTAAAGTGGCCGTCAAATACCTGCGGCAATATTCGGTCTGATCCCCTTTTGGTAACTGGGGAGCGCACCCGCCTCGGGTGCAGCGGCGGACGCCCTCGTCCGCCGCCGCGAGCGCTTCAGCGCGAGCATTTCAACCGTCTTCTCCCTCTCCTTCGTGCCTCAACTGACGAGAGCCCCGTCAGGGGCGTAATATTTGTAGAAAGAACCCTCCTGTTTATATTTAGCTCCGTAGGAGCGACATATTTCCCATGGCCATGGGACGGTGCTCTTTAAGAGGCTGGCGTCGCAACCCGTTATGGCAACGCCATATATGCATTTGCCTGCGGCAACTCGCGAAGCGTCCTGTAGTGCGCCAGCCCTCTGGCGCTTTACGCGGTCCGATCTCCAAACCGTTTTGGCACATCGCCCCGCCCCCCAGTTTCTTCCTAAATCATCAGCACCCAGAGGGCGTCTCGGCTCAAGTGGCCGGGATGGACTGTTGCAACAACTGGGTGAGGCCAAACAGGATCAAGAACACCACCCCCAGCCCCCAGGGACATTCCGGGGCCACCGCCAGCCAGTCCACCAGTACAATGCCTCCCAACAACCCGGATACCATCGGGATGACATTGACCGGCCCGGCGGTGAAGACGCTCCAGATGCAGCGGACCACCCACAATCCCAAGGCCACGCCCAGCCAGACCGCCGGCCAACGGTATTCCCCCTGATCCATCAACAGCGCGAGGAACAACGGGGCGGCCAGCAGGAGTAGCGGCCAATAAGGAACCGGCCCGCGCAGGTTTTCCCGCCGGGCCACATAGCTCAGGCCCGCAATGTACAGTGCCAGGGCCAGCCCGCACCAAACCGGCCAGCCATTCAAGCCATCGGCTCCGGTGGTCCCGGCAATCACATAGACCCAGAACCGGCACAACCCCATCAACCAGGGTGAGGCGGTGATCAATTTATGGGTGGCGTTATAAACCAGAATGCAGGCCAGCAGCACCAGGCCAAGGACCCCTGCCGCCGGGCACGTCAGCCACAGCAGCACCACCCCCAGCGCCAGCCAGCCCCAGCCGAAACGCCAGACGGCCTCGGCGGTGATCAGACCGGCGGGGATCGGCCGGGCCGCCCGGCGTTGCCGGTCAAATTCCTCGTCAAAGGCGTCATTTAAAAACATCCCCCCGAGATACAGCGCGCTGACCCCCGCCAGCAACAGCGGCAGTTTGCCGCCGTTGCCCCCGCCGGACAACCACCAGCCGGCCAGACAATTGGACCAGATGGTGGGCAGATTCGACACCCGGCCCAGAATGAGCAAGGTGCGGAGTTGGCCGGCCAGTTTTTGATTCATCCCCGGGAGGAAAGCATAAAACTCCGGCTTTGGCCAGCCCGCCGCTGTAGCGGCGGGCATCTTGCCCAGGGCTGCCGAAAAATCGGGGTGGGGACGGCTCGTCCCCACATCCAGCCACCGGCTTCGTCCCCCCGGCCCTTCGGGTTTGCCGGCCAGCGATCTTCCCCCTGTGCCCGGCGTGCAGGCTGGAGCCCACCCGGCGTGGCGTTTGCTCACGTTCCGACTTTGTCATTAGCCATGGCATCTTGCCCACCGCTACACCAAACCGCGCCCGGCCAGATGGGTCAGCGTGTATTCATACTCCGCCGCCAGTTGATCCACCACGCTCCGGCTTTTAAGCTCCGGGGGCAGCACATCCCACGTGTAAGTTTCCATTTCCAGATGGGAACACAGCCCCGGGTTTTCAGCCAGCACGTCGAGCGCGCCCAGCAAATGATCGTTGGTGTTCGCAAACGGGGCAACGGTCGGCGCCTGCAACGGCACATGAAAATGGATCCGCCATTCCGCCGCCGCCGCCGCGATCGGGTCGGCCAGGGCGTCCGGCAAATCTTGATAAAACGACAGCCGCCCGTCCGGGTGGCGGGCGACCACTTGGTGCAGGTACACCTCGTCGGCGAATTTCCGCAGGGCCGTCCGCGCGGTCGGCGTGGGAATCGTCTTGAGCGCGGAACTGAGATGAAGCTTGCTGATCTTTATGCCGGCCTGCCGCAGCCGGGCCAGCGCCGCGCGCGGTTCCTCAAATTCCACCGCCAGATGGCAGGTGTCATAGTTCACCCCCAGAAATTCAGCCAGCCGGTCGTCCTGCGGCCGGTCTGCGCGCAGTTGCGTGAAAAAGTCCGCCGTTTCCCGGGTGTTTTCCAGCAGGCACAGCGGCTCCGGTTCCAACCCCAGATGCAAGGGCCGCCCGGTGGTGCGGCTCAACCGGGCGACGTGCTCCACGCAGCGCCAGAGGTTGTCCCGGATGGCCGCCGCCTGTTCTGGCCGGTGCAGGAACGCCTTGAACGATCCGGGCAGGGTGCTGACGCTGCCCGCCAGGCCGGGCGGCGCCAGTTCGGACAGCAAATCGAACAATTGGTTGGTGTAGGCCAGACGTTCCGGTGAGGTCCAGTCCGGCTGATACACGGCCTCCTTGACGCGCGCTCCGTGAAACGGGCCGTAGGGAAAGCCGTTGATCGTAAAAACATAACAGTCGTGCTGGTTCAACCAGCGGCGGAATTCACGGCGCACGGCCGGGTCCCCCAAATCCCGGGCGGCCGCCCGGCTCAACCGCAGGCCGAGGGCGAACGGGCGGTCGGGGCAAACCCGGGCCCGCACCGCTAGGGTGTGCGTGTTCAATGCCGCGAAGGTCTCCGTCCAGGTTTCACCCCGGTGGATGTTGGTGCAATAGGCCAGATGGAGGCCATGTTGTAATTCCACCCCCGCAACATGAAACGAATTCCGGCCTTTGCAAAGCCGAATCCGCCGCCCCGCTTACCGGTAGGGACGGCGCGCTGCGCCGTCCCCGTCGCCGAGCGCAAGCGTCAGGCGACGGAACGAACCACAGCCCCGCCCGCCGTCACAATTCCGGTAGGGACCAGCGCGCTGCGCTGTCCCCGTCGCCGAACCCAAGCGTCAGGCCACGGAATTGTGCAACGGTCCCCCCGCGACACCCCGCACTGGCTTGACTGACATCACCGGCGATGTCATATTAGCCCATGTGGACATTGTCCAGGACACCAATGTGTTTGTGGCCGCCCTGCGCAGCCAGGAGGGGGCCAGCGCGGAAGTGGTGGATCGTTGTCTGGCATTGGCCGATCAAGCGGTGATGGGGGCAAACCTGCTCGCCGAATACGAGGAATTGATCAACCGCGAACGTTTGTGGCGGAATGTGCCGGTGACGGTGGCGGAGCGGGAAGCTTTGCTCGATGATTTTTGCGCGGCGGCGGTCTGGCAGCCGGTTTATTTTCGCTGGCGACCGAACCTGCCGGACGCCGGTGATGATCACGTGTTGGAGTTGGCGATCGCCGGTGGGGTTGAACATCTGGTGACGCACAACGTGCGTGACTTTGGGCGGGGCGAGTTTAAATTTGCCGTGCCGCGCGTGGTAACCCCGCTGCAGCACCTAAAAATTGTTAAATGAAAACCATCCCGTATCGTTGTGACGATTCGCGACACAAGGCATTGCTGGGGGTCGCGCGTTCGGCCGGCACCAGTGTGCAAAGACTGTTCGACAACTTTGTGACCCACGTCCTGGCTGAACGCCAGGCGGAAGCGCGCTTTTTGGTCCGGCAGAAACGCGGCAACCCGGCCCACGGTCGGAAACTGCTCGCGGATATCCGCCAGCGGGTCACGGCCTCCTCCAAAAACCGGGCGGCCGCGTAACGTTTGGGAGTCACCGCTGGGCCGGGATCGGCGGGTTGATTGTTCCGCAGGCAGGTCAAAAACGGTCGTCCAGCCGATGTTCGAATTTGCCCAGTGTCAGCAGTGGCCAAGGTGGGGGACGGCGCGCTGCGCCGTCCCCGTCGCCGATCGCAGCGCCAGGCGACGGAACGAACCACGGCCGACGACCGACTCACCCCCTTGACCCCGCCCGCGCCGCCCGCGCGCCCGCAAGGCTGCCGACAAAGTCCGGAGAGCGCCCGTCCTCGGGCGCAGCAAGGTTGGCCGGCGGGAGATGATGGGTTAATTCGACTCAACTTCCGCGGACGGCAGGGCTGCGGGGGATTGGGGTGGGGACGGGCTCGTCCCCACATCCGGCCACCGCCTCGTTCCCCCGGCCCTTCGGGTTTGCCGTCCAGCGATCTCCCCCTGTGCCCGGTTTGCCGGTTGGGGCCCCACCCGGCGTAGCGTTTGCTCACGTTCCGATTTTTTCGATGGCCTTGCGTGCGCCCGCAAATCTTGAGATGAAAAACTTGACGCGCGCCCGCCTTTAAAATAAATCATAAGGCTTAAACACATGGACCCCAACGGCGTGAAACAATAATAATCAAATCATGATCGCACCCACCCAATCCAACCCGCCCCCGAGCGGGGCCAAAAGCACCAGCCTGTTCCGCACCTCGGACGGCCAGAACCTCTTCCTCACGTTTGTGCTCGTCACCTCACTGTTCCTGCTGTGGGGCTTCTGCAATGGGATGATTGACATCCTTAACAAGCATTTTCAGGAATCGCTGAACATTAACAAGGAGCAGTCGGGGTTGGTGCAGTTCGCCAATTATCTGGCGTATTTTCTCATGGCGATTCCCGCCGGCATGATTGCGCGCAAATTCGGTTACAAGGGCGGGATTCTGGTGGGCTTGACGCTGATTGCCGCCGGCGCGTTTTGGTTCATTCCGGCCATCAGCATTGGCGCCTACTGGGCGTTTTTGCTGGGCTTGTTTGTGATCGCCGCGGGCATGACCTGCTTGGAAACCATCGCCAACCCCTACACCACGGTGCTCGGGCCGCCGGAAAGCGGCGCGACGCGCATCAATATCGCCCAAACGATCAACGGCGGGGGCTGGATCCTCGGTCCGATCATCGGCGGACAATTCGTGTTCGGCGGCGGCACCGGGGCGAACGCCAACTCGGGCCTGGCCACGCCCTACTTGGGCATCGGCATTTTTGTGGCCCTGCTGCTGGTCGTTTTCATTTTTTGCCCCGTGCCAGATTTGCGCACCGAGGATGAAAATCGGAAAGCCGCCGGACCCAACCCCGCCGGTCCCGTCAACCGCCTTAAACCCACCGGCGGGCAAACCGCGGCCATCGCCATCACGCTGGTGATCGTGTGTGGTGTGCTGTATTTCTTCATCGCCCCGATCTTGGGCCTGTTGTGGGCCCTGCTTGCCCTGCCCGACGCCTTGTTCCAACCGGCCAAATTCGGATTGCTCGTGATCGCGTATGTGGCGGCCTTCCTGCTGGTCTCCCAAAATTGGGATTTGTTCCGGCGCAAACATTTCACGCTGGGCATCGCCGCGCAGTTTCTTTATGTGGCGGCCCAAACGGGCATTTTCAGCTTCTTTGTCAATTACGTCCTGGAAAATGACGCCACCGTGACGAAACTGCAGGCCGCCCACTGGCTGGGCGCCATCGGGTTTGTGCTGTTTGCCACCGGACGCCTCTGCGGCAGCGCGGTGATCAGCGTGTCCAAACCCCACTTCGTTCTGTGCGCTTATGCGATCATCAACGTGGCGCTCACCGCCGTGGTCATGGGCGGCGGCAAGGTGGGCATGTACGCCTTGTTCGGCACATTCTTCTTCATGTCCGTCATGTTCCCCACCATTTTCGCGTTGGGCATTCGCGGATTGGGCGATCACACCAAGCTGGGGGCGTCGCTGATCGTGATGTCCATCGTGGGCGGGGCGATTGCGGCCCCGTTCATGGGCCACATCGCCGACGTGCATTCGATGCGCGTCGGATTTGTGGTGCCGCTGATCTGCTTTGTGTTCATCGCCATTTACGGCGCCTTCTGGCAACTGCTGGAAGCCAAGGACGTCGGTTCGGACAAGTAATTTGGAAAATCACCCAACCGCCCGGAACCCAGGTTCCGGGCGGTTTTTTGTGCGCCCGGGCGCCGCGCGGATCCATGAGCCGCAGCCGGTCCGTCTGCCGGCCAACCTGGGAAAGCAACCCGGACCAGTCTCGTCCGGCGTCCCTGCTGCGGCTCACCGACCCCCCCGTTCACTTCTCGTTGGCCGGATAACGCCAGACCCAGTCGCTGTTCTTCCGGTCAATGGCGCCGGATTTGGTGAGGGCAACTTGCCCGCCATGATCCTTCTCATTCCAGCTCAGGGAATACAGCACAAACAGGCCGTCCGGGGTGCGCCGATAATGCAAGGGTTGGCCGTTGATGACGTCATGCGGCAGCTTTGCAATATACTGCGGGGCGAGCTCCTCGAGCGTGTCGGGATAACCCCCATGCGCCAGTCGGTGGCGTTCCAAGGCGCAGGCCACCAGGGCCAGGTCGGTTTGGGATTGGGCGGCGGCAAATTTTTCCACCGCCTTGCTGATGGCGGGAAACATCATTAAGGCTGTTATTTTGTAGGGGTTATAATGTTTCAGTTCGGCCTGCACCGCTTCCTCCGCCTGGCGCAGGGCGGTCGGCGAGGCCACCCGTTTGTCCAGATCCACCAGTGGCAGGCAGTATTGTTCATTCACCCGGGCGTGGGCCAGTTCACTTTGATAAAAATAGGCATCGGGCGTCCACCTTAAACTGATGGTCACTATTTTTGGGTTGTTGGTGCCATCCACCACGTATTGCTCCATTTTGCGCGTGAGCCGCTGGTTTTCCAAAGTCTCCCAGGCATACGCCCGCTCGCCCCGCATGGCCTTTTGGTAATCGGCCAGGAAATCCTTCGCGGCGAGCGCGTTCTCCAGTTCGGCCAGTTGGGCGTCGTTCCAGCAATGTTGCGCCAGCCCCTCGTAAATGGACTGAAGTTGTATGGCGGTACAGGCTAGGCTGACGAGATGGGCGATGAGCGTGGGTTCTTGGCGCAATTCGTCGTCCAAACGGAGGAGCAATTCCACATCGTCAAGTCCTTTGGCACCTTGGTTGTCCGCCAGTTCCGCGATGGCCCTTAGGTTGAGCAACTGCGTGCAACGTTTCATCGCGGCCAGAGACTGCAACATCCGCGAAGTGACCTCAGGGTCGTTCGCATTGACCATTCCGAAGCTGGAATAGGGCCGGCGGCTCGCCGACCGCAATTCTTCAACCTCTTTATCGAAAATGCTTAACGCCAGCAATACATCGGCGGCGGGTGTCTGCGGTTGCGGCGCAATGGGAAATTGAATGTCCAAGGGCGAATTGGTCTTGGGATGGCGGTAATAATCCTGCCAGACCGCCAAATCAGTCAAGCGGGCCTGTCCCCAATTCCCGTAGCCCTTGTCCGGGCCGCCATCGTTACGGTAGGGGTAGAATTTCCAAGTCCCGGTTGCTTCATCCCCTGCCTGAACATTAAGATTCGCAATAATGGGGGCCTTGGCGAAATTCTGGTTGTCCGGCACGGTGTTGGTGGCGTCCGCCAACCAATCCAAATGCTCTCCCCTCGCCTCGGCTTCTTGTTTGTAATTCTCCCAGGCGCGTTTGCCACGCCAATCTTCCTCCGTGACCAACACTGCCGCCAGGGTGATGAGGACGGCCAGGCAGATCAGCCCCCAACGCAACAGCCGCCAGTACCATTTGGATTTCGGTTTGTCATTCATAAGTCAAATTTCCTGGTAGGGACGGCGCGCTGCGCCGTCCCCGTCGCCGAGCGCAGCGTCAGGCGACGGAATCGAACCACTGCCAACGCCCGCCGTCACAATCCTGGTAGGGACAGCGCGCTGCGCCGTCCCCGTCGCCGAGCGCAGCGTCAGGCGACGGAATCGAATCACGGCCAACGCCCGCCGTCACAATTCCGGTAGGGACAGCGCGCTGC
>Ga0182030_10017041_pt1 | contig 14064 bp, 14 predicted proteins | sample 812S3MmetaG_FD_121299 | JGI IMG/M metagenome (GOLD analysis project Ga0182030, IMG submission 121299) | Permafrost microbial communities from Stordalen Mire, Sweden - 812S3M metaG (Illumina Assembly) | ecosystem: Environmental > Terrestrial > Soil > Wetlands > Permafrost | place: Sweden...
AAAAAAAAAAAAAAAAAAAAAAAAAAAAAAGAGAGAGAGAGAGAGAGAGAGAGAGAGAGAGAGAGAAGAACAAAAAAAAGAGCCCCCCTCCCCTAACGGCCAACTCCTCAAACAACCTTGGCCTAACAAGAGACTGCACCTAATGTACACGAGAATATTTGGCCTTCATCACGCGCATACTTTGTAGGAAGAGGAGTTGCAACGGTCGGTGAGTAGCACCAAGACTAATTTGTAACTTCACACTTTAAAAAAAGAATCAATAAATTATGGGGACTATAAATAGACCGAGCGACGAGGCTCCTATACCATATCTACTAGCACGCTATAAATAGTAACGAAACGACGAAAACTTGCCAAGGAGACCCGATCTCTACCTACTTCTCTTGTTTGTATATCCCAACAGCGTATTTTTAGACTACATTCGTTGGTTTGACAGGCCCCCTACCGTCTTCACGAGCCGCGGCGAGAACCCACTAAAAAAAATAAAAAATAAAAATAAAAGTCCACAATCGGAAATTAGGAATCAGGATCGCCAACGGTTTCATCGTATCGCGCAGCGGTCGCAGAAGGATTGTTCTCCAAGGGTTTGACTAGCACGAGGGCGGCCAAATCCTTCCCCTAAGCCCATATAAGAGACCGGCGTTGGTTAAAGTAAACCAACGCCGGCGCATATGAACGGCCCCGCAGCCGAACAAGACACCTAATACAGCATATTCTAGCCAATACACTTTGGACAAATCACTAATATCTGAAGAAGTAACCGGGAAAACATGGTCTTTGCAATATATCCGGTGTAAGGTTGCCACACCTTGACTTGATCTCCAACTCCAACCAAAGGATGGCATAGCCACAGCATTCCGATACAGGTCATTCCACACTTCAATAAAAGCAAAAGTGTTATTACGAGGGTATGTAGAGAAGCACAAATAAACCCCCAACCTCTTCCCACAGATTTTCTTTCTTCCTCACAGTTTTTTTCTTCTTTCTTTTTATCTATATATGATTATTATTGATTATTCAAGCAGCTTACAAGATCAAAACTCATATCTAGTATTTTGATAGACACTGTCCAATCTTATCTCTATCTCAGTCTACTCGTACGAGAAAATGCATTGTGAGTTTCTGGGTCATCACGTACACTTAATAGAAGCTAATGTCTTCGATCAGACTCGGTGTATGCCATCAGTGCTTTAGCCACCTATACCTCAGCTATAGCGATTACACCCCGAGCGGATGTCGGGAATACCTTAACCTCCTCCCCATTCCATGACTGCTTGGATTCGGGGAAAAGTTGGTCCGATTGTCGCCTAGCCATTGGTACCGCATATGTCGATAGAAAGAGAGACACCGCAACGTCGACTAATCCTTTCCATGATTGCCCGAATGCTGGAAACAATCAGGTTGATTGCCTGGATGCCGTGCGAGTACGTTCCACGATCCCTGGATCCGAAGTAGAAGGGAATCTAGATGAGCGGGGCTCTGACACCACGGTCCCCGCAATACTTACAACCCGAGCCGATCTGGCCGACTTTGAAAAAACCCTAGGCCGAGCGGAGAAGTGTTACTCAGTCAACAAACTCGGCGGTACCGGCTGGCTTACGAACACGGCAGTGAAGGGTCTTGCACCAACCGCTTGCGCATTTGCCGTTAGCCAAGCTTTGACGGCAAACACCGCAAATGCACCTCCACTAGGAAAATATACAAGGACTGGCCTATCAGGATATTATATGGGGGGGTTCGGACCAATCGCCACACCGACTATCAAGTTCTTCTTAAGCGTATTATTTCAAGGCGATTACGCGGATCTTCCTGTGGACCTCCACCAACTTGGGAACGATCTATGCACCCAAGGCGTTGCCAATTTGACAAGCGATCCCGGATGTACCGCCGCTAGAAAATCGGGAGGTAGGACAGAACATACTTCGGTAAATGGAGGGGAATTCCATTATGTGAAAGACGGTTCAGTGGCTCAGTTTGATAATGGCGGCAGTTGTATCAATTGTTATTTTAGCATGGTTCTAGAGGCGGCTAATGCGGTTGATAAGGACGGGTCTACTGCGACACCGATTGATTCTTAGATAGGAACCAGCGGCATTCAAAATCAAGTTACACCATTCTAGGGACGCATAAAGAGGGGGGGGGGTTTGGCGGAGGGGAAGAAGAGAAGTCGGAGGGGTTTAGAATTTATGTTTTGGTATTGCTTTCAAAGCCAGAAGCCTGCTCAATCTCCTTGATTTCTTTGGTAATGCAATAAGGGTTCTTGAAATTTCTTTGTTGTGCGTTGTTGGTAAAACACAATACGAGAGTAGTCGCGTGATATCCGCTATTGAGACCTTACGACACGATCAAGCTACGCAACAAGCAGTCGAATGGTACGGAGTATTTAGTCCATTCCATTAACTAGGGACTCAAGCTACTTTATGTGCTAAAAAAATAAAAAAAAAATAAAAAATAAAATAAAAAGGGAGGGGGGGACGGCTACGTCAGGCTTCTTTTTAGCTAGCTAGCAAGCATGTAACAACTAAATCATATCCAAAACAACCAAATCATACGATTAAAACCTTTTCTATATAATTGCGTCCGCCTAGCTACATTAGTTTATCTAGTAGACCTTAGTATACAATAATGCCGATTGCCGTAGATAATCACGAGGCCGATGTATACGAGATTCTGGCCCTATACGACAAGTCTAATATCCCAACACGAGAATAAAGGGGAAAGAGAAGAAGAAGAAGAAGGAAAACAACCCCTAATTAATAATGCAATATTATGACATTTCTTTCGGAGTCTTCAGCGGAACTCCCATCTCATAAACTGATCCGTCTGTGCCCGATGGCCCATGAAAAGAAGGAATTGGGTCCGAATTCTTAGTTAAGTACGCCGTACCGAGATATCTTCGCCGATGCCGCCGTATCAAGACCCAAGTCGTCACCAGAGTACATAGCCCCAAGATAGCAAGTGTAACTCCAACGCCGATACCAGCCTTCGCTCCGAGGGAGAGCCGGCTTGGGGCCGGAGTGCTAGCTAGAACGTCGGTGGAAACACTCGTCGAAGCACTCATCCGAGACGAGCTGGTGACTCGAGCAGGCGTGGCCGTGGTCGTCATTGCAGCGAGGGAGGTGGAGGCGAAGACGTAGCCATTCATCGGAATCCCGTAAACACTCCCCCCCGATGCAGTAATCAAAGTGGTTGCGGAAACCCATGCTTGGTGGGCCGTGTCGCCACTCATATACGTGAAGTTACGTCCCACAGGTAGAGGCGAAACACATTGTCCAAGAGTACCCGGGCCAAGTGTTCGCTGAAACGCATAGTCGCTGTAGTTGGGCCATGATGATTAGCAGGATTCTTCTCGCGCAAGATGATGGATGGTAGCTTCCGCAAATGGAACGTACGAGGGACAGCAAGCAACGAACGTGCTCGCGGAGTTGAGAGCGCTAGTCGCCGCGGTGGTATATAACTGAGGACATACCAGAGGCCCAATGCTCGTGACGGTCTGCAAGGGAGTTTGTGCTTGTTGATTCCACCATGAGGTCGCGAAAGGTGGGAGGCACGTGACTTGTGTGCTGATGGACTCTCCGAAGACGGGATCGAATGCAATCGCTGCGAGACCGTCACCCGTCCCAATCTGGGAATAGATCTCGGTAGAACATTGGGGGACGGCGGGCCAGGCGGATGCTACCGCGAGCCATGATGTGACGATTCCACTATTGGTCTCAGGAGGGTGAGCATTGGGAGTTGAGCTCGAATTTTCGAGTGGAGAAGATGGTGATTGCGTTGACATAATAGACTCGAGAGAAAAAGAGCAATCTGGTGAGAACGGCGACACAAGAATATCTAAATGGGTCTCAAAGCGCTGTTGGAAAAAATTGAGGGGCTTGAATCCCAAACCCCAACATTAGATTCAAAACGCCAACATGATGTATGATTCAGTACGAGTCCAACAACACTTGATAGAGTTGATTATAACATAGTCGAATTCCAACCGAGGAATCAAAACCCAACATCTCGGGCCTAGGGAGGACCACCCTCTACGTTTGATGAAAAGCTGCATGGGCGCATATGAAGAAACGAGCCAATGCAGAGAATTCAATTCTTTGAAGCGCCTAATCCCTTGGGAGGGGGGAAAATCAGGGGGCCTTGATTCCAAACCCCAACATTTTGCATAATAAAGTATGAGTCCAAAAATATCACAGGCTGATGCATAATCAAATCGTATCGTAACACCAAAATCCAACATATGGGGCGAAGTAATACCCCACTACGTCTAATTGCAAACCGCATAAGCGCGTATTTTAAAAACGAGCCAATGGTAATAGTTCGGGATTTTCTAAAGCGCGTAACTTTGCAGGCGCACGTTTTATCTCGCCGCATAATAAAACTGCAACTTCCATTCTGAGCCTATAGAATTAATCAAACGCGAGATGGAAGGCGTTCTGGGGTCATGCAGTCAAGTTTCATAACCAAGTTTGTGATTCTTGTACCTCGGTCCGCCCAAATGACCAAAGAAATCAAGACCCAACCTGAACCAAACTACCGGGTCGGACTGTGATGTTGGATGCGACGTTGATGTTTTTTTGGGGGGAAAGGGATGTCTTCTTCTTCTTTCGTCTCTGGCACCCCGAGTCCTGGTAAGTAAGTATAAGCACATGTTCGTGTTGTTCAATTATCTAGCCCTAAGAGTCGAAATAGCCTCAAATCGGCTTTGGTCTCATCAATGATGATGTATCGGGCACAGCAGTCTCGGCGTTTTCATGATCTTCCCGCCTTGAGCGTGATCGCAATTATTCTATTTTGTTTACTTTACTTTCACTTCCGTCCCTTTTATAATCGTTCCGAGCTTCGTGAGACGTCCGCGTCGACATTGCAACGTTGGAGTGTGACAACATCGTTGTCAAGTCATACTAGTGGGAGAAATGCAGCGGCCATCGTCGATACCCGTCCTCTTGGCCAACTACTACCGCTATTACTCCACTTCTCCTCCGTCCTCGGGCCAGGATGGCCAATTGTTCTCTTCACTTCACCACAGAACGAGATTCCACAGTCAGCTCCCTTTAAACGCCTCATCGATGAACATCGGCTCGCCGTACGATTCTTGCCGCCAGACGTCGATTTCGGGGATCGGCTCGATGTTTCCCGGTTCCTCACCGAGCCGTGGATGTGGGAACAGCTCGCGCCCGCGGGACATGTCATCATGTTCCAAGCCGATAGTATCGTCTGCTCGAGCTCCACGCTGAGAGTCGACGATTTCCTCGCCTACGACTTTGTGGGCGCTCCAATCGACCCCGCATATGGCGAAGGCTACAACGGAGGGTTGTCATTACGAAACCGCTCGATGGTCTTAGATATTATCTCGGAGTCGAATTGGAGCAGGGAGTTCGACCTTGCACACGACAAACAACTCCCGAGTGTAGAGTTCGAGGATCAATGGTTTTACAAGAAGATGAAAGAGCTGCCAGATCGAGGGAAGCCGGCGGCTCGGCTTCCAAGTCTTGAAGTCGCCCAAACATTCGCGGTAGAGACGATATGGTATGAGAAGCCACTAGGCTATCATCAAGTTCAAAGATGGCAGCAGGATAAGATGGATGAGGTGGAGAGTTGGTGTTCCGAATATAAGATCGCGACGAGTGATGTAATTGGCTAAATGTAAATACACAAGTCTAAATCAGACATAATTTCGCAATATTTCAACTAGAGGAGGTTTCTGCTATATATTGTGGCCATAGAATTCTTTAGCATTATGATTCCCAAGCATATCGTAACCAAACCCAAATTGTGAGGCACGAGGTTAAGTGTGTTTTTGCTATATATTTTTGGTGTTTTTTTTTACTGGTTTTTGCTCTAATGTCTTAGGACGCTTATTAAAGCGTAAATTTGGAAAAGATTCTAACTTTAACGCGAATCAATATAATGATTCCAAAGCATGTCTCTAAAAACCCCATTTGTAGAGCACGTGGTTAAGTGTGTTTTTGCTGTATATGTTTGGTGCTTGTTTACTATTGTTTGCTCTAGCGTTTCAGGAGGCTTATCAGAGTGCAGATGCAGGATGTATTTTAACTTTGACGCTTATTTAGCATGATAACTCACAAGCATGTCTTGAGAAAACCTAATGTGTGGAGCACGTGATCAAGTATGTTTCTGCTATACATCTTTGGTGCTTGTTTACTGTTTGTAGCCTTACGTTCCTAAAAGATGATGATAATATAAATCTAAGATAATCTCTCTCTTTGACGCTAATCCAGACGATACTTGTAAAGTATATTTTAAAACCCGGATTCGTAAAGTATGGGGTGAAAGATGTCTTTGCTGCATATATTTTTGGTGCCTGTTTATTGTTTTGAGCCTAGCGTTTCTCAAGGATCACGATAACGTAGATGTAAGATAATCTTTGGCCTTGACCCTATTCCAATTAATAAATCCAAAGAATCATTTAAACCCCCAATTTTTAAGCACGTGACGAGAAAGGGTTTTGCTGCACATTCTTAGTGCTTGTTTACTATCACTCCTCTAACGCTTCAAGAAGATTAATAAAGCGCGGGTGCAGAATATACTCTAACTCCAACGCTAATTAGTACGACGATCCTAAAGAATGTTTTAAAAGCCTAATATCCGAAGCATACGGTTAATTATGGTTTTGCAAGATATTTGTGGTGCTTGTTTACTGTTTTTGCCCGAGTGTTTCAAGACGCTTATTAAAACGTAGATGCAGAATATGTTGAATTTTCAATGCTAACTAATATTGAGATGCTAAAATACAATAGAATAACTTATTTTTTAAATATGTAATTTAGTATGTTTCAAGGTAAAGCTTTTGGAATTTATTTGTTATTCCTACTGTAAGTATTCCTTTAGGCCTATTTAAGATAAATGCTACCTCTAAAGCTCATGAGTATACTAGTTTCGAAGTATATACGACCTAATTTATCCCTAGAACATGTGGTTAAATATAATCTCGGGCAAAGGTTTCACTTCGCCTTTACTCTATCTCTATTCTGCTTTCCTCCAATTTAGAATTCCCTTAACTACACCTCTACCGCAACCGCTCATCAAGCAACTCCAAATTATACCAAGATCAACAACACTTCTACTACCCCCCGTCTTTAACCTGGTTCAAGTCTCCATCGATTCTCAAACCGATTTCTATTATGCACCTCCACTTGTGGTACCTCCGGCCTTTCACTTCTTTTGTTGCCCACATTTGACTCTTATATCCTTACATCTTACATATATGTAATCCATTTGTGCTAATATACTCCCCTTCCTAGAAGAAGCCAGCTACCGCAAAAATGCCTAACTGGAAGACTTACGAATCATTTGTCCGTCTCTTTTCCGCCATCGTCGCCGCTCATTTTAGTTTAAAGCTTAACTATAATAGTAAGCAATAATCTCCTCGGTCTCTGCGTTACCTCCGCCGCTTGCTCATCCACCTTTGCTCATTATCTTCCCTTCTATGCTTGTAAAATGGTTGCCCCTAAGAATACTTTCAATAGGAATCGGATCTGCTTTGTGCACACGTGCACATCTTGTTTTATACGAATTGGTAAGTAATCTTTGTTGCAAATATCGCAGCCCGATGCAATAAAGACGATACGCAGTCTGCTATCGAAAATCGCTCCCGTCGAATGAAGTTAGATGCTAACATCATCAATGACGCGGTCAAGAAGGCAATAGACCTTATCACTCTAAATATTGCAGACACTGATGGAAATGTTACCAAGTCGGGCATGGGTTCGTCTTTTAGTCAGACGCTTGCAATCGGGGGTCTGATTTCCCATTTAGCATACGCTTCCCCCTTTTTAGCGTTGCTTGGTAATGTGTACATTGTTTGTTACCAATATTAATCGTTCTTTATTATACATATTTGCGCCGATCGATGATGCAAGTAAAAATGATAACTTATATCACACGTTATACGAGTGATTAACACACAAGATACAGAATTAGATGGAAATGCATACAAGTAAAAAGCATTCAAATGAATTACAGCTTTCTTTTCCTCCCCTCTCTTTTTTCCCTTTACTTTTCCATTTGTAAAGATATTCTCCAAGGGCAAAAAATGAAAACAAAAACTGCGGCTGCCTTGCACTTTTCCAAAAGGTCTTACTCCTGCGCTTAGTTCGTTCCGGGGGGGATCCCCAGCCGGTATGCGCTCGCGGAGCTCGCATATACGCGTGGGGAGCCCCATTCCCCCCCTCCACTCACGCTCCGGAGCGCTTGGACCAGAACTCTGCTCTCAGGTTGGATACAATGCTGAATTGTATCTGGAGCCGCCCTAACAACTGGATAATCAAAAGTAGAATCCCAACCTCGCCCCTTTTATCGTGAAGAGGCCACTAGTGACTTCGGTATGCTGGGATCAACTGGTGCATCCGATGCACAAAACTTGGGGATAGAGTTTTTCTTTTTTTTTAATAACTCTACCAATATTTTTAACCTCTGTTCGATTGTATTCTTGAATTGCAATTCGATTGGGAAACCGACAAATAGGTAATTGTTTATAATACAAGGGAATTAAAGGATTAAATATAATATATTACAATAAACAAACTATGAATCCGGAAGAATTAATATTACAATACTTCTGTGTCTATCTCTTACCACCTCCGCCATTCCTACTCCTACTCCCACTCCCACTTCTACTCCTCGTTCCACTCTTCCCTCTCCCACTCCCATTTCCACTCCCACTTCCACTCCTACTCCTATTTCCACTCCCATTTCCACTCCCATTTCCACTCCCACTCCCATCTCTAGTCCTATTTCCACTTCCACCATTAATACCACCATTGTTCCCGAAGCCTAAAGCATGACTTCCTGGCGCAATATCAAGGCTGGCCGCGAAATTAACGCCGAACAAGATAACGGCAAAGAGGACGAGGAAAAAGAAGAGCTTCATTAAGAATAGAGGCGGGGGAAACGAAAAGGATCCAACCTAGCCGGAAAGGAAACCAAGAAGATCGAAGGAAAAGAAAAAGGAATTTATACCTGAGTCCGTAGCCGCCCTCTGCCATACCGCGAGGCGGGAGTAAAGATTGGGGGGAAAGCTTACAACGCTTGGAGTCTTTGCGGATTGTTGTGAGCTTTCAATCTTCTTTAACAGGAGGCAGGAAACCTCGCCGCCAAATCAAGGAAAGAACGGTTAGGTAGACGCGAGAGAAGTTCGAGGTCTGCCTCGAGAAAGAAGTAGAAGTATGAGCGAAGTTTTCTAAAGTAGTTTTGCGGGAAGAATAATGGTCTAAGCTAGGTCAAATAATCACAAAGGCGGTGCTATCATTGTCAAAATCAGATTGGGATGCGACTGCTACGAGGGCCGCGATCCCGACCACCTCGTCATCGGCTCAAGATCTATAGTTCTAGTGGTGCGCGAGGGACTGAAGACGGCGTCCGGACGATGTGGCCGGCTGGACGGAGGTAGCTGAAGTGCTGCGGGTCTGCCTGAAGGAGCTTCGGTTCTCTCCAGATTTGGAAGTAGAAGACCTGAATGGGGAGGTGTGCTCAGGGCTGACTCTCGTTGGGACTTCAACATATGGACTGCCACAAAGTTGCCTCTCCTCTCGAAGGAGAGGACTTGAATGGCTTCGTAGGCTGCGGGTTTGCCTAGAGAAGCTTCGATCCACCCCAAGTTTGGAAGTAGAGGACTTGAATGGCTCCGTAGGCTCCGGGGAAATGTCCTTAGAGCTTCGATTCTCTCCAAGTTTGGAAGGAGAAGACCTGAATGATTTTGTAGGCTCTAGGGAAGTGAAGTATCATTAGGGTCGACTTCCGTTGGGACTTCAACATATAGAATCCCATTTGCACCCATAGCTGCTGTAGCCGTACTGAGGATATGAGATGCGGACGGAACGTCCATTTTAGTCATCGTGCCCCACTACCTCCTGCAACACCCTAAGACTTCTGCTTCTTCTTGAGCTTCGCCTCGTACAAGTCAATAGCCGCAGTACCAACTTGTGCTTCCGGCTCCCAACTATTTTCGTAGTCACCCTCCCACGTAATGTAATAAAACTTGGTCATCTTTCCCTTCTTGTTTTTCTCCATCTTGTGATCAAGGATGTCTTCAACATTGTAAGCTTCGTCCGAATTAGATCCTGCGTTGGGTTCCTCTGTAACTAGCTTGATTGAAGATTCTCGAGTCTTTGCAAGGGGGCGGAAGTGTTGTAAAAGGTTGATGCCTTGATCTCTGACATCTTCTTGTCGGCTTGGGATTTCTTGTTCTTCTTGCTCTGCTCAAGATCTTCATAAATGCTCGCAAACTCGACGCTGGAATTGACTACAACCGAGTCGCGGCGAGGGCGTCCAAGAGCTTCTGCAAGCTGGACGGAGGTAATTGATGTGCTGCGGGTTTGCCTGGAGGAGCTTCGATTCTCTCCAGATCTGGAAGTAGAAGACTTGAATGGGGAGGTGTGCTCAAAGCTTCGATTCTCTCCAAGTTTGGAAGTCGAGGACTTGAATGGCTTGGTAGGCTCCGGAGAAGTGTACTCAGGGCTAGCTCCCGTTGGGACCTCAACATGTAGAGTGCCACGAAGTGAAGTTGTCTTGCGATCTCAATAGCGGTATTGTCATCGTCCAAATCAGACTCGGATGCAACTTCTGAGAGACCTCGTTGACAAGCTAAGCGATCGGATCTGGATGAGGACGGTCTCGTGTCGGTCTCGTGTCGGTCTCCTCAATCGCTTGCTTCTTCCTTGGGTTTATCACCTTGACACCAACACTTCCTGCGTCTCTCAACTTCCCCCCTCTCCTGGTCGTCCTCTGCCTCGACCACTGCCAGGAGCTACACGTGACTCTTCGGTTCGTTCAGGGGGATCCTGATTCGCGTTTTTGCCTTTGCGCTTGGCATTCCGAAGGCGTTCTTGTTGGAACTCATAATCCTCAAGGGTACGTGGAGAAACATGATCCAGGATATTAGCAGCGCCTATACCAATGCGAAGCGCTGGCCTGTCTACAAGACCGAGGACGTAAACCAGTTTCTCGCCCAACTTGGTAACATCGATGATGAAACCGTCCTTGTCGTGGAGAGGCATGAGTGAAATTGACCGAGGAAGAGGCCTCGAGCCCGAGCCCCCCCAACGCGAGGAGCTGTGGAATGGGATTGTACCTCGGCCACAGTATCGTCCTCCAACCTGGGCCTCGTTAGTTCTGAGGGTGACGGATAAAGCTGCAGGAGGAGGGTCGACGTTACTTAAGCTCGTCGTGGTGGATGCAAGGCGTGTGGGTAGCGTGGGGCGGGGTACAAATTTGAATTGAAGACGGCTTGAAAAGTTGTCGCGCGAGCGATGCTACCGAGACTCGAGGCATACTCCTTTGTTCCGCCGCTCGAAGCTTTGGATTCGCGTGCGAGCGGATAAGCAGAAAGATGGCCGCGGTCGCGGGAGAGGGGGAAAGAGAAGAGAAGAGAAGAATACGACATCTTTAGCTTTATCTATTATCCGACGAGTTACCTAACTTCGTAGTATCGTCCCCGCCCAAGGGAAGGGGGGAATGGTAGGCAACAAGGAAGGAGGGGAGGAAGAGCATGAGAAACATCGCGCATCGAATGTTATTCAGTCGTATGATACGGCCTTGAATATAAGGAACAGCTCCCGAGTCGTCGACTCCAGAGCTGTGCCTTGCGCATAAGGCACCTACTTGAGATGAGACCTCACAACTGAACTGACAACATCATGTTGCCTTATGTATAAGGCACACCTCCCGATCACAGCGATCGGGAGGTATGCTTAATGCGCCAGGCGCGAATCCAGACGACGATCCAAACGACAGCCCCAAAATTCAAAAAGTTAAGAAAAGCGGGAGATAAGAGAGGAGAGACCCTACGGGAGCACATCCGGTATAAATGTTGGATAAAGCGTATAGGATTCATACAGGATTATCTAGGAAATGAACAATCCTTGCAAAATAATAAATACTATTCTTAAATGTTATACATTTTTATACATCCCGTTTTTATACTTCCAAAATGCATATTTACATAAAAACAAAGTACAGACTTATATAAAGAAATTAAATTAAAAAAAAAAAAAGGGTTTGGAGAATAATTAAAGAATGGAGACCAAAGTTTTGAATGTTTGCTTTTGTTGGCGCGTTTTTTTAAATTGAAAATCATATTAATGGACCAAAACTGGATGATTATAGTGGCCTTGTATTTGAATTCATAATAATAGATGAAAACTAGATAATTTTAGTGGCGTTATATTTAATTAGTTTAAATTCTTAAATTTTAATAAATCCTAAATAGTTGATGGATAATCCCTAAATATATTAAGCCAATTATCCAGGAAGATCCAAGATATTCCAAGAAGTATATAAAACAATGTGCCTTTGTAAGGAGATACGGACAGGATTCGTCATCAAAACCCCGCTTGGTACGCAATAAAGCTTGGGAAAAAGAAGGAAATCATATCACAATGCAGATATGGCCAACCAATGGAAACTACAAGCAGGCTAATATTCATAGTCTGCCTACGCCAGAGCCGGTAGTCTCTCAAGTAAGTGATTGGGCCCTCTGCACAGTAAAGAAGAGCGCGGGAGGGGGGAGCTCGGATTCGCTAGGAGATCCAGATGGCATGGGACCTTCCTGTTCCTCGATGATCTCCTATCCTTGAGCGAGGATCGTTGCTCGCTGTTCGAGAAACTGCGGGCGAAGGCCGACCCCCTCCCATAGGACGATCACCCGCTGAGCCGTCAACTCCGTCCGAGATTTCTCGACCTGCTCGGGAATCGCCATGCTATCCCAACCTTCGGACCTGACCAACATGCCGGGAAGCACGCCGTCCGGCAGAACCAGCCGCAAGGTCAAAGCGGGTCCTGCCTTGCCCAAGATGCGGAAACAGGCCTCCATGGCAGGGCTGATGGACTCCACGGCCCGCGGCGGACCAGGGGTGAAGTGGGAGGTGCGTTCCACCCGATGGAAAGGCCAAGGAATCTCGTCATAATCATACCCATGGAATCCGTGGCTGCCATGCCAATCTTGCGTGAGTCGGTCGGGCACGTGCACTTCAGCTCGCAGATTCCGCAATGGACCTCTCCCCCTCTCGCCAATGATGCTGAGCCACCGATACATTGGTTGCCAGGTCTCGGAACCTACGAATTCAAATACGTTCCGACGATAAAAGATGGGAGTGGCCTCGGTAGCCATCTGTCGATTGCAGTAGATGAGAGCCAAGGTAAACAATGGGAGGATGGGAGTAGGCGTGTTGAGAAGAGTAGCCTGGATCAGAGTGTACCGCCCATCTTGACACATGATGTGATTTTCGGACGCCATCGAGCATACAACGATCGGATCCGGCAGAACCAAGACCTCGTGGTAGATTCGTTCGCGGATCTCGAATGCAAGATCAAAAAACGTTGGCCCGGAGTATCGGACGAGGCCGAGAGGTTCTCCTCTTCGCCATCTGAGCCGGTATACCTGCTTTGGCATATTTGTATAGAATGGGGGGGGTGGGGGCGCGTCGTGAAATCGGATGAAGAACAAAAAGTCCAAAAGAATAAAAAAGTTGCTGAAGGTAAAGTCTGGGGCAGAATCTATGTATACCCTATTTATAAGGGCGCGAGGATGCGGGTGTATGTGACCCAGGGGTACGTATGACGGGAGTGGATCGAACCTCATTCGAGTTAATGCGAATAACTCTGCTTTGTATAGCCTTCTCTAAATTTTAATACAAGCAATATGTTGAGATTTGAAATAAAATTCATATACTAGACTAATCTTTTCGAGGTTTAATCGCGCTTGCCTATTGTAATAATAGTAGCAAAAGAATAAATTAAAGCAGATTAGCCTCAAAGCCGTTTCTCATTCTATATAATACCGAGATATTTATTATTGTCGTTTGTTCTATTCCGGTATTTTTAAAGCTTAGTAAAGTTCCCTTTTTGGTATAGAGAGAGAGAGAAATAAAAAGGAGAAAGTTATAAGAGGTTGATGAATCTGCACTATTGATGAATGTACAACACTGCTGAATCTGTACTATTGCTGAATCTGTACTATTGCTGAATCTGTACTATTGCTGAATCTGTACTATTGCTGAATCTGTACTATTGCTGAATCTGTACTATTGCTGAATCTGTACTATTGCT
>Ga0182030_10017042_pt1 | contig 14063 bp, 23 predicted proteins | sample 812S3MmetaG_FD_121299 | JGI IMG/M metagenome (GOLD analysis project Ga0182030, IMG submission 121299) | Permafrost microbial communities from Stordalen Mire, Sweden - 812S3M metaG (Illumina Assembly) | ecosystem: Environmental > Terrestrial > Soil > Wetlands > Permafrost | place: Sweden...
AATCCAGATGCACGATGAACTTGATTTTAGCGTGAATTGCGAGGCTCAAGGCGAACGGGTCGCAGAACTCATGCGCGAGGTCGTGACCTTGACTGTACCTATGATGGTTGACGTTGAGTATGGCGTCACCTGGGGCCGGGCGGCTAAGAACAAAGCCGACGGGTACAATGCAACATATGCGGAAGCAGCGGCAGAGTCGGCGTTAGGTAAAACGTGATCCATGTTTTATTGGGGTTACAAAGGGGTAACAACTAACCGCGCGCAACTTCTTAAACAGCATCAACGGGTTAAGCCCCATACGCCCAGTGACTGGGTGACTGGGCCTAAGGTAGGGCTAATAATATCAAGGGCTTAACCTAATGGTGCTGCTTTTTGTAAAAATAGGTTTAGATATATTTGTACGGCCTGAGCGGCCCGCCCCGAAGGGCTTCGGGGTTACGGTAGGAGGACAAACAGATGACCAAGCAATCGATCACAGCCGCCAAGGCCGCCAGGTGTTCGGGTGCGTCGAACTGCGCATCTGGAACGACTGACACAGCTACTGATGCGTAACCCCTTTGCCAACTTGTGGTTTGCGGCCAGGAGGCGTCTCACCTCCTGTGCGGAGTCCACAGGCTTGTACCGGCTCTAGGCCCACTTGGGCCTCAACCCTATCAGGAGGACCACCGTGAACACCCAGATCACCACCAAAGGCCGCAAGTTCGACGCCACGTCCCGCGACCCGCTGCCCCTGTCCGAACTCGCCAACGCCGAGTTGGTCGACGCCTTCAACCAGATGGTCGCCGTGGCCGGCACGCTGGGCCTCGAAGGCCCCACCCCCGTCAAAAAGTTCAGCGACAAGACAGCCGGGGGGAAGCGCGTTGCTGCGCTCCACTCGTCCATCGTCGCTTTCGCCCAGGGCCAGGCCGACGAGAAGGCCCGCGTCCAGAAGGCGGTCAAGAAGTCTGCGCCGGTCGAAGCCGTGCAGGACACCCCGGTCGTTCCGACCGTCACCCAGAAGGAGAACCCGTTGGTCGAGGAAGTTGATATCAAGAAGTTGCCCGCGAACCCCGAAGTCACCGAGGAGACGAAGGTCTACAACGCGCTGATCAAACAAGCCCACGCGAATGGTTTCTTCAAGGCGTGGACCCCGCGTGTTCGCGGCTTCGAAAAGAACCCCGAACTCGCCGCGGAGCGCATCGAGAAGCTCAAGAAGAAGCTCGAAAAGGCCGCGTGATGTGAAGGCCGAAACGGCGGGGTGAGACCCCCGCCGTCCACCCGTTAAGCGGGTGCTGATGAGGCCAACCCCAGGGCTGGGGTATACCGCTCAGAACAAGTAGGAGGACAATCATGAAAACCGGACGCAGTCTCACTGACCTCGCCGCCGAGATTGAACGCCAATCCGCGACAAAACGCGACTTCATCGTGAGCACGGAGGCCGTGCGCATGACCGGGGATACCCCCGGCTTCCGCCTGGGCTTTGGTGACATCGAAGTGGGCGTCAACCCCATGGCCCACAGGCAGGTGGCTGAATACACCAAGATTCCGCAGTCGTACTATGACCGCATGCGGGCCGAGGCACCCGGCCTGTTGATGGATAACGTCAACACGTGGCTCCACGCTAACCCCCAGAAGCGTATGGTGCGCACGCTCGACGGCGACGCGCGGGCCTTCCTCAGCGACCGCTACCGCCCGCTCGGCAACTTCGACCTCGCCGAGGCCGCTCTCCCCGCGCTGGCCACGGCGGGCCTGGATGTCATCTCCTGCGAACTCACCGAACGAAAGTTGTACATCAAAGCCGTGGACCGCTCCATCCAACGCTACCTGCCCGTGGGCGCGCGAATGGGCGACGGCGGCAATAACATGTTCAAAATTCCCAACGGCCACGCTGTCCCCGCTATCCAGATCAGCAACTCAGAAGTGGGCGACGGCTCGCTCAGCGTGGTCGGCGGCTATCTCGACGGCGGCTGCACGAACCTGTGCTGGTGGTGGGCTCAAGCCGGAATGCGCAAATATCACGTCGGCGCCCAGTTGCAACTCCAGGACGATTTGTACCGTGTTCTGAGCGACGACACCCGCCGCGCGACGGACAAGGCAGTCTGGCTCCAGTTCCGCGACACCGTCAAAGCGGCCCTGGCCCCCGAGGTATTCGACGAGCGGTTGGCCACCGTGGAACTCACACTCAAGCGTGAGATGACCGCTGACCCGGTCAAGGTGGTCGAAGTCACAGCTAAGAAGCTGAACCTGAACAACGGGCAACGCACAAGCGTTCTCCAACACCTGATCCGGGGCGGTCAACTCAATCAGTTCGGCTTGGCCAACGCCATCACGTCGGCTGCAAATGACCAACAGGACTACGATGAAGCCACCCGGCTGGAGCATGTCGGCGGCAGGGTTATTGAACTGGGGCCTCAGGAATGGAAGGAGTTGGCCCAGGCGGCGTGAAGAGTGGTAACCCCACAGGAGTAGGACGCTCCTGCGGGGTTTAATGCGAAACACTCATAATACGGGGCTTGAAGACCATGCTTACCCGCTATGCTAACGCCGTTGAGGCGATACCCGAAGACACTCTCGCCCAGGTGCTGAAGGCCCTGGGCCTACCCATTTACCCCCGGCAAGCGCTTGAAGTGCTCATGGCCGGGGGTATGGCCCAAGCTGACGTGGTTCTCGCGCTTCTCAGGCTGGACACACCGGACGCGCGAGCGGCGGCGGAGGCTCTGCTGGGTAAGCCCGTCACCCGGTGCCCACCGGGCCTAGAAGTGTACGAGCCCCGAGGGCTCTACGCGTCGGCGCAGTGGGTGCTCGGTCTACTGGGGCCGGAGAACCGGGGGGCCGATGCGCGCCGTGTAATTTGGGTCGCACCCAACCCTCGGCTTCCGACTACGCCGTCGTGGTACAGGTTCCGCTTGTTGCATGTTGGTATTACCGTAGGCCAGTTCCTAATTCGTGGGGGCCAGCGACGAGACGTTCGGGGGTGGTCTAACGAAGGTAGTCTGCGGCTGTCGTAAGTAACGCAAAAGGTTAGATTTGTGACCCGTAAGTAACCCGGAGTATAGTTTATGAAGGCCCCGAAACCTGGGTCTGCGGCCTATGCCCAGCTTCACCGCAAGTTGTACGCGGCGCGGCGGCGGCGGGAACGTTTGGCGCTGGAGGTAGCGGCGGCGGACAAGGTCGTCCGGGTTGTAGAGAAGGCGCTTAAGGGGAAGCGCCCGGGGGAGGGCTGCTGATGGGCAAGTCTGACGGGGGCCTGCGGGTTGAGTTCCGCCACCGTATGCCTACATGGCAGTGGACTAGCATCGAGTCGCCCCTGACGGCCCCTGGCGCTCCGGATTCGGAGTATTGCGCGCCGGGCGGCGGGCAGGGGTGGATCGAGTTTAAGGCGACGCATGCCTGGGCCGTGAAATTCAGGCCGCTTCAGCCGGGGTGGATTTCGCGGCGGGCGCGGCTAGGGGGTTCGGTGTTCGTAGCCGTTAGGCGGGTCAGGGAAGCCCTAGGGGTTGGGGTGAGGGGTGAGGGGCGCTTAGGCCCAGGCGAGGGGGCGAAAGCCGCCCTAGGGCCTTCGGAAGGCCGTCTAGGGCCTAACGGGGTGGACGAGCTATGGTTGTACGCGGGAGGCGACGTGGTGGCGTTGGCCGGGGGTGGGTTGCGCGCGGTTCAACCCCTGGGGGTGTGGGCCGGGGGGCCTAGGAAGTGGGACTGGGCCCAGGTAGCGGAAATACTAGCTAACGGAGGGCGTTATGGGGCCTAGGCAGAAGAACCTTGCTGGGGAAGAGCGAACGGAAATGGTGCGTAAAGTGGTGCGGCTCAGGGCGCTGGGGTTGTCGAATAGCGATCTGGCTTCGCGGCTCGGGGTGGGGAAGGCCATGCTCGACGGGTTGATACGCGAGGCACGAGAAACCGGGATAATGTCCGGGACAGGGCGAAATAAGCGGGTCCCGCGAAAGGTGCCCTCGGAAGGGGCCGGAAACCGTGGGGTCTAGAAGTGACGATTGTTTGGGTTGGTACAGGGGTAGGGGCCTAGGGCCATGAAAACCGGGGGTTTGCACTGCCTATTGTCAGTTGGTGAGCAAATAATAGTCCAAATAATAGGCGGTGATGCCCGGATTCGCGGGCGTATACGCGAGACCTATTACTTATTGTCACGCGTAGCGCGCGGCGGCGCGTGCACCTATGCGGGTCGGGTAATAAAATAATAGGTTGGGGCGTTTCCCCCCGGTCTTCTAGGGTGAGCGCCTATTGTTTTGCCTATTAGTTGGTCGGACCCAAATAATATCAGGGGTGAGAAACAATATGGCGGGGTCGAAAAAGAAGGTAGCACGCGGTGACGCTAGGAAACCGGGGCTTTATAGCACTATCGTTTCCGCGCGGCTAGGGTTATTTTAACGACAGGGTGGTACCATGGGCGATTCTTTTTGGGCAGTAGCTCACATGATGACAGCGCAAGTCTGGAGTTTCAGAGCGCGGGCCTCGGACTTTGGGGTTGAGGTCTACGCGCCCGGTCGGAAGGAATTGCGCAGACCCGCGAGGTCGCGTAGACCGGCGGAGGTGGTGCGCCCGGCGTTGGGGCCATATGTCTTGGTCCGTATGACCAACCCTGTTGTACAACAGGGACTTCTCCGAGGCACCCATATCAACCACACGTGGTTGCGGGACGGGTATGGGGGTTTGGCCCGTGCTCGCGACCGCGACATAGAGGTTCTGATTCAGGCAGAACGGGAGGGGGAGCTGGATAATCTACCTGAGGACATAACAGTGAGGTTCGCCAAGGGGAGGGCGTTGTTGGTGGTCCACGGACCTCTTGCAGGAGAGGAGGCGACCGTGGAAGGTTCCCCCCGGCCGGGCGCGCGGAGAGCAAAGTTCTCTATCAATGGTCGAGAGGTAATAATGCCCCTTTATTTTTTCGATAAAACGGGTTAAAGAAAGATTGGTGGGTGTCGCCACGTCTCTGGGCTCGACCTGGAACGAAGAGTCGCCCCATCGGGTTGGTATCTGACCCTAAACCCGGTTACACCCGGTTTAGAAGATATTCTCAAACAGGAACTCCAGCAGGATAGCGTAGCCAATGGCAACAACCCCCAGGCGGGGTAGGCCGCAGCCGGGGCCTGGATTGCCACAGGACGGGGGTGCGGCACCCCCTCGCTACATCCGCAGATTCGTAGAGCAGGTTCGTCAGGCCGCGAACGTAGGCTTCACAATCACAGAGTTGGCCCGGTTGCTGGGTGTGCATATCGATACCGTAAATTTGTGGGTGATGGTCTACCCCGAGTTCGCTGCGGCAATGCGGTCCAATGACCAAGCTCGGCGGGACAGGGTTGAGGCCGCGTTGTACCAGAGGGCGGTGGGTTACGTACAACCGGGGGAGAAGATCGTCAAAACGTCAGACGACGAGATCGTTAGGGTACCGATAGTCACGCACATCCCCGCTGATACCCAGGCCGCACTGAGTTACCTGAAGGCTTGGGACCCTGACCGTTACGCCAAGTCTACTGACGCCGACACTGCGAACGTGTTGCGCGTGGTGATAGAGAACGACCCTGATGCCGGGAGCTAGGATCAAGTATCGCCCGCTCCATCATCGCCAGCGTGAAATCTACCAGCAGCTAGGCCCGCGCAATGTGCTTCGTTGCGGGCGGCGCTTCGGCAAGACTGAGCTGCTAGAGACTACATTCAGCAAGCGCGCAATCTTAGGGCGTAAAGTTGGCTGGTTCAGCCCTGATTACAAGATAGCGCGCCCGACCTATACGCGTCTGTTGCGTCTGTTCGGCGACGGCCTAGTTGCTCACGCATCTAAGACAGAGTCCATTATCGAGCTCAAGACGGGCGGATTGATGGAGTTCTGGACCCTTGACAATGAGGACGCGGGACGGTCGCGCGACTACGACGACGCGGTGATTGACGAAGCGAGCTTGAAAAAGAAAGGCTTGCGAGAGATCGTAGAGCAGGCGATTATGCCCACGTTGCTTGATCGTCGCGGAACGCTGACGATGGCCGGCACGCCTAAGGGTATTGACCCTGAGAACTATTTCTACGCTGTGTGTTCGGACCCGAAGCTGCGCTTGTCTGCGCTGAATGAGACCGGGTTCCGAGAGTTCTACGCGCCGACGCGCGATAATCCGACGTTAGACCCGATTGGTGTAGCGGCGTTACAGGATGAGTACCCGCCGCTCGTGTATCAGCAAGAGTACCTCGCTGAGTTCGTTGATTGGTCAGGGGAGGCGTTCTTTTCGCTGCCGTCGCTGCTGGATCCAGACGGTAACCCGTGGCCCTACCCTGCTCGGTGTGATGCGGTTTTGGTCACAATTGACTCGGCGACTAAGACTGGCAAGGAACACGACGGCACAGCCGCTTGCTTCTGGGCCTACAGCCGTTACCCTACGCCGCACGCGTGTCTGCTCGACTGGGACATTGCTCAGATTGAAGGCGCTCTGCTAGAGACCTGGCTGCCGGGCATATTTAAGCAAGCTGAAACGTTGGCGATTCAGGTGGGCGCGGCACATGGGTCGCTGGGTGCCTGGATCGAGGACAAAGCCTCGGGAATGATCCTGATTCAGCAAGCGTCCAAGCGTGGGTGGCCCGCGCGGGCGATTGACAGTAAGTTGACCTCGCTCGGGAAAGACGAACGGGCGATCAATATTTCGGGGTACGTCCACAAGCGCCAAGTGAAGATAACTGTGGCGGCGTATGAGAAGCTGGTCAACTACAAAGGGCAGACAGCGAACCATTTCCGCAAGCAGGTGATTGGCTATCGCGTCGGGCTGAAGGACCAGGATGACGATTTGCTCGACACTTTCTGTTACGGCGTCGCGTTGACGCTGGGCGATAGTGGCGGGTTCTGAGGGAAGGGCAACCAAATGACCATTGCGACAACTAAACAACCAACGCCGATGGTTGATAGCGAAGTCAAGTCAACCCGAGCGTTCTGGAGGAAGAAGTTCTTCGGTGCAACCGACGCCGAGGCTGCTGATCCACGGCCGTTTGAGGAAGTTCTTGCTGAGCGGCCAGGTGCGGTTGTTCAAAGAGTCCAGTTGCTGTAACCATTCTGAGGGGAAGGAAGCCAAATGACCGACGACATCAACCTTAAGACACAGACCATCGACCCTATGCAGGCGACTCAGCTCGCCAACATGACAGCAGCAGGGCAGACGCCTGCGGTATTCGTCAACAACTTCCTGATTATGCAGGCCGGCGTAGACTCAGTGCGGATTGTATTCAGTGAGAGCGCCGTTCCAGGTGTCTCCCCGGTCGCGCGGTGTTCGGTGGTGCTGCCGTTCGAGGCTGCTGTGGAGTTGACCAATTCGCTGCGGACTGTGCTCAATCAGCTCGTGGACGCGGCGGAAGCGGAAGTCGCGGCGGAACTCGACAATCAGCCTGAAAGCGCCGCAGTCAACTGATGGCTACGTTCTGCTGCTATCATTTGGTTCGACCCTACTCGCCTTACACAGTGGCGTATGTGGGGATCGGGCATCTGGGCCGACCGCATGAGCACGCGGCGGCGGCTGCGTTGGGCAAGCACCCGAATCGCATCTTGCAGCGTATTTTTTCCAAGGCCCGTAAGCTGGGGTTTGAGGCGTTAACCGTCATCGTTGTGGTTGATGGATTGGGTTGGGAAGCCGCCTGTCTTCGGGAGAAGGCTGAGATCAAGTTGTACGGAAGGCTGGATACGCGTACAGGGTGTCTGGCGAACTTGACGGATGGCGGGGATGGAGTGGGCGGTTGGGTCCCGTCCTTGGAGACGCGGGCAAAAATCAGCCGCGCTAATACAGATCATGTCGCTTCTCTTGAGACTCGGCGAAAGATGTCGGTTGCGAGTAAAGACAAGCCAAAGACCGAAAAACATGCGCAAGCGATTAGCCGAGGGTTGAAGGGAAAGCCAAAGAGCGAGGAAGCCAAAGCCTCATTTCGAGCAGCGAACGCGCGGGAGTCGACGAAAGAGAAACATCGGCAGGCTTCGTTAGCTTACCACGCCAGTCTAACAGACGAGGAACGGATGGCGCGTGCGGCCAGGATATCTGTACGAACTAAGGAACGGATGGCAGAGCTTGAGTGCGGGAAGCGCATATCGGCGAGGAAAACAGGAGTCGTTCGACCCAAAGCTACATTAAAAGAGGAAGCCTAAATGGCTAGCGTAACCATTCAAGGTTCCTCCGTTGGTAGCAGCCTTTCAGCTTTGTTGATGAGTGACGACATCGAGCCGGGGTCCGAACCCGGTTATTCTATTTGCCGCGCGCTATACCTCTATCATCCTGTGGGGGCCAAGCTCGCTGAGTCGCCAATCAAGATGGCGCAGTTCCTCCCGCGTGACATCACGGTCAAGACCGGGCCAGAAGAGACGCTGCGCAAGGCGTTCCTCGACCAATGGGCTGAAGACGAGTGCACCAAGCGCATTCGCAGCGTCGCCACCCAAGCTCGCGTCTATGGCATTGCGTCTATAGCACTGCTGACTGAGCACGGGAAGCCGAGCGAACCGCTGGACGCCAAAGCGCTGGCGGACGAGTCGATTGCGTTCAACGTTCTCGATCCACTGAACACAGCGGGGTCGTTGGTTCTCAATCAGGACCCAAACAGCCCGGATTTCCAGAAGCATTCCGACATCGCGGTCAACGGCACGCGCTACCATAGGTCGCGCACCGTGACGTTGATGCACGAACAACCGATTTACATCGCGTACACGTCGTCGTCGTTCGGGTTCGTGGGTCGCAGCGTCTATCAGCGCTGCCTGTACCCGCTGAAGTCGTTCGTGCAGACGATGCGCGCTGACGACATGGTGGCGCGCAAGGTTGGGTTGATTGTTGCCTCTCTCAAGATGGCGGGTTCGATAGTTGACGCGATTATGGCTACGGCTGCGGCTTTCAAGCGCCGCCTTTTGCAAGTGGGCCAGACGGACAACGTCATTTCAGTGGCGGAAGGTGAAACAGTCACCTCCCTCGACCTTACGAACATCGATGGCCCGCTAGCCGTGGCGCGCAAGCATATTCTGGAAAATATAGCCGCTGCGGCAGACATGCCCGCCAAGCTCTTAAACCAGGAGACATTTGCCGAAGGCTTCGGCGAGGGCACCGAGGACGCCAAGGCAGTGTCCGCCTACATTGACGGTGTGCGCGAGTGGATGGCCCCGGTCTACAGCTTCATGGATATGGTCACACAGCGCCGCGCCTGGAACCCCCGGTTCTACGCCTCGCTGCAAGAGCAGTTCCCGGAAGAATACGGGCAGATGTCGTATGACGAGGCGTTCTACTCCTGGACGAATGCGTTCAGTGCGGAATGGCCGTCACTGTTGCGCGAGCCTGAATCTGAGCAGGTCCGCGTCGCCGACGTCAAGCTGAAGGCTGCGGTAGCCGCGTTCCAGGTGTTGCGTCCTGAGGTTGATCCTGAGAACGCCGCGCGCCTCACGGAGTGGCTGGCGGACCAGTTCAATGCGACGCGGGAACTGTTCACGACGCCGCTGGAGCTGGACTACGAAGAGTTGCGTACCTATCAGCCTCCGCAGCCTCAGGAAGCCGAGGAAGAGCCTAAGCCGGGTAACCCCTTCGCCGCGACCGACAGCGGCGTGGCGGGCTGGCTAGGGCGGCCTAGCGAGGAAGGTCTCCGTCCGCGCCTCGTGGCGCTTGAGGATATGGTCAAGAGGATTGGACGATGAGTGGTTTGGACAAAGTCGCTGACGCCTTCACCGAGTTGCGTAAGGACGCCGACGCGCTGGTCAGCCGGCGCGACGCGCTGGAGCGTGCGAGGAAAGACGACTGGTCCGAGGAGGCCCGCAAAGCCGCAGCAGAGGCCCGCAAGTCTGGAGGCGGTGGGGGAAAGTCTACTGTTTCGGAAGCAACTAAGAAGATTCAGTCGGCATCCAAAGAACAATTGATGCACGCTGTTAGGCACCCAAACACTGACCCCAAGGTGCGCAAGTTGGTCGAGAAAGAACTCGATGATCGTGCGAATAGGGGCGCGTAAGTGATCCTTGCTTCCGACCATGACACTAACTAGGCAGATTACAAAAAGTAATGTCTTCCGTCCAACCCCTCTTCGCCTCCTTCGCTTCAGCCCGTCGAGCATTCTCCATGTTCCAGACTGAGTTGAATGAGTTCGTCGTCGCGTCGGTCGACGCCAATGACGCGATGCAGATGGGGCTGGCCCGGGACCGTGCGCACGCGTGCCTGGATGCGTATTTCGACGCCATCCACGATAGCCACGTGTTGCAGAAAGAATACCAGAGGGCGAAGTCGTGACGGTCTTCGCGCTTCTCATCTGGGGCCTAGCCGTCGCGTGCGTCAGCGTCGTTAGTGTGCTGTGTTTCGTGCGCTTCCTGTCGTGGGCAGTGTACACGATTTGGGGGCGCAATTGACCCTCCAAGAAATCCTTACCGAGGCCATCGCCGACTTCGACGAGCATGGTTACGATTCGCAAGAGCGCCTCGACTACTGGGAAGCCCGCATTCGCGAGGCGTTGGCCGATCAGATGCGGAACCCCGAGCGGTTGCGTGAGCAGATGAAAGAGCAACTTCGCGCAGTGTTCGAACGGCTGGTTAATCGCGGGTCGATACTCAAGGACCACAACGGCGTCGAACGCTTCCGGTTGCAGAACGTCGCGGCGCGGTTGCACAGCGAGCTTGAGCGGCGCATTCTGGCGTCGGCGCAGTTGATCAAACTCAACCGCGAAGAGATGATCAACAAGACGATGCGCCGGTTCAGCGGATGGGCGTCAAGCGTACCGAAGGGCGGGGCAAGCGACACCGACAAGCGCAAGCTGAAGGAAGAGCTCAGCAAGCCGATGGCGTCATTGCCCTTTGTAGAACGCCGCGTTCTCATCGACCAAGGACATAAGTTGAACGCTAGCCTGAGTCAGGTGTTGGCGGCCGACGGCGGCGCGATAGCAGCTAAGTGGCAAAGCCATTTTAGGCAGCAGAATTATAATTTCAGAGAAGACCACAAAGAGCTAGACTTCTCAATCAGCGGCAACGTGTACTTGATGAGAGACAGTTGGGCGGTAAAAAATGGGTTAGTGAAAGTTGGCCCAGAGGGCTGGTCCGATAGTATACCGCAACCCGCCGAATTGCCGATGTGCAGGTGCCGTTGGCTTTGGTTATACCACCTGAGACAACTTCCGGAACGGTTGCTGACGGCTAAAGGTAAAGAAGCTGTGAAGCAGTCTAAGGCCCGCGCAGCATGAATGAGTTCTACGTCTACATACTTTTGCGGCCGTGGAATGGCGTCCCGTGTTACATAGGGAAGGGAACGCGCGGGAGGTGTTTCGTTCATCAGAAAATGGGCGAGAAGCACCCAAATCTTCGGTTACGTCGGATAATTGCAAAGGCCAGTGAGCCGTTGCCTGTGGTGAAGGTTGCGGAGGGGCTGACTGAGGATCAAGCTTTCATACTTGAGAAAGCCCTTATCAAGCAATACGGGCGGAAAACTCTAGCAAATTCAACGGACGGCGGCGAGGGGTTTACAGGTGGTCGTCACACAGCCGAATCAAAAGCGCGGATCGGGAAAGCCCACTCTATTCTGAAGCTGGGCCATGAAGTGTCTGAGGAAACTCGAAAGAAGATTGGGGATGCCAACCGAGGCAGGGTTCGCTCGGACGAACAGAAAGAAAAAATTAGTCAGTCCATCAAAGAGTCTGAGAAGGCGAAGGCGCACATTAAACAGTTGGCAGACGACATGCGCGGGAAACATTTGTCTGACGAGCATAAGGAAAAGCTTCGCCAAGCGAACCTAGGCTCTAGGCGGTCACCTGAAGCTAGAGCCGCAATGAGTGAAGCCCAGCGTCGTCGGGTCCACGGGCCAATCAGCGATGAGGTTTATGCGAAACGTCAAGAGTATTGGGCGACTCACTCGCGCAGTGAGGAATCGAAAGAGCGCACGAGACAGGCAATCAAGCTTCATTGGGAGAAGCGAAGAGCCAAGGCGAGGGCCGCGTGATGCCGTTAGAATCTGGAACGTCGAAGGCCGCTTTCTCGAAGAACGTGGCGACTGAAATGAACGCGGGCAAGCCGCAGAAGCAGGCAGTGGCGATTGCGTATGCCAAGAAGCGTTCTGACGCCGAGGAGACCAAAGGCGAACAGGCCAGTGAGGATGCGCGGATGTCAGCGATTGAAGGGCGATTGAGCGAAGTCGAGGGCAAGAAGCTATCTCGTTCCGACGCCCTGTCCGCCGCCGTTGACGCTGTGACCGAGCTGGCGCGCGACGGGCGGCGGTTGGTGGAGCGTGCTGATTCTTTGGGGCGCAAACACAAGTGATCTTCGCTTCCGGCGTCCTGTTCCTTTCCCCGGCCAACCGCGTCCTGCTGTGCCAGCGCGCGGATAACGGCCTGTGGTCGCTGCCTGCTGGGCATATCGAGGACGGCGAGACGCCCGTGCAAGCCGCTGTTCGCGAGGCGTTTGAGGAGACGGGTTACGAGGTTAAGGCCCTGGGCGAGCCACTGTGCCGCCGCGTCAAGGACGACGTGGACTTCACGACGTTCCTGTGCAGAGTTGAGAGCGAATTTACGCCTGTGCTGAATGAAGAGCACACGGCTTGGGGGTGGTTCCGGGTGGAAGACGTGATTGTGCCCATCGCTCTCAATACGCAGATTCCGGTGGCAGCGTGAACACTCACCCCGGCCTCCAGGTCGCGCTTCACATGCTCAAGCCGGATGAGCTTACGATAGCTGAATTGATGGCGGCGGGCGAGTTGCCCTCGCCGCAGAAATTTCAGAACGTGCTCTTGTACCTGTTGCGCATTACAGGCGTTGGAGCATCGTACCGCCCAGCCTTGGATGAGTACGTCGTCCGGCGCGAAGAGGACTACGTGACTGAGCGATTCTTGAAGCGGTGTAACGGTCTTCCTGTGGTAATGGGGCACCCTGAAGGGTCGATACTCAATTCCGACGAGTTTGAACAGCGCGTCGTTGGAACGGTGTTTGTACCTTTCATACGAGACAGCGAAGTCTGGGCTGTTGCAAAGCTGTTTTCCCAGAGCGCTATTGACAAGCTGGAGTCGGAGCAGATGTCTACCTCCCCGGCTGTGCTGCTGAGCGGCGGGACCAAAATGAAAATGGACGACGGCTCACATGTCTTGTTTGAGGGGCCTGCGACCTTGCTCGACCATGTAGCAATCTGCGCCAAGGGCGTTTGGGACAAGGGCGGCGACCCCACAGGAATTGAGCAGTCCAACCTCGACGACGCGCCACGCGCTGATGCTATCGAGGAAATTGGCGTGCTTCAACGCGCTGTCAACGCGATGGCGGCGCTACGGATGGATGCGGCGGTATTGTCTTCGCGGGTAGCTCGACGATAACCCTTTCCCGGTTCACCCCGGGATTACCGACGCGAGGCCCGCTGCCGGGTGTTCGCGCTCCGAACAACCAGGCAGCGAACGACTAGGAGCAAGCATAATGGCCGAAGAAGACACCAAGGCTCGCGAGGACAAGTCCCGCAAGGACGCCGAAGAGCGCGAGCGCACCGACGCTGAAAAGCTGGACATGCTGCTGAAGGGCATCGACTCGCTGCGCAGCGACATCGCCTCTTGTAACTCGCGCATGGACGCGTGGGACGGGGAGAAGAAAGAGCCCAAGGAAGAGGAGAAGACCGACGAGGGCGAGACCGAGGCTGAAGACGTCAAGGCCGAACGCATGGCCGCCGACAAGGCGAAGAAGGACGCTGAGGAAGAGGAGAAGGAAGAGGCCAAGAAGGCCGACGCCGCTCGCGCTGACTCGGTGGATGAAGTTCGCCAGCTTCTCGCCAAGCAGTCCGAAGAGATCAAGCGTCTTAGCGCCCTGGTCCGTCAGCCGGTTCCCGAGTCGTTCCGCGCCGAACTGACTGCTGCACAGGCTCGCGCTGACGATGTGCAGATTCAGCTCGGCGGTCGTGCGCCGCAGCCGTTGGTCGGCGAATCGCCGCTGGCGTATCGCCGCCGTCTGGCGGGTGACCTCGCCAAGTACAGCGAGCGCTGGAAAGGTATAAAGCTCGATAGTCTCGACGCTGCGACGTTCGAGCAGGTCGAATCGCAGGTGTACGCGGACGCCGCTGTTCGCGCCAAGACGCCCAATGACATCGCGCCGGGCCGAATGCGCGAAGTTCGCAAGGTCACCACCGCAGGCCACGTCGTCACGGA
>Ga0182030_10017044_pt1 | contig 14062 bp, 11 predicted proteins | sample 812S3MmetaG_FD_121299 | JGI IMG/M metagenome (GOLD analysis project Ga0182030, IMG submission 121299) | Permafrost microbial communities from Stordalen Mire, Sweden - 812S3M metaG (Illumina Assembly) | ecosystem: Environmental > Terrestrial > Soil > Wetlands > Permafrost | place: Sweden...
GTGAAGCTCGATCCGGGCATGGGTGGGGTCAAGCGGGGGATAGGTGAGGGAACGCGGCGCCCGGCGCACCGCCTCGTGCAGGATGACCACCAGCTTCCCCAGGCTGTCGATGGGAAACAGGTAGGCCGGGATCCGCTGGGCGAAGATCGCCGCGGGAATCTCGTGTCCCCGGAACCGGAACACCGCCTCGGGTCCCAACGCCTTGAGCACGTCGGCGAAAGACCGGATCGGTAATGCCGGTGCCAACTGCTGGGCCAGTTGGAACACTTCGCGAGCGGTGTCCACCTCCTGGATGACGATTTTGTGCAGGTCCTGCCCGGACTCCGGTTCTTGCGCAGAGTGGTTACCCATAATTGTATGATTGCTTGGTTGGTGTGTGCCCTTGCGGCCGGCCTCTCAGGCGCCCGCTTTGACGACAATGGTATAGCCGCCCACGGTCTCATCCCCCACAACTTGGGCCAGACGGCAGATGAAATACTCTCCGGGGCGGGCCTCGGCAGGGACGGACACTTGGAGGTCCACCGCCTTCCGCTCGCCCGGCTGGAGCGAGGTCTCGATCAGTGGAGTGCGCACCGCATGGGCGCTCAGCAGATCCAAGTGCCCGGGAGGGGAGGCGGCATGGGCGGGAGCAGCCCCCGTGGTCCGGCGCAGGGCCGTTTTGCGGACCGCGAAGGGGTGCGAATGGGCGGACAGTGCGGCGTGCAGTTTGGCGGCCTGGTGATGGTGGTGCGTGAAGCCCAGCCCGGGGGTATGCTGACCCGAGGGATGGAACGCCAACACTTGGGCGGCAAGTTCCCGGGGGGAGAGGCCGGGAGGAGGGTGCGAGAACGCCACCGCCGGGGTGAGGACTGCCACCAGCCGGGTTTTCACCGCCTGCCCAAGCACATTCGCCAGCCCCAGATTAACTGCCACCGCCGAGCCCGGGGCTGCGGCAGCGACCATGACGTTTCGCTGGGCCACATGCCGATCCAGGACGGCCTCAAACGGATCCTGAATCGGGTCGGCCACCCAGTTCGTGCAGTTCACGATGAGGCACTCATGCCCCCCGTTCTTAAAGAGCGGCACCCACGCCGCGGTGCAACGCACGTCGACGACCTGAAGTGGCGGGATTTGCACATATTCCGAGCGGTCGCCGATGCGGTGCATGTGGGCGGCGTCCAGCCCGACCGAGGGATCGCCCCAATAGAAGTCCACCTTGACCGGCGCGGCCAGATGAGCCCCCAGATTGAAGATGCGAGCATGGACGTGGTTGGGTTGGCCCGCGACCGGGTTCCCCAGTGCGTCCGGGGTTTCGATCCAGATGTTGGGCGACTCCCAAAATGGATGGCTGTTGGGGATGGGCCGGGGCATGCCGGGGTCGCCGGCAAAGGCGGGGATCACCAACCAAGGTGTGGCCGGGGTGCGGGGACGGTCGAGCAGTCCCTTGAACGTCGCAGCCGCTTTCGCGACGGCGGCGCTGCGCTGCGCCTCGGCCAGCGCGGCGGCCTTGGGGGATCCCCAGTCAATTCCCCGGCTGGTCGGTCCCGGCTTCGGTTGGGCGGCGGAGTGTTCGTGGCTCATGTCGGAATCGCCTCTCCTTATGCAAGCAGTTTGATGGAGACCGGCACCGTGTAAGTGGCCGGGCTAAACTGCCAGGTGGGGTAACCAAGTCCGCGATCCGCGTCCAAGTTCCAATTCGGCGGCACCAGTTTGGGATTGCTCAGCCAGGCGTGGAGAAAATCCATGGCGTTGTCGACGGCATTGCCGAACGCGACGGTGGGCGTGGTCGGGAACGACTGTCCCGCAGGCCAGGTAAAATGCGCCGACTTGACGTCGTTCTGGTGGGTCAACGGGTTGGCCTGGCCGTCGTTCATCCAGAACGACGGGTAGGCGGCCACCGTGTAGGCCACCGTGGTGGGCTCCTCCCAGGGGGCCGTGTCCAGATCCTGGGTCCAGCCCGTGGAGCCAAACGCCGTCCACAGGGCGGCGGGGAACAGCACGCTGTTCTCCCCCCCGAGGATGGGGTTGTTCACCCCGGCTCCGATCGCCTTTGACTTCACCGTGTGGTCGGCGTCGATGAGAAACGGGGCGACGGAGTAAGTGGTGCCGTTGACCACCAAGCTGATGGCAATCTGGGAACTGGGAACCAGATCCGAGGGGTAGGGGTGGGCGATGCCAATGAGAAGGGCGGCCTTGTGCAGGTCGTCCAGCACATTGTAGATCAGGAGCCGGTAGTTATAAAGCTGGTTGGCGAGGTCGTCCCAGTTGATCGCAGAGGCACCGGAGAGGACCTCGTTGATTGCGAGCTCAAGCGCGGGGCCAGCGGTCAGGACATTCCCCGCCAGGGCGCTCGCGGCCGCCAGCAGGCCCGTGATGGCCCCGGCGACGATCTCGCCGAGATTGGGGTCGGACTTGGCGCTCGGCGCTGGCACGGGCAGGCCCTTGGTCGGGTCCGTCCACCCAGGCGGCGCGTCCCCCTGGTTGCTGCCGGGCGGTGCCAGGGGAGGGGTGGGGTTGCAGCCCAAGGCCTCGCCGCTGGTCTGAAACCAGAGCATCAGCCAGGTTAGGAGGTACGCCCCGTTCATCTGCGCCGACGCGAACGAGCTGCCGGCGGGGATGGGTCCGTAGGTCTCGGTGAATGCCTTGAACCAAAACCTCACGAAATCATCCGGGAGTGCGGTCGGGAAGCTGGCCTCCTGGCCGTTGGCCGCCTGCTGCATCAAGGTCAGGGCATCACTGTCCGAGCCGCTGAACTGCGCCCCGGCGATGGTCAGGCGCTCGTGCAGGGAGGCGTTGCAGAGGGGGGTCCACGCCCCATAGCCAAGGGGGCCGGCCGGAGCGTAGTCGGAACCGTCGGTCGGCGGAGGATTGGGCGCCGGGTTGGTCGTGTTATAATAGCCCCAGGCCCAAGCGTCGCCAAACAGGTTAATCCACCGGGCCCGCCACCAGTTGAGGCGATAGGTCGAGCCCACCGCCGAGTTGAAAAACGGCGACCCGCAGACCTTGCCGGTGTAGGCGATGGCGTAACCGTAAGCATACGCCTGGAAGCGCTCGTCACCCGAGCTCCGCGCCAACGACAGGAGCTTGCCGGCGAACTCGCCGGTGCGGACCCCGTGCAGGAAGTCCCGGCAGCTCCAAGCGGCGCTCGGAGGAACCGGCGAACCGACCGCCAAACCCGCTCCCAGCGGCTGCATCCCCTTCCATATCTGGGCCAGAATGCCCGGCCCCACGGCTTGTTCGATGCTGGCCACGAGACTGGAGAGGGTGTTCAGGTCGTTGAGGGCCGTCCCCAAGTTGCTTGCAAGAGTTTGGAGCTTCCCCTGGTCCCTCTGGGCGATGATGGCGCCCAACTGCTTCAGAAATCCGTTGATGCTGGCCAGGGTCGGCACGAGGCCGGGAGTGGTGGTCCCACCGGAGGTGGTGCCTACCGCGATCCCGAAGACGTATTGCCAGATTTGCGTGAAGGCGCTCGCCGACGACCCGGTGCCGAACGTGCCGGGCGTCGCCGCCACAGATACGTTCGGCATGAAATCAAACAGGTCGGGCCCCACCACCCCCAGATATGCGTAAGCCGGCTGGTCGGTGAATGCCTTGTTGATTTGGAGCAGCAGCGGGTCGGGGGTCCCTTGCTGGCTGAGTTGCTGCCGGACATCGGCCAAAACCAAGTCGAGCAACTGGAATTGTGTGATAATGCCGGGCACGGTTTATTGTTCCACGTCGTATGAGATGGCGCAAGTGCTTTCTTGTGGGATCGCCGGACGGGGTGGAGCCTCCCCATTTTCCCCCAGGGTGATCGAGGCCATTTGGCCGATGACGAAACGCATTACCCACGATACACACGACTAGAGCTGATACTTTGACGATGTGTGGGGACCGAGAAAGGTCACGAACCCACGCGTCGAGCCGAGCCTCCTCCTGTGGCCTGGTGCCGCAACCCGGAGGGCTGCCAGACGGTAGCCGGGGGCTGAGCGAAGCGACGCCCCCGGGTCCGGGGGGGGCTAGCCCCGCGCACGCCGGAGCGGTGTCAGCGCTGGAGCCGCGCGCGGGCCAATTTCGCGGGGTTCGGGCATCCCTCCTGGGTGCGGTTCCCACGTTCTGCCGTTCCGGGGGTATCGCTGCGCCCAACCCCCGGCTACCCTCTTTCACCCCCGGCGGTGAAGGCACCAGCCCAATGCCCCAGCGCGACGCTTCGGCGCGGCCCCCTTCATCGGCCCCCAGCTTTAGCCTTGTCATTAACCGCATGTTTAGGGGGGCTTGGCCTCCTGCAGGCCCGGTGCCCCCACCGGGCGTCTTCGGCTTCCAAGTCGAGCGCGCTGATCTCGACCTGGCCCCCTTCGACCAGGTGGGCGGCCTTGGCCGGATGGTTCAGCTCTTCGGCTACCAGCCGGACCCGTTGCTGACTGGACCCAACGAGGTGTTGGCGGGATGCCCCCCGGCTTTCTAACGACCAGCCTGATGCTGTAGGCCGCGTGTCCCCACGCGGTGGCGGCTCGAATTCGCCGGGTGAGGGCACCCGGCCTACAACCTGAGCCGCTGCCTGAGCCGCTGCCACGAGCCTTCGCCGGGCTCGCCCTCACCCCCGCCTTCGCCGGGCCTGCGGCGGGGGTGAGGGCGGGGGGCAGCGGAATCGCTGGCACCTATCTGGTCGCGCCCGAGGCGGGTGGGAAGGGCGCGTCCGCCACATTCCCGGTGTTGCGGGAGTTGCCCCGGAACCGAGGCCAGGTTGATCTCGCGAGGGGAAGCGGACCGTCCAGGGCTCCCAACTGGTAGCCCTGATCAATCACATAAAATGCGCCTTCGGGGCCGACCGCGGCGCAGGAGCGTCCCCCGCCGCGGCAGTAGTAGCTGCAGATGACATCCCGCCGCTCGTCCAACACCATCTGGGCGCCGCGGCGCGAGAGGTAGGCTACCGATTTGCCCGCCAGCGCCAGGGGCGTCGAGTAGAACGGTTCCCCGTCCCCGCGCGGCCAAATCGTCTTTCCCCCCGGCGTGATCCACCACAATTCGTGGTTCACTCCCACGTAAATCGTGTCGCCCTCGCCGAGCACCGGCGAGGATTCTGTGATCCCTCCGGTCCGGAAGCGCCAACGGAGCGTGCCGTCCGGGTTGAGGGCGTAGAGGTTGCCGTCCACCGAAGTCAGATAGATCGCGCCGTCGGCCCCGATCGCTGGGGAGGAGGTGATGGGGCCCCGGGTGGGAAACTCCCACTTCTTCTTTCCGTCCGGTCCGACGGCGTAAAACCGCCGGTCGTGCGAGCCAAAACAGATTGTCCCATCGGCCGCGATGGCCGGGGAGGAGACGATCTCCCCGCCCGTGGGGAACCGCCATTTGAGGGTCCCGTCCGCGTTCAGGGCGTAGAAAACCTTGTCCCAAGAGCCGAAATAAACGGTCCCGTCCCGCGCCAGCGCCGGCGATGAGTCCACCCAGGCGCCGGTGTGGAATCTCCACTTGAGCCGCCCCTCCGGTGTCACGGCGTAGAAGGAGTGATCCCGCGAACCGGCATACACCGTGCCGTCGGCGGCCAGGGCAGGGGACGAGCGGATCTCCCGGTCGGTATGGAAGACCCAGCGGATGGCTCCGTTGGTCCGGATCGCGAACAGGTCACCCTTGGCGGTCCCGATGAAGAGGGCGCCATCCGGGCTCAGCGCCGGGGAGGAATCGCTGTGCGCGCCCAGCCAGGCGCGCCACAGGTTCGTCATGGTGTAATCCGCCCCGTGGGCGGCAAAGCCGAGAAACAACGCCAGCGCCGCCGCGGCTCCCCGCAGGAGCGGTGCCGCGCGTCGCCTGGGCATGATCAGGGCGGTCACCGTCCCGCTCAATGGACGTCGATGGCGGTGTGCCGCCGTTCCAGCGTCGTGCCCTCGTCCACCGCCAGTTGCGCCAGCGCGATGTTGTAGTCCGCCAGCGCGCGGATCTCCGCCGACTGGGCGGTGGTGAGGTTGGATTGGAGTTGGAGCACGACGAAGCTCGTGCTCTTCCCGTTGTCCAGCTTCTTCTGCTCCGCGTCGAGCGCCGCCGCGGCGTAGAGCCGCGCCTCGCGCGTGGCGGTGGAGCGCAGCAGGGCGGTGCGCGCCACATCCACATCGTTCTCAATCGTGATCAGGATGTTATGCTGGAGCTGCTTGAGCTGCAGGACGATCTGGTCCTTGGTGACCCTCGCCGCCCGGTAATTGTTCCGCGCCGCCGTGTTCCCCAGCGGCATCGTCAACTGGCTCCCGACCGTCCAGAAGGGATTGTCCCTCCCGCCGATTTGGTCGAGCGTGGTGGTGATGCCCGCCGAGGCGCCCTGGTAGCCATAGCTGCCGTAAAGGTCGAGCTGGGGGTAGAGCTGGTTTCGCTGGTATTTGACGATGAAGCCCTGCTTCTCCAGGCTGAGTTTCTGCTGGAGGAGGTCGGGCCGGAGGGTGAGCCCCTTGCGCCAGCTCTCCTGGAGGTTGAAGGTCTCCGGGATGGCCAGCAACGACTCGGAAGGCTTGAGCGTGGCGTTGAGCCACTGGGTGTAGTCGTCACTCAGCAGGCTCTTAAGCCGCCGCTCCTGGGTGTTGCGATCGCTCTCGGCCGAGAGCACGGCCGCCTGGCTGCTCGCCACTTGGGACTCCGCCTGCTTCTCGTCCAGCGGGGCCAGGGCACCCACCTCCACCCTTTTTTTGTTCTCCGCCAGGAGTCGTTCGGCCAGCTCCAGGGCCTTCTTCTGCACCCCCACGTTGTCGCGGGAGAAGATCAGGTTGTAATAGGCCGACTCGACCGCAAAAATGGTGTTCATCACCTGGCCGCGGAAATCCAGCTCGGAGTTCCGCAGGCTCTTCTTGTCGAGGATGATCTGCAGCCTCGTGTTGTCGATCCAGAAGTTCTTCAACAGCGGCTGGCGCAACTGCAGGGCCTGCTGGTTCGCGGTGGTCGCGAAGGGTTGTTGAACCACCTTGGTCTGGTAGTTCGTGGCGAGAAACAACACCTCGTGGTTTCCATTGAGGTCCAGAAACGAGTTCGTGACCACGTACGGGTGCAGGTAATCGGGTGCTGCGCCCGGGGGATAGACACCCCACGTGTCCGACATGCTGGCACCCAGTGTGTAGGTCATGCCCCAGGGCAGCAGGCCGGAAAACGAGGCGTTCCCCTGGTTCACGTCCGCGGCGGTCCCAGCGTAGGGGCGGCCCTGGGCGTCGTAACCGCCGGGTGACTGGCTGAAGTCGTGCTCCCCTGAGATCGAGAAGTTCGGGTCGTACGCCCCGTAGGCCCCCCGGAGCGTGAGCCGCGCCAGATCGGGGTTCAGGCGGTGGATCTTCACGTCGAAGTTGTGTTCGAGGGCGATTTTGATGCACTCGTCCAAGGAAAGATCCACGTTGGTGGTGGTGCCCGCGCGCGCCACACCCGCCAGGGATGCGCCCGCGAGAGCCAAAGCCATGCCGAACAGTCTCATCGTGCGCGAAGCTTGGTACATTTATGACCTCTCGTCAAATACACACCACGCCGGAAAAAGTCGCAGCCCGGGGAGGCGCCCGGATCGCCGCCCCGCCGACTCCGCCTGGGGGCTGGGCGGCGTCCCGCCAGCCGCCACCGGTTCCTACGGCGCGGAAGCTCGGGATAGGCGGTCCCGCAGCCCGCGCCATCCGGTTTGATCGGGCAGCGCCTCGAACAGGATCAGTTCCGCCCCCGCCTCGTCGCACCGGTGGAGTTCCGCATAGAGCGCGCGCCCCAGGGCTTCCGGCTCCCGTGGCAGCACCGTCACCGGGCGGCCCCCGCCGGAGATCCGCGTGTGGGCAAGGATGTGGAGCCGGCGGCGATCCACCCCGGACGCCGCGCAAAGCGCCTCGAGTTCCGCCTGATCCTTCCACGCTCGGACGATTAGGCGCGCACGCGGGGAATAGTGCCGGGCCAGTTGGCCAGGGCTGCGGAGCACCCCCCCGGCGTGATCCGTCGTTTCCCCCAGCGCCCCCGTGACCGCCCGGATCGTCTCGTCGTGGATCATCCCCGGCCGCAGAACCCGCGGCGGGTCGGTGCCCAAGTCCAGCACCGTCGACTCAATCCCGACTTGCGACGCGCCGCCGTCCAGGATGAGGGGGATGCGATCCCCCAGTTGCCCGCGGACATGGTGGGCCGTGGTGGGGGAGATTTGATTGGACTGGTTCGCGCTGGGCGCGGCCAGGGGGAACCCGCACGCCTCGATGACCGCCTGCATGACCGGATGGGCCGGCCAGCGCAGGGCCACGGTCTCGCCTCCGGCGGTCACGATGTCCGGGATCTCCGCGCTGCGGGGCACGACCAGGGTGAGCGGCCCCGGCCAGAAAGCCGCGGCCAGCCGCGTCGCCAGGACCGGCCATTGGCGCGCGCATCGCCGCGCCATGGCCTCCCCCGAAACGTGGACGATCAGCGGGTTCCCGGCGGGCCGTCCCTTGACTTGGTAAATGCGACTCACCGCCGCCGGGTCGAGGGCGTTGGCCGCCAGCCCGTAAACCGTTTCGGTCGGGAGCGCCACCACCCCGCCCGCGCGCAACTCCCGCGCGGCCCGTTCCACTGCCAGGCGGAATTCGGGCCCCGTGCCAGTCGGGAGGATCACCGCCCTCGCGTTCAGGTCGGCAGCGTTCATCATGCGACTCCCCCGTCAGAGTCGCCGCCCGGCACGGCGGGGGCTGGCGGAGACCAGGCCGGCAGTCGACGCCGGCGTGACACGGCAGGCGGCCGGCCCACCCCCGCGCCACCCGGCGCAGCCGCCCGCCCGCCGGAGTCTGGGGGAACGAGGGCCGCGTTATCCGGCTCGCGGACAATCTTCAGCGATCCTTCATCCCGCGCGAGAGGCTGGTGCGAATGCAACGTTGGTGGGGTATTACACTCTCTGAACGAGCGACGACTTCGGGTGCCGGACTTTCGGTGCCGTGGCGTGTTTGTCACTCCCGGCCCGGTAGCCCAGTGCGCAACAAACTGTGGCGGTCAGGCCCTGGGCCGTCAGACCGAGCAGCCGATCATATTCGGCCGGCAAGAACCCCTCGATCGGGCAGGCGTCCACCCGCAGCAGCGCCGCCGCGCTGAGCAGGGTTCCCAGCGCGATGTAGGTCTGGCACTCCGCCCAGTGCGGCACCTTGGGCTGGAAGCCCTCCGACAACAGGCTGCCCGTCATCATGCCGCGGTAGCCGGCGAGCTTGGCCACCTCCATGCCCCGCGTGGTGGCCGTGAGGTGGAGGAAGGTGTCGATCTCTGCTTCTGTGACCTGCGTTCGCCCGGCCAGCACCACGAAGTGCGAGGCGTCGACCACCTGCTTCTGGCCCCAGGTGTGGGGCAGGAGCTCCCGGCGCATCGTGGGATCCTCGATCACCAGGAAGCGGTACGGTTGCAATCCAAACGAGGACGGGGAGAGGACGAGGCTTTCCTCCAGCGCCGCCCAGGTGGCGGCGGGGATCTTCCGGGTGGAGTCGAACGCCTTGGTGGCATAGCGCCAGCGCAGGGCTTGGAGCAGGTCATCGGGCGCAAGGGCGGTCGGGTGGTTCATGGGGGGCAAAAATCGGTTCGTGCCGGCGTCCCGGGGAGGTCGGACGGTCTCGCCGGGGCTGCCTCAGACCTCAAGGTTTGGTTGTGCCACCGTCGTGGGAGGCGTTCTTGCGGCGCTCAAGTTGCCCGCGCAGATAGCCGTCGGTCCCCGCCTGCTGCCAGGCGGAAACCCAGAGGTCGGCCAGGAACTGCGCCCCCTTGGCGATCTGCGCTTCGAGAAACTCCTTCCCTGCCCGGCCCGGCCCCGGTTCCCCGGAGAGCTTGCCGTCCTTTTCGAGCCGGTAAAGGGGCTCCACCAATTTGTTCTGTTCCACCAGGAAAGCGACGGCGGCGGGGAAAATCTCGGCCGGCCGGGCGTCGCGGTTTTCCACACTCACCGGGCGCGCGGTGCGGAGGCGGCCCTCGATTCCGGCCCGATCCGGCCCCCCCACCTGGTCGAAGAACCCGCCGTCAATCCAGGCGTGGATGCGGCTGTTCGTGGTGTAGCCCGAGGGGTTCGCCCCGACCCAGCCGCGGAAATGAACCGTCGTGTGGAGCGGTTGGCAGGCGTCCCCCACATAATGCCCCATTGTCCCCATGACATAAACCACGTCCGCCTGGGCGTTCGCAATCTCCGCCGGCGTCCCCCCCTCCTGGAAGGTCTTGAGATAAGAAAAACAGGACTTCAGCTTCGAGTAATTCTCGGCAATCGCCCACGGCACCAGGCCGATCATCTCGCGGGTGCGATCCTCGTTACGGGCTCCCGCCAGCTCGGTGAACTTCTCCGGGTGGGCCTGCCGCACCACCGCCAGATCCTCCTCGAACACATAGCGGAATGCCGGCAACCCCTCCGGCTTCAACCCGTATCCGGCCAGTTGCTCCAGGTCCATGTAGTGGTCCGGACCCGAGCTGTGCCGGAGCGACAGGTCCTGCACATTGCGCCACCGGTCCGGCTCCCCGGCCAGGAAGCCGATCCGCTCCACCGCCTCGGGGGTGCGTACGAACGCGGGGAAATTCGTCGGGAGGGTGCCCAGCGCCACTTGGTTGATGAGCCGGTGGACCTCGTAGTCCCACGCCAGCCCCGGGGTCCGCCCCGCCAGGAGGGCGAGGGCGACGGTGAGCAGGGCCGCCCCGCGGCGGCCCGGCACCTGTTTGATAAGTCGTAGCGGGTTCTTGCTCGTCATGATGCCTGGATTCTATCCCAGGCGGGCGCCCGGGTAAAACCCAAAAGCCGGGGCCTCCCTCTCGCGAGTGCGCGCAGGCAAAAACAGGGCGGGGGACACCTCGTCCCCGCGTGCCGTCGTGCAGTCTCCCGCCGTCCGGCAAGAACGACGACCGGCCAGCCATTGCCGTGAGCCCCCAACCGCTCCGAAGGCCCGCCCGCGCGTGCCTTGGCGTGGTTTCGCGTGTCCAGTCCGTGGTCCCGGCGTGGTTCGCCGCCCGGCGGCGGAGGCCGGGCTCGTAGTCTATTGGGTGAGGCATGGCAAAATAGGGTTGGTAAATGGCACCTATTGTGTTGCCCGCCGGGGCGATCAATTTCAAAGTGACCCCAGGTTATGGACGACGCGTTCCTGAGCGATTTAATCTACCTGTTCGGCTTCTGCCTGGCGGGGCTTGGCTTCGCGCTGGGGCCGTTCGTGGCGGTCTATTTCCTCGCCCCCCGCGGCACCCGCCAGACGACGCTCCACAAGACGGATCAGGCCATCGAGTGCGGGATGGAGCCGATCGGCGACGCTTGGATCCGCTACAGCGCGGTGTACTACCTTTACGCTTTGGTCTTCGTCGCCTTCGCGGCGGATGTGCTGTTCCTCATCCCGGTGGCCCTGGCCTACAACGACCCACGCTTCGGGATGCTGGATTTCTGCGAGCTGCTGATTTTTGTCGGCATCCTCGCTTTGGTGATCGTTTACGCGTGGAAGAAAGGAGTTTTCGAATGGAAGCGGAAGATGACCTGAGCCAATTGGTCAAGGACTGTTCGCCGATCGTGAAGTTCGCGATGCTGAACGACCTCCTCGCGCTGGGCCGGGCCAACTCCCTCTGGCCCCTGACCTTCGGCCTCGCCTGTTGCGCCATCGAGATGATGGCCGCGGGCGCCTCCCGCTTTGATCTGGCCCGGTTCGGCGCCGAGGTGTTCCGCCCCTCCCCCCGTCAGGCGGACGTGATGATCGTCGCCGGCACGGTGAACAAGAAGATGGCCGCTGCCGTGAAGACCCTCTACGACCAAATGCCCGAGCCCAAGTGGGTGATCGCCATGGGCAACTGCGCCATCTCGGGTGGTCCGTTCGTCTTCCCCGGCCAGTACGCCGTGGTGGAGGGGGTGGACAAGCTGTTTCCGGTCGATGTGTTCATCCCCGGGTGTCCGCCGCGGCCCGAAGCGTTGATCGAGGGGATCCTCAGGCTGGAGGAGAAGCTGACTGGCAAGCGCCGCTGGCCGCGGGTGAAATCCGATTAGCCCGTGCCGGCCGCCCTGATGGCAATGAACTCGATCCACCCCAACCCACCCGCAGCCCCGGCTCCCGCCGCGCCCTCCCCGGCCTCCGCCGTTTCCCCGGCGGCTCCGGCAGCGACGCCCCGCCCGGCCCCCGCCGCCGCGCCTGTCCCCGTCGCGGCTCCGGTCCTGCCACCCCCGGTTCCCGCGTCGCTGGCCGCGCTCGGCCTGCCTTTCCAAGGGGTGGATCACACCGCCCGCGGCGTGCACGCCGAGGCGGTCATCCTGCCGGATCAGGTGGTCGCCGCGGGCACCGTGATGGATCAGGCCGGGTACTCGCTCGACACCATCACAGGGGTTGACTGGCTGGCGCAGGGGCAGATGGAGGTGGTTTACGATTTCTTCCACCCGACCAGCGGGCTCCGGGTCGCTTTGCGGACGCGGGTGCCACGCGACCAGGCCGAGTTGCCGACGCTCTCCGGGGTGTTCCCCGGCGCGAACTGGCATGAGCGCGAGACCCATGACTTCTTCGGCATCCGGTTTACCGGTCACCCGGACCTGACGCCCTTCCTCCTGCCCGAGGACGCCACCTTTCACCCGCTGAGGAAGGACTACGCGCCGTGATCACCAAGGAACCAACCGGCATCACGCTCGTGGATGGCACCCCGCGGGAGACTTTCGTCATCAACTTGGGGCCGCAGCACCCGGCCACCCATGGGGTGTTGCGCGTGAAGCTGACCATGGACGGCGAGTACGTCGTCCGCGCCGAGCCGGTCTGCGGCTACATCCACCGGATGCAGGAAAAGATGGGGGAGAACCGCACCTACGCCCAGTACCTGCCCAACACCAGCCGCATCGACTATCTCTCGGCGATGACCTACACGCACGCGTGGGTCGGGGTGGTCGAGCGCGCCCTGAAAATCCAGGTGCCGCCGCGCGCCGAGTACATCCGCGTGATCACGTCCGAACTGAACCGCCTCTCCAGCCATCTGGTCTGGTGGGGGGCGTTCCTGCTCGATCTCGGCGGGTTCACCCCGCTCCTCTACGCGTTTGACGACCGGGAGAAGATCCTCGACCTGCTGGAGGGGGTTACGGGCGCCCGGCTGACGTATTGCTACTACCGGTTCGGCGGCGTTTGCAACGACGTGGACGAGCAGTTCCTGCTGGGGACGCGCGAGTTCATCGCGCAGATGCGCCCGCGACTGAAGATGTACCGCGAGCTGGTGACCGGGAACATCATCCTCCGCAAACGCCTGGAAGAGATTGGCCCGATCAGCCTCGAAATGTGCCGCAAGTACGGGGCCACCGGGCCGGTGCTGCGCGGCTCGGGACTCGCCTATGACGTGCGCCGCGCGGAGCCCTATTCGGTTTATCCGGAATTCGATTTTGAGATTCCCACCCGGCCCGAGACCGACTCGATGGCGCGTTACCTGGTGCGGATGGAGGAGATGACCCAGAGCCTGCGGATCATCGAGCAGGCGCTCGACAAGCTGCCCGCCGGGCCGGTGATGGCGGAGAAGGTGCCCCGCGTGTTGAAGCTGCCTGCCGGCGACTATTGCTACGCCGTCGAGGCCGCGCGCGGGCGGTTCATGGTGCGCGTCGTGAGTGACGGCAAGGAGATCGCCTACCGGGTCAAGCTGCGGACCCCGTGCCTCTCGAACCTCAGCCTCTTCGAGGAGGCGAGCCGCGGCATGCTTCTGGCGGACGCCCTCGCGGTGATGGGGAGTCTGGACCTGGTGATCCCGGACATTGATCGCTGAGCGCGCCTATGACCTACTGCTACAACCTGCTCAGCTACCTGGCCAGCGAGCCGTTCCGGCTGGTGGTGGCGCTCGGCGCGATGATGGCTTTTGTCGGGTTGAACGCCGCCTATCTGGTCTGGCTGGAGCGCAAGGGGGCCGGCTGGTTCCAACGCCGCCCCGGCCCCACCGAGGTCGGCTTCGCCGGCCTGCTGCAACCGCTCGCCGACGCGGCCAAGCTGATGTCCAAGCAGCTCATCGTGCCCGCGGGCGTCGATTCCATCCTGTTCAAGGTGGCCCCCCTCCTCGTCATGGCACCGGCACTGATGAGCCTGGCGGTGATCCCCTTCAGCCCCGCCCTGACCGCCTGCCACTTCGACATCGGCCTCCTGATGATCTTCGCCCTCGGCTCGATCAACGTGATGGCCATCATGCTCGGCGGTTGGTCGTCGCGGAA
>Ga0182030_10017046_pt1 | contig 14062 bp, 10 predicted proteins | sample 812S3MmetaG_FD_121299 | JGI IMG/M metagenome (GOLD analysis project Ga0182030, IMG submission 121299) | Permafrost microbial communities from Stordalen Mire, Sweden - 812S3M metaG (Illumina Assembly) | ecosystem: Environmental > Terrestrial > Soil > Wetlands > Permafrost | place: Sweden...
GCTGACGATCGAACGGTCGCTCGTGCAGAGGAGGTTGCGGCAACTCTGCATCCAATGGCGTCGCACGCCTGGCGATTGGCTCACCAGGCACTCGATGCCTCGGCGGTAGCGTCGACCGGGAGATCTTTTCATAGTTTGTCGGCCTCGGAACAGGATGCCCAGCTCAAGCGATGGGAGCAGGATCAATTTCTGCGAGCGCCACTCTCGCTAATCACTCTGCTCTACAAGCTTGTTCACTTCGACTCCTCGAAGCCATCGAGTGCCGCGACCTCGGTCGGCTTGCCAACGGTCTTGGACCAACCTCGGTGGCTTCGACAGGTCCATCGGGTCGACGACTGGACCGGTGGCGATATCGAGTGCGATGTCGTCGTCGTGGGAACCGGTGCCGGGGGCGCTGTCGTGGGTCATGAGCTCGCGCGAATGGGCCATGCCGTTGTGTTTGTCGAGGAGGGGGAGCACTACCGGCGCGACGCCTTCGACGGGAGCACGGTACGCGCCCACGAGCGTTTCTACCGCGCCGCATTTTCTGTCGGGAATGTCGCCATGCCAATCTTCGTTGGGCGCCTCGTTGGAGGCTCGACGGCGGTCAATGGCGGGACGTCGTTTCGAACGCCACCATGGGTCCTGTCCCGATGGTGCGAAGAGCTAGGAACAGACGAATTTGTCCCGTCCACGATGAAAGGGTATTTCGATCGCGTGGAGGCCGTGCTTGGCGTCCAACCCGCTGAGCGCGCCCAGATCGGACCCATCGAGGACATCATGGCGCGCGGTTGCGACGCGCTCGGGTGGAGCCATTTTCGGATCCCGCGAAACGCACCGGATTGCGACGGTTCGGGGTTCTGCGATTTCGGCTGCGGACGGGACGCCCGCAGAAGCACCAATATCGCATTTCTTCCGCCAGCCCTTGAGCGCGGAGCCATTCTTCTGAGCGGCGCTCGTGTGGATCGTGTGACAATCGAAGGCGGCGTTGCACGAGGAATAGAGGCTCTCTCACGCGTGGGGCGCCGAGTTCGTGTGCGAGCTAGCGCAGTCATATTGGCGGGTGGCGCCATTCCCACGCCGCTGCTGCTCCAAAGCCAAGGGCTGTGCGGGCGGAGCGGACAGCTGGGGCGAAATCTCAGTCTGCACCCGAGCGCGGGACTGGCCGCCGTCTTCGACGAAAACATCGAGGGGCACCGATTTATCCCGCAGGGTTACGGCTGTGACCAGTTCTTGCGCGACGGAATCCTGATCCTTTCCGCCCAGGCGACTCGCAACGTCGCGCCGGTACTGTTCTCCTCGACCGGACGACGCCTCATGGAGGCCATTTCACATATCGATCAGCTGGCGTCGTTCGGCCTTATGATCAGCGACACGTCTGCGAACGGTCGTGTGTGGCGAGAGGCTCTCGGCTTTCCGGCGATTACCTACAACATTGCTGAACAAGACGTCATGCGAATGCACCGGGCAATGGTGGCAACCGCCGATATGTGCCTAGCCGCCGGAGCGAGAACCATTTATCCAAACGTTCTCGGCGTCGCCCCCTTGAGGGACGCTCGCGGATTGCACGCGTTTCGAGCAAGTCCTCCTCGCGCGGCTGACGTGGTCTGGATGAGTTACCATCCGCTCGGAACATGCAGGATGGGGCATGATCCGAAGACGAGCGTCATCGGCCTGAATCACGAGACACATGACGTAAAGTCGCTATTTGTTGTGGATGGAAGCGCCGTTCGTGGACCCATCGGGGTCAATCCGCAGATCACGATTATGGCGATGGCGGTGCGCGCGGCAGATCAAATTGCCGCGCGACTGAACGGGTAGAACTCTGATGTGTCGCCGATCTGTTCGACATTGGCGCTTTGGCCTATAGGATAGGCGCCTGTAGACTACCTTCTAAAACTGTCACGGATCGTCTTCAGCCGACGTCGCATGAGCAAGGGGATCTTCCAGGCCCCGGCGAACCTCCCAATCTGCGCGTCGGCGAGCAGCTCTCCGAGCTCTATGAGCGCCTTGTCGTACGGCATGAAGTAGACGTCTGGCCCCCGGGACCGGTCGACCGTCACCACCCGCAAACGAACGAAGGTCGGAAGGGCATAGGCGCTGTTGGCGACTCCGAATCCCGTGTCTCGCGTACCCGACCACGGGAGAGACGGAATGGCTCCGGAAAATGCATGGCTGTTAATGTTTGCGATGCCTACATCGAGCCTCGACGCGAGCCTCTTGGCCCGCGAAATGTCGCGCGTCCATATCGAGGCTCCAAGCCCATACCGACTCTCGTTGATGGCCGCAATGGCGTCGCTGACCCCGGCGATCCGGACAATCGCCAATACGGGGCCGAAAGTCTCTTCGCGCACGACATCCATCTGAGCGCTGCACCGATCGAGAATCGTCGGCGCATACCAAAGCCCCTCACCGGCGCGCCCCCCCGTCACGACCGCAGCCCCGAGCGTGCGAGCATTCTCGACGTGGGATGAGACGATCTCGAACTGGGCTCGATTGGCGAGCGGGGCGACCGACGTTGCGTCGAGCTTCTCGAACAGGCGCCCCGTGTGGGCGACAAACGCATCGGCGATGGCCTCCTCGACGTAGGCGATTTCGATCGCGCCGCACGCTTGTCCCGCATTGGCGAGAGCCCAGTGCGCAACGGCGGTCGCGGTGCGCGTGAGGTCGCAATCAGCCATCACGATGGCCGCATCCTTCCCGCCCATCTCGACGCTGCTCGGGATCCCTCGCTCTGCGCAGCGGACCTCCACCGCGCGACCGGAGCGCGTCGAACCGGTGAACACGCAGGCGTCGATGCCCGAGTCGATGAGAGCTTCACCTGCCTCTCGGTCGCCGAGCAGACACTGCGCGAGTCCCAAGGGAAGAAACTCGGCAAGCCTGTCCACGAACCAAGCGCTCGACCTCTCCGAGAAGGGCGAGGGCTTGACAATCACTGCATTGCCGGTGAGAAGAGCCGGAAATACAGCGCGATAGAGCCCGGCGACCGGAAAGTTCCATGGCGCAATGACGCCGACGACGCCGCGCGGCACGAGCTCGATCGTGGCTTCCTTGCCAGGAAAACTCAGAGGATTGAGCCGAACGCGCTCCGGATTCATCGCCGCCCGCACGACCCGGGTCCAGCCGGTAACGGCATCGATGGGGCCAAGCGCTTCGTTGAACAGCCCTTCGGCTTCGACCTTTCCCATCTCCTCGCGCACGAGCGCGATCACTTCCGACCGACGCCGGAGCATCCCTCTCGCGGCCTGCCTCAACAGAGTTGCGCGATCGTCTATCGAACGATGGGCCCAATGCTCCTGCGCCGTGCGGGCGCGGCGTGTCAGGGATGCGGCTTGCTCAGCGAGCTCCGTGGGCCCCGACCGGTGTGAATCGTGTCGGCTTGCTTGTGACTCGTTCATGTCGCCAGCCCTCGTAGCATTCCCCGAGGCGGCGGAGGGAGCGTTGTCGCGCGTGTCGGCAGGTGTAAGACGGGGCCTGGCGCGCACCTCGGAAAAGCCACCGCTGAAGTTGCACCGACAGTGAAGGAGAATAAGAGTGTCATCCGAACGGCTGGTGCGCCGCTCCCGTGGTTGATGAAGCGGACAAACGGACGCTTAGAATTGAATGTTGCGGAGGTGCGCGGTGTTTGTTGCACGTAGTTTGACTCTCGTGTCTCGGCGCATCGCGCTGATGTTTGCCTTGATGTTCGGTTGGGTATTCGCCGGCTGCGCGAGCGGCGGAGCGGAAGACCCGGGCGTCACCGGCTCCAGCGGGTCAGGAGGAACGGGGACCTCGAGCGGCTGGACGGGTGCGACGAGCTCGGGAGGCGTGATTTCGGTCGCCGGGCAGAACTATTCTGCGGATGCGAGCTGCACGGACGGTTCGTTCATCATCCGGTCCGTGCCGCGGGTGCGTCTGGCTGCCTCGACCGAGGTCGCTTCGGAAAATAGCTCGAGTTGCGATCGGGTCGTGACCTGGGTTCCGGAGGCAGGTTCAGCCGAGGTCGATGCCTGGACGCCGCCCACAGTCGAGACCTACTCCTGCCCGACCGGGCAAGTGCGGCTCCACGTCCGCGATATCTGGTCAAATCTTGCGAATCCCACGCTCAACGTCATCACAGGCCTGCCGATCTCCGTCAACGTGTTCGACACGGGAAATGCCTACACCGAGTATTCCGCTCGTGAGGATACCGCCGGGTGTGATTGGTATTCCGTGTGTTTGCCTCCCACTGTGAAGACGTTCGTGGTCGAAGCGATAGGCAATCCCAATGGGTGCACGACGTCGCAGCGTTCGGGCACGTTCGACTTGAGCGCGATTTCTCCCGCACCGACCACCGACGCATGGCTCGATTACGCGGGAACGAGCACGTCCCTCCAGGGTGACTACACGACGGCAAAGATTGGCGATGGGGCGTTTCAATTCACGTCGAGCGATGCCGGAGTGCCGAGTCCCGTGTGCGCTCAGGATGCCGGTCCCCCGACCGCTCCCAGCGGCACGGTGACGGTCCACTTTCGCTGGCCGTGGGGTGACCCGTCGGAGACTGGCTTTGCTGGGACGGACTGCGAAAAGATGAAGCTCGGATACGACACTCCCCCGTATCCGACGAGCCTCAAGGTTCAAGGCCTGACGGGGGGCGCAAACTGTGGGGACCTTGGGGCAACTCTCGATTTTCAAGACGACTACTGCCCCTGGTATACCCTTTATGTCCCGACGTCCGCTTGGTCCTCGGGAGCGCCGACTTTTACGATCGGTTACCCGGATTGGAAGGTTGGACTGACGACGGCTCCCATCACGTTGCCTGCGCTCGCATCCCTTCCAACCAATGATGAGATCTGGCTCGCCTACTACGGTCCTCCGGACAACGCGCCCAAAGAGGGTACGGCGTGCATGAACTACTCGACCCGCGCCGATTCGTACCACGTCTACACGTCCAATCCGGGGCCCGGTTACGCCCACTGCGGCGGCGGGGCGACCGTGACGATCGATCCTTGTGAACCCCCTACGCCTGTGGGCTATTCGACGGTGCACTTCCGGTACCTATGGGCGGGCCAAAAGACGTTTACGTTCTTTCCGAAACCCAGCTTCATGCCGACGTGGATCATGCTGCGCATCACCGGAGGAACCGGTGGAGGCGACGAGGTCACCTGCTTCAGGGAGGCAGACCGGCCGTGGTTCAACTGTCCCGTACCGAACAAGGACTTCGGAGGCGGCGGGTCGTGGGTGGCGGCGGATATCACCCGTTCCCCCACGGAGTGGAATACGGTCGTCGCGCGACCTTTCCCAGATACGCCCGGCGAATACTGGATACGTTGGAACTATGGCAAGCCCGACCTCGACGGGATTTATGCTCCTCTCGACGTGCAGCCAGGGGGAAATACGACGGTTCCCACATTCCAGACGTTCAACTATTATCCGGACGGCACGGGTGGAGACTGGTCTGCCACCGGCAGTTGGAACGACTCGGCGTGCGCGCCCAAGCCACCGCCGACTCCGTTGAAATGCGGCTATGACGGGTGGTTTCCGTACTCGCAGACGAACTATTCGTATCCGTTCGGGGCATCGCTGGCGAACGTCTATTCAAATTCCGCCCAAGTTCAGGATCTGCTCAATACCCTGATGTGCCAGCGATACGAAATATGGAAGACCAACTACGTCGAATCCTACGCGAACGATCCGACGAGCAAGCTTTTATGCGGAGAGGGAACGGCGCGCGTCAAGACGGACCCCCCTCAGACGGTCAGCGAAGGGCAGGGCTACGGCATCGCAATCTCGGCCGCGGTAGGCGACAAGCCCACGTTCGACGCGCTGTGGAACTTCGTGCGGCACTTCCTGTCGCAGTCGTCGAAAAAGTACTGCGGAGGACTGATGGGATGGATGTGGGACGGCGACCTTGCGTGCCGGCCCATAGACACGCCGTGTGATCCGGACACCGGAAGTTGTGGCGGCAATCAGGACAGCGCGTTCGATGGAGATGTCGATATCGGGATAGGTCTGGTCTACGCCGCCATGCAGTGGCCGGAATACACCGACGCTGCCGTCAACTGGATCATCAAAATGGAGTGCGAGGTCAACACGGTCTACGACGGCAAGTATAACTACCCCGCACCAGGCGATACCTGGGACAAGAACTGCGAAAACTATCCGAATGGACCTTGCACGTATACGCCAGGCAATCCGGGCGACGTCTTTTTGAACTACGATCCACCCGGATACTTCCGTGTTTTTGGAGACTTTCTCTCGCGGTCCATGGATCCGAGTGTCTATAGCGATACGCAGCGAGCGGAGCACAAGGCGTTTTGGTACAAGACGGCCCAGACGGTCTACAAGATGGTCGAGTCTTGCTACGATCAAGCCGGTGTCAACCCTGGACTGACGACCGATACGGGGTCGATCGCGGCGCCGTGCAGCGCCCAGAAGGACAACTACAATTGGTCGCGGTTCTCATGGCGCGTCGGAGTCGATGCAGCGTGGTTCGGCAATCGCTTCGATCTGCCAGAAAACTCTCCGAATTCCTCGTCTCACTACCCGAATAAGACGCAGATGCAGGCGAAGATCGACAATATTCAAGAGTTCTATAATAATTTCAACGTCAACAATCCGCCGGAACCGAACGCGAATCAGTTTTCGACGATATGCCAAAACCTGACTCCCGCCGGGACGGTGACGGGTTGCGATCCGGGGTTCGGACACAACTCCTACTTCGTCAACACCGCTCTCAGTGCCTACGTGAGCATCTTCGACGACGATCAAAAGACGACAGGTGCGATTCGCCAGCAAGCGATCGAAGAGGCTGTCTCCACGACCGTCGAGAATGATCGATATTTTCAAGAATCGATAGGCGTGTACACGCTCCTATTTATGAGCGGGAACTTTCCTAACCCGCTGACGGTGAAACCATGAATGTCGCGATGGCGGGAGCAAGGGCTCGAGTGCTCGTGCGGCGATCTGCCTCTATCTCGGGCGTGATCGCGGTCGTGGGGCTGCTTGCCTCCTGCGCTTCGTCGAGCAACGGGTCGACCACGGGTGAGGGCCAGTCGTCCTCCTCCGGTGGCGCTGCCGGCTCTTCTGGCACGGCTTCGTCGAGTGGCGGACCGGCGTCGAGCGGCAACGGCTCTTCTGGCAGCACGAGCTCGAATCCATCGTCGACAGGGGGCAGTTCATCCGGCGCGACCGGTGGCGGCTCGTCCAGTGCATCCGGCGGAGGCGCCGGAGCAGGTGGTGACGCGTCGTCATCGGAGTCCGCCAACGACGCGACGGACGACTTTTCGATCTCGTGCGGCACGTGCGCAAGCGGACAGAAATGCGTCAGCGTGTACGGAGGTACGTCTTGCGCGGCGCCATGCCCTGGAAATGGGCAGTGTCCCGCGAGTGCGCCCGTTCCTTACTGCGACGTCCTCACGGGCGGGGTCACTTGCATGGCGAATTGAGAGTTTCCGTTCGTCGACACTCTCCTGTTTCGGAACCCACGTCTCCGGCCGCCCATTGCGGTATATCTGGGACGATGAAGACGCGTCTCGCGAACGTGGCCATCGCTGCTCTCGTTCTGTTCTTTGAAGCGACAGCCGCTGCGCGACCTGGGGGAGGCGGGAGTTATCACGGAGGGGGCGGGGGAGGAGGAGGCGGCGGCGGTCATTCTTCGTTTGGTGGCGGCGGAGGCGGCGGCGGCTGGACCGCGCATTCTTCGCCTGTGGGGTCCTCGACGGGCAGTCCGGCAAGTCTTGCGGCGCTGGTCTTCATATTTGGCATTGTGCTCACGTTCGTGATCCTCGCGGTAGCGGTCTCCTCGATTCGCAAGAGGGCACGTCGACAAGGGCGATCATCGGCGAGCGAGGTGCGCACCGCGCTGGAGGCCATTCGTGCTCGCGATCCAGGTCTCACCGAGGCGAGCATCGATGCACACGTTCGGGCGATGTCCGAAATTCTCCGGGGGGCCTGGTGTGGTGGCGACATGCGGCCGGCGCGACCCTTTGTGAGCGACGGGGTCTATAGCCGATTCCAAGTTCAGCTGGCGCTGATGACCCTCGAAAATCGGCGCAATGTCATGAGCGATGCGCGAGTGATTTCGACCTCGATAGAAGCCGTGGAGGATGCGCCTCCGTTCGAGGTGGTTCACGTTCGGTTGAATGCAGAGGCCCGGGACGTAGAAGTGCCGCACGACGCGAGCGACGACGACATAAGGCGCAAACTTCGAGGCGCGCGGGTTGAGCCCTATTCAGAAATCTGGGCGCTCGTTCGAAAGATGGGGACTCAGACCAAACCGAATGAGTTCTCGGTGGGCCAGACCTGTCCTGGGTGCGGGGCGCCGCTCGGGCGCGGAGAGGTTATTCGGTGCGTGTATTGCGGGGCTCTCGTGTGCTCAGGTCAGTACGATTGGGTGCTCGCCGAGATCACTCAGGAGTCGGAGTGGCGACCCTCCATGGCGCTGCCTGCGGCGTACGAGATGCTGCGCAGCGCGGATCCAGGAGTGGCCCGTGAAGTGATCGAGGATCGCGCGTCGTATATGTTCTGGAAGTGGGTCCAGGCCGCTCGCAAACGGGACGTATCACTGCTCGCCCGGTGCGCGACTGCGGGTTTCCTTGAACGGGGCGGGAGCGTCGACCTGCTGCACTCGACCCGCGATGTGGCGGTTGGAGCGGCCGAGCTTGTCGGTTGTGACGTCGGTCGAGACGGATTCGACCGCGTGGATGTGATGATCTATTGGTCCGCCATCTGGGATGCAGCGCGGACTCATTCAGCCATGAGGACGACCTTGCGCCTATTGCGCAAATCCGGAGTCCAGTCCAATCCTTCGATGACAGCTCTTCTTTGCCCGCGGTGCTCGGCTCCTTTCACCGAAAGCACTTCGGCGGTCTGCGAGCATTGCGGCGCGCCGCTCGCCGATGGCGCGCAGGCATGGGTACTCGAGGCTATCTTCTAAAAAAATGGGTCTTCGACTCGCCATGGCGACGATAGCGCTCGGGGGATTTTGGACCTCCGTCGTCCTCGCCGAGGAGCCGGTCGTAGCAGCCAAAATCGAGCTATCCTCTCCGGAGCGCTGTCCGGACAAGCGCGGGTTCTTGCGCGCCGTCGAGAGGCGCGGAGTGCGTATTCGAGCACCCGTACACGATGAGCGGGCTTTGCTCCTCGATGTCGTCATCACGAGAACGGCTGACGGGGCTCGTGGCCGCCTCGAAATCGTGGAGCCCGACGGACATCGTTCGGAGCGAACCGTGACCACGGTCAACTGCGCAGAAGCGACCGACGCTCTCGGGTTGATCGCGGCGTTGGCGCTACGTGAAGCATCCCTCGATACTGCGTCAGACCTTTCGGCGGCCACCGACGGTTCCGGGCACTCCGCCCCGCCCGCTTCGTCTTCTTCGGAGGCCGTCGATGCGCCGCAAGCGCCGGCTTCTGCCGGTGCGGCCCCCAGCGTCTCAGGCGAGGCCGTCTCGCCGTCCTTTGCCTCATCTCGGGAACCTCCTCGGCCGCCTGGGCCACGTTCTTCAACCCCAAACGCTGCTGTGTTCCTCGAAGGCGCTGAATCCGTCGCGAGACCCTCCGAAGGGCCGTGGGTGTGGACGTTCGAGGCGAGCGCTGCGGGATATGCCGTGTCCGGAATTGGTCCTGACGTCGTGGCCGGCGCAGCGGTGCGGGCTGGAGCATCTCTCGCGCGACGGGGTTTCTGGTGGACTCCGTCCCTTCGGCTTTCGCTCGCGAACTCCGTCGACCGATCCTTTTCGAGCGATGCCGGGACAGCAAGTTTCGGCATTCTTGTTTCTGCTGGGGAGGTGTGCCCCCTGGTGTCGTTCGCCGTGGGAGGAGGCGAGCTCAGTCCTTGCGTTGTGGGCGAACTTGGAACGCTCCGCGCCTCGGGGTCTGACACGTCGAATCCGCAATCGAAGTCGCGCCCGTGGGCGGCATTCGGCTTCGAAGGAGCGTATGCCCGCCAGATATTCGGTTCTCTGTTTTGGGATGTCTCGGTCGCGGCATTGGCCCCCATCGACCGCGACCGATTTACGATGGGTGCGGATACGGTTTTCGAGACGCCGAAAGTTGTCGCGCGAGCGGCACTGGGATTGGGAGTCCGACTGAGCAGGTGATCCCCGAGCCTTCATCGAGTGGCCTGATAGATCCGAGATACTCCACTTCGATCCGACGAAAAATATATCACGTGCAGATCCTGAGATAGCCAAGGGTCAGCAGAATCGTAGCCATCGAGATTGACGGATGGCATCGGCTCGGGAGTGCCGAACGACGACTGCGTGTCCGTTCGAAATGCCATAAATAGGTTCTGCTTACTCGTATTTCCGAGGCGATCGGACGCGAATGAAAAGAAGAGCGCGTCGTCGCTGAGGAATCCGTCGACATCGAGGTTGGCTGTGTCCACCCACGACAGCAGCTCCGGTGTTTCCCAATTCGAGGTCGAGGAGGCGCGATAGGCCATGTAGATCTGATACGAGTCATTCGAAGTCTGGCGACGGCTCATCGGCATCGCCAGAGAATGCTCTCCGCTCGGGCGCGGAATCTCGTCTCCGGCCGAATTGAGCGCGATGACAGGAGCGGGCTGGGACCAATCCGACGAGACGTTAGAGCGCGAAGCCATCCATATGTCATAGCCACCCTGTCCACCATCCCGATCGGACGCGACATAGAGAGAAAGGCCGTCAAATGTCACCGCGGGACTCGTTTCCCTCGAAGACGAACTGACCGATTGCACGAGGCTCGGCGGACTCCAGGACGCGTCCACGCTATCTCGGACCGACCGCCATACGTCGCCGTGACCCGGACCCCCGTCGCGTGTCGACGAGAAATATATCTCGAGCATGTTTGCTGTCAGAGTCGGATTCTCGTCGTAGCCATCCTTTTCCCCCGAGCTGAGCTCCGCAACGATCTTGGGTGGCCCGAAAGGCAGACAAATCGGGTCAGTGGAGCTCGCGCACGCCTCGGCGGACGCATCGGTTGTGCTGCCGTCGGAGCCGTTCGCGGTCGCGTCAGACGACTCGCTAGGTCCGTCGCCGAGGGAAACGGAGACTAGGCTGCAGGCGCCCGTCATCGCCACCATGGGGAGAAAAGCTCGGTAGATCGAAAGCATGTCAGCTCGTCACGGGGATCGCTTTCCGAGCAGCGGCTGCAGTCGCTCCGCGTGAACGCTTCGTGGGTATTCCGCGAGGAATCGACGGGCAAGGCCCGAGGCGGTCTCCCTGTCTCCACGCGCCGCGAGCTCCTCGATTCTGAGGAGCGACGCCTCTTCCGACAGCAAGCCACCTGGGAATCGGCGATCGTATTCGTCCAAGGCGCGCAGCGCACCCGCGGAGTCTCTGGCACTGGCCAATGCGCGTGCCCGGTCAATCAATTCCACTTGCGCGCCATACGTGTCGAGGCGCCTCCTCGGCACCTCGCCCGCGGTCGCGCGGCGCGAGTCTCGCTCGGTAGCCATTGGAAGGCGATCGGACGGAGCGACGACTGGCGTCGGGTCTGGCATCGTCGAGATGCCGTCGGACTTCACCTCAACGGATGGCGCTGGGTTCGCTGCGCGAGGGGCGCTCGCTTCCCGATGAGGGGTCCCGTGCAGCGCGACGGCGATTCCCGCCAAAACGGCGATCGGAGCGGCGACGTGGGTCGTCAGCATGAGCCATTTGTTCGTGCTACCTCCCAATCGCCGGACACCATCCAAAGAGGTCGCGGCGGTGGGCGCAACGCTGAGGGCCAGAGCCGCAGCGCGGACGCTTCGGTCGTCGGGGACTTCGTCGAACCCGGCGGATAGCAGGGCGCGCTCACATGCACTGCCGGTCTGTCGCATCGATTGGTCATCCATGGTTGCCACCGAACACGCGGTCGACGTCTTCGCGGAATCGGCCGCGAGCTCGCCTCAAGCGCGAAGCAGCCGTCCCTACGGGAACTCCGAGGAGCTGCGCAATCTCAGAAACTTTGAACTCCTCGAACTCCGCAAGGACGAATACCGTCCTCTCGTCGAGATCCATTCGGTCGACCAGGTAGTCGAGAATCTCTCTCGCGCGCTTCTGGTCAGCCATCTGCTCGGGACTTGGCATGGGAGACTGCCCAGCGTCGAGCTCTTCGCTCAACACCTCTCGCGCCCGCTTTCTGCGCAGACCGAACACCATTCGAACCGCCGTGGAAAAGAGAAACGGGCGTTCGCTACCGTCAGCGATTCGCGGAAGGGCTTCCAGCGCAACAAGAAAAACGCTTTGGGCGGCGTCATCTGCGCGGTCCGGCTCTAGACCCATGCGCCGCAGAAAACGCCATACGCCAGAGTAGTGCTGCGCGAAAATATGGCGCATTCGCTCGCTGCCGCTGGCGGACGACTCCGCGCGTTCCGAAAGAAGTGCGATGTCCAGCGTTACATCCATGGGCATTCGTGGCGAGTCCACCCGTTAGTATGCTTCCGGGCGCGATTTCGATCACGTAGAGACTGTCATGTCGCGGTTTTGTGCTTGCCCCCCCGCGTGAGCGAGCTTCGTCAGGCCTCCAGCGATGACCCTCACCCGCTACTCGGTCGGGTCTATCGAGGCGTCGTAGAGCCCGTCGACGTCGAGCATGCACTCCGCGGAAGTGAGCTCCGCCCGCTCGCCCGCGTGCGCCACGTGGCTCGTCCAGCTCCCGTCCGCCTCGCAACGCCGTACCTCGATGGTTCGTCCGGCGTGGGAGACGAGCACGTACTCCCGGAGCGACGGGATCCGCTGGAAGTGCTCGAACTTCTCGCCGCGATCGTACTGCTCGGTGCTCTCGCTCGTGACCTCCACGAGGAGGATCGGGTTGGTGATGCTGTTCTTGTCCTCCGGATCGACCTGACGCGGGCCGCAGATGACACTGACGTCCGGATACGTGGTGAGCCCGGTTGCGAGAACGCGTATTCGTAGAGCGGAGCTGCAGATACGGCAGCGACCGCCTTCTAGCGCGAGGCCTAACCTGGTCACGACGGCTGCCGCCAGCGCGGCGTGCTCCAGAGTCCCTCCCGCCATCGCGTAGATCTGCCCGGCGAGATACTCGTGCTTGACCGGGCTGTCCTCTTCGACACTTCCAGGGAAGATGTCAGGCGGATGAAATACGTCACCACACGCGAGGCACGAAGCGATATCGGACGCGCCCCCGGTACCCCGCGTACCCCGGTAGGTGCGCGTCGAGAAATCGCTCCTCGGCGATCGCGCGCGCCATGATCGCGAGCGTCATCGGCACGAGCACGACAAGGCCCACGACCGACCCGAGCGCGAGCGGCACTCCCGAGAGCATCACTAGCGCGCCGACGTACATCGGGTGCCGGACGAGCGCGTATGGGCCAGTGGAGATGACCCGCTGCTCGGGCGCGGTCTCGATCGTCGCGGAGGTGAACGTGTTCTCCGCGAATACGCGGAGGACGAGGTAGAGGCCGAGCGCGACGAGCAGATCACCGAGCACGACGAGTGGCATGGGCACCTGCGTCCAGCCGCAACGGTGATCGAGCCCCGACACGACGAAGAGCGCCAAGAACGCGAGCGATGCGATTGACTGGATGAGCTTCTGGGACGCGTCGGCCTCGGCCACCGGCCCCACCTTCGTGCGTCGCTCGAGCAGCGCTGGGTCGTGCTTCATGAGCCACACCGTGATGGCGAGGGCGCACGCCGTGAACACGGCCAGGAACACCCACGCCTGCCAGTATGCGAAGGTGCCCCCAGGCCAAAGCGTGAATAGCGCGAGCCATGCATCGAGGTGGACGAGGCCGAGGATCGCCTTCGCGCGTAGACGCATGCCCCGATAATCAGCCGTGCACATTTCGCACGCAAGCTCCCGCTGGCGCCGGCTCGGAATACGCTAGGCGGGTTCACACCGGCGTCGGCAAGCTCACCATCCACTGCGTGCCGAAGCGGTCTGTACACATGCCGAAGTACGGCCCCCACGGGGCGTTTGCGATAGGCATTTGGACCTCTCCGCCGTCGCCGCTGAGCGCCTGGAACACGCGATCGGCTTCCACCTTGTCGTTCGCGACGAGCGAAATGTGAACGTTGGGGAGATTAACGTACGGCTTGGTGCACAGCTTGAAAGGCGGGCTGATCCCTTCCACGGCGTCGCTTCCCATGAGATGTATCGACTCCGTAATGGGCAGATCGCGTTCGCATCCGGCTAAACCAAC